>NPIE01002443.1_pt2 | contig 45043 bp, 52 predicted proteins | sample 8637661 | NCBI WGS metagenome assembly NPIE01 (sample SAMN07420842, study PRJNA396082) | bioreactor metagenome | isolation source: sample BA12 brine-fed electro-methanogenic bioreactor BA | place: Japan: Kochi | collected 2016-12-09 | reverse complement strand
ACCGATATCATTGAATAAAGAAAGACTATTATTGAGGACCGATTATGCGTGATACAATAATCTTAGCCTGCAACGAATGCAAACGCAGAAACTACACGACAACGAAAAACAAAAGAAAACATCCGAATCGTGTAGAATTTAAAAAATACTGCCCCTGGTGTCAGACGCATACGGTGCATAAAGAAACCCGATAAAGTATTTTTCGGAAGGTCCGTAGTTCAACTGGCAGAGCAGCGGTCTCCAAAACCGCAAGTTGGGGGTTCGAATCCCTCCGGACCTGCGAAGAAGAGAGGTTAAAATGATAAGAAAAATCAAAGAGTTCCTATCAAGTGTTCAATTCGAAATGAAGAAAGTTACATGGCCCAGCTTTGACGAATTAAAAGGATCAACAAAGATCGTAATCTTTTTTTCCGCGCTGTTGGTTGTTTTCTTGTTCGTTGTTGATTTTATCCTCTCAAAATCCGTCCATGTAATTTTGTATTAAAATAAGTGACGTATATCATGAAATGGTACACAGTAAAAGCATTCTCCGGAAAAGAGCGGCAGGTAGCAGAAAGGATCCTCTACGAGGCAGAAGCCAGAAAACTCAGTGAATTTATTGAGGATGTTCTGGTTCCCACTGAAAATGTTGTGGAGATGCGTGAGGGGAAAAAACGCTCCCGAGTGAAAGTTTTTTATCCCGGTTACATCATGATTAAAATGGAATTAACAAAGGAAACAAAGTTCTTTGTTGAAAATGTTTCCGGTGTTATAAGCTTTGTTGGACCCAAGGGTGAACCTCAGCCTTTGACTGAAAATGAAGTGCGCCGTATTCAGGGGGAAGTCGAAAAGAAAGACGGCCGTGAGGTTATCGCAACACCCTTTGAAATCGGTGACCCCGTTAAAATTGTTGACGGTCCTTTTGTTGATTTTTCCGGCGTTGTCCAGGAAATCAATGAAGAAAAAAAGAAATTGAAAATAATGGTCAGCATTTTCGGCCGATCAACGCCGGTAGAGCTTGACTATTTGCAAGTTGAACGAGAAAAATAGGTTGTAAAGCATGGCAAAGAAAATTACTGCTGTGATCAAATTGCAACTCCCTGCAGGACAGGCAAATCCATCTCCTCCCGTGGGTCCGGCTTTAGGACAGCACGGGGTGAATATCATGGAGTTTTGTAAGGCATACAATGCCAGAACTTCTGATAAAATGGGTTTAATTATACCGGTTGTTATTACTGTTTATGGTGACCGGTCCTTTACATTTGTTACCAAAACCCCTCCTGCGGCAGTATTGCTAAAAAAAGCGGCAAAGATCCAAAAAGGATCTCCGGAATCCAATAAGACAAAGGTGGGGAAGATTTCCCGAAAAGATCTTCAGGAGATCGCTGAATTAAAGATGCAGGACCTGAATGCACATACGGTTGAGGCAGCCATGGAAATGATAGCCGGTACAGCCCGCAGTATGGGCTTGCAGGTCGAAGGATAGAGGAGGCAAAGTGATATCATGAAACGAAGTCGTCGATATCTTGACCTGTTGCAAAAAGTGGATAGAGAACAGGAATATCCTCTTCTTGAAGGGATTCAGCTTTTAAAACAGGTAGCGAATGCTCGTTTTGACGAATCTGTCGAATTGAGCGTAAATCTTGGAGTGGAACCGAAATATGCGGATCAGATGGTTCGCGGAACGGTTATACTGCCCCATGGAACCGGTAAGGTTGTACGGGTTCTTGTCCTGGCTCAGGGTGAAAAAGTTAAAGAAGCTCTGGATGCAGGCGCCGATTATGCCGGTCTGGAAGAATATATTGAAAAAATTCAGGGCGGATGGCTTGACTTTGATGTGGTAATCGCCACACCGGATGTTATGCGCCATATCGGTAAACTGGGACGTGTTCTTGGTCCTCACGGCCTCATGCCAAATCCGAAAACAGGTACGGTCACACAGGATATTACCCAGGCCGTTGAGGACAGTAAATCCGGTAAGATCAGTTTTCGGGTAGACAAATACGGTATTATCCATGTAGGCGTCGGAAAGATTTCATTTGAGGAAGATAAAATCGTTGAAAATGTTAAAACAATGATTGCAACCCTCGTCAAACTCCGTCCCCAAAGTGCAAAAGGGCTGTATTTACGGAAGATCACTCTGACATCAACGCAGGGGCCCGGAATTAAAATCGAAAAGCAAACAGCCTTAGCCTAGGAGATGAGAGAATGCCAACATCTGTAAAAATTGATCTCGTCGGAAAAGTCGCGGAAAATATCAGCAGTTCAAAAGCTGTTTATTTCGCAGACTATCTCGGCCTTAATGTAGAACAGATCAATACTCTGCGTGCAAGGATGTTTGAACAGAATATCAGTATGCAGGTAGTGAAGAATACCCTGGTAAAGATTGCCCTGGAAAAAGCCGGATATACAGTAGATAAAAAGCAGTTCCTTACCGGATCAACTGCCCTTGTCTACGGAAAAGATGATCCGGTTGTTCCTGCTAAGGTTTTGAATACGTTCAAAAAGGAAACAAAAGATCTCGGTAAACCCGATGTCAAGGCCATTCTTTTTGAAGGGAATTTCTTCGGATCCGAAAAAATAAATGAAATAGCAGATCTGCCAACCCGTGAAGTCCTGATTGCAAAATTCCTGAGCGGTATTTCTTACCCCATGCAACAGGTCCTTGGAGTTCTGCAGGCACCTATGAGAAATCTTCTGGGTGTTTTGAATGCTTTAAAAGAAAATAAACAATAGTGCGAGATAAGGAGGACGAAAGTCATGGCCGAAGTTACACGTGCCGATGTGTTAGGATACCTTGAAAATGCGAATATGCTGGAAATTTCCGAGCTGATCAAAGAGATCGAAAGTAAATTCGGAGTTACAGCTGCTGCTCCTGTTGCTGTTGCCGCTGCACCTGCCGCCGCTGCTGCTGAGGAAGTTGAGGAAAAAACAGAATTTGATGTTGTGATGACAAGTTTTGGCGACAAAAAAATCAATGTGATTAAAGAAGTCCGCCAAATAACATCACTCGGTCTCAAAGAAGCTAAAGACCTCGTAGAAGGTGTTCCAAGTACAATCAAAGAAGCTTTACCGAAAGAAGAAGCAGAAAAAGTAAAGAAACAGCTTGAAGAGGCTGGTGCAACTGTAGAACTGAAATAATAGCACAGATGGCAACTGTTGAGCCATTAAAAGTTGTATTTATGGGCCATCTTCACATGCTGATGGCTCTTATTTCTTTCTTATGAAATAATATAAGGGAGGATTTCTTTTGAGAAATCTGTCAGGTCTCGTTAAACGGAAATCTTTCTCACGAATTTCTCGGGTGCTTGAGATCCCCGATCTTTTGAGTATTCAATTGGATTCGTTCAATAAATTTCTCCAATTGGATAAAAAACCGGAAGAACGTGAGAATATAGGCCTTGAACAGGCCTTCAGAGTGATTTTTCCCATAGAGGATTCACATAATACCTTCGCATTGGATTATGTAAGCTACAGTATAGGGAAACCACGCTATTCTGAAAAAGAATGTCTGGAAAGAGGAATTACATTCGCTGCTCCTCTCAAAGCAAAACTAATTCTAAAAGTTGCCGAAGAAGATGCAGAACCGGGAGTTTATTCCGAGAGTATTGAACAGGAAGTTTTTCTGGGCAATATTCCTTTTATGACATCAAGAGGCACTTTCATAATTAATGGTGCCGAACGGGTTATAGTGAGTCAGCTGCAACGGTCTCCGGGCGTTTTCTTTAATGATGCCCGCCATCCAAACGGTTCAATCCTCTATAATGCCCGTATTATTCCATTCAGAGGTTCATGGGTTGATATAACCACTGATATCTTTGATGCTATCTATGTAACAATTGATCGGCGGAAAAAATTCCCTGTTTCAATTCTTCTCCGTGCTGTCGGTTTTAATTCAGATTATGATATTCTTGAACAATTCAATGTTCTCAAGGAAGTACCGGTATCGAATAAACTGGTGGGCATGACCCTGATTCACAATATTCACAATGAAGAAACAGGTGAGATCTACCTTACTGCCGGTACAGGTGAAGATGAACGGCTTGTCCTTGAAGCGTCCCATGTCAATACTCTGAAAGAAGCCGGTATTAAAAAAATTGTTGTAGTAGATCCTGAAAAGAAAATCGATTTTAAACTGCTGGCAAATTCCATCCGGCGTGAAAAAGATAAGATGGACCCGGATCGGATTGCCGAAGGCGGACCGGATCAGGAAGATGCTCTTATGTATTTATACCGCAATCTGAGAAACGGCGATGCGCCAAACCTTGAAACGGCTCAGAAATTTGTGGAAAAACTTTTCTTCAGTCCGAAAAAATATGATCTGGGAGAAGTTGGCCGTTACAGGATGAATAAAAAATTCAACATGAATGTTCCTCTGGAAAATACGGTTATCACTCCCGATGATTTTATTTATATCGTCCTACACCTGATCAAAATGAGACGGGGTGATAAATTATCCGATGATATTGATCATCTGGGTAACCGCAGGGTCAGAACGGTTGGAGAACAATTGGCTAATCAGTTCTCTATTGCCTTTACCCGTATGTCGCGAACGATTCGGGATCGGATGAATATTCACAGAGCCGAGAATCTTACGCCTCAGGAACTGGTAAACAGCCGAATTATTACGTCTGTTATCAATACATTCTTTGGCACATCCCAGATGTCACAGTTTATGGATCAGACAAATCCGCTGGCAGAATTGACACATAAACGACGTTTATCTGCTCTTGGCCCCGGCGGACTGACCCGGGAAAGAGCCGGTTTCGAAGTCCGTGATGTCCATTACACACATTATGGGCGCCTTTGTCCGATTGAAACACCGGAAGGACCCAATATCGGTCTGATTTCATCCCTTGCATCCTATGCTGTCGTTAACCGGTTGGGTTTTATTGAAACACCTTATAGAAAAACCCGCGTTAAAGACGGTAAAGTATTTGTCACCGATGAAGTCGATTACTTATCAGCAGATGATGAAGATCGCAGTATGGTGGCACAGGCAAATGCACCTCTTAATGATGACAATTCATTTGCAATGGATGTGGTAAAATGTCGAATCGGTGACGATTATCCTGCCGTCTCTCCCCAAAAGGTCGATTATATGGATGTTGCCCCCATTCAGATTGTTAGCGCAGCAGCCAGTCTTATTCCCTTTCTTGAACATGATGATGCAAACCGTGCCCTTATGGGCAGCAATATGCAGCGTCAGTCTGTTCCGCTGCTTACGCCATCTACACCTATCGTGGGAACCGGTTTGGAAGGTGTTGTTGCTGTGGACAGCCGGGCAATAATTACAGCCGATACAGACGGCGTTATTGAATTTGTCGATGCAGATAAGATTGTTCTCCGTCCCATGGATGGATTTGATTCGTCTGTTTCTCTCGATGAAAACGAAGGCCGGCATGTTTATCATTTGAAAAAATACCAGCGCACCAATCAGGATACAGCTATCAATCAGCGGCCCTTGGTTCGCAAGAATCAGGTTGTGAAAAAAGGTGAACCTCTTGCAGACGGCACTTCGACCCACAATGGCGAACTTGCACTGGGCCGGAATGTTATGGTTGCCTTTATGCCCTGGCGCGGATACAATTTTGAAGATGCTATTGTTCTGAGTGAACGGATGGTCAAAGAAGATGTCTTTACATCTGTTCATGTAAAGGAATTTGAACTGGAAGTCAGGGAAACCAAACGGGGAAGCGAAGAGCTGACACGGGAAATTCCCAATGTATCGGAAGATGCTACAAAAAATATTGAAGAAAACGGTATTATCCGCGTCGGTGCCCAGGTTAAACCCGGTGATATTCTTATCGGAAAGGTTACGCCAAAAGGCGAAACGGATCCCACTCCGGAAGAAAAACTTCTTCGTGCCATTTTTGGAGAAAAAGCCGGAGATGTGAAAGATGCTTCCAAGCGAGCCGAACCGGGCACATCCGGTGTGGTGATTGATACCCGCTTATTTGTCCGGAAAGGGAAAGAATCCCGCCGGGATGAGAAAATCAAGACGGATAAACTTGATGAAGAATTGAAACGCCGTCTTGCCTCACTGACCGGTAAAATGAACCGTAAACTTTTGGCGCTTTTGGAAGGCCACCCCTGTAAAGGTATTTATGACAAGGGCGGTAATCCCATTGTTGCCGAAGGACGCGAATGGAAACCGGATATTCTTGAAATGCTGGACTTCAGACGTATCGATCTGGAAAAACCATGGATTGATGATCTGAAACAATTTGAAAAAATCCTTACGCTTGTTGAGAATTTTCAGACGGTTCAACAGGAAATTCAAAATGAGATTGATAATGAAAAGTTCAAGGTAAAAGCAGGCGACGACCTTCAACCGGGCGTTTTACAACTGGCTAAAGTATATATTGCCAGCAAACGTAAAATCCAGGTTGGTGATAAGATGGCAGGACGCCACGGAAATAAAGGCGTGGTTTCCATTATTGTTCCGGAAGAAGATATGCCGTTTTTGCCTGACGGAACCCCTGTTGATATCGTTCTGAATCCGCTGGGCGTGCCGTCTCGTATGAACCTTGGACAGTTATATGAAACAATGCTTGGCTGGGCAGGGAAAAAACTGGGTCTTTATTATGAAACACCTGTTTTTGACGGCGCCCGATACAGCGATGTTCAGGAAGAACTGAAAAAAGCCGGATTACCTGAAAACGGAAAATCGGAACTCTTTGACGGCCGGACAGGTGAAATGATTTATGACTCGGTTGCGGTTGGCCAAATCTATATGATGAAACTGGCTCATATGATCGAGGATAAAATGCATGCCAGATCAACCGGTCCTTATTCACTGATTACACAGCAGCCTCTGGGCGGGAAAGCCCAGTTTGGCGGGCAGAGATTCGGTGAAATGGAAGTCTGGGCTCTCGAAGCATATGGAGCAGCCTATACTCTTCAGGAAGTTCTTACCGTTAAATCCGATGATGTAGACGGCCGATCCAAAGTTTATAATGCTATCGTTAAAGGAGAAAATCTCTCCGATTACGGTATGCCGGAATCATTTAACGTTCTATTAAAAGAACTTCAGGGATTGGGTCTTGAAGTGGATCTGATTTAGATCCATTGATAAAAAAGGAGGAATTCACCTTGAGTGTGAAATTCAATGCTTCACAAGATACAAAAAAAGATTTCAGCAAGATAGTTCTGAGACTGTCTTCACCCGAATCAATTCTCAGTAAATCCCGGGGAGAAGTGCTGAAACCTGAGACTATCAACTATCGTTCCTATAAACCGGAGAAAGACGGTTTATTCTGTGAAAAGATTTTTGGACCGGTCAAAGACTGGGAATGCCATTGCGGTAAGTACAAACGAATCCGTTATAAGGGCATTGTCTGTGACCGATGCGGCGTGGAGGTTACCCGCAAAAAAGTCCGCCGTGAAAGAATGGGACATATAACACTCGCTGTTCCGGTTGCCCATATCTGGTATTTGAAATCTATTCCGTCAAAACTGGCCAATGTTTTAGGCATGTCTGCCAAAAGCATTGAACAGGTTATTTACTATGAATCCTACATTGTCATTCAACCCGGAAATGCTGTTATTGAAACGGAAAACGGGAAAACAAGACCTGTAGAAGCCCTGGAACTGATTGACGAAGATACATACCTGGATCTGCTGTATAAATATGGGGAAGAAGCCGAAGAAACAATCCCGCAGGATTCTCTCTTCATCGCTAAAACCGGTGCGGAAGCCCTTTATGACATTTTGGTGGATCTGGATATCCCCAAAGTGATTGAAACACTGAAGAAAGACCTGAAAAAAAGCACTTCTGCTTCCGATCAGGCCGATATTGTCAAACGACTGAAAATTCTTAAAGCGTTTCAGGTTGAAGGCGATCTGCCGCCGGTAAACAGACCGGAATATATGATCTTAAAAGTTCTGCCGGTTATACCGCCTGAACTCCGTCCCCTTGTTCCTCTTGAAGGCGGCCGTTTTGCCGCTTCGGATCTGAATGACCTTTACAGAAGAGTTATCATTCGTAATAACAGATTGAAACAGTTGATTGATATCAAAGCTCCGGATGTCATTCTTCGCAATGAAAAAAGAATGCTTCAGGAAGCCGTTGACAGTCTGTTTGACAACAGCAGACGCCGTACAGCCGTGCGGTCAGGCACACGGCGCCCCCTTAAATCCCTGAGCGATATGCTGAACGGGAAAGAGGGCCGTTTTCGTCAGAATCTCCTGGGTAAACGCGTGGATTATTCCGGTCGTTCCGTTATTGTTGTAGGTCCTGAATTGAAAATTCATGAATGCGGATTGCCGAAACTGATGGCGACCGAACTCTTTAAACCCCATCTCGTTCATGAATTGCTTGTGAGAGGGAGAGCAACAACACCCAAAACCGCCAAAAGCATGGTTGAAAAACGTACGCCTGAAGTAATGGAGCTTCTGGAATATGTTGTGAAAGATCATCCTGTGCTTCTGAACCGTGCTCCGACTCTTCACAGACTTGGTATACAGGCTTTTCAGCCGGTACTGGTGGATGGCAAGGCCATTCGAGTTCATCCTCTTGTCTGTGCAGCGTTTAACGCTGACTTTGATGGTGACCAGATGGCTGTCCATGTCCCTCTTTCTTTTGAGGCACAGATCGAATGCCGCATGCTCATGCTGGCAAGCAATAATATCCTACACCCGGCTCACGGAAATCCCATATCGATTCCTTCTCAGGATATGGTTCTGGGAACCTATTATATTACCCGCGGCAAAACCAAACAGCTTGGTGAAGGAATGGTCTTCAGTTCCTATGACGAAGCGCTGCTTGCCTTTGAAAATAACCGGGTGACCCTTCATGCCAAAGTTAAACTGCTGAAAGACGGTAAACTTATTGATACGACAGTGGGTCGAATCAAATTCAATTCCATTGTTCCCGAAGGAATGCCTTATTACAATGAATTGATAACCAAAAAAAGGCTGGAATCCATTATTGCCGAAGCAAACCGTCAGGTTGGGCTTCAGGATACGGCAAAGTTCCTGGACGATCTCAAGGATCTTGGATTTGAACTGGCTACCATGTCCGGCGTTTCCATCGGATTAAGCGATGTTATGATCCCTGACGATAAATTTAACATTATAAACAAAACCCAATCCCTGGTTGATTCAATCAATCTGAAACGGTCTAAAGGTGTTTTAACTGAAAACGAACGGTATAATAAAGTTATTGATGCCTGGTCAAGAACCACGGACCAGGTTCAGGCATCCATGAATAGAATTCTCCAGGATGATCGTGAAGGATTCAATCCGATCTACATGATGTCAGATTCCGGAGCCAGGGGTTCTAAAGATCAGATGAAACAGCTTGCCGGTATGAGAGGGTTGATGAACAAACCTCAGAAATCCATGACCGGCGGCGTGGGTGAAATTATTGAAACACCCATTACGTCTAATTTCAAGGAAGGTCTTTCCGTTCTGGAATACTTTATTTCAACCCACGGTGCCCGTAAAGGACTCTCGGATACTGCTCTTAAAACTGCTGATGCGGGATATTTAACCCGCCGTCTGGTTGATGTGGCGCAGGATGTTGTGATCAGTGAAGATGACTGTGAAACAATCAATGGAATTGAAGTACATGCCATTAAAGATGGTGATCAGATTATTGAACCATTGTCAGAACGGATCATCGGCCGGATTTCACTGGATGATATTATTGATCCCATTACGGATAAATTGCTGGTTTCCTCCGGCGATATGATTGATGAAGTCAAAGCTAAACTGGTTGACGACAGCAATGTTGAAACAATTATGATTCGCTCGGTATTAACCTGTGAATCAAAAGAAGGTGTCTGTGCCAAGTGTTACGGCCGGAATCTGGCTACAAATAACCTTGTTAATCAGGGTGAAGCCGTAGGTATTATTGCTGCACAATCCATCGGTGAACCCGGAACACAGTTGACGCTTCGGACCTTCCACATCGGAGGAACGGCCAGTCATGTGATTGAAGAATCCCATCAGCCCTCACGCTATGAAGGCCAGGTTCTCTTTTCTGATAATCTTCATATTTCAGACAAAGAATTTACCGATGAAAGCACAAACCAAACCTATCGCGTCGTTCTGGTCCGTAACGGAAAAATGAGTATTATTGACAGCAATAACCGGGAATTGATCACGTATACCGTCCCTCAGGGAGCAAAAGTGTATATCACTGACGGTGCCACCGTTGAGAAAAGCACTGTTCTTTATGACTGGGATGTATATAATGAACACATTGTGTCCCGTTATGAAGGATATGTAAAACTTGTGGATCTGATCCCCGGCGTTACATATGACGAAGTCTCGGATGCATCCGGTTATAAAGAATGGCAAATCATAGCATCCAAGGATCGCGATAAAACCGCCCGTGTCATTATTACGGATGAAGAGGGAAATCCAATCGGTAAGGCGATCAATTTGCCTGAAACCTCTTCTCTGCTGGTTAAAGAAGGTCAGAAAGTGTTTCAGGGTGAGACACTTGCCAAACGTTCAAAAGAAACAGCCCGCAGTAATGATATTACCGGTGGTCTGCCGAGAGTATCCGAACTCTTTGAAGCCCGAAACCCTACAAACGAAGCCATTGTCAGCGAAGTTAACGGGTATGTTCAATTTGACAGATTGTCCAAGGGAATTCAAACGGTTCGGGTCCGGAACGATTTGGGTGAAATGTATACATACAAAATACCTCCGGGAAAACACATTCTTGTCCATGACGGTGATTATATCCATGCCGGAAATGCAATCTGTGACGGAGCCATTCCACCGAAAAAAATACTGAAGATCAATGGTGTTTACGAAGTTCAGAAGTATCTGGTGAATGAGATTCAGCACGTTTACCGTTTGCAGGGCGTGCGAATCAATGACAAACATATTGAAGTGATCGTTCGTCAGATGTTGCAGAAAGTTGAGATAAGTGAACCGGGCGACACTGAATATTTGGTGGGGGACAGGATCTCACGCCAGAATGTTCAGGAAAGCAACGATAAGATTATGAATATGGTCCGTATAACCGATTCCGGAGATACGGCTTTGAAAGTGGACAATCTTTATCCGTACGATATTGTTGAAGATGACAATATAAGACATAAAGCTGCAGGGAAGAAAGCGGCAGAATATGAACCGGCAGTGCCGGCAACGTATGAACCGCTGCTGTTGGGAATAACCAGAGCATCCCTTAATACAGAAAGCTGGATATCTGCTGCTTCATTCCAGGAAACAACCCGCGTTCTTACAGATGCTGCCGTCATCGGTAAAGTTGATTATCTGAAAGGACTGAAAGAGAACATCATTATGGGCCGTCTTATTCCTGCCGGGACCGGACAATCCAAGTATAATGCTTTGAAAGTCCAGGAACCGGAATATACGGAAGTAGATGATCTGGAATACTTTGCAGATGCTCAAATCTTTGAGGATGAAGATTTACTTATGGAATAAATCCCATTGCTTTAAAAAAGTAGGGATATTACATTATCAGGCTTGACAAAAATTGGAGAAAGTATGCCGACAATTAATCAATTGGTGAAAAAGGGCAGAAAAAAGGTTATCAAAAAGAACAAAGTTCCTGCACTTCAGGGAAATCCCCAGAAACGGGGTGTTTGTACTCGTGTTTATACCACAACGCCCAAAAAACCGAATTCAGCTTTGCGTAAAGTTGCCCGTGTCCGCTTGACGACGGGTATCGAAGTTACAGCCTATATTCCCGGCGAAGGACACAACCTTCAGGAGCACTCTCTCGTGCTGATCGAAGGAGGCCGTGTTAAGGACTTGCCCGGTGTTCGTTATCATATTGTGAGAGGAACCCTGGATACAGCCGGTGTTTCTGACAGAAAAAACAGCCGTTCCCGTTACGGTGCCAAGAAACCGAAATAAGGATAGATTTCAATGTCAAGACGTAGCAAACCGCAAAAAACAGAGATCCTCCCGGATCCGAAATACCACTCTACTACAGTGGCAAAGTTTATCAATAACCTTATGGTTAAGGGGAAAAAGGGCGTTGCCGAGCAAATCTTGTATGGCGCAATTGGAATAATGGATGAAAAAACCAAGGGCAAAGGTCTTGAAACTTTCCAGAAAGCTCTTGATAACGTGGCACCGGTTCTTGAAGTAAAATCCAAACGTATCGGCGGAGCTACATATCAGGTTCCTGTTGAAGTCCGGCATAATCGCCGATATGCACTGGCCATGAGATGGATTATTAAATTTTCCACAGCCAGATCCGGCGACAGCATGTCTGTTAAACTTGCTGCGGAACTGTTAGCTGCTTCCCAGGGTGAAGGAAGCTCTGTTAAAAAACGCGACGATACACATAAAATGGCTGAAGCAAACAGAGCTTTTGCTCATTTTCGTTAATATTGAAGGTCCCCATGGCAAAAATTGATTTGAAAAAAATTAGAAATATCGGAATTATGGCTCATATCGATGCGGGTAAAACCACAACGACAGAGCGTATTATCTATTATACCGGTAGATCTCACAAATTGGGTGAAGTCCATGAGGGAACTGCAACGATGGATTGGATGGACCAGGAAAAAGAGCGGGGTATTACCATTACCTCAGCAGCAACTCGCTGTTCCTGGCTAAATCATGAGATTAATATAATTGATACACCGGGGCATGTGGATTTCACCGCTGAGGTTGAACGATCCCTTCGTGTTCTGGATGGAGCCATTGCCATTTTTTGCGGAGTTGGCGGTGTTGAACCCCAATCTGAAACGGTATGGCGCCAAGCGGATAAATACAAAGTACCGAGAATTGCATTCATCAATAAAATGGACCGGACGGGTGCTGATTTTTATTACGTTGTCGATATGATCAGAAAACGTCTCGGCGCCAATCCCCTTCCTCTTTTTCTTCCCATTGGTTCCGGTGAAATGTTTACCGGTATTGTTGATCTGATTAATATGCGCTCAATTCTCTATAATGAATCCACATTAGGCGCTGAATTTGAATATGGTGATATCCCCAAAGACATGAGTGATAAAGTGGAAGAATATCGCCATCATTTGATTGAAGAGATTGCTGCATATAACGATATTCTTCTGGAAAAATATCTGGAAGGCGAAACGTTAAGCACAGAAGAAATTAAAGATGCAATCCGGGAAGGGACAATTAAAGGGGATTTAACACCCGTCATCGTCGGTTCTGCTTTTAAGAATAAAGGGGTTCAGGTCCTCTTGAATTGTGTTGTTGATTATCTTCCCTCTCCTATGGATGTACCGGATATCCGGGGCGTGGATCCAAAAACAAATCAAAATATTACCCGCTCACCTATGGACAATCCATTTTCAGCCCTGGCTTTTAAGATCATGACCGATCCTTATGTAGGAAAATTGACGTATATCCGTATTTACTCCGGAGAAATCTGTTCCGGGGATTTTGCCCTGAATTCCATGACAGGAAAACGTGAACGATTCGGCCGGATATTGCGGATGCATGCCAACAAACGGGAAGATCTTGAATGCGCTTCTGCCGGTGATATTGTTGCCGTGGTCGGTTTGAAAGATACACGGACAGGTCATACGCTGTGCGATAAAGATAAACAGGTTATTCTTGAAGAAATGTCTTTTCCCGATCCTGTTATCAGCGTATCCATTGAACCATCTACCAAAGCAGATCAGGATGCCTTGTTTAAAGGATTGATGAAACTTGCAGATGAAGATCCCACATTCCAGGTTCGGACGAATGAAGAAACAGGTCAAACCATTGTCTGGGGTATGGGTGAACTGCATTTGGAAATTATTGTAGATCGGCTTAAACGTGAATTTAAAGTCAATGCCCATGTAGGTAAACCCCAGGTTGCCTACAAAGAAACGATTACCAAAACAGTTGATGTTGACAAGAAATTTGTCCGTCAAACCGGCGGGAAAGGTCAGTACGGACACGTGGTTATAACCATGGGACCGAATGACAAAGGCAAAGGATATGAATTTGTGAATAAAATTGTCGGCGGTGTCATTCCAAAAGAATACATCCCTTCAATTGATAAAGGAATAAAAGAAGCCCTGCAAAACGGTGTTTTGGCAGGTTATCCACTTGAAGATGTAAAAGTTGAACTGACTTTTGGATCGTACCATGATGTGGATTCATCCGAAATGGCTTTCAAGGTTGCAGGATCCATGGCTGCACAGGAAGCTGCAAAAAAAGCGGGTCCGATTATTCTCGAACCCATGATGGCAGTGGAAGTCATTGTGCCGGATGAATATTTAGGGGATGTAATGGGTGACTTGACATCCCGCCGCGGTCAGATCAAAGGTATGATGCCGCGGAATGATGCTCAGGTCCTGTCAGGGTTTGTTCCCCTGGCAGAAATGTTCGGTTACGCAACTGACTTGAGATCTATCACCCAGGGACGGGCGGTTTTTACAATGCAGTTTGATCATTATGATCCGGCTCCTGCATCCGTCCAGGAAAAGATTCTGGAAAAAATTCATGGAAAAATTTAGGAGTTTTTCTCATGGCAAAGAAAAAATTTGAGAGAACGAAGCCGCATGTAAACATCGGAACGATCGGTCATGTAGATCATGGCAAGACGACGTTGACGGCGGCGATCACGTATGTATTGGCAAAGGCAGGCGGCGCGGAGATCCGGTCCTTTGACAGTATTGACAATGCGCCTGAAGAGCGCGAGCGGGGAATCACGATTGCGACAGCCCATGTTGAATATGAGACCTCCAATCGTCACTATGCACATGTGGACTGCCCTGGACACGCGGATTATATCAAAAACATGATTACCGGAGCAGCCCAGATGGATGGAGCGATACTGGTGGTGAGTGCAGCAGACGGTCCCATGCCTCAGACGCGGGAACACGTATTGCTGGCACGTCAGGTAAATGTTCCGTCTATGGTTGTATTCATGAACAAGGTAGATATGGTTGATGATCCTGAGCTTCTGGACTTGGTCGAGATGGAACTGCGGGAATTGTTGGATGAGTATGAATTTCCTGGAGACGACACGCCCATTATCCGCGGATCTGCATTGGAAGCCTTGAACAATCCGGATGATGAAGAGAAGACGAAATGCATCTATGAGCTGATGGACGCGGTAGACAGTTTCATACCGGAACCGGTCCGTGCAATAGACAAGCCGTTTTTGATGCCGATAGAAGACGTATTTTCCATAACGGGCCGAGGGACGGTAGGAACCGGCCGTATAGAACGGGGTCTGATACGCGTGGGAGAAGAAGTGGAGATCGTAGGCATCGAGAAACAGACGAAGAAGACGGTTGTAACGGGCGTAGAGATGTTCCGTAAGCTTCTGGATCAAGGTCAGGCAGGCGACAATGCCGGCTTGCTTCTTCGGGGAGTGGATAAGACATATCTTCGCCGGGGTATGGTCTTGGCCAAACCGGGTTCAATCACCCCCCATACAAAGTTCAAGGCGAAGGTATATATCCTGAAGAAGGAAGAAGGCGGTCGTCATACACCGTTTGTCCGCGGTTATCGTCCCCAGTTTTATTTTCGGACAACCGATGTGACCGGATCCGTAGAACTGCCGGAAGGTGTAGAGATGGTAATGCCGGGCGACAATATCGCATTTGATGTCGAGTTGATCGTTCCCATCGCCATGGAAAAAGAACTGCGATTCGCCATCCGCGAAGGCGGGCGGACCGTGGGTGCCGGTGTCGTTACCGATATCATTGAATAAAGAAAGTATACGAACATGGCTGGACAAAAAATTAGAATAGCGTTGAAATCATACGATCATAACCTGTTGGATAAATCAACTGAAAAGATTGTTCAACGGGCTAAGGCCACCGGAGCCGTTATTGCGGGTCCCATTCCACTGCCTACCCGGAGATCTGTCTACACAGTATTGCGTTCACCTCATGTGAATAAAAAATCACGTGAGCAGTTTCAGATCAAAGTGCATAAAAGAATTGTAGAAATTCTGAATACAACCACAAAAACGATCGATGAACTGATGAAGCTTGATTTACCTGCAGGTGTTGATATAGAAATAAAGGTATAAGCGGTGAACGGAATTATCGGACGAAAAATCGGTATAACCCGTATTTTTGACCAGAACGGCCGGAATATACCCGTTACTGTCATTGAAGCAGGTCCGTGTTATGTTACACAGATCAAAACTCATGATAAAGACGGTTACAATGCGGTTCAATTGGGATTTGAAGAGATACGGGATAAAGTTTTGAATAAGCCCAAACTCGGGCATTTGAAAAAGAGCGGTAAGACGCTCCGCACGCTGAAAGAATTTCGGGATTTTGATGTAGACGGCCTGACAGCAGGATCTGAAATAACGGTTGAAATGTTCAAACCGGGTGATGTTGTTGCAGTAACCGGAACATCAAAAGGGAAAGGATTTCAAGGCGGCGTAAAGCGTCACGGATTTCGCGGCGGACCGAAAACGCATGGCCAAAGCGATCGTTTCAGAGCTCCCGGTTCCATTGGTGCCAGTTCATCTCCTTCCAGAGTATGGAAAGGCATGAAAATGGCAGGACAGATGGGAAATGAAACAGTTACAATCAGAAACCTTCGGATTGTTGAAGTGAACAGGGAAAAGAATCTTCTTCTTGTTAAGGGAAGTGTTCCCGGTTCACGAAACGGGATTATCCGCATTACGAAGTTAGAGGATTGATACAGATGAAATTGCACGTATTAAAAAATGATGGCAGTCCCCTGGATACAACCGTGGAACTATCTCCTGAGGTTTTTGGTATTGAGCCGAATGAACACTGTATGTATATGGCAGTTCGTGCAGAGCTTGCAAATATGCGGCAGGGTACCCACAAAGCAAAATCACGCGGAGAGGTTTCAGGCGGCGGTCGCAAACCCTGGCGTCAGAAGGGACGGGGAACAGCCCGTTCCGGCAGTAACCGGTCTCCCGTTTGGGTCGGCGGAGGAAAGGCTTTCGGGCCTACGCCGCATCTGTATACCCAAAAACTGAATAAAAAGGTTAAACGTCTTGCACGGCGCAGCGCCTTATCCACAATGCTTAAAAATGACAAAGTGGTTGTTGTTGATGAAATCCGGGTGGAAAGCTCAAAAACCAGAGAATTTGTAGAACTTCTCAACAATTTAAAGCTTGCTGACAAGAAACTGACGGTTCTTGTGACAGAAATTTCAGAAGAGTTGTATCTGGCAAGCCGGAATGTCCCCAATGTATATGTTATTCCTGTGGAAAGAGCATCCACATTTGACATTCTTGATTGTGAAGTTTTGCTGATTGAAAAGAGTGCCACCGAAGTACTGAACACAATTCTTAAAGCATAGGTGTAAGGTGGAAAAAGTTAGAAACATAATACTCAAGCCCCTTCTCACGGAAAAAATGACATATCTGTCTGATGCAGAAAGAAAGTATGCATTCAAAGTAGATATGGCTGCAAATAAACTTGAAATAAAGGATGCAGTAGAAAAACGTTTCAATGTTCACGTTGAGAAAGTGGCTGTAATGAGACAAAACGGCAAATCAAAAACTTTGACGGTACGCAGCGGTGGAAAAGTCATTCGGACGAACGGTACACGGGCAAACTGGAAAAAAGCCCTGGTAACCCTGCGTGAAGGAGAAAGAATTGATCTGTTTGAAGGTGAAACTGCTGTTTAAGGAAAAGATCTATGCCCATTAAAACGTATAAACCGCATACGCCCGGACTCAGAACGAAGACAACCCTAGATTTCAGCCACCTGACGAAAAAGGATCCGGAGAAGAATCTTCTTAAAGCCAATCCTTCGTCGGCAGGACGGAATGGAAACGGACGGGTTACAGTCCGCAGGACCGGCGGCGGTCATAAAAGAAAATACAGGATCATTGATTTCAAGCGGAATAAATTTGACATTCCCGCCAAAGTTGTTGCTTTGGAATATGATCCAAACCGTTCAGCAGACATTGCATTGCTGCAATATAAAGACGGTGAAAAACGTTATATTCTTGCCCCTCTGGGGTTAAAAGTCGGTGATGAGATTGTTTCAGGGGAAAATGTTGAGATTAAAGTCGGCAACAGTTTACCCTTGAATAAAATACCTTCAGGAGCTATTGTCCACAATATTGAAATGAAGCCGGGAAAAGGCGGACAGATAGCACGGGGAGCAGGTGCTGCTGCTCAGATAATGGCAAAGGAAGGTAAATATGTCACCCTTAAGCTTCCTTCGGGAGAAATGCGGATGATTCTTGAAACCTGTTACGCTACTATTGGTCAAATCGGCAATAAGGATCATGCAAACATATCTCTGGGTAAAGCAGGAAGAAACCGCTGGCTGGGCAATCGTCCCAAAGTTCGTGGCGTTGCCATGAACCCCCATGATCATCCTATGGGCGGCGGTGAAGGAAGAACCAGTGGCGGCGGACATCCTACAACGCCATGGGGTAAGCCGACAAAAGGATATAAAACTCGTAAGAAAAACAAAGGCAGCGATAAATATATCGTAGCCCGCCGTAAAAAATAAGGAACCGTGAAGTATGTCAAGATCACTGAAAAAAGGTCCTTATGTTGATGAAAAAATTCTGAAGAAGATCGAAGCACAGGCAGACACCAGCAAGAAGAAAGTTATTAAGACCTGGGCTCGCCGGTCAACAATATCTCCGGAATTTGTGGGTTATACCTTTGCTGTGCATAACGGAATGAAATTTATTCCTGTATATGTTACAGAAAACATGGTAGGACATAAGTTAGGCGAATTTGCCCCGACACGAACATATCGTGGGCATGAAAAGAAAAAATAAAACGATAAGACAGGACAATAATGGAAGCACGCGCAGTCAATAAATATGTACATCAAAGTGCAAAAAAGATCAAGCCGATGCTGGATTTGATCCGCGGTAAGCGGGTTGATCATGCGCTGAACACTCTTCATTTTTTGCCGAACAAAGCAGCAAAAATTGTGGAAAACACAATTCGGTCTGCTGTTTCCAATTATCTGGATACAGAAGAAGGTTCAAAGACAAATCCTGAAGAGTTGATAATTAAAGCGGCATATGTAGATCAGGGACCGACTGCCCGCAGGATCCAGCCCAGATCAATGGGACGGGCTTATATTATTCGCAAACGGTCAAGCCATGTAACGGTGAAAGTGGGTATGCCTGAAAAAGCTGAAACGGCATCGACAAAAAAGGAGTAGAGATTGGGTCAGAAAACACATCCCTATGGATTTCGCCTGGGTATCACCAAAAGTTGGTTATCCAACTGGTTTGATGAAAGAAATTTTGCAGGAAAATTATCCGAAGATCTCATGTTACGGAAATATGTGAGCAAAAGACTTTCCAAGGGCGGGATATCCAAAATTGAAATCCAGAGGACAACTAAGCTGATCACGATAACCATTCACACATCAAGACCCGGAATTGTTATCGGAGCCAAGGGGAAGGAAGTGGATCAGCTTCGTGAAGAAATTCGAAAACTAACACAATCTGATGTTCAGGTAAATATTGTTGAAATCAAAAAACCTGAACTGGACGCATATCTGGTGGGTGAAAATATTGCCCAACAGCTTGAAAGAAAAGTCTCTTTCAGACGTGCGATCAAACGTGCAATTCAGAGCACAATGCGTATGGGCGCTGAAGGAATTCGTATTCAGTGTTCAGGACGTTTGGGTGGAGCAGAAATGGCCCGTATCGAATCTGCCAGAGAAGGACGGGTACCCCTGCATACACTCCGAGCTGATATTGATTATGCATCAGTAACCGCCAATACAAGTTACGGATGTATCGGTATCAAAGTCTGGATTTGCAACGGTGAAGTAAACACAATCTAAAACGAAGAACGGAGAATTTTTCTCATGTTAATGCCTCGTAAGGTAAAATTTCGCCGGCAACACAGAGGACGCAGAACAGGGGTCTCATTTCGCGGAGCAGATGTCAGTTACGGTGATTTCGGTTTGAAAGCACTGGAAGCATCCTGGATTACCAGCCGCCAAATAGAGTCTGCCCGTGTTGCAATCTCCCGTGTTGTCCGTAAACACGGAAAAATGTGGATTCGTATCTTCCCTCATAAGCCGGTGAGTAAAAAGCCGCTTGAAACCCGTATGGGAAAGGGAAAAGGCGGACCCGAATTCTGGGTTGCAGTAGTTAAACCCGGCCGTATTATGTTTGAAGTGGAAGGCGTTTCAGAAGAAATGGCGAAACGGGCTTTTCGTCTGGCTTCAAACAAACTTCCCATTAAAACTAAAATGGTATCCCGCCGGGAAATAGGAGGTTAGGTTATGCTGTCCAAGACAGAATTGAAAGAAGTGACACGCGAAGAAGCAATTATCAAGTTGCGTGACAATCAGGAAGCACTCATGAATCTGCGCTTCCAGCACGCTCTGCAACAGCTTGACAATCCTCTTAAAATTAAGAAAGTTAAAAAAGAAATTGCCCAATTAAAGACCATATTGCGTGAATATGAAATGGGTAACCGCTAAGAAGTGGGATGATGAATGAGCACTAGAAATCAAAAAGTCCGAATTGGCAAAGTGGTCAGCGATAAAATGGATAAATCCATAACTGTCCTGATCAGCCGAAAAATTAAACATCCGGTCTACGGAAAATATATCACACGCAGTGTGAAGTTCATGGCCCATGATGAAAAAAACGAATGCAGGATCGGTGATACCGTTCGCATCGTTGAAACACGCCCTTTAAGCAGTCGCAAAAGATGGCGTCTCGTTGAAATCATTGACCGCGAACCCGAAGTTTAAACTGTGAAAGGCATTGCGAGATGATACAAGTTGAAAGCAAATTGCGGGTCGCCGATAACTCCGGTGCGAAAGTCGTCCAGTGTATTAAAGTCCTGGGCGGAACACGCCGCCGGTATGCAACAGTCGGTGATGTCATTGTTGTTGCCGTTAAACAGGCTATTCCTGGCGGTACGGCAAAAAAAGGTGATGTTGCCAAAGCGGTAATCGTTCGAACAAAAAAAGAAGTAGGTCGTCCTGATGGCTCGTATATCCGTTTTGATGAAAATGCAGCCGTATTGATCAATGCTCAGGGTGAACCTATTGGAACCCGTATTTTCGGACCGGTTGCCCGTGAACTGCGTGAAAAGCAGTATATGAAAATTGTCTCTATGGCACCTGAAGTATTGTAAGGAGAATCCCGTGCACGTAAAGAAAAATGACATCGTAAAAGTCATTGCGGGGAAAGACCGGGGAAAAACCGGAAAGATCCTCAAAGTATTCCCAAAGAAAGAACGGGTAATCATTGAAGGCGTCAATCTGGTTAAACGTCATACCCGGCCGAATCAGCAAAATCCCCAGGGTGGTATTGTCGAGAAAGAAGCACCGATCCATGTTTCAAATGTTATGCTGGTTCAGGATAACAAACCCTCCCGTACCGGTATAAGGATACTTGCTGACGGTTCCCGTGTCCGTTTCAGTAAAAAAACGGGCGAACAAGTGGATGAAGGGAAGTAATGACTATGAATAAGATTCCAAGATTACAGGAAATGTATAAAACTGATATTATTCCATATTTGACCAAAACCTTCGGATTTTCAAATCCGATGGAAGTGCCTAAACTGGAAAAAATCAGCGTCAGTGTTGGATTGGGAAATGCTAAAGAAGAACCGGCACAGGTTGAAAACTGTGTTAAGGACCTTGAATTGATTACCGGTCAGCATGCCGTTGTTACCCGTGCAAAGAAAGCTATCAGTAATTTTAAAATCCGTGAAGGAGACCCGGTAGGCGTCCGTGTTACACTGAGACGTGCCCGTATGTATGAATTTCTGGACAGATTGATCAATGTAACCATCCCCAGAGTCCGTGACTTTAACGGATTGTCGGATAAAGCGTTTGACGGATTCGGGAATTATACGTTCGGTTTAAAGGAACAGGTCATCTTTCCTGAGATTGATTACGATAAAGTGGACCGTGTCCGGGGTATGAACATAACTCTGACAACAACGGCAAAAAATGACCAGGAATGCTATGAACTTCTGAAAGCATTCGGTTTCCCGTTTAAACGCCGAACTACTCAAACAGAAGGATAAGGATAATCCTATGGCAAAAAAATCCATGATCGCAAAAGCCAAGCGCAAACCAAAATTTTCATCAAGAGCCTATTCCAGATGCTCGATTTGTGGAAGGCCCAAAGGTGTGTACCGTAAATTCGGACTATGCCGTATTTGTTTTCGCGAACTGGCTTTAAGGGGTGAAATTCCCGGAATAACAAAAGCAAGTTGGTAAAAAGGAAGATCCATGACTGATCCAATTGCAGATTTTTTAACACGTATTCGCAACGCATCGAATGCGCATCACCGCTGGGTTGAAATCCCGGCAAGCAAACTGAAAGCAAGAATAGCGATGATCCTGAAAGTCAAAGGCTATATTAAGGACTTTATTCTTGTTGAAGATGGAAAACAGGGGATGCTCCGGCTTTATCTGAAATATCAGAATAACGGTCGTCCGGTTTTGTACGGACTCGAACGGGTCAGCAAACCGGGACGAAGAATTTATGTCGGAGCGTTGGAAATACCCCGGGTCCGAAACGGACTTGGAATTGGAATTCTCTCAACGTCACAGGGGGTACTCACCGATAAGGAAGCCCGGGAATTGGGCATCGGCGGCGAATACCTGTGTAAAATCTGGTAAGAAGGGGAGAACTTATGTCACGAATCGGTAAAAAACCAATTCCGGTACCGGATAACGTAAAAGCAGTGATGGATGGCGGAATTCTGTCAGTGAAAGGACCAAAAGGAGAACTTTCGATTAATGTCCATTCTGATATGTCAGTTACTTTTGCAGACAAGGACATTGTCGTAGTGCGCCCTTCTGACTCCAATACGCATAAGGCGCTTCACGGTTTGACACGTTCCCTGATCCAAAATATGGTTACGGGTGTTGTTGAAGGTTATTCAAAACAGCTCGAAATCCAGGGTGTCGGATATTCTGTAGAATTAAGAGGAAAAAACCTGCTTCTTTCGTTGGGATACTCCCATCAGATTATGATTGAACCTCCCGATGGTATTTCCTTTGAGGTGGGAAGAGGTAATCTGATTACGGTATCCGGTATTGAAAAGCAAAAAGTCGGTGCCGTTGCCGCACAGATCCGTTCATTCCGTGAGCCGGAACCTTACAAAGGTAAAGGTATCCGCTATGTGGGTGAAAAGGTTCATCGTAAAGCCGGCAAGACGATCAAGAAGTAAGGACTGATATCATGAAAAAAATAGTTGATCGAAACGAAATCAGATACAAAAAGAAAATACGTATCCGTAAAAAAATGTCAGGAACACCTGAGCGGCCAAGACTGGTTGTTTTTAAAAGTAACCGTCATATCGCTGCTCAAATTGTCGATGATATCAACAATAAAGTTTTGGTTCAGGCACATTCCTTTTCCAAAGATAATAAGGTTAAACTTGAATCAAAGAATAAAACGGAAAAGAGTGTGGAAATCGGTAAACAAATTGCCGCTCTTGCCAAAGAAAATAACATTGAAACGGTTGTCTTTGATCGAAACGGATATGTTTATCACGGTCGGATCAAAGCGCTGGCTGATGCCAGTCGTGAAGCCGGATTGAAATTCTAAAAAAGGAGTGTTGTCTTGAATCTTACAAAGTCAATCAATCCTGCTGAGTTGGAATTACGCGATGAAAAAGTCGTGAAGATAAACAGAGTCGCCAAGGTGATTACCGGCGGTCGCCGTTTCCGTTTTAATGCGATTGTCGTTGTCGGAGACGGGAACGGACACGTGGGTATCGGTCTTGGTAAAGCCAATCAGGTTATTGATGCCATTAATAAAGGCCGTGAAGATGCAAAGAAAAATATCGTGCGTATTCCGGTCCTCAAAGGAACGATTCCTTACGAAGTGATCGGCCGGTACGGTGCCGCAAGAGTTGTTCTCAAACCGGCCTCTTCCGGAACCGGAATTATTGCCGGCGGACCTGTACGTGCCATTATGGAGCAGGTTGGTGTTCACGATATTCTGGCAAAATCCATTGGGAGTGCTAATTCTCACAATGTGATCAAAGCTACGATGAATGCCCTTCTCAAACTGGAAGACGCGTACCTGGTTGCAAAAAGACGCGGTATTACGGTACAGGAGGTGTTTAACTGAGATGGTACGGAAAAAAGAAAAAAAACTTAAAGTGACTCAGGTTAAAAGTACAATCGGGTACCGGGAACGGACGTCACTGACCATAAAAGCTCTGGGATTGGGTAAACTGAACAGAACGGTTGTTTTGCCTGACAATGATCCCGTTCGGGGAATGATTGCCCAGGTTTCTCATCTGGTAAAAGTTGAGGAGGTCGAAGAATAATGATCCTTTCCACATTAAAACCTGCAGACGGTTCCAGAAAAAGTACAAAACGTCGCGGCCGCGGTGTGGGTTCCGGGAACGGAACGACAGCAGGCCGGGGCTATAACGGACAAAAATCAAGAACCGGATCCAAACATTACAGCTGGTTTGAAGGCGGTCAAATGCCCCTTCAGCGCCGTGTTCCCAAAAGAGGCTTTTCCAATGCCCGGTTCCGCCAGGAATTTCAGATTGTGAACCTGAAGGATATAAATTCTTTGGAAGAGACAGAGATCACTGCTGAAGTCCTGAAAAGAAACGGACTCATTAAGAAAGCGGATATGCCTGTCAAGATCCTCGGTGTGGGCGACATCGAAAAATCGCTTACAATTACTGCAGATGCATTTAGCTCGTCAGCAAAAGATAAGATTGAAAAAGCAGGCGGAAAGGCTGTAGAATTATGATCCAGAGTCTGAAATCCGTATTCAAAATCCATGAATTACGGCAAAGAATTCTGTTCACAATCATGATACTGATTGTGTATCGGGTCGGAGGTCATATCCCCATACCCGGTGTTGATACATATGTCCTGAGTATAGCAGCACAAAGCTTTACCAATACTTTGTTTGGTTTATACGATATGTTTGCAGGCGGCGCTTTCCAAAAAGCAACAGTTTTTGCTCTTGGGATTATGCCCTACATCAGTGCGAGCATTATCATTCAGCTTCTCGGAGCTGTTTTTCCCTATTTCCAGAGATTACAGAAGGAAGGACCTGAAGGAAGAAAAAAAATTACGCAGTTAACCCGCTACGGCACTGTGGCCATTTCCGCGTTGCAGGGCTACGGCGTCGCAATCTTTCTTCAGCACATGGATGCCGGGACATCAGCACAACCAATGCCTGTTGTTCCAAATCCCGGTATGGGATTTATTCTTCTGACCGTTCTGACCCTGATTACCGGTACCATGTTTATTATGTGGCTCGGTGAACAGATAACGGACAGAGGTATAGGCAACGGCATCTCTCTGATTATTATGATCGGAATCATGGTTCGATTTCCCAATGTGATTTTCAAAGAAATCACGCTGATCTCTGAAGGTGTCAGAAGTTTGTTTGCCGATGTTATTTTGTTGGGGTTGATGATTATAACCATCGGTTTTGTCATCCTTTTGACACAAGGAACCCGCAAGATTCCCGTACAGTATGCTAAACGGGTTGTGGGCCGAAAAATATACGGGGGACAATCAACCAATATTCCCCTGCGTGTGAATACTGCCGGTGTTATGCCGATCATTTTCGCACAATCCCTGATGTTTATTCCCAGCACCATCACAACATTTGTGGGTGATGTGGAATGGCTTCAATCGGCAATGCGTATATTCAGTATTGATCACTGGTTTTATTGGCTTGTTTTTGGTCTGCTGATTATTTTCTTTACTTTTTTCTATACAGCCATCGCATTTAACCCAACCGAAGTCGCTGATAATATGAAAAAACACGGGGGATTTATCCCAGGGATCCGGCCAGGTAAACGAACAGCAGAATATATTGACAATATTCTGACACGTGTTACGTTACCCGGATCCATAGCTCTGGCTATCGTTGCGATCCTACCCTATATTCTTATGAATGTGATGGGAATAGATTACGATCTGGCCAGCTTTTTTGGCGGAACGTCACTGCTGATTATTGTAGGTGTTGCTTTGGATACATTGCAGCAAATTGAATCACAGTTGATCACTCGCCATTATGACGGTTTTTTGAAATCCGGGAAAATCCGGGGACGGCGTCGTTTCTAAAGCGATGGACTTATGATACGGTACAAATCACAGCATGAAATCAATATCATGCGCAAAGCCGGAAAACTGGTCCATGATACACTCGTTGAAGTGTCCAAGTGGATAAAACCGGGAGTGACAACAGCAAAGCTGGATGCCATAGCGGAAGATTATATCCGCTCACATCAGGGACTCCCGGGGTTTAAAGGGTATAACGGTTTTCCTGCCACTTTGTGTGTATCGTTAAATGAGGAAGTTGTACACGGTATTCCGGGCCCCAGAATCCTTCGGGAGGGTGACTTGGTCAGTATTGACTGCGGAGCAATCGTCGAAGGATACTATGGTGACCACGCCCGCACATTTACGGCGGGTGATATACCGGATGAATGGAAGAAATTGATGACTGTTACGGAAGAATGTCTGAGTATGGGAATTCGTCAGGCTGTTGCCGGTAACCATCTGTTGGATATCGGCTATGCAATCCAAACCCATGCCGAAAAGCATGGCTTTTCTGTGATCCGGACTTTGGTCGGACACGGCATCGGTCGCAAACTTCATGAAGAACCCCAGGTTCCCAATTATGGATATCCGGGACGGGGGATGCGGCTGAAACCAGGATTGGTACTGGCAATTGAACCAATGATCAATCTGGGAACTCATGAAGTTGAAACAAATGATGACGGTTGGACCATTGTGACAAAAGACAGAAAGGCTTCAGTTCATTTTGAACATACGATTGCTGTAACAGAGAATGAACCGCTTATTCTGACAAACGGGTAAACTATGGCAAAACAAAATGCTATCAGAGTTGATGGAACGATACTGGATACTTTGCCGAATGCTTCATTCAAGGTAAAGTTGGACAACGGGCATGAAGTTCTGGCCCATATATCCGGTAAAATGCGGATGCATTTTATCAAGATATTACCGGGTGATAAAGTTACGTTGGAACTTTCACCCTATGATCTGTCCAGAGGACGTATCGTTTATCGGTATAAATAAAGGATTGATACAATGAAAGTACGTGCATCAGTTAAAAAGATCTGTGACAAGTGTAAGATTATTCGCAGGAACGGTGTTGTACGCGTGATATGCGATAATAAGAAACACAAACAGAGACAAGGGTAACAGGAGGTAAATTTGGCTCGTATTGCTGGAGTGGACTTACCACGAGATAAAAAAGTCAAAGTCGGACTGTCTTATATTTTCGGAATAGGACGTCCCATGGCGCTTCAGATTCTTGACAAAGCAGGTGTAGATCCCGAAATCAGGATCAAAGACCTCACCGAGGATCAGGTTAGTTCTATCCGTCAGCTTATTGCTGATGAATATAAAGTTGAAGGTGCCCTGCGTACCGAAGTAACAATGAATATCAAACGTTTAATGGATATAGGCTGTTATCGCGGACTCAGACACCGCCGCGGTTTACCGGTTCGGGGCCAGAATACCAAAAATAATGCCCGGACACGAAAAGGTAAGAAAAGAGCCGCCATTAAGAAAAAACGTAAAACCTAAAGTTTAAATATCCAATGTATCGGAGTCGAAATTGGCAAAGAAACAGCAAGTTGCAAGAAAAAGAAAACGTAAATTAAAAGTTGATCCTGAGGGGATAGCTTTTATTAAAGCCAGCTATAACAATACTGTTATTACTCTGGCTGATCAATATGGCAATGCCATATCCTGGGCTACAGCCGGCCGTGCCGGTTTTAAAGGCTCCAGGAAAAGTACACCCTTTGCAGCTGGACAAGCTGCTGAGATAGCTGCTAAAGAAGCGATGGATGCCGGGTTATTGCGTGTGGAAGTCCGGGTTAAAGGTCCCGGCGGAGGACGTGAAATGGCAATCAGATCCCTTTCAGCAGCCGGACTTGAAGTGACCGCTATCAAGGATGTAACACCCATTCCCCATAATGGATGCCGTCCACCAAAACGCCGAAGAGTGTAGGAGTTATTTATGGCAAGATATCGAGGCCCCAGAGGCAAGATTTGTCGTCGTTTGGAATATGCAGCGTTTGAATCTCCCAAGTTCTCCAACCTTAAAAAGAATTATCCTCCGGGAGAACATGGTCCGACTCAAAGACGCCGTCTGTCCGAATACGGTATTCAAATGCGTGAAAAACAACGGATTAAATATACGTACGGCGTTCTGGAACGTCAGTTCAGAAACTATTTTAAAAAAGCTGACAGACAGGAAGGAAAAACCGGTGATAACCTTATGAGAATGCTTGAATCCCGTCTGGATAATGTTGTATTCCGTCTTGGTTTTTCCCCGACACGCCGGGCTGCCAGACAGCTCATCTCCCATAAACATGTCCTTGTGAATGATGAATGTGTGAATATTCCCTCCTACCAGCTGAAATCAGGTGACGTAATTAAAATCAGAGATAAAAGCAAACGGTTGGATGTCATTCTCGAGTCGGTTAAAAAAATACGTGGAGAAAATACATTGAACTGGTTAAAACTAGACAAGGCCAAATTGACCGGAGAAATTCTGCATATACCTGAACGTGAAGAAATTCCGCAGGATTTTAATGAACAGTTGGTTGTCGAGTTGTATTCCAAATAAACTATAGAGGTAATGAGATATGCCTAATTTTCAAATACCTGAAAGAATAAAAATTGATGAAGAAGTAAAAAACGAGCGATTCGGACGTTTTATTCTTGAACCCCTGGAACGCGGTTTCGGAATTACGATCGGGAATGCGCTGCGTAGAATACTTCTTTCTTCAATTCCGGGTGCAGCCATTACAGCCCTCCGTATTGAAGGTGTGCTCCATGAGTTCTCCACGATTGATGGCGTGATTGAAGACGTAACCCTGATTATTTTAAACCTGAAAAAAGTAAGGGTTCGTCTTGCCAATTCAAAACCCGTCAGACTGACTCTCAAGTTGCAGGGACCTGCAGAAATAAATGCCGGTATGCTTAGCGGCGGTAATCCCAACGTGGAAATTATGAATCCGGATCAGCATATCCTGACTATCGAAGAAGACAGAAGTCTCACTCTCGATCTGTGGATTGGAAGAGGCCGGGGATATTTTCCCGCCGAAAACAATAAAACCGCTGATGCCCCCCTGGATACTATCTGGATCGATTCAATCTTTTCTCCGATTGTGAAAGTCAACTTCTTTGTAGAAAAACTCCAGTCCGGTATTAAAGATGACCTGGAAAAACTTGTCCTTGAAGTTACAACGGACGGAACTATGTCACCGCAAGATACGGTTTCCTATTCTTCCAAACTTCTTGTGGATCATATAAAACCATTCTTTGGGCTCCAGTCTACAGATGTAATTGAACCGGAACAACAGATAGACGAAGACAAAATGCGGATTAAAAAACAGCTTATGCGGAGTATTGACGAACTGGAACTCTCCGTACGCTCGTACAACTGTCTGCAGGCAGCAGAAATTAAAACGATTGCTGATCTTGTTTCCAAAGAAGAAAACGAGATGCTCCGTTTTAAAAATTTCGGCCGTAAGTCTCTGAATGAACTGATTGAAAAATTGGATGAACTGGGACTTAGATTCGGTATGGAAATTTCCGATTATGTTAAAGAAACAACCAAGAAGTGAAGTGAACAAATATGAGACATGAAAAAAAAGGACGTAAATTAGGACGCACCAGCAGTCACAGAAAAGCAATGCTTTCAAACATGGCTGCTTCATTGATCCTTCACAAACAGATTAAAACAACGGATGCAAAAGCCAAAGAAGTACGGCGGGTAGTAGAAAGACTCATTTCATATGCCAAAAATGATACTACGCATTACAGACGGCTTGCATTTGCCGTTTTACGGAATAAAGAAGCAATTAAAATTTTGTTTGAAGATATTGCCCCCGTCTATTTGAATCGCGAAGGCGGCTATACACGCATTCTCAAACTGGGACGCAGACCCAATGATGCGGCTAAAGTGGTCTTGATCCAACTCGTGGATATGGTGGGATCCGATACAGATAAAAAGAAGAAATCATCAAAGAAAGCAGCGGCTAAAAAAGCAGATGCTGTTAAGGACAGTAAGAAAAGTGAAAAACAAGCAGCCGTGAAGACAGCCAAGGAAAAAACGCCTGACGTGATTGATGTTGAACCAGAAAAGACTGATCCTGAAGTCAATCCTGCCGGGGAAGAGATCAAAACAGAAGAATAACATTGAAAAATTCAAAGTCTATATATGATACTTTGAAGAGGGCAGTCACAACGATTGCCCTTTTTTTGTCTGTAAACCAAATTCTTTTTGCACAGGCATCTCATAAAGGTTTGTGGGTTTTACGAGAAGATATGGTGAGCAGGCAACGGATTGATACGTTTCTTGAAGATGCGGAAAAATTAGGGTTTACGGATCTCTTTGTTCAGGTAAGGGGACGGGGTGATGCGCTGTATAAAAGTAAATTTGTTGAGCAATCTGCATTCATTGCCGACCCGTCATTCGATCCCCTGAAATATGTGTGCGATGAAGGGCATAAAAGAGGTCTGAAAATTCATGCCTGGTTCAATACGTACGTCCTCTATTCGAATAAATCGGAAAACCCTCCCGATCTTCATGTTCTGTCCATATTTCCCGAATGGATTGAATGGGATGAAAATACATCCAATGACTGGGAAAAATTACAAAATATGGGAAATTTGAACAATTTTGAAGGCGTTTATTTATCGCCCCTTCACCCGCAGGTTAACAGATATCTGCTTGTCCTGTTAAAAGAATTGATCAGTGAATACAATATTGACGGCCTTCATCTGGATTATGTCCGCTTTCAAGGACCGGTTTATGGTTATAATCCGGAAGGCATGAAACAGTTTTATGACAAATACAGCGTAAATCCGCGACTCTTTCTGAATGGTGCCCCGTTGTGGAGAGATACCCAATCCTACCGGCTCTTCCGTAAATTGTATGATCAATATAGGCGGGATGCGATCAATGAATTGATTAAAGAGCTGTCTGATTATAACCGGAAACTTAATCTTCCGGTTGTTCTTTCTGCCGCTGTTAAAGCTTCTCCCGTTGATGCAAGAAATAATTTCTATCAGGATTGGGCCGAATGGATTAACAAAGGATGGCTCGACCTTGCTATTCCCATGAATTATTCAACCCGTGCCAAAACGTTTGAAGATAATATTTTTGATATTAAAGCACTGGTTGCAGAAGAAATGCTTTCCAATGTATGGATGGGTATTGGTATATGGAATCAGTCCTATGCGGAATTTGAAAATAAAATCAATATTTCTGTTTCTAAGGATTTCCCGAATTTTGTAATCTTTTCGTATAATGTTATTAAAGCCGACAAAAACTATTCCGAAAAAATCCGAGAATTAAACAAACGGACCGGTTCGTGAAGACTCTTTTAAAAAATATCCGGCAATTGGTTACATGGGATGATCAATTATCTTGTATGATTATCCGTAACAATGTTGATATCCTTCTTGCCGGCCCCTTTATTGAATCGGTCGGTCCGGATCTTGGCGCATATGCTGACACGATCATTGACTGCCGTCGTTTTGTTGTAACTCCCGGTTTAATCGATCCTCATACGCATCCCGTATTTGCTGAATTAAGACGCCATGAATTTGAAATGAAAATTCAGGGCATGGATTATGAAACCATTGCTCAGGCAGGCGGAGGAATCCTTAACAGTGCGGATGCTCTGAGGCAATTGCCAGAGGATGAATTGTTTCAAAGGTCATTGCCCAGAGTTAAACGTTTTTTGAATTATGGAACAACAACAATCGAGGCGAAAAGCGGATATGGTTTGACACTTGAAGATGAGTTAAAATCGCTGCGGGTTATTAAACGGCTCAATGACGAACTGCCCCTGGATTTGATACCTACTTTTCTCGGAGCTCATGAAATTCCCCGTGAGTATAAAGAAAAACGGGAATTGTATATAAAACTGATCACAGATGAAATGATACCGGCTGTAGCTGAAGAAAAACTGGCAGTTTATTGTGATGTGTTTACGGAAAAAACGGTTTTTTCACTGAAGGAAACAGAAAAAATATTGAATGCTGCTGCTGACAATGGATTAAAAATTCGTATTCACTCTGATGAATTTTCAGCTATAGGCGGAACTGAGCTGGCAGCATCTATGAATGCTGCATCAGCCGATCATTTGATGAAAATTACAGATAGCGGAATACAAGCCTTGAAAAAAAGCGGAACAACAGCTGTCCTTCTTCCCGGTACAACCTTTTTCCTGGGTAAAAAGGACTTTGCCCCGGCACGGAAACTCTGGGATGCCGGAGTTAATACAGCCCTTGCTACTGATTTTAATCCGGGCAGTTCCATGACACAGAATCTTCAGATTATCATGTCGATTGCGTGTATATATATGCATTTAACTCCCCTTGAAGCATTGAAGGCTGTAACGGTAAACAGTGCCGTTTCGCTGGGAATTGAAAAGGAAAAAGGAATGATTGCGCCGGGTATGATTGGGGATATAGCTGTCTGGGATGTTGAAGATTACCGGGATATTTCCTATTGGTTCGGTATGAATCACTTAAAAATACTTCTAAAAAATGGTTCCTTATCAGAATAAGCTTGAAAAGATAGTCAAACAAATATATTTTCAACATGTTGTAATAAACAGGAGGGAGTTTTGAAGAAAACACAACTCATAATACGCATCCTGATCTTGCTTACGATTGGTTCTTTGGCGTATTCGCAGACACACGGTCTTTATTCAATTATGAATAAAATTCAGAAAGTCTGCAAAGCATACCAAATTGAAGTCAAAATGCAGGATATCAAGGTTGAACGAGATTTGGACAATGATCTTGTACTGATTTTGAAACTGGATTCCAGACGTACCAATTACGATTCTATGATGATGGCGGGCTTCTACTCGGTTGCCAAAGCTCTGGAATCTGAGAAAAATTTTCTGGATATTAAAAAAGTATCTATTGTCGTAACTGTTCAGGGCAGAGATAATTTAACCATTTATTCAACGGCAGGTGTTGATGACCTGATACGATTGGAAAATGGTTCTTTAAGCAGTGAAGAGTTCAGAAACAAAATTGTTTATATCTAATACAGGAGGCAAATATGCTAAGTTTTTTTGAAAGAATTGCTGAAATGGGATATGCCATTTTATGGTCAATAACAGCTTCTATCGGTTTTGCGTTTGGTGTTGGACTTGCTATTAAAGTCTTTGACTGGTTGTCAACAGACATTGACGAGTGGGAAGAGATTAAAAAAGGAAATATCGGTGTAGCACTGATCTTTGTAACAATGATCCTGGTAATTGGTTTGTTAATTTATCGCGTTTTGTAATACGGATACTTTAAAATGATGAAAAAGCTCCCGATGTGGAGCTTTTTTATTGGTGTTCATTTTCTATGGTCTTTTTTTTAAATTTATGCGTATATGAAACGATCAATTAAAATACTTATTCTTCTCATGGTTCTTTCCGGAACTGTTTTTTCAGCTCCTCTGGAGATCAGGGATGTTTTTAGAGGTGAAGATTCTGCCGTGCTCAGGGCTTATCTGAATGTTTACAATGAGTATACGGCCGGTGATAAAAATGTCCGTGTTCTGGATATTTTTATGGATACCAACGGTCTTTCAGCAGCACAAAAAGCACAGATTTATATCAAGGAATTCGGATCAGATCCTGAATCAAACTGGCTTCTTCTGCTTCTTGCGGATTATTATGTGTCCTCTGGAAATAACGTGCTGGCCGGCGGCATTTTGGATAAAGCTTACCGCAGGGATGCTTCCATTGCCCAGGACCGGTACTACCGGCTGATAAAAGGACGCATCGATGGAGATATCCCGGACCTGATGTCAGAAAACAACGGACTTCCTCCCTTGTCCAAAGTCAATATTGACTTATCTGCGGCAAATAGAGTTTTGCAGGCAAATGATGTGCTGCTGGATAAATCCGTTGAATTACCCGGACTGCCTGAAAAAGAATCTGTCACTGTTCAGGAATCAGTAAAAAAACTGTATCATCTTCAAATTGGGGCGTTTTCCAGAAAAGCAAATGCAGAAGAAAGACGGGATTATTTTAATCGGGAAGGGTTCCCGGCTTATATGCGGGTCCGGGCTACGGAAAACGGATCAGTCTATGTGGTCTGGGTCGGTGATTATGAAAATCGTGATAGTGCCCTCCAGGCGAAAGAACATCTTTTGAGCAGATATAGTACGGATAGCTTTATTGTCAAAGAATAACTCAATTTTTAACGTTCTTTCCGAACAAACACACCGGTTCTTCATATAAATGAAAAAAACAGGGTGACTATGCGATTCTTTACACGTTTTCTTTCTGCACTTTCCTTTTCATTTATAATGATAACGTATCTTTACTCCGCAGTTGGCGACTGGCAGGCTGCAGGATCTCTTATCAATGTGAAAAAAATATTTAACTCTGATCAAAACGTCATAGGTGCAACTGAAGGCGGACTTCTGATCGTTGATGTTGAACGATTTACAGCTACAACCATTACTAATACGGATTTTTTGGACCATATAAATATTTCATCGGTGTTTGGTGATGAACACGGACACTTATGGATCGGTTATGATCATTCACCGTCAAAAATTACATGCAAAATGAAAAACGGCACAGTCCGGTCCTTTGACTTTGGTTTCGATAAAATCTTAACCATTTCAGGGCGGGGTGATGATGTTATCGTATCTTATAAAAAAGGTCTGTCATACGGGCTGGCTCACTTTATAACCAATGACGATTACATTGCTTTCAAAGATACATACGAAAACTTTCCTCTGGCCGTTGACAATATTGTTACGGTAAGCGTAACCGATTCTCTGATTCTTTTTTCGTCATCATCTGTACTTTTTGCCGGAAGACTTCAATCGTCAAATCTGAAACCTGCTTCCCAATGGAATGTTTTTCTTGAGCAGCCTGTACGAGCGATTGGTTATTATGACAATGATATTTATGTGGCTTATACACGAAAATCCCAAAAGTGGGATGGTAAGGAATGGACAGATGTGCCGGCATATTCCGGATATACGCCTCATCGTTTTTTTACCGTAAAAGACTCATTATTTCTTGTTGATCGCTGGGGGATATTTAAATTTTCAAATGATCGCTGGGTTAACCGGTATTCAAGTCCATATCCGATGAATGACGCCATTGCTGCTGGTGATACACTTATTCTGGCAGAAGAAAAAAAAGGGCTGCGATTTGTGAACCTGTCATCCGGCCTGAACCGAGTAATACGGCCTAATTCTCCGTTTGCTACTTTTTTTAATGCGGTCGATGTTGATGATCGGGGGCTTGTATATTTTGCCAACCGTGATGGTATTGCCATCTATAATCCTGATAACAGACACTGGCATAATTTAATCCGGGCTGATACATTATTGCGAATTCATCCCGAGCAATCTCTGGATTCGTTTAGTGCAGATACACTCGCTTATTCTGTCATAGCTTCATCCAGCACAAAAATTTTTGATTTTATGGTTGGAACAAACGGCAAACTCTATTCATCGTTTGAGGGATTTTACATTGATTATCCCCGGTTGAATTATGATCCGGTGGTGAAACCCGGACCTTTGCTGGTTATTGACAGAGATGATTACTCCAACTATACCATGATCGATACAACACGTGATGTTTTTCACGGGTCTGAAGCATCTGTAGGCGGCGAGAATCGTTATCTTGTCCTGAGAGGTATGGCAGAAACCCGGGACGGTTCCATTTGGGTCGTCAATGCTCATGCTGCCAATAATGAACCGCTTGTTCGTTTTAAACCGGACGGAGAGATTCAGAAGTTTTCACTGACAGACTCGGAGAATGCTCTTGAACTCCTGCCTACGGAGATGACTACGGATGCTTACGATCGTTTATGGATCGGACTTCAAAGTCATCCTCAAAATGATCCCATTACCTATGGAGGTATTGCGGTTTATGATTACAGACGGGATCTCTGGTATCGAATAACTTCCACCCACGGTCTGACAAATAATAATGTTCTGAGTATTGATAAAGCACAGGATGGTACAATATGGATTGTTACTTCAGGCGGAGTACAAAGCATTACGCCTCCTGTTTCCATTACCCGGTTTCTTGAGGATATTCTGTCGAACATTTCTGCTCCCATTCCGGCCGTGAGTGATGCAAACATTATTAAAGTCAGAGTTGATGGCAGGAATAATAAATGGCTGCTGACCAGCGACGGCGGTGTCAGGATATACCTGAATAACAGCACCTACTTTAACAGCGGGTATGGCTATACGGGAGAAAATTCTCCTCTTCTTGATCCGTTTGTGTCTGATGTGGCTTTTGATTTTAAAACGGGGAAAGCATACCTGGCCACTGCCGGAGGTATTAATATCCTTGAAACTCCCTGGTCTGCTGAGATTAAAGGGACAGATAATATTAAAATTTATCCCCAGCCGTACAGCCGTGATATTGATGACAGACTCATTATTGACGGATTGCCGGATCAGAGCACAGCTAAAATTGTTACCCTGGGCGGACGTATGATCCATACCATCAATACGGCTTCTCCCCATCATTTCGGCAATCAGATTATTTGGAACGGAATTCTGGATGACGGCAGCAAAATTGACCGCGGGGTTTACTATTTGTTTGTTTATAATGTAAATGGCGAGAATAAAACCCTGAGGTTTGCAGTAAAATAAATATCTTATCACCGGTCAGGGCTTTGGTTTGTAATATTCTTTCACACTTGTTACATTTACTGTTCCGATACAAATGCGAGAGGGGAATCCGGACAAATGAAATCTCAGGAATTACGACAACGTTTCATTGATTATTTTGTAAAAATGCACGGTCATACCGAAGTCCCCAGCTCTTCAGTAATCCCACGGGAAGATCCGACACTTTTATTTATTAATGCAGGGATGAATCAATTTAAATCAGTTTTTCTGGATAAAGAAAAGCCCGTTTCTTCCCGGATCGTCAATTCCCAAAAGTGTATCCGGGTCAGCGGGAAACACAATGACCTGGAAGAAGTGGGCAAGGATGATTATCATCATACTTTTTTTGAAATGCTGGGAAATTGGAGCTTTGGTGATTACTATAAAGCGGAAGCAATTGAATGGGCATGGGAGCTTCTTATTAAAGAATGGCAGTTTCCGGTTGAAAGACTTTTCGCCACTGTTTATAAAACAGATGATGAGTCTTACAATCTTTGGAAGAAAATTTCCGGGCTTCCTGAATCACGGATTCTCCGCTTTGGAGATAAAGACAACTTCTGGGAAATGGGAAGCACGGGGCCATGCGGTCCCAGTTCGGAGATTCACTGCTATCGCGGTCCCCTGAATGAAAAAATTGATCCGTTACGAATCAATACAGGTGATCCCCGATATATTGAATTGTGGAACCTTGTCTTTATTCAGTATAACCGGGATGAGGACGGGAAACTCCATCCCTTATCCAAAAAACATGTGGATACAGGTGCCGGTTTTGAACGTTTGTTATCAACATTAAACGGATTTTCCAGTAATTATGATACGGATGTTTTTCAGGATATTATTCGTAAAATTGAAAAAATCAGCGGTGTAAAATATGATCAGAGTTCAGCCGGTATACCGCATCGCGTTATAGCTGATCATCTTCGGATGTTGTCTTTCAGTATTGCTGATGGGGCTATGCCTGCCAACGATGGACGAGGCTATGTGTTGCGCCGGCTGCTCCGCCGGGCAGCCAGATACGGAAAAAAGATCGGTCTCAATGATCCCTTTATTCATTCTCTAGTTCCGGATCTGGTCCATTGTATGGGTGATGCATTTCCTGAATTGGTTCAGAACGCCAGCCTTATTTCAAATGTCATTCAAAGTGAAGAAGTATCGTTTCTCCAGACACTGGATCGGGGACTTGCCATATTCGAGGATTTGGTCCTGCACAGCAATAAGCGCGGATTGAATGAATTATCCGGTGATGATGTCTTCAAATTATATGATACATTTGGGTTTCCTGTTGATCTTACCCGTTTGCTGGCGGAAGAAAGGGGACTCATTATTGATGAAAAGGGTTTTGAGGAGAAAATGGCCGGTCAAAAAGAAAGAGCCCGTGCAGCAGGACAATTTCATGCCGGGTTCAACAGTTCAATTGACTGGAAACATCAGGAGAATCTGTCCGGGGAAATCCCCACTGAGTTTGTAGGATATGAGTTGCTTCAGTGCACAGGTCGACTTGTTAAATGGGCGCATTCCGACGATTCTACATTTCTGGTTTTTGATAAAACACCGTTTTATGCAGAATCCGGAGGACAAATTGGCGACCGGGGTATTATTACCGGCCAAAACAAAAGATTTACGGTTGATGATACGCGTAAAGAAGGGGATCATATTATTCATATCATCAAGACCCGTATTCCGGAAAATGAGATTCCCGTAACAGCCGAATTGACAGTAACGGAAGCCCGGAGAATGGATACGGCCCGGAATCATACAGGAACCCATCTCCTTCATGCCGCATTGCGTAAAGTGCTTGGAAACCATGTAAGACAGGCCGGGAGTTATGTAGGACCGGATAATCTGAGATTTGATTTTTCCCATTATCAGAAGGTCACTGCGGAAGAGCTGAAAAAAATCCAGTATCTGGTTAATGAACAAATTCTTCATAATATCACATTGACAGTTCACACAAAATCATTTGATGAAGCCGTAGAAGAAGGAGCGACGGCTCTTTTCGGTGAAAAATACGGTGAAAATGTCCGCACTATCAAGGCGGGAGATTTCTCCTATGAATTATGCGGCGGAACCCATGTTCATGCAACCGGCGATGTGGGGTATTTGATTATTCTTAATGAAAGTTCAGTTGCCAGCGGGGTTCGGCGTATTGAAGCAGTAACCGGTTACCATGCACTAAAACAGCTTGCCGATTATCAGGAAATCACAACAGCGTTGTCGTCGCGATTTAAAGTTCCTGCTAATCAGATCCTGAATAAAATTGAAGAGATCACATCTCAGATCCGTACGCTGGAAAAGGAAAAAAACGAACTCATGTCCAGATTGTTAACCGATTCGGTGGATGATTATCTGAAAAATCCTCAAAAAGTTGGGGACATTTCAGTTTATACAGCAATAGTGCCGGTCAAAACAATGGATCAGTTGAAAGAACTGGGAGACAGAGTTCGGGAAAAACTAAAATCCGGATGTGCCGTATTTGGAATGGTTTCGCCGACCGGTCCGCAGGTTTTATGCGTTGTCACGGATGATCTTGTTAAAAAGGGAATTCATGCCGGAAAAATTGTCAGCAGGATCGGTCGCGAATTAGGCGGCGGAGGCGGAGGAAAACCGCACATGGCTACAGCCGGCGGGAAAGATTCGGAGAATCTCGACGCGGTTATAAAGAAATCAATACAATTTATACAATTATCAGACAGGTGAAATATGGACAGAAAACTATTAATTGAACTTTCCAGTGACGGGAAAAGCGGCGTATGTTTTCCGCCGTGCGATGTACTGACCAAACCTCTGACTGAATTATTCCCTGACGATTATTTGCGTGAAAATCCTGCTGAATTGCCGCAGGTCAGTATCCCTGAAGTGGTTCGCCATTTCGTAAATTTGTCAACATTAAATCATCATGTTGACAAAGCGATGTATCCGCTCGGATCCTGCACCATGAAGTATAATCCGAAAGTAAACGAAACCGTTGCAGGAATGGCTGAGTTTACAGAATTGCATCCGCTCCAATCTGCTCAAACCGTACAGGGTGCACTCCGGATATATAAAGATGTTGAAAATTATCTCTGCGCCGTCACCGGTATGGCTGGATTTACACTTCAACCCGCTGCCGGTTCCCACGGTGAACTGACAGGCGTTATGATAATACGTCAATATCATAAGATGAAAGGGAATAAAAAAAATATTATTCTAATTCCCGACTCTGCCCATGGAACGAATCCTGCTTCCGTAGCAATCGGCGGTTTCGATGTAAGGCAGGTTAAATCCACAAAAGACGGATTGGTTGATCTGGATGATTTAAAAGAGAATATTGACGAAAAAGTAGCCGGATTCATGTTAACCAATCCCAATACAGTGGGACTTTTTGAGGAAAATGTAGTTCAGATCAGCCGGATGATCCATGACGTTGACGGACTCATGTATATGGATGGTGCCAACATGAATGCTTTGCTGGGTATTGTAAAAACAGCCAATGCCGGTTTTGACATTACACATCTGAATCTTCACAAAACTTTTTCCACACCCCATGGAGGGGGCGGTCCGGGCAGCGGTCCCATTGGTGTCAATGAAAAGTTATTACCGTATCTTCCTGTCCCGGTGGTCCGGGAAAAAGACGGAACATTTTATTTTGACTGGGAATTACCCCAATCCATTGGAAAAATCCATTCTTTCTGGGGGAATTATGGCGTGATTCTGCGAGCATGGACCTATATCCGCATGCTGGGAGAGGACGGGTTAAAAAAAGTTTCACAAGGGGCAATCATCGGTGCGAATTACCTGAAAAAGCGACTTGAGGATGTGTATCAGATCGCTTATGAAAAAACTCCTATGCATGAATGTGTCTTTTCAGGTGACAGACAAAAAGCAAAGGGTGCCCGAACACTGGATATTGCAAAACGGCTTTTGGATTATGGTGTTCATGCACCAACGGTTTATTTCCCCCTGATTGTCCATGAAGCCCTGATGATTGAACCCACTGAAACCGAAAGTAAAGCATCTCTGGATTACTTTGCAGATGCTTTGATATCCATAGATAAGGAAATCAGTGAGAATCCTGAACTCGTTACAAAAGCACCTTACTCAACACCCGTATCCCGCCTTGATGAAGGTAAAGCCAATCGTGAACTGATTATTCGCTGGCAGGATATGTAACCGGAGAAAACTATGCAGATTCGTTATGGCGAACACCGATTAGAGATTGATCTGAAAAATGACATAAAGGGATTGGACTTAATCCGGAAGACGTTTCCCGATGAATGGGAAAACATCCTTGTTATGGCAGTTGACGGTGATCCGGCAAGCCTGAACAGCACTATCCCCAAAACGGCAACAATCGTTGACTTTTTTGATGTTTCATCATCCGTAGGTGCAAATGCCATGGCCATCAGTACAACGGCTGTCATGCTGTGTGCAGCAGAGACACTTTTTCCTTCTGTTACAATCTCAGTTGAATATTCATACAGCGGCGGATTTTTCTGCAGGCCTTTGGCTCCGGAAAACCTACCGGATGACTATATCCTGAAAATTTCCTCCAAGATGTCCCGGATAATTGAAATGGATATCGAAATGGAAGAGAGGATATTGACGCTGGAGGAAGTTAAAAAAATCCCCCAGGGACGTTTCAAAATATTTAATCAGGCCCAGTTTGAAACCATCAAAGTCTATGATATTTGCGGATTTCCCCACTGGTTTTTATCTCCCTTGATTGCTAAAACAGGTTATATCAAGCATTACCGGCTCCAAAGCTATGCAGACGGTTTTGTCATTCAGTTCCCCAACTATTTTTTCCCGGACATTCTCCCGCCTTTCCGTGAATCACCTAAATTGTTTTCCATTTTCCGTGAAAGTGAAAAAAGAGGTGTTCTGTTAGGTATTGAATATATTGATCATCTGAATGAACGGCTTGAAAAAGGCGACCTTAAAGATGCCATTCATTTGTATGAAGCCCTGCATGAAAAGAAAATCGCGCAGATTGCAGATGCGATTTCATTCAAAAAAGAAAAAATTAATTTTGTTTTTGTGGCCGGACCGTCGTCATCCGGAAAAACCACCTTTATGAAAAGACTGACAATCCAGCTTCGAATCAATGGAATGAGAGTTAAGAACATATCTCTCGATGATTATTTTATTGACCGGGATAAACTGGTTCCGGATGAAAAAGGAAATCTTGATTTTGAAGATTTTTATGTTGTCGATCATGTTTTACTCAGTCAAAATCTGACAGATCTGCTGATGGGTAAAAAAGTTATTCTTCCCCATTATAATTTTCATACAGGTAAACGGGAAATGTCTCAAATTTATACAACCCTTGGACCTGATGATGTGCTTATTATTGAGGGGATTCACGGACTTAATCCTAAATTAACGGAAGACCTTGATCGTGAAAGTGTGTTTAAAATTTATATCAGCGCCTTGACACAGCTTAATTTCAATATTTATAACCGTATCAGCACATCGGACACACGTCTTCTCAGGCGAATGCTCAGAGACTATCAGTTCCGTTCATATAGTGTTGAAGATACATTAAAACGTTGGCCATCGGTCCGTGCCGGTGAAGAAAAGTGGATCTTTCCGTTTCAGGAACAGGCAGATATGATGTTCAACAGTGCCCTTGAATATGAATGGGCGGTTTTCAGGCACAGACTTCTGCCTTTGTTATATAAAGTTCCGGTGGATTCTCCGGTCAAAGCAGAAGCCGTTCGGATCAGCAAATACCTGGAGTTGTTCTTACCACTTCCCACAGATGTTATTCCGCCCACTTCCATACTTCGTGAATTTATTGGTGGAAGTTCTCTGGATAATTGATTAAATATTCATATCTATGATTGGAAAAGACAAAATTCGACAGTTAGCCCGCAGTACCTTTTACGGTCACTGGTCCATTACACAAAAAGTATCAAAGGATATCATTAATTTTGCCGTATCCGAGCCCCATTTTCCCATGCCAGCCAATATCCGCAATGCCGCACAGGAGATTGTGCTGTCTGAAGACCTTTCATATACGGATACAGCCGGATTGCCTCAACTGCGGGAACTTATAGCACAAACCTATAATCTTCAAACACCCGGGTATTCCGTGTCAGTGACCGGCGGTGCTTCGGAAGCGCTTTATTCGGGAATCATGACTTTAACGGATCACGGGGAAGAAATCCTTATTCCTGCTGTCGGTAATCCCAGTTACGATGCCGTAACCCGCCTTGCCGATGCTGTACCGGTCCGATACCCTGTTCAAATTGATAAACGAATTCCGGTTTTACCGGAAAGATTATGCAGTCTTATTACAGATAAAACCCGTTTATTGATACTCAATACGCCTATGGATCCTACCGGGCAGGTGATTGACCGTATAATCCTGGAAAATATTGCAGATATTTGTTTGGAAAAGGGCATACTCTGCATGGTTGATGAATCATATCGCGAAATCATGTACGAAAGCAAATATTATTCATTGTCCGGGTATAATCCGAATGTGATTACATTTACCAGTATTTCAAAGCTTTTTTCCATGACGGGCTGGCGACTCGGATGGATGATTACATCCGATGAAATTTTTGAACAAATCAATTTTCTCCGAAATTATTCAGCGACATGCGCTCCTGCTATCAGTCAGCGTGTTGCTCTCCGAATTCTGGAAGGGATGGGTAATGAGCATCGGGAAAAAATACTGTCAATCCTGACAAACCGGAGAAAATTGATGCGGGAATTACTGACTCAGTATGAATTTTATGCCGCAACCACACCGTTGGGCGGTTATTTTCTTTTTCTGAATTATCAGGAGTATTGTAAAAAAGAGATCAATAGTATGGATTTCTCCCGGTTACTCCTTGAAAAGTATAAAGTTGCAGTCGTACCCGGTGTTTATTTTGGCGAAGAGGGGGAAGGATATATCAGGATTGCTTATGCTACGGATGAAAAATCGATTCAGGATGGGTTTGCACGTATTAGACAGTGTTTGACAGATTTAAATAAAAAATAAGAAATCATGGCTGAAGAAGATTCAATGATTGATATCTATTCGCATCTTTATTGGATGCGATTTGCGTATCAAGAAGCAGAAAAAGCTTTTGAAGAAGGGGAAGTCCCTGTCGGTGCGGTTATTGTTTTGAATAACCGAATAATCGGGAAGGGACACAACTTAAGTGAGACGCTGCAGGATGCCACGGCTCATGCAGAAATCCTCGCCATAACGGCAGCATCAGCCAGTCTTAAATCCTGGCGTCTGGAAAATGCTGTCCTGTATGTTACGCTTGAACCCTGTCCCATGTGTGCCGGTGCCATGATTAATGCACGAATCCATTCTGTTGTCTATGCGCTTGAAGATCCTAAAGCCGGAGCCTGCGACTCCTTGTTTCACCTGTGCGAAGATCCGCGCCTTAATCACCGTGTCCGGGTTTTCAGCGGATATATGCGCGAACAAGTACATTCACTGATGTCGGCTTTTTTTAATCAGCTCAGAGGGCGGCAGCCAAAACAGTAGCCGGTAGCCGGTAGTCAGTCGGCACTTCGTGCCGTTCAATCACTTCGCTGCGCTCAGTGTTCAAACGCCTTCGGCGTTCAATCCTCCCTTCGGTCGTTTCAATAAATCTGCACGACTAAGAAGGGCTATAGAAAAGAATCGTTTTATAGTGATATTGTAATTACTAATATTTATCTATTGATAATTAAATTGATTGTTGTTATCATTTTTTAGGTGAATTTATTTAAGGGATGTACTATGCGATTTGAAGAGATAGAGATTTGGAAAGAAGCAAGAATTTTGAGTCAAAATATCAATCTTTTAACCCAGAATGATTGTTTTAAAAAAGATTTTCGCTTTAGAGATCAAATTAGGGCATCATCCGGTTCTATTATGGATAATATTGCTGAAGGTTATGAACGGGGCGGTAACAAAAAATTTATTCAATTCCTGTACATTGCAAAGGGTTCATGTGGAGAAACAAGATCACAGATTCATCGAGCTTTTGATTTCCAATATATTAGTCAGAATGAATACGAAAAAATATTAAAGCTGTGTGTATCATTAAGCAGTAAGATTTCAAATTTCATCAACTATATCTATTTCAGTAAACTAAAAGGTGATAAATACACAAAATAACCATTACCTTCCATAACTAATTTAAATATTCAATCATGTCACTCACTCAGTATTCAAAACATATCACTTGTTGAAAATCGCGTAGAAGCGATAAACATTCAATCTCTACGGTTACTTCAATAATTCAGGCTCGGCTATACAATGTTCAAAAAGGGCCCAATTTGAAAGCCGCGTAGCGGCTTTTGAACACCGAACAACGTGAGGAGTTGAACCCCACGAAGTGGGGATTGAACGTCGTCAGTCGGCAGTCCGGTAGCCGGGGGACAGTCGTCAGTTGACAGTCGACAGTCGGCAGTCCGGTAGCCGGTAGTCAGTGGACAGTCGGCAGTCGGCAGTCGGCAGAACCCTTCTCAACCTCTGAACCTCTGAACCTCTGAACCTCTGAACTTTTGAACTTTTGAACTCTTGAGCTCTTGAACTCTTGAGCCCATGAACCCATGAGC
>NPIE01005590.1_pt2 | contig 45078 bp, 37 predicted proteins | sample 8637661 | NCBI WGS metagenome assembly NPIE01 (sample SAMN07420842, study PRJNA396082) | bioreactor metagenome | isolation source: sample BA12 brine-fed electro-methanogenic bioreactor BA | place: Japan: Kochi | collected 2016-12-09 | reverse complement strand
CATGGGGATTTCGGCTAAGCAGATATCGGCACACTTTATGGTGTGAGAAGCTTTCGGTGCCGGTTCCTGTCTGACGAGAGCTGAGCATCAGAGGGAAAGGAAAGGACTATTCTTCTCATGTTTAACTGCCGGTGATAACGAAATAGACATGATTGTATTAAAACTACCGGACTGAGCACTATTAAGGCAAAAAGGATACACAGGAACCGTTTTTGGAGGTTTGGAGCATGTATTGTGCTTACCTTTCACCTGCACCAGATTGATAAACCATCTGATAGATAGGGTCTTTACAATTTTGGCAACAGTAAAAATGTTTCACGTGAAACAATAGGAAGAGAGTTCTACCCTCCTCCCACAAAAAAATACCGCCCTCCAGGTTTCCCTGGCGGCGGTATACATTACTTTCGTGTACTTCTATTCCTGTATATCTTCTGCTTCTTCCTTTTCCACGGCTTCCACGGCTTCCACGGTTTCTTCCGTACCATTCTGACCGTTTTCATTCATAACCCTAGCCACATCCACCACCACATCGGGAGCTGTTATTGTCACAATGTTGACTCCCTGGGCGGTTTTACCCTGAATGGGGACATCAGCCACCTGAAGTTTGATGGTATTCCCCTGACTGGTTATACAGACAAGATCATCGTCTTCAAGAACCGAGAGCACGCCGACGATCTCTCCGCTGCGGTCGCTCTTTTTATAAGCTATCTGGCCGCGGGTTGCTCTTCCGTGGGGAGAGAAATTGTCATAGTCTACCCGCTTTCCGAGTCCGTTTTCGCTCAGGAGGAGCATCATTTCCTCATCTTCCACCCGCAGGATGCCGGCAAGTTCGTCGTCATTCTGGAGCCTTATACCGGTAACTCCCCGGCTTGCACGGCCCATGGCCCTTACCTGATCCTCATGGAAGCGGAGAGCGTTTCCGTTGCGGCTTACCAGAACCACCTCGTTCTGCCCGTTTGTCAGCACCGCGGTAATGAGTCTGTCGCCGTCGTCGAGCTTCAGGGCTATGATACCGCGGGTCCTCGCATTGCGGAAGTCGTGGGTCTTTACCTTCTTTATGATGCCCCTTGCCGTTGCCATGAGCAGAAACTGCTCTTCGGTGAATCCCTGAAGGCTTACAATGGTGGTTATATCCTCATTTGCGGAGATCTCAAGCAGTGCCTTTACGTGGGTTCCGCGGCTTGCGCGGCTGCCTTCGGGTATTTCATGCACCTTCATCCAGTACGCTTTTCCTTCGTTGGTCACAAAAAGGATGTAGTCGTGGGTGCTGGCGATAAAGAGGTGCTCTATAAAATCCTCGTTTATCAGTTTGGCCGAGGAGGAGCCCTTTCCTCCCCGTCCCTGGCTGCGGTAGCTGGTTACCGGAACACGCTTGATAAATCCCCTGTTGGATACCAGAACCACCATGTCCTCTTTCTGGATAAGATCTTCGATGTTTATCTCTTCCACTTCATCGATGACAATTTCGGTCCGCCGGTCATCCCCGTATTTCTGGGCAATCTCCTCGGTCTCGTCCCGGACTACCTGGAGGATTTTCTGTTCGCTTGCGAGAAGGTCCTTCAGGTAGGCAATGAGGGCCATTATCTCACGCAGCTCTTCCTCGATCTTCTTCGTCTCGAGGCTGGTGAGTTTCTGGAGCCGCATATCAAGGATGGCCTGAGACTGCCTTTCAGAGAGGGCAAACCTTGCCATGAGCCTCTCACGCGCCTCATTCACATCTCCGCTGGACTTGATAATCTGGACAACCTCATCGATGTTGTCCAGGGCAATCTTGAGTCCTTCGAGGATATGGGCCCGCTCTTCGGCCTTTTTCAGATCGAAGCGTGCCCTGCGGGTTACCACTTCCACCCGGTGACGGACAAAATAGTGGATAAGCTCCTTCAGGTTGAGCTGACGGGGCATGCCGTCCACGAGAGCAAGGTTGGATACGTTGAAATTCTGCTGCATCGGGGTGTGGCTGAAGAGCTGGTTCAGGACCACCTTCGGTACGCTCCCCCGTTTCAGTTCGATGACGATCCGCATTCCGTCGCGGTCCGATTCATCCCGGAGATCGGAAATGCCGTCAATTTTCTTGTCCTTGACGAGGTCCGCTATTTTGATTATCAGGTTTGCCTTGTTTACGGTGTAGGGAATTTCGGTAACGATGATCCGGTCTTTGCCTGCCTTGGTCGTTTCGATGACAAAGCGGGACCGTACGGTTATCTTTCCCTTGCCGGTTCTGAAGGCCGCCTTTATGCCCCTGCGGCCGAAGATAATTCCCCCGGTGGGAAAGTCGGGTCCCTTCATGTGCTTCATCAGATCATCGACGCTGCTGTTGGGATCCTCTATATATGCTCCGATGGCGGCGCAGACCTCACGAAGGTTGTGGGGAGCCAGGTTGGTGGCCATACCGACAGCAATTCCGCTCGATCCGTTTGTAAGGAGGAAGGGAAATGCCGCGGGCAGTACGAGGGGCTCCTCCATGGAGTCGTCGTAGTTGGGTCCGTAGTCCACCGTCTCCTTGCGGATATCCTTGAGCATCTCCTCGGCGATACGGTCCATCTTCGCTTCGGTGTACCTCATGGCCGCGGGAGGATCGCCGTCGACCGATCCGAAGTTACCCTGGGGACGTACCACCGGGTAACGCATGGAAAAGGTCTGGGCAAGACGCACCAGGGCGTCGTAGATGGACTGGTCTCCGTGGGGATGAAACTTACCGAGTACATCTCCGACGATACGTCCGCACTTCTTGTACGCCTTGTCCGAGCGGAGACCCATCTCGCTCATCGAGTAGAGGATGCGCCGGTGTACCGGCTTCAAACCGTCACGCACATCCGGCAATGCACGGCTCACAATGACCGACATCGCGTAATTGAGATAGGACTCCTTTATTTCGTCCTCTATTGCAACCGGGATGACCTTTCCCCTCATTTCTTCCACTACGGGTAACCCTTATCCTTTAACTTAATAGTATCACTATGCTATACATCGAGATTCGACACATTCAGAGCATTATCCTCGATAAACTTACGCCTGGGCTCAACATGCTCTCCCATGAGGGTGGCAAACATCTGATCCGCCTCCACGGCGTCCTCCAGCTTTACCTGCATGATGTTTCTCGTCGACGGATCCATGGTGGTTTCCCAGAGCTGACTCGGGTTCATCTCACCAAGACCCTTGTAGCGCTGTATGGCTACCTTGTCGGTCTCTTCTGCAAAGAGGGTCTTCATCATCCTTTCACGGTCCTTCTCGTTGAAGGCGTAGGCAATTTTCTTTCCCACCTGCATTTTATAGAGGGGGGGCATGGCGATGTAGACGTATCCCTGGATCAGGAGATCAGCCATGTACCGGAAGAAGAAGGTAAGCAGAAGGGTTCTGATGTGACTCCCGTCGACGTCGGCATCCGCCATGATGATAACCTTGTGGTACCGTGCCTTGCTTACATCGAACTCTTTTCCCGCTCCCGCGCCGATGGTGGCGATGATGGGCTGCAGTTTGTCGTTGGTAAAGACCTTGTCGGCCCTGGTCTTCTCGACGTTGAGCATCTTTCCCCAGAGGGAAAGGATGGCCTGGTTCTGCCGGTCGCGTCCCTGCTTCGCGCTGCCGCCGGCACTGTCTCCCTCAACGATAAAGACTTCGCTCTTGGCGGGGTCCTTTTCGGCGCAGTCCGCCAGCTTTCCGGGAAGGCTCGAGCTTTCGAGGGCGCTCTTGCGGCGGGTAAGATCCCTGGCCTTTCTGGCGGCTATGCGGGCCCGCGCGGCCATGCTTATCTTTTCGAGGATTTTATCAATTATCTTGGGATTCTCTTCAAAGTAGTTGGACAGGTGTTCGCTCACCAGCGATTCGACCACACCGCGCACCTCGGAGTTGCCGAGCTTGGCCTTTGTCTGGCCCTCGAACTGGGGCTCGGGTACCTTTACCGAAATAACGGCGGTCAGCCCTTCACGGACATCATCCCCCGAAAAGTTCTCCTCCATCTTCTTGGTAAACTTTGATTTACGCAGAAAATCGTTGAAGGTCCTTGTGAGGGCGGTCTTGAAGCCCACCAGGTGGGTACCTCCCTCCCGGGTGTTGATGTTGTTGACGAAGGAGAAGATGTTCTCGCTGTAGCCTTCGTTGTACTCGAGGGCACACTCAAGCTCGATACCATCGCGCAGTCCCTCAAAATAGATTGGTTCCTTGTCGATGGGCTTTTTATTCTCACTGAGAAAGCTGACAAAGCTTTTTACTCCGCCCTCAAAGATGAATTCTTTCGTCTTTTTCTGGGGCAGCCGCTCATCTTCGATGATGATTTTGATTCCCTTGTTGAGAAAGGCGAGCTCCCGCAGCCGCTGGGAGAGTACGTCGAAGCTGAAATCGACGTTGTCAAAAATCTGTACATCGGACTTGAAGCGGAGGATCGTTCCCCTGCGGCTTGTTTCACCCACCACCGCCACGGGGATGAGAGGTGTTCCCCGTTCATATTTCTGATGATAGATCTGTCCTTCGCGGTGCACAAATACCTCGCACCATTCGGAGAGGGCGTTTACGACCGAAACACCCACACCATGCAGTCCGCCCGATACCTTGTAGGAATCCTTGTCGAACTTACCTCCGGCATGGAGACGGGTAAGGACTATTTCCAGGGCGCTTATCCCCTCTCCCTCATGGAGATCCACGGGAATACCGCGTCCGTTGTCCTCAACACGGATAATGTTGCCTTTTTCTATAACGACGTAAATTTCATCACAATGACCGGCAAGAGCTTCATCGATACTGTTATCGACAATTTCGTAGACAAGATGGTGTAAACCTTCCGGACCGGTGGAGCCGATGTACATACCCGGCCGCTTGCGCACCGCCTCCAGCCCCTTCAGCACCTGGATGTGCTGGGCAGAATAACTGTTTTGCATAGTTTGATACCTGCGTTGATCTAATAGAGAATGGCTTAGTATATCCTTTCGCAGGCAAAAAGTAAACGCCTTGCAAACCGGCATAAGCTGCGCTAAAATAATCATTTCCGCACCAGTACGTTGATATCATTACTGATTGTTGATAAACTGTGGATAAATTATGGATGAAGGCGTAGAAACCGCTGACAGTTATCCATTAATTTGATATTTTGTGAGCTTATATATAAATTGTTTTATGGTAAGTAATTATAGCGGTCATTAAAGCTATTGGAGTTTTTAACGGCCTTATTGCTTCGAAAATCGCTCTTTATGAGCGAAATGCTGATTGTGCATAACTTGTGAATTATTCTTATCATACTGAGGCTATCATATGGATACACTAAACAGATGGGATTATTCCATCTTCTGGCAGGAGGCTCTCAACCAGCTCAAAAATGAGCTCTCGGACCAGGAATTTGTCATGTGGTTCCGCAACATCGCCTACAGTAATTCTGAAGAAGGCAGGCTTTCTCTGGCTGTTCCCTCATCGTTCTACCGGGACCAGGTAAAGCAGCGTTATCTTCCAAAAATCAGGGACAAGCTCTATGAGCTTTCCGGTTTTCAGCTTGAGGTTGATTTTGTCATCCAGAAGCGTGATGCGGCCGATGCTCCTCCTGCGTTTTCGCCTGCGGAACACGGAAAAACTGTTTCAACTCCCGAGGCTCCAGCCCAAAGGTCCGTACCCCGGTTTTCACCGGTAAGTGACGAGCCGAGAAAGAAGCATCCCGATCTCCGTCCAGACTACATTTTCGAAAACTTTGTCATCGGCGACAACAACACCCTTGCGGCAAATGCATGCATGGCGATAAGCAAGAATCCGGGCACCGCCTACAACCCCTGCCTTATCTACGGCGGAGTAGGTCTTGGAAAGACTCACCTTATCCAGTCCATCGGCAACAGTGTTCATGCAACTAATCCTGATATCAAAATATCCTACGTAACCGCCGAAACCTTTACCAACGAATTTATTGAGGCTATCCATCATAACAAGAACCACCAGTTCAAGAACAAATACCGCAAGGTGGATATCCTGCTCATAGACGATATTCACTTTCTCCAGGACAAGACAGGAACCCAGGAAGAACTCTTCCATACCTTCAACGCCCTCTACGATTCCAACAAGCAGATGGTTTTTACCTGCGACCGTCCGGTATCCGAGCTCAAGCAGCTTACCGACCGTCTTCGCAGCAGGTTTGAACGTGGCCTTAACGTCGATCTCCAGGCACCCGCCTTCGAGACCCGCTTCGCCATTCTCAAGCAGAAGGTCGAGGAGAAAAAGGTTCCCATCACCGATGAGGTTATCGAGCTTATCTGCCGGAACGTTACCACCAATGTCAGAGATCTCGAGGCTGCGCTCACAAGGCTCATAGCCTACGCGGACCTGCTCAACAAGAAGGTTACCGTTGATATTGCACGCCAGCAGCTCAAGGATGTTTTTTCCAATCCCAAAATGAGCAATATAACGATGGAGATGATTCAACGGGTAACCGCGGAATACTTCAACCTCTCCTCAAACGACCTCCGCGGTAAAAAGAGAACCAAGGCCATTGCCTTTCCCCGTCAGGTAGCCATGTTCATTACCCGGGAGCTGACCGAGTTCAGCACCACCGAGGTGGGACTTGAATTCGGCGGCAGGGACCATACGACGGTCATGCACGCCTGCCAGCGTGTGGAAAGCAGAATGCAGACCGATCCGAGTATGGAACCCATCATTCAGCGCATCATCCGTCAGATCAAAGAGTACGGGACAAAATAGTGAAAAGATGGTACAACTATGGGGACGGTATGTGTGGATGTAAGGGGTCTTGTGGAAAAGTGCACAGTTACGGGATAAGCAGTCCGACTTATCCAGATAACCATGTTCTTTTTGATAAAGCAATTAAGGCACGTATTAACATATCCACCGTGCTTATTACTACTATTATTGATTAATATATATTGTAGGTAGGAGAGGAAGATGAAATTCACCTGCGAAAAAAACGCATTGCTTAAAGAAATTTCCATAGCACAGGAAATTATCTCGACCAGAAACGCCCTTTCGATACTTTCGAACGTGCTCCTTGAGGCTGACAACGGTTCGGTGACCATAAAGGCGACGGATCTCAAGGTCAGTTTTGAGACCAGAATTCCCGTTGACATAACCACCCCCGGAAGCACAACCGTGTTCTGTGACAAGTTTCTCGGCATTCTCCGATCGCTGCCCGAAGGGGACATCGAGGTGGAGCTTGTCGATGGACGGGTTATCATACGGCCCCTTTTCCAGAAGATAAACTTTCAGCTCAAGAGTATAGCCGGAGATAAATTTCCCGAGCTTCAGGAAGTTGCCGAAGAGCTCTATTTTGACATACCCCAGAAAGATCTCATCGAGATGATCGGTCAGACCATTTTTGCCGTTTCAGACGATGAAACCCGCTACTACATGAACGGGGTATATTTCGAAAGGGATGAAAAAAATCTCACCATGGTGGCTACCGACGGCAGAAGACTTTCCTTCATCAAACGGGAAGTCGAGGGTGAGCTCAAGGATTTTGATCCGGTCATCATTCCTCCCAAGGTGCTGCAGCTTATCAGAAAGCTCTCCTCCGGAGAGGGGAACCTGCAGATTGCCGTTTCCGACCGTAACCTCTTTGTCCGTTTTGACGATCAGAGGATAACCAGCAACCTCATCGAGGGTCAGTTTCCCAATTACCGCAGGGTCATACCCGAAAGCCAGGATTACCAGCTCGTGGTCAACCGCGATCAGCTTGAAGAGGCGCTCAAGCGCGTTTCACTCCTGGTGGAACAGAAATCCAGGAGGGTCTACCTGACCATCGAAAATGATATGCTCCGTCTTACCAGCGAGGAGAGTGATATTGGTGTTGCGCGGGAAGAACTATCCTGCAGCTTTGAGGGCCCGGAGACAACCATCGCCCTGAATTACCTCTACCTCTCCGAGCCGCTTAAGGTTATTCATTGCGACGAGGTTATTCTGCGCTTTTCCGAAGCGAACAAGGCTATTACCCTGGAGCCGGTACCCGAAGGCGACTTTTTTCACATCGTCATGCCGATGCAGCTGGATTAGGCGTTATATGGGGTTCAATGCCCTCAGAAGCTATCAGTTCAGAAATCTGAAGGACGCGGAGGTGCGCTTTGATGCACCCCGCGTTTTTCTTGTTGGCGAGAATGGTCAGGGCAAGAGCAACCTTCTCGAGGCGGTCTACCTGCTCAGTTTCGGCTCCTCCTTCAGGACCAGGAAGGATCAGGATCTGATTCTTCGTGAACGGGATGAGATGGCGCTCCACGGCTACGGTGATGATCATGAGGTAGCCTTCAAGCTTACGGGAAAATCATCCACCGTAAAAAGCATCACCCTTGACGGCAAAGCCGTAAGCGACCGAAAGGAGCTTGTACACACCTTTCCGGCGATTGTGTTCTGTCACGATGATATTTCCTTCGTCAACGGTCCTCCGGAACGGCGCAGGTGGTTTTTTGATCAGACCATGAGCCTCCACGAACCCCTCTACATCGATACCCTCCGCGATTACCGCCGGATCCTGAAAATGCGGAACATGGCTATCCGTGAAAACAGCCGGGATCTTCTGGATGTCTACGATCTTCAGCTCGCGACCGCTGGAATGGAAATTCAGCGCCGCAGGGCCGAGGCGATCGGGGAGTTCAACAGAAGCTTCGGAAGTCTCCATTCCATTGTCTCCGGACTTCCTGGGGAGATGAGAATCGACTACCGGCCCAGCTGGCGGGAGTGCACAGATCCGTCCCAGGCTGTAAGCCTTTTGGGAGAGCGGCGGCAGACTGACCTGGAAATGGGGACATCCGGTTCGGGACCTCACCGTGACCGGTTTCTGTTTCTCCTGGAAGGGAAGGATTTTTCATCGATAGCGTCTACCGGACAGCTTCGCCTCCTCTCGCTTCTGCTGCGGGTGGGACAGGCGCGCTTTTTCTTTGAGAAGAGCGGCCGCAAGCCGGTGCTGCTTCTGGACGATGTTCTTCTGGAGCTGGATCCCCTCAGACGTGAACGATTTCTGGAAACTTTGCCCGAATCGGAGCAAAGCTTCTTTACGTTTCTGCCCGATCGGAACTATCTTGACCTAAGGGAGTCCGGAACCCTCGTTCTGCGGGTAAAAGAGGGCACATTCACTCCCGAATAGCGGGCGGTTATGAAAAAAGCATCGGAAATACTTTCCAGTTTCCTCGATGAGTCTCAGCTGGAAAAGGCCAGAAGCTACAACTCTTTTTTCCGCAGCTGGAGGACCATTGCCGGGATCGATATCGGGAGCCACAGCAGGGTCAGGGAGATCGAACGTGATGTTCTTATCATCGAAACCGATCACCCCGGCTGGGCGCAGATGATCCAGCTGAAAAAAAGACGGTTTCTGCAGGAGATCCGCAAACGGTATCCGGAACTCAATATACGTGAAATCCGGGTTTGGATAGTCGAGAGGCTTTCCGATCCCTCCGAAGAGGTACACGCGGTACCGGCTCCTGAGCCGCCTGCGGAGACCGATAATCCGGAATCTCCCGTTCCGGGTACAGCGGAAACCGAAAAAAGGGTGAAGGCGGTCGAGGATCCGCGGCTCAGGGAGCTCCTGTCGAGCATCGGAAAATCGATCCGGGAAGGAAAGGGTAAAGGGCCGCGGCATTGACACGCGGTGGTAAGGCGACGTATACTTCGTCACTCGTCAAGACTATCGCGCTGTTAAGGCGATGCAATAAGGAGATACTTCTATGAAAAGGACTTATCAGCCCAGCAGGGTGAAGAGAAACAGAAAGTTCGGCTTCCGGGCACGGATGAAAACCCGCGGCGGCCAGGCAATTCTTGCCCGTCGGCGGAAAAAAGGCAGGAAGAAGCTTTCTGTAGCGGATGAAAAGAAGCCTTACTAAGAAAGACCGTTTAAAACGCTCGGCCGATATCGGCCGGGTATTCTCTTCGAGCACCAGGGTATCCTGTCCTGGTGCAAAACTGGTGTATCGTAAAAATGATATTGGAAGAAGCCGATTTACCGTTACTCTGATCAGGAAGTACGGCAATGCCGTAGAGAGAAATCGTGCCAAACGGGTTGCCCGGGAGGCCTATCGTCTGCTTCGCTCCGATGTTAAAAATGGATTTGATATGGTACTCTTACTGTACCGGTCCGATGATACATATTCCAATCGTTGCCTTCAGTTGAACGAGCTGATGCAGAAGGCCCGGTTAATTTCCATCAACGACCAGTAGGAGAAGGTATGGATAAGCGAACCTTGCTGGCGGTCATTCTGTCCACCGTAGTAATTTCCGCCGGTTTTATTATTCAAAATGCATTTTTTGCCCCGCCCGTTACCGAAGCTGCCGCCGGCAGTCAGAGAGCACCGGCACAGGAAGCAGAGGTATCCCGGGGTGCGGTAAGCGAATCCTCCGATCAAGCTGCGGCAGGCACGACCGTTCAGACCAGCCTGCCTTCGGAAGGAATAATCCCCTACGGGGAAGATCCTTCGGTCAGGGATATCAATATCAAAACGAACCTCTTTGATATCACCTTCTCGAGCAGAGGTGCTATTCTGACCAGCATGAAGCTTCAGGAGCATTTTGATGGGGATAAACCCCTGGAAATGGTCTGGAAGAGCGAAGAGAGCCGGGGTGCATTCGGTATCTCCTTCGGCGGACCGGACACCGATATAATCGATGTGCCCTTTGAGGTGAGAAAAATAGATGGAAACACGGTTGAGTTTTCACGGCTTTTCGCGGTACAGACTGCCGACGGGCCGGTTCCCTTCACCCTGAAGAAAATCTTCCGTTTCAAGCCCGATGATTACCTTTTCGAGCTCTCGGTGGAAGTTGAAAACAGTGTGAATGCCTATCCAGCTCTCAACGAGGACGGATTTGCCTATACCCTCAGCTACGGTCCCCAGATCGGGCCCGAGGTGCAGAAAATGGACGGCCGGTATGAATACCGCCGCTATTTTACCTACGAAAACGGAAAACAGGAAAACTACCGGATTAAAAACGGAACCGCCCTTGTGGAGAACCGGATTACCTGGGCTGCGGTTGTGGGCAAGTACTTTACAGTTATCGGCATACCCGATGCCACCGATTATTCGGTCCTCTTTACCGAGGGAACCGAACCGGGACTGCCGAATACATCGAGACTGCACTTTTCCCGGCCTCCCATTAAATCAAGTATCAGCCGGGACGATTTCCGTTTTTACATGGGTCCGAAGGTAAGCCGGGAACTGACCAGCTACAACGATCCCTCCAGAAACGGTTTCGGAACACAGGATCTTCACCTTGAAGATGTTATTGACCAGGGTAGAATGCTGGGCTGGCTCGAGGTTATCCTGAAACGGCTTCTCGTATTTTTCCATTCCATAACCCCGAACTGGGGTGTTGCCATCATCCTGCTCACCATTTTTGTAAAGCTGCTGCTCTTCCCCATAACCCACAAAAGTTATGAATCGACCAGCAAGATGCAGACTCTTCAGCCGAAGATGACTGAGATACGGGAAAAGTACAAAGACAATCCCAACAAGATGAACCAGGAAATGGCGGCCCTCTATAAAACCGAAAAGGTTAACCCCATGGGCGGCTGTCTTCCCCTGTTGCTTCAGATGCCCATTTTTATTGCGCTCTACGGCCTTTTCAACAAACATTTCGACCTCCGCGGCGCAACCTTTATCGCCGGCTGGATAAACGACCTCTCCAGTCCGGAATCAATCTGGAACTTCTCGCCCGTCACCCTTCCGCTGCTCGGGTGGAGCGATCTGAGACTTCTGCCGATTCTCTTTGTCGGAACCATGGTGCTCTCAAGCAAACTGATGCAGAGCCCCGCTTCCGCCGGAGCGCAGAACAGCAGCATGAAAATGATGACCTACATGATGCCCATCGTCTTCTTTTTCATCCTCTACGATGCACCCTCGGGACTGCTCGTATACTGGATTGTGACCAACTTTCTGACCATTGTGCAGCAGAAGGTGATCGGTCTGGTCCGGAAAAAAAAGGAGGAAAGCTGATTATGACATCCTGTTTACTCCAAGGAGATAGAACATATGGTAAAAGAGTTCGAAGGAAAATCCGAAAAGGAGGCGATCGATAACGCTATATCGGCGCTGAATATTGACCGTGAAGAGTTCGACGTGGAAATTGTCGAATCCACTAAGGGCGGTCTGTTTCGGAAAGGCGCGGTAAAAATCAGGGTATTTATCGATGATGATGATATTGCCGGTTATTCCGATGATGTGAATCCCGCGGCCGAAAACAGTTTTGAAGAGGAATCGGTACGGTTTCTCGAAACCCTTCTTGAAAAGATGGGCTTTCCCGGAAAAGTGAGCGTAAACTTCCGGGAGGAAAAAAAGCTCGGACTGACGATTGAGTCCCAGCATTCCGGTATTCTTATCGGTAAAAAAGGAAAAAACCTGGATGCCCTCCAGCTCCTGGTAAATGTATTCTGCGGAAAACTGCATGAGGGAAGACGGGTTATTGTCGACGCCGAGAACTATCGGAGCCGCCACGAGGAAAGCATTATCCGTCTGGCCGACAGAACCGCCGCCCAGGTGCGCAAGACCAAGCGGTCACGGCTTCTTGAGCCGATGAACCCCTTTGAGCGGCGCCTGGTTCACACGACCCTGAACGATATGACCGATGTGGAGACCCGAAGCGAAGGCGAAGGCCTCTATAAGCAGGTACGGATTATCTACAAGGGTTCCGCCAACTACTGATATTCCGCCCCGCGGCACAGATGACGGCCCCGTTCAACCATCCTGGTTGTCGGGGCTGTTTTTATTGAGGCGTTCTCTGTTTTTTTTATCCAGAATCAGAAAGAGCACTATGGTGGTCACCCAGAAGAAAAACAGGATTATAAGTGATATTTGTGTTCTGGTTCTTATCCACATATAAGCAGATATCGATAGAACAATTGTTTTCCCATATACCAGTGCCAATATATTTATATTGGTAAAGCCAAAATCAAGCAGTTTATGATGAAGGTGTTCCCTGTCGGGATAATGAAAAGGCAGACCTTTTCGCTGTCTCCGAAGTATGGCGGCAACTGTATCCAGTATCGGAATAAGAAGAAAAGTGATTGCCAGGGGAAGCGCCATCTCGTTTGTCGAACCGATAAATACGAAAATAGGAAGACAGGCAAGGGTGTAGCCCAGTAGCAGACTTCCGGAGTCTCCCATGAAAATTCTGGCTGGCGGAAAGTTAAATACCAGGAAGGCAAGTATCGCTCCTGAAAGAGCAAAGCTCAGCAGTGCGCCCATGGGATTGTTCAATGCTACAGCAGATAATCCTATAAAAAAAACCGCGATACCTGCGGTACCGCTTGAAAGTCCGTCCAGTCCATCGAGAAGATTTATGGCGTTTGTCACCCCGACAATCCATAAAACGGTAATAATCGGGCCAAAGTATGAAAGAGGAAGAATAAAAGTGACAAACGGGAAGGTAATTTCCTTGAAGTAGTGTCCTGAAGCGACCACTATAACGGAAACCGCCAGTTGAGCAATAAGTTTAACCTTTGCAGGGAGATCTGCAAAGTCGTCAAGGAGTCCGACAAAGTGAATAATCAGAGCTCCGATAAAAAAGGGAATAAACATGCTTATCTGAGAAGAAGTAACACCAAGTTTGTCCTGGAGAAAAAGAAACCCGACAATAAGAGGAATAAAAAATCCGGCAGCGATTCCGACACCGCCAATTCTTGGAATATTTCCTGTATGTACTTTCCGATGACTTTCTTCATCATACCATTTTTTCTTATGGGCGAGAAACAGAAGAAAAGGCGTCATTATCAGGTTAAAAAGAAAAGTAACGGCAGCAAAAATATAATATATCATCTATCCGCCTTGGGAATTTTATTTATCTCTAAAATAGTATGTCACCCCTGTAACATTTGTCAATCATTGTATAAAATTGAGTCGTTTCACATAAAAGGAGATTATCAATGGATACAAAACGGAAATACCTTTTTACCTCCGAATCGGTGAGTGAGGGTCATCCCGATAAAATGTGTGATCAGATTTCGGATGCTATTCTTGATGAGTGTCTCAGGGAGGATCCGGCATCCCGGGTCGCCTGCGAAACCTTCACGACCACAGGGATGGTACTGGTTGGCGGTGAGATAACCACCAGCACCTACGTGAATCTTCAGGAGGTTGTGCGGGGAGTGGTCAAGCGGATCGGTTATGACCGGCCCGAATACGGCCTGGACTGGGAGTCCATGGCGGTAATCGATACCATTCACAGCCAGAGCAGCGATATCTCCATCGGTGTGACGGCGGAAGAGAACAAGTACAAAGCCCAGGGGGCCGGAGATCAGGGCATGATGTTCGGTTTTGCCTGCAGCGAGACCGAAGAGCTTATGCCCGCACCCATAACCTTTGCCCACCGCCTGCTGAAAAAGGCCTCGGAGGTGCGCAAGGCCGGCGAGTGTTCCTGGATGCGTCCCGATGCGAAGAGCCAGGTGACCGTCGAATACCGCGACGGAAAGCCCGCCAGGATCGATACCATTGTCATAAGCCACCAGCACGATCCCTCGGTTACCATAAAAGAGATTGAGGAGCATTTGAGAAAGCGGGTTGTGGAGCCGGTACTGGGGGCGACCGGTCTTCTGGATGCGGAAACCCGCTATTTTATCAATCCTACGGGGCGTTTTGTTATCGGTGGTCCCCATGGTGATTCCGGGCTTACGGGACGCAAGATTATTGTGGATACCTACGGCGGCATGGGACGCCATGGAGGCGGAGCCTTCAGCGGAAAGGACCCGAGCAAGGTAGACCGCTCGGCCGCCTATATGGCCCGCTATGTGGCAAAGAACATTGTGGCAGCCGGCCTTTGCGAGCGCTGTGAGATAGAGCTTTCCTATGCCATCGGCGTACCCTTCCCCATTTCCGTAACCGTCGATACCTTCGGAACGGGAACCGTCCCGGAAGAACGGATTGAAGCGGCCGTTGCAAAGGTTTTTGACCTTAGCCCCGGAGGAATAATCCGCGATCTCGGCTTGAAGGCTCCCATTTTCGAGCCGACCGCCGCCTACGGCCACTTCGGAAGAAGCGGTTTCTCCTGGGAAAGAACCGACAAGGTTGATGAGCTCCGCAGCGCGGCGGGCTGACAGCGGAGCCATATGGAAGCAATTCTATCTCTGGCGGTACTCTTTCTATTTCTCGGAGCGGGTATGCTTGGGGCGCGTCTGGGTATAATTCCGGGCTTCGGGAGGATCGAGAGCGCCGTGGGGCTTGCCCTGCGGGGGCTCCTTTTTTTTATGGGGGTCAGGATCGGTCTTCTCGAGATTGACGGCAGCCAGATTCGGGCTATCGGTATTCTCAGCGTCGGTTATGCCGTTATCACCGTTATCGGTACCGTCATCGCCATTCTGCTGTTTCAGCGCATCTTCAGGGTGGCCATGTCCGGCCATACCGGTGCTCCCCTGAAGCGGAACAAGCGGAATATGTCCCCTGTCAGGCAGCTGATAATCCATCTTGGAGAGCCCCTGCGGCTCTTCTTCTATGTGTTGGCCGGGATTCTCGGCGGCGCCCTTGTACCCTTCTTTGCTTCCATTCCCGATGCTGTCGGAACCTGGCTGCTCTACCTGCTGCTTTTTCTGATAGGAGTGCAGCTGGTCCGCGGGAATATTGATGTTCCCGCCCTCCTGAAAACTCCAGGTATGATTCTCCTGCCCGCTGCCACGGCAATAGGATCGGTCGGTGCAGGAGTGCTGGCCGCTCCGTTTTTCGGTATTTCTCCGGGAACCGGAGCTGCCCTTTCGGCGGGCTTCGGCTGGTACTCTCTTTCGGGGGTTATCATTTCCGATATGGGAAACCCGCTCCTCGGATCTGCGGGTTTCCTTATCAACCTCATACGGGAAACCATCGCTCTGTTCACCATACCGCTTCTCGGTAAAGTCGGTATGCATGGGATGGCGATCGGAGTGGGCGGAGCAACCTCGATGGATGTTACTCTTCCGCTGGTGGAACGCAGCTGCGGGGACAGCTTTGTACCGCTTTCCATCGCCCACGGGGCTATTCTCTCCCTTATGGTTCCATTTCTGGTGCCGCTTTTTTTCGGGTGGGCCTGAGAGGTTCAGGTAAGAAGTCGGATCCGGGTAAAAATGTAATCAAGGGTGTCACGCTTTATGATGGTGCGGAAAAAACCTGATTCTTCCAGCTCGCTGATTTCATTTTCATTTTCGGTGCGGTATTTTTTATCAACATTCTTATCAAACCAGTGCACAAGAGCTATCTTTCCGCTTTTTATTTCGATTCCGGTAATGCCCCTCTTGCCGATGACGCAGCCGGAGTTGAAAATTGAGGGAACAATGGTGTGGGCGCTGTAAAGCGAGCTGATTGCCTGTTCCTTTCCATTGTTGGCAAGATGTTTGTCGATTTCATCTTTGATTGCCTCAATCCGGTGTTCGATGCTTTTCTGCTTTTCCTCACCCGATTTCGCGTACTTGCGCAGAAGCTGTTCAATCTTGAAATTAAGGGAGTCCAGTTTGGAAAGGGATTCAAAGAGGGGTCGATGGGTATGTCCGTTTATGGAGACGATTCCTTTTTCCCTCGAGTATTCGTAGGTGCGTTTTTCGATGGTAAAGCGGCGGCGCTTGTCATGGGCGACCGAATAGTGGCGTATGCGCAGGGGCTTTGCTATAAATCGCAGAAGGAGGCCGGAAATTTCATTAAATTTTTCATAGAAGTAGCTCGGTTGATGTCCGTGAAAGAGAAAGATGTTCTTTTTACCGTCGTAGATGAGCTTCAGCGATTCATACAGGTGGTAACGGAGCGGTTCACCCGGAAGTTTGAACAGTTTTGAGTCATGATTTCCGAAGAGTTTGTACAGACGTCCTTCTGCATCGAAGGCATCGAATAATTCATAGAGTTCTTTCCAGCCCTCGCGTACCTCGGCCAGAGTGTATCGGTGGAGCTCCTCGACATCACCATTAAGAATAAGGGTATATTCCTTTTTATGGTAGTAATCTCTGAGTGCGGTGATAAAAAGATCGGCATTTGCCAGAAAATCATCTCCATGTCTGTGGTTACCGACGTGGAGATCGCTGAAAATAATGATCTTGCTGCTGTTGTCAATGTTGATTGTGTAAGCATCGCGGAAGAGTTCATCCAGTTTTTTCCGGTAGAATTTGGTTTTCATCAGATAATTAGTATAAACAAAAAATGATGCTTTGGTGAAGAAAGTGTCAGAAATCCGTTAGTAGTGATGCGAAAATTGTTACGCGACCTCTATGGGTATAACACAGCCGAGCTGTTCAAAGAGTGAATACACCTCGGATGTTGTTCTGCATGCAAGAATACTCTGTCTGAAGTTTTTGTCACGAAGCAGCCGCACCAGAGTGGAAAGGGCACTCAGATAATCCAGCTGTGTTTCGGGGGGATTTGCGACCAGGAAAAGGAGATGAACCGGAAGGGAATCGATGGCATTAAATTCAATGCCATCCAGGCTTATGCCGAGGGCTACGGTTACCTCTTTGATTCCCTCGCAGGTCCCATGCGCAACGGCTACTCCCTTACCGAAACCGGTACTCTGAATGGCCTCCTTGCGGAGCACCTCGTACAGGAAATCATCTGTCCAGGGCATGTCGGAAAACTGTGATGCCCGGGAGACAAGCTCTCGTATTGCTTTCTGCTTGTTTGTCTGGGAAAGCTGACAGATACCGCTTTTTCCGATTAGCCTGCATAAGCTGACCATAATGAACCACCTACAGTATATTATCGGCATTTATTTCATTTTACAAATAAAAAAACAATGGTACCCTTCCGTTATGGCAATTATTTTGGTTGAGGGTCGTGAAGAGCCCGTTGAGGGAAGTACGGCGGTTTCCCTTCTGAACAATCTGCTTCGGGCCGGGGTGAGAATATCGCATATCTGCGGTGGCAAGGCCGGCTGCGGCACCTGCAGGGTGAGAATTCTTGAAGGTATGGAATTCTGCACTCCCATGAGAGAGGCAGAACGCGGTCGTCTGACCCGGGCCGACGGTACTGTTCCGGAGGGGGTGCGTTTAGCGTGTCAGACGTATGTTCGGGGCAGGGTGAGGATAAAAATAATGGCACCTGGTATTGAGAAAAAAAGATAGTGTCCCCGAAATAGCAGCTGAAATATACGTAAGTATTTAATATTTAATGAAATATACGAACAGAAACCCTCATCGTTGCAGTGTCCTGGAGCCTGTCCGGATAAACTGCTGCAGGATGGCTATTTATGCCGGGAGGTGAAGGATTTTCTATGAAAACAGGTGCAATTTTGGGGACACTGGAAAAAGAGTGGACAAATTGTGCCCGATATTCTATCATCTCTTTGGAACCGGTTCCAATAAACACCAGGTCCAATCTTCCTGACGGGAAAAGAGATGAAAAAGCAGAATATAAATGATGTGGCCCGGCTTTCCGGCGTCGGGAAAGCGACCGTATCCCGGGTCTTTTCCAATTCTCCCCTGGTTGCCGAAGCCACCAGGGCACGGGTGCTTGAGGCGGCCGGAAAAATCGGTTACCGCCCCAACCCGATAGCCAGGGCCCTTACCACCTCGCGGACCGGTAACATCACCATCGTGGTACCCAATATCCAGTCCTTCGTCATGGCCCAGATTGTGCGCGGCGCCATGCGCGGAGCGAGAGAAAAAGGCTACAGTATGTTCGTGCTCGATTCCGGGGAAGATACCCTTCACTCCGCGCCTGCCGCGGACTGCATCACCCTGCTGCATGAACATGCAAGCGACGGCGTTATCTTCTGCTATGAAAGCGCCAGGGAACAGATGGAGCAGATAGCAAAAGAGCGACCCCTGCTCTTTCTCGAAAGTACCCCCCATAAAGATTTGGTGGATGCGATCCGGACGGACAACCGGGCCGGCATGCAGCTTCTGGTCGATCATCTCCATGACCTCGGACACCGCCGCATAGCGGGGGTGTTCGGCAAGGAGGGCGAATATGCCCGCAGCCGGCTGGACCACTTTACCGAAGCCCTGGCCGAACGGGGGCTGAGTGCGCCTGTGGAGCTGCTGCGGTTCAGCAACTGGGCCATCGAGGACGGCTACAGGGAGTTTGCGGAGCTGATGAAGCTGCCGGAAGAGCAGCGTCCGGGAGCGATAATATTTGTTTCGGATTTTATGGCCATGGGTGCCATCCGCGCCGCCGCCGATCTCGGCATTGCGGTGCCGGAGGAGGTAAGCATTGCCGGTACCGACGATGCGAGCACGAGCGCTTTTCTCGTGCCCTCCCTGACCACCCTGAGTTTCGACCCCTATTCCCTCGGAAGGGATGCCGCGCATCAGCTTATCGGCAGGATAGAGCAGCCCGAAAGCGAGGCGCGCAGCATCATCGTACCGGTATCACTAAAAAAAAGAGCTTCAACCGGCGTATTCCGGAACAGATAATTCAGATTCAGGAGAAACAGCATGAGTACAGGGATAAAAAGCGTACTGCCGATGTTTCCGTTTCCCACGGATAAAATCAGAATCACCAGCGTAATGAAACAGGAGGCCATCCTGCGGAAGATGTGGTCGGAAAGTCCCGATCCGCCGACACCGTCCAAGGTGCGAGAGGTCTACGGGGAACTCTGCTTTCCCCCTGCGCCGGAAGAGCGTCCCTACACCTTCGGATCTCTGGTCCAGTCCTCGGACGGAAAAATCGCCTTTCCCGACAACCCAGAAGGCCCCCTGGTGGCGGGAAAGAACTTTCTCGATCCCTGGGGCGGAAAAGCCGATTTCTGGGTGCTCAACATGCTCCGGGCCTATTCGGACTGCGCCGTAATCGGGGCAAAAACCCTCCAGGCCGAACCGAAAGGTACAAGCCACGTATTCTGCGAGGAACTCGCCGAGGCGCGGATCAAGGAGCTCGGGAAGGAGGGCATAAGCCCCTGGAACTGTATTGTCAGTTTCGACGGCACCGACATCCCCCTCGATCACGCTATCTTCGGTTTCTCCGAGATAACCGTCCTTATCGGCACCGGACCGGACGGAGCGGAATATCTGCGCAAAAACATGGGAGAGCGGGTGCACATCATTGAAGCCGGCGCCGGCGGTCCCGGCAGCGGGGCCGATGAGGAACTGCTGAGACAGTGGAAGCAGGCCGAGGGGAAAGTGACCGTTATTGTCACCGGTACCGGATCGGCCCCCGATGCACCGGCTCTTTTGAGGGCCCTCCGCGTCCTCGGCGTCAGGCGCGCCATCATCGAAAGTCCCTCCTATCTCTGGCACCTGGTCGGACTCGGCGCCATGGACGAGATCTTTTTCAACTATTCGTCGGTCTTTGTCGGAGGAACCATGGTACTCGGCGGATATTCATCATTCACCACCGAGAGCCACCCCCACGGACGGATTCTGCAGCTCGGGACCCATGGAGAGGGATTCCTCTTTACCCGTCAGCAGTTTGTATACGGAATGAACGGACACAGCGAAGAAGCGAAATAATCAGATGAACACAAGGAGCAGACTATTATGAAGAAAGCAATGCTTAACCTGCCTACCGCCCTCTACAGCGGAAGGGGAACCCGGCGGATACTCGCGGAGCTTATTCCCCCGGGAAGCAAAACCGCCCTCATTACCGACAAGGGCCTGGTAAACGCCCCCCCCGTCGCGATGGTGGGGGAAATTCTCGCCGAGGCGGGAATCGAATACGAAATTTATTCCGATGTGGATCCCAATCCCGATGAGGAAACCGTTACCGCCCTTACCGGCTGGATAAAGAAGATCGGCGCAAGCTCGGTCGTAGCCGTCGGCGGAGGAAGCCCCCTGGACGCCGCCAAGGCGGCCGCATGCATGGCCGTAAACAGTAAACCCCTTTCCGCATATCAGTGGGACGGCGAAGCCTTTGAAAACCCTCCCCTTCCCCTCTACGCCCTTCCTACGACTGCAGGAACGGGCAGCGAAGTTACCGGGGTTGCGGTAATAACGAGCCGCAACATGAAAAAGGGTATAAACGCCAGGGAAATATTCCCCGCGGCGGCCATCATCGACCCCGAACTTATGACCGGCCTCCCGCCCTACCTTACCGCGATAACCGGAATGGACGCCCTGACCCACGCAATCGAAGCCTACGTCGGACTCGGAGCAAACCCCTTCTCGGACAGTCTCTGTGAAACGGCGATAGACATGATAGCGGAATATCTGCCCCGGGCCTTCGCCTGCGGAAACGACATCGAGGCGCGGGAAGCCATGGGAACCGCAAGCGCCCTGGCCGGAATAGCCATGGACCAGGCGGGCCTGGGCATCGTTCACAGCCTCTCCGGACCCGTCTGCGCATATCTGCACGTATCACACGGACTGGCCAACGCCCTGCTCCTGCCCCACGGGATGCGCTATAACATACCCGCCCGCCACGACAAGTACGCCGTAATAGCCGAACTGCTCGGCTACGACACCACCTCCATGGCGCCCAGGGACGCCGCCGAAGCGGCCATCTACGCAGTGGAAGAACTGCTGGATGAGCTGGAACTGGAAGAACCCATATCAAAAGTGCTCGATAACAAGGTGGATATTGAACTCTACGGGGAAAACGCCTCAAAAATGTTTCTTATCCGCAACAACCCCAGAAGCGCCGATGCAAAGGCGTGCAGCGCAATCTTTGCATCAATCTTCGGCTGAGGGGACCAAAAGCGCAGACTGAGCGCAGCACGGCAAAAAGCGAACCCCGCTATTCCTCCGGCTCAAACCGGAGGGATGCGGAGTTTATGCAGTAGCGCTTTCCCGTCGGCTTCGGGCCGTCATCGAAAAGATGACCCAGGTGTGAACCGCAGGTACTGCAGACTACCTCGGTGCGGATCATCCCGTGGCTGGAATCACGTTTCAGAACAACACTTTCCGGGTCCAGGGCATCCCAGAAACTGGGCCAGCCGCTTCCCGAATCGTACTTGGTAGCGGAATCGAAGAGGAGGGCATTGCATCCCGCACAGTAAAAACGACCCTTGCGATGTTCGTTCCACAACTCTCCCGTAAAAGGAGCCTCCGTTCCCTTCATCCGGCAGACATAGTACCGCTCCGGACCCAATTTTTCGCGCCATTCACTCTCACCATGGGGAATTTTACTGGACGAACTCATAACAAACTCCTTATATTTCAAAAATACTCATCTAAAGGCAAAGGAGTCCATCAAAATGAATCCGATACTGGAATCAATTTTCCAGCGCAAAAGCGTCCGCCACTATCTGCCCGATGCGGTATCCGTCGAGGATCTTGAAAAAATCGTCCGGGCGGGAATGTCGGCCCCATCGGCCGTAAACCGTCAGCCCTGGGCCTTCGTTGCGATCACCGACCGGCAGCAGCTGGACATTCTCGGCGACTTCCTCCCCTATGCGAAAATGCTCCTCCAGGCACCCGCCGCAATCGTCGTCTGCGGCGACCTCAGGCAGCTTTCGGATGCAGACGCCAAATACTGGGTGCAGGACGCCTCCGCCGCCACCGAAAACATCCTCCTCGCCGCCGAAGCCCTCGGTTACGGCGCCGTCTGGACCGCCGTCTATCCGGAAAGCGACCGCATAAGCTTCGTCACCGAAACGCTCGACCTCCCCGAACAGGTCATCCCCTTCAACGTCATTCCCCTCGGAGTTCCGCAGGAAGGCCGCGATCGTCCCAAAGATAAATGGGATCCGCAGCGCCTTCACCGCGACCGCTGGTAATTCTTTTTTCGGGCGCCTTTCCGGGTGCTCCGCTGCAATTCCTCGGGTTTGCCTTCCGGAGCCGTTTCCCGGCTTGCTCCGCGCCGCCGGACGGCTCCTGCAAACCCTGCGGGATTTCCGCTGTGCCCCCTGGCGCTTCTCGAGTCTGCTGTCCCCCAAATTCCACCTCTTTTCTGCAGATTTGCCTGTTGTGTAAGTTCTAAAGCATTGTCAGGCAGTCACTTGGCAGGATTGAAGGCCTCGAGCAGAACTTCAGTTCTGCCGACGGTATCTGTAAGCGTGTATACCTCTTTCGGAACTGGACTTACATCAAAAACAGATGCAATTTCGGAGACACTAAACTCCGGACAAAAAAAAAGCCGCCCCTGAGGACGGCTTCAATTTCAGATACATCCGCCGGGCCCCCCCGGCTCACTCATCAGATCTGGATTCGGGCGTTCAGTCCGCCGCCAATTGACTGGGTCATAAAGTTGTACTGCGCATTCACATCGAGCTTCAGGATAAAAAGGTTGAAACTGACCCCGCCGTAGGCCCGGAGCGATCCGCCGTTGGTACCGGAGTAGACCAGGAAACCCTGGTCATCAATAGTAATGTCGTAGTTATTTTCTATACTCTCCTTTGTTCCGGTTACATATGTAATATCACTTTTTGCACCGCCTCCGGCCTGGGACCATCCGTAGGAATAACCGGCGCCGAGGTAGGGGGTAAGAAAGAGGAGTCCCTTGCTTACCTGTGCATTGAAGTCCAGTGCGTGGGTTTTCCAGGCAAACTGAACATCAGGATCACTCAGTGAAATTTCTTCTCCACCGGGGAAGTTAATAGTATCAAGACCGGTACTGCCGGCGGACATCGCCACGGATCCATTCAGGTAGGTGTAACCGGCTCCAATGCTTAACGCCGGCATAAGCAGGTTGCCCTTCAGGATGGGGTATCGAACCTCCATGCCCGCAAGCAGGTATTCCGCGCTTACACCGGTTGCCGACTCAAGGGCGTCTCCCATTCCGGGGGTCATGTAGCCAAGTTTGGCACCGACATCGATGGGCAGGAAGGGAATTCCCATCCGAGCGTCGATTGCGTAGCCGGGAAGGGGAACATACTCGCCAATTTCATCGGGAAGGGTAACTCCTAATTCAGTGGCAACTTGCTTAAACGCATCACTCGGCAGGGTTACCGCGGAAACCGAAAGCCCGACACCGAAGCGGGGAAAGCCCATTACCTTCGCATCGGACCAGGTAAGTCCCGTTGCGGCCGCCGCGAAGGGCAGGGACTGGGATACGTCATTGGAGAAAGTGCTGAAAGAATCTTCCAGTACGGTAAAATTCACAGCGAACATCGGTGTGGCGATGATCATAGCCATCACCAGAATAATAATAAGTCGTTTCATTATATACCTCCTTGGTATTTGTAAACCATGTTTAATTGTATCGCAGGACGCGGCTTTTTTCAGCCACCCTTTGCCATATTTTCAACTTGGCAGTACTATATAGTGTACGAATTTAAAATCAGAATTTCCAGGGAGAGTGTTATGCAGGCGATAAAAATACGTGACGGTATTTACAGGATAAGCGCGAATATCGGAAACAAGGATCTTTTTGAGGGTATCTGGCCTATTCCCAACGGGGTAAGTCTGAATTCCTACCTGGTCAAGGGCGAAAAGACAGCTCTTATCGATATGGTCAAGGACTGGGACGATGCTCCGGGGCAGATTGAGGCCCAGCTGGCTTCGGCGGGGGTTTCTTTCGGGGATCTCGATTATCTTGTCATCAACCATATGGAGCCTGACCACACGGGCTGGCTTCGGGAGCTGCGCGGGAAGAACCCGGGTTTGCAGATTCTGGCGAGTAAAAAATCGATTCCGCTTCTGAAAAACTTCTACGGGATTGAAGATGGTGTTCAGGCGGTAGGTTCGGGAGACAAGCTGGAGCTTGGAGACGGGAAAACCCTTGTTTTCGAGGATGCTCCCAATGTGCACTGGCCGGAGACGATGGTTACCTGGGAGGCTTCTTCAAAGGTGCTCTTCAGCTGCGATGCCTTCGGGGCTTTCGGTGCGATGGGTAATAAAGCTTTCCACGATGAGCTTTCGGTCAGCGAGAAGGACTTTTTTGAGCGGGAGACGCTCCGCTACTACGCAAATATCGTTTCCACTTTCAGTCCTTTTGTGGAGCGGGCAATAAAGAAGCTCGAGGGGCTTGAAATTGATGTTGTTGCGCCCAGTCACGGGCCGATATGGCGGGAGAATCCGCAGGATATTATAAATCTGTACGGCCGTTACGCTTCCTGGATGAAGGGGCCTGCGCTTCCGGAGATTTCCGTGGTGTGGAGCAGCATGTACGGGAATACCCGCAGGATGGTGGATCCGGTTGTTGAGGGGATAGAATCCGAGGGGGTTGCGGTTCATATTCACCGGATACCCCAGGAGCATGTCTCGTTTGTCCTGGCCGATGCGTGGCGCTCCACCGGTATTGTTCTGGGAATGCCCACTTACGAATACAAGATGTTTCCGCCTATGGCTCATGTCCTGGATATCCTTGAGCGGTCCCATGTCCAGAATCGGCTTGCCTTTCGCTTCGGTTCCTACGGCTGGTCCGGAGGGGCTCAGAAGCAGCTTGATGAGTTTACCGGCGCCATGAAGTGGGATTGTGTGGAAGCCCTTGAGTTTGCCGGTGCTGCTTCGGCGGAAGATCTTGAGCTGGGTCGAAAGCGCGGTGCCGAGCTTGCCAGGCGGGTGAAAGAGCTCTGCGGCGCTTAGCAGCGGTATGATTTATATAAAAAGAGGCAGCCCGGAATGTACCGGACTGCCTCTTTTCTGTATGCGGACCTTGTGAGTCTGATCAGCGGGATTGAAACCCGCCGCGACCGGGTGCTCCGCCCCTCATTCCGGTAGATCCGCCCATGGGTCCGGACTGGTTCCAGCCGCCCTGGCCGCCCATCATGCCTCCCCTGGGACCCATCATGCCGCCGTAGCCTCCGGGGCCTCCGCGGCCGAAGGTTTCGGAAAGATCGTAGGTTTTTCCGTCCACCGTGGCCTTGATTACCCGAAGGTAGGTTTCATCGCTGTCCGCTCTCCGGACGCCGTATCCGCCGGGAATTTCTGCACCTTCCACGGTAATGGTTTCTCCGTTGCTCAGTTCCAGCCCTTCTGCAAGAAACATGGGGAACATCAGCTCGTAGGTGGTGCCGTTGGCTGCTATAAGTTCCGGATGGCCGGTAAAGCTGGCGTAAACCTTTCCGCTCACCGTAACTGTTTCGCCCCAGGGATTAACCTGCACCGTTCCGTCTTCCTGTGCGCCTGCCGCAAAGAGATTTCCCGCGGAGATCAGCATCGCCAAGGTGATCATGGTGATAATTGCAATTCGTTTCATGTAAACCCTCCATTGGTTTTAGTTTCTGATTGAAGGATAGGCCCGCGATGTAAACGAAATGTGAACGGGAGATGTCGTTTTATAATAGCTACCATTCTGATAGAGATTAATGTTGATGTAACTGCTACTATATAAAGCACAGGAGGATGCATATGGAAGCGTATGAACAGACCATGATGCTGTCACTGGAGCAGATCCCCGGAAAGGAAGAGCTGAAGTTTCTGAAAGGGCTGAAGGAAAGCCGGGAAGGCATTACAGATATTACCTGCGATTACAGTACTTTACGGGTTGCATTTCAGCCCTATTTGCTGAGCCGGAATACCATAGAAGACTGGATTGTAGAAAGCGGTATTCAATTGAAAAAACATGCGGTCAAAAAGGGTTTTATCAGCCGTTTTATCGACAGGCTGGCGGAAAAAAATGAAAAGCAGTTCGGCGGCAAAAGACTTGACTGCTGTGATCTGTCGGGAGATGAGAAAAGATGATGGGACGAATGATGGGAGGAATATATGGTTCCGGTTTCGGTTTCTGGAATGCGGGACTTCTTCTTCTGCTCGGAGCGGGTGCAGTCTATATTGTGATGCGTCTGCTTTCGGGAGTGCGCAGGAGGAGAAAGGAGCGTATGAAAGGCCGTTCTGCGGAACTGTACCGTCTGGCGGCTTCCCGGAATGGTGAGCTTACGGTAAGTGAGGTTGTGACCGCTTTCGGCCTGCATCCTGAGGAAGCCGAAAAGGAGCTTGATGCTCTTATTGATGGCAACAGGGTATCCATTGAGGTAGGCGAAGAGGGAAGAATCGTCTATTATTTTCCGGAATTAAAGGGAAAAGAGCCCTCCTGAAGGGGTTAACAGAAGGATTGGTAATCCGATATCTTTCCCGTATCTTCCCTTCGGGGATAATAATCACTGCAGCGTGATAATAAGGATGGAATATGGTAAGTCTTGGAATAAATATAGGTTCTTCCAGTCTGAAAGCGGTTCTCCTGGATAACGATGTTATTCTCTGGAGTACGGTTGTTCCCCATGAGGGAGATTTTCAGAATGCCGTACGGCAGGCCCTTGCCTCTTACAAGTTCCCCGAGGGGGTAAAGACCCTGGTTACCGGGAATGAGGGACGCTATCTCTTCAATATCAACAATACCATAGAGCCGATCTGCGTCGAACAGGCGCTCCAGCATGTGGGAAGCCGGGTCAATGCGGTGGTAAGTATGGGCGGTGAGGATCTTGTCGTCTATACGATCGATGAAAACGGGAAGATTATAAACAACTTTTCCGGAAACAAGTGCGCTTCGGGAACCGGCGAGTTCTTCAAGCAGCAGCTTGCACGGATGGATATGAAGCTTGCGGATGTGGAGGCTGTTCCCGACGATGCCCGTGTTCTGAGCCTTTCCACCCGTTGTTCGGTGTTTATGAAGAGTGATTGTACCCACCGGCTCAATAAGCGGGAGGCAACCAAGGATGATATCGTCCTCTCCCTGAGCAATGTGATGGCGGTGAAGGTTATCGATTTTCTCAAGCGGGCGAAGGTGCATAAGGGAACGGTGCTTCTGACAGGCGGCATTACCAGAAACCGTCACATTATCCGTTTTATCCGCGAGAATGCACCGGAAATCGATTTTGTGGTGCCGGCGGAGGCTGCCTGTTTCGAGGCCCTGGGTGCCGCCTATCTTGCCCGGGAGAACGGCAATCCCATGCCCGAGTTCGATGCGCTTCTCAAGCCCAACAAGATTCGTTTCGGTAATCTTGACGATCTTAAGGACTGGACTGAGCGGGTTACTTATTTCGAGGCTGCCGAAGGGCGCGTGGAAGCAGGAAAAGAGTATATTCTCGGTGTGGACGGCGGTTCGACCACCACCAAGGCGTGTCTGATCGATGTTGAAACGAGTCAGATTGTCGCATCCCACTACGGAAGGACCCATGGTGATCCGGTCAAGGCGCTTAAGCTCTGCCTTAAGGAGATAACGGCGAAGGTCCGCGAAGATATCGGGGAAGAGAGCATCAATATTTCCATGTCGGCGACCACCGGTTCCTCCAGGGAGATTCTGGGTGTCTTTCTGGAAACCCAGGGTGTCTACAACGAGATTATCGCCCATGCGGTGGGTACCACCTTCTTTTCCTCCGATGTGGAGACCATCTTCGAGATCGGCGGACAGGATGCAAAGTATGTGCTTCTGAAAAACGGTGTTCCCATCGATTATGCCATGAACGAGGCGTGTTCCGCGGGAACCGGATCCTTTCTTGAGGAATCGGCCCAAGGGGACCTGAACATTGAGCACGCCTGGGAGATAGGCGATATCGCCCTCGGAGCCGATGCTCCCCTCAAGTTCGGCGAGCACTGTTCCGCATTCATCAATTCGGATATCCGCAAGGCTATCCAGCAGGGTGCCACCAGGGCGAACATTACCGCCGGTATCGTCACTTCCATCGTATCGAACTACCTGAACCGGGTTGTGGGAAACCGCACCATCGGTTCGAAGATTTTTCTCCAGGGCGGAGTGGCCAAGAACAAGGCTATTCCTCTTGCCTTTGCCATGCTGCTGAACAAGGATATCCTTGTTCCTCCGAGTCCCGAGCTTATGGGCTGTTTCGGTGTCGGGCTTCTGGCGCGGCAGAAGCATGCCGACGGTCTTCTGGATAAGTCTCCGGTGGATATGCAGGCGCTTATCGGACAGGAGATTGTCTACGAACGGGTATTTACCTGCAAATCATGCGATAACCTCTGCCCCATCCAGGTGCTGGTGGTAAACGGCCACAAGTACATGTTCGGCGGCAGGTGCAACAAGTACGCCAACATGCGGAAAAAAGCGGTCGATATCCCGGTTTTCGATTATATTGCCAGACGGCAGGAGCTCATGTTTACCACCTGCGCGCCGGATCCGGAAAGCTTCGTCGAAAAGCGCCCCTATACGGTCGGAATTCCGCGCTGTTTCTCGGTTCATACCCTCTATCCTCTTTATTCCTGGTTTTTCCATGAACTGGGAATCAGGACTTTCCTTTCGGATGAGGTTGAGCACGAGGGTGTGGCGCGAGCAGAGAGCACCTACTGTTTTCCCGCAGAGATAGCCCACGGAGCTGTGCAGGATATCGTCAACAAAAAGGCCGACTACATCTTTCTGCCCCATTTCCGTGATATGCCCAGCTACGAGGAGTCGGTCCACGCCAACTTCTGCCCCATTACCCAGGGGCTGCCCTACTATATCCAGAAAGCCTTCCCGGATGTTCCGGAAGAGAAGCTCCTGCCGGTGGTGGTCAGCTTCAAATTCGGCACCGAAAAGGCTCTTGAGTTTTTTACCGGTCTGGGAGAGCGGCTTGGAATCGGCGCCGCCGAGATAAGGTCTGCCTTCGAGGTTGCCTACGCCCGGCAGGACGACTATTTCCGCAAAGCTCAGGCGCTTGGCAAGGAGGCGATCGAGGATGCGAGAAAGGCCGACCGGCCGGTTATCGCCCTTCTCGGACGTCCCTACAACGCCTTTACTCCGGAAGCGAACATGGGAATCCCCCGGAAGTTCACTTCCCGCGGTTTTTCGGTTATTCCCTACGATATTCTCCCCTACGAGGGCGAGGACATTTTCCCCAACATGTACTGGTACTACGGTCAGCAGGATATGAAGGCCGCAGCCATGCTCAAGAATGAAGACAACATCTATGTGACCTTCATATCGAACTTTTCATGCGCACCGGACAGTTTCATGCTTCACTACCTGAAGTGGCTCATGGGGACCAAGCCCTTTCTCATTCTCGAACTCGATTCTCATTCCGCCGACGCGGGAATAGATACCCGTGTGGAGGCCTTCCTCGATATTATCGACGGTTACCGCAGCAAGAGGGGCGCCCTCGACGGGGAACGCTACGACAACGGTTACCGCTTTATCAACAACGGCAGGGAAGAGGTTCACATCCGCAATGTGCATACCGATGAGAAGATACCGATCAAGCACAACAAGCGGGTCAAGATGATCCTTTCCAACATGGGAGCACTCTCCACGGATCTTCTCGGATCGGTGCTCCGCTCGGCCGGTCTGAATACCGAAACCATGCCGGTGGCCACCTACAAAACCCTCCAGGTGGCGCGGGCCCACGCATCGGGCAAGGAGTGCGTTCCCTCCCACCTGGTACTGGGTGCGGCTCTCGAGTTTTTCGCCTCCGAAAAGTACCGGAAGGATGAGATATACCTGCTTTTCGTTCCCATCACCACGGGCCCCTGCCGGACCGGACAGTACTATGTCTATTTCGAAAACCTGTTCCGGGACCTGCGGCTGGAAAATGTGGTGGTCTTCACCCTGAGCGCCGACAACTCCTACAACGAGCTGGGATCCAACTTCTCGAAGGATATGTGGCTGGGAATTGTTACCGCCGATTACATGAAGGATGTCCAGACCGCTCTCAGGGCCACTGCCGCGGATCCGAAGAGCGCCATCGAAAAGTACAACAGCCTCTGGGAAGAGATGATCGGCATTGTCGAGACCGACAAAAAAGCGATGATCCCCAGTCTCCGCCGGATCGCCCGTGAGGTGGCAAAAATCCCCCTGAAAAAGCAGCTTGAGGAGTGTCCGAAGGTGCTGGTGGTCGGAGAGATCTTTGTCCGCCGCGACGACTTTGCGGTGGATGAGCTGATTGAGCTCCTGAGCGCCAGGAACATCGTCACAAAAATATCCGGTGTGGCCGAGTGGATCCACTACCTCGACTTTGTGCGGGAGTATGATCTCAAGAAGAGGCTGAAGCTCCTGCCCTGGTACAGGCGTCTTTTCAGTGACCCCATGAAGAACCTCCTCATCCTCCGGGTGGAGGAGGCATGGAAGCACTGGGTTGAGCGCCGGGTAAAGAAGGCCCTTGCCCCTTCACGCATGCTGCCCCACGCCCCCCACGATATGAAGAAGATAATGGCCAATACGGCCGAGCACTTTGTTGACCACGAGCTGAACTCCGAAATCGCCGTTTCCAGCGGTGTTGCCGCCACGGCCATGCAGGACGGCTATTCGGGAGTGGTCAATATCTCCCCCTTTGCCTGCCTTATCGGACGGGTCATCGAGGGTATCTACACCCCCTGGGCCCGGGAGCGCAACTACCCGGTAATTTCGGTGGAGGTTGACGGAAACCTCCTGCCTCCCAATATCGTGAACAAGCTCAATATTTTCATGGTCAACGTTCTGCGCTTCCGCAAGGAACAGGCTCCCGCGGATCTTATCGAATCCGCCGACTCCCTCTCCGCGGAACTTGCCCTCGAGGCTCTCGGCAACGTCTCCTCTCCCGGTGCTTCCGCCTCCTGCTGCGATGACGGCTGTTCCGGCTGTGACTGCGGCCACGGGACGGACGCTCTCTGTGAAGAGGAAGCGGAGAAGGAGGGCGCCCTGCGCTGAACCTTTTCCTGGATAAGCACAAGAAAGACAGCTTCCGCCCGGTTTATTGCCGGGGGAAGCTTTTTTTATCCCTTCATTGCTCCGAAGGTCAGACTTTTTACAAACTGCTTTGAAAGCAAAAGGTATATGAGGATTGCCGGAATGGAGGTGCAGGTAAGTACTGCAAAGACCAGTCCGAAATTGGTCTGAAACTGTCCGAAGAGAAGGGCCGTTGCCAGAGGTACGGTCTTTTTGATATCGGTGCGGATAAAAATGAGGGGAAACCAGAAATCGTTCCAGACCGGTATAAGGTTTACCAGGGCCGTGGCCGCGAGGGCAGGCCGGAGCAGGGGAGTGATTATCCGGTAGAAGATTGCGCTTTCGCTGCATCCGTCTATTCTTGCGGCATTATCCAGTTCTTCCGGTATCATTTTAATAAAGTCGGTCAGAATAAAGATGCCGAAGGGAATTCCGAGAGCAGAATTTACCAGAACCAGGCTTATGAGCGAATCGTATACACCGAACCGTATCATTGACTGGAGGAGGCTGATTGTTCCCAGTCTTATGGGAAGGATAAGGCCCGTTATAAAGAGCATGTAAATGAGATATCTCAGTTTGAAGGTGTACCTGGAAAGGATATAAGCCGCATGGGCCGAAAGAACCAGAATGATGCTCAGGGAGAGACCGGTTGTGAAGAGACTGTTTAAAAAATAGCGGTCATATCTGGTGGTATCGAAAAGGTCCCTGTAGTTCTGAAGGTTCAAGGTGTCCGGAATACCGAAGGGATTGGTAAAAATCTCCCTGGTTGTTTTGAGAGACGTAATTATCATAAGGAAAATGGGATAGAGAATGATGAATCCATATATCAGGAGCATCGTCCAGAGCAGAATTTTTCTTAAATTTTTATAAGCCAGTGCGTTCATGTGCATACTCCCGCTAATCCTGAAAGTTCTTCTTTTTCTGTCGGTTGAAGATATAGAGCCAGAATGAGACTCCTATAAATACGAGGATTGTCATTACCGTCGAAACGGCGGCACCCATACCAAGCCCCCATCCGCCCCTCGACGGGGATTGAAAAGCGGTACGGTAAAACAGACTACCGAAAATATCGGTGGCATAGGCGGGATTGCCTCTGGTTGTCGCCATTGCATACACGATATCGAACTGGGTGAAATCACCCACAAAAATCATAACGGTCACAATTCCGATTACCGGAATAAGCGAAGGAATGATGAGATAACGTATTTCCTGAAAGAAGCTGACCCCATCAATTTTTCCCGCTTCCAGTATTTCCGGATTTATCGAATCAATTCCTGCACAGTAGAACAGTATTGCCTCACCCATAAACTGCCAGCTTACGGCAAGGGAAATAATCGGAAGGGCCGTGGCAGGATCTCCAAGCCATGGCCGGATAAAGGCTCCCAGACCGATTGTTTCCAGGATGGTATTGATAATGCCCCAGGTCGGGTTAAGCATCATGCTGAAAAGAAAGCCGACAACTATAACGGAGAGGGTTGTGGGAAGGAAACTGAGGATCCGCATGGTATGCAGCCCTCTTCCTTTTCGGGTAAGCATGACCGCAAGAATGAAACCCATACCGTTTTGCACAAGCATGACAATGGCAAAGAAATAGAGGTTGTTTCGAAAGGCGTTCCAGAACCTTATATTGTAGGGGGTTTCGGTAAACAGTTTTTTGTAGTTGTCCAGACCGACAAAAATATCGGGATTCATTCCGGTACCGCTGTAAAAACTGATTTTTATTGATTGAAAAATGGGAAGAAGAAGAAACTGAAAATAGATTAAAAATGCCGGGGCTGTAAAGAGAATAAAAAGCGGCCACAGGCGTCGCGATCCCGGTCTTAGATTTTTTCCTGGCATGTTATACGCTCCAGCAATTGAATAGGGGACGGCGGAACGGTCCGCCGTCCATAAAGGGCCTTATCTATTTGAAGGCCGGATACCATGAGAGGCCGGCCTGTATTCTTTCGGCAGCCTCTTTCGGGGATACATCCCGGTTATACATGCGGATAAGCATTTCTTCCATCAGTTCATTTCCGCTGGGAACCTGCGAAGAGAGATCCTGCCAGACGGTCCGAACCGTAAGGTCGGCATTCTGTGCGGCATCGATCATTTTCTTGGCTACATCATTGTCCAGCTGATAGTTTCCGGGGGTGTAGGCAAAGAAGCCGGGCAACTGGTTCATGAAAAGCTGTGCAAATTCCTGGCTGGCTGCCCATTGTATGTAGGTAATTGCAGCCTCTTTGTCGGCACTTTCCGCAGACAGTCCGATGCCGGCATCTACATGAAAACAGTACTGCAGACGGTCTCCCGCCTTTTCCACCGGGGGAGCAAACCAGCCGATATCATCACCGAGGCCGAGGTCTTCAAAAATACCGATCTCCCATGATCCGCCGATAAACATGGCAGCCTGACCGGTTCCGAACATCTGCTGCATGCTCACATAGTCGATGGCCGAATGATCTTCCGGAAAGAAGGGTTCAAGTTCCATTATTTTTTCAAACGCATGCACGAAGGGTTCATCGGTAAGACGCATCTCACCTGACAGGAGTTTCTGCCTGGAGGCTTCTCCTCCGTAAAAGTTTGCACCGAGGCCCGAATAGATTACTTCGTAGAGGGGCCATCCTTCCAGTGTTCCCTGGGCAAATACAGTTTCGCCTCTGTCTGAAAGGGTTTGAGCTGTTTTAATAAATTCGTCCCAGGTTTTCGGTTCCGTAAGGCCGTACTTCCGGAATATAGACTTGTTGTAATAGACTCCATGGGTTACCCCGACAAAGGGAATGGCGTATATGGTGCCGTCTTCCGAAGACCAGGCATCCTTTGCCGCAGGGGGAAAGTCCTTAAGCTCCGGAAGAATGCTGTTCAGGGATGCAAGATATCCCGAATCATAGAGAACCTTTCCCGGATCATAGGAGCGGACAAAGATAATGTCGGAGCCTACTCCGGCGGAGAGGGCCGCCTGCAGCTGAGCATCGTATTCCTGGTCGCTGATGGGGGAAAAGGTGACATCAATGTCGGGATGTGCATCGGTAAAGACCTTGTTGATAGTCCTCATCCGGCCGATATCTTCCGTTCTCCAGCTTGTAAAACTGACTTCCTTAAGGTCCGATGCCTGTTTTTCTCCCTGACCCGCCGAAAAGACCGAAAAAGTGACGGCAAGCATCAGGATAAAGATAATGAGAATCCCCTTGTTCAGGATTCCGTTTGTTTTGCGCATGTGTATCCTCCTTTGCGCACTGTGTGTTATTGCGGTCCGGTTTCCTGATGTGGGCACCGGTACCGCTTTATTTGAATAAAGCAGGTTCCGTGCCAATAGAGAGGAAATGAAAAAAATCATGAGAGATTAATAACTTTTTGCGGTGTAAGATTTTAAATGCGCCAGATTTCAGCAGATGATTCCGGACGGAGTCCGGAGCAATCAAGATTAAAATTTTCCGGCGAATATTCGCCGGTGGTGGCTGATATTCACCTGCTCTTGCTGTTGCCGGTTCCGGTAAGGCCGTACTTTTCCAGTCGGTAACGAAGCGTGCTCCTGCTTACGCCGACAAGCTGCGCCGCCCTGGTTATGTTGCCGTTGGTCGAATCCAGGTACTGCTTCAGAAGCTGTTTTTCCGCGACTGCGATGGCGGAGACACCATTCTCCGCTTCCTGACGGTACTCAGGGAGTGTTGGAGCCATACCGTCGAACTCTATCGCGCTTGCGGGAATAACCCCCGTCGGAGTAAGAATAATTGCCCGCTGAATAACGCTGCGCAGCTCCCTTGCATTTCCCGGCCAGGAATAGCCGAGAAGCTTTGCCTCTGCCTCACTGCTGAAGGACTGGGAGGTGCTGCTGTGGGAAAATCTTCTCAGAAAATGTTCAGCAATGGGGAGAATATCTTCCCTCCGGTTTCTGATCGGCGGTAATGAAAGAATAAAGGTGTTTATGCGGTAGTAAAGATCCTGACGGAAACGGTTCTCCCTTATCATCGTATGAAGGTCCTGGTTGGTGGCGCAAATAACCCGCAGATGGGCCTGTTTTTCCTTCCGGGATCCGATGGCCTGGTAATGGTAGTCTTCCAGAAAACGGAGCAGTTTTGTCTGGGCTTCCATGGAAAGTTCGCTTATCTCGTCGAGAAAGAGGGTTCCATGCTCGGCCTGTGATATTTTTCCGGAAACGGAACTGTCCGCCCCGGTAAAGGAACCCCTTGTATGACCGAAGAGTTCACTTTCAAAAAGGGTGACGGGAATTGCCGCGCAGTTAATGGCCACGAAGGGACCGTTATGTTCCTTCAGTTTCTGGGTCTTTTTGTGAATAAGTCCGGCGACAAGCTCTTTTCCGGTGCCGCTTTCTCCCGTAATCAGTACCGGTACTTCGCTCCGGGCCAGTTTCTCAATTCTGTTATGGATGTCCTGGATAGCCGTGCTTTTGAAGACGATATCCGTTTCGGCAGAGTCGGCCGGGTAGGTTCCGCTTTTTCTCAGAACAACCCTGGATACTATTTTAAGGACCTCATCTTTCTGGAAGGGCTTAGTCAGGAAATCTTCCGCGCCAAGCTTGATCGCTTTTACCGCGGATTCGATGGTACCGAAGCCGGTCAGAACAACAAAAGGAATATCCAGAGATCTTTTGCGGATCAGCTCCAGAAGCTGCAGACCGTTCATGCCCGGCATCTTCAGATCCGAAAGAATACAGTCCGGAAGTCTGTTTTTATCGAGTGCGCTGACCGCCTCTTCCCCGGACTCAAAACAGGAGGTGCAGTATCCTTCCTCATCAAGAAGCATTTTCAGTACCGTCCGCATATTCTGTTCATCATCGATAATCCACAATCTGGTCATGATATTCTCCTACTCCGCCGCAGCCAGCTGCAAGGTAACCAGGCATCCGCTGTCGGGTTCGGACACAATTTCCATGGTAATTTTCTGAGCCTCGAGGCATCTGTGCACTATGGAAAGACCCAGTCCTGTTCCGCGGGGTTTTGTGGTGAAAAAGGGGTTCATAATATGGGTCATTATCTCTTCCGGTATGCCCGGACCGTTATCGCGGATTGTTATCCTTACTGTATTCCCGGAATTGATTTTTTCTGCGGTTATGTTTATGGCTCCGTCACGGTCCCTGACCGCTTCCAGACTGTTGGTTATGATATTTACCAGCGCCTGACCGAGAAGCGTTTCATCAGCCAGGACTGGTGGAATTGTGTCGGGAATCTGCAGAGAGAAGCTGCATGGATGTGTATTATCGCTTGACTCCGGTATCATGGTAAGAACATCGCTTATGCAGGTGCCGATATGCATCTTTTTCATCTGAACAGTCATGGGTCGTCCGAAATGGAGGAATCGCTGCACCACCGACCGGAGTGTATCAACCTCCACAAGAATAAGGCTGACAAGTTCTCTGTCCGCATCGGATATGGTATTCTGCTGCAGATGGCCCTGAACCATTTCCGCCGACACCTTCATTACCCCCAGGGGGTTTCTGATCTGATGCGCGACCCCGGAGGCCATCTCTCCAAGGGCGGCCAGTCTCTCGGAGACGATAAGCTGTTCCTGCAGGTCCCGGAACTCTGTACGGTCGTCCAGAACTATCACCAGGCCCAGGGTCTGCATTTTGTCATCCTTCAGGGGAGATATCTGAACTCCGATAATCCGGTATTTCCGGGGAGACTGGAGTATCACCTCATGACCGGTATCGGCTGTATCGTATAAGGACGCATCCAGAATAAGCTCCGCAATCTGATCCGGCAGAACATCGGAGGCGAGCTTGCCCACAGGTCTTGAGGTAAGCGATATAATATCCAGGGCCGCACTGTTGCACTGGGTAATTCTGCCTTCATAGTCGGTAACTATAATACCGGAAACCGCGCTCTGAAGAATCAGGTTCAGATACCGGTTCAGTTCGCCGATCTGCTCGTCACGCACAACCAGTGCATCGGACATCTTGTTTATGGCATTGGACAGTTCCGAGAACTCGTTATCAACGGTCGTAATTATGCGATGCGAAAAATTACCCATGGTAATCTCGTGAATACCGTCCATTATGGTGTTGAGAGGTTTTCTGAATGATGTACTGTAGAGGAGGTACCCGCCGGTCAGGGCAAGAAAAGAAGTGACAAGAAGAACGAAGACCATGGTTATTTGAGCGCTTCGGGCAAGGTCAATAATACTTGATCCGTCGATTACATTGTAAAAGGTTCCGGCGGGCGCGGAAGATTCTCCTACCGGAATTGCTTCAATGTAGAACCTGTTCTGCCAGATGCCCGATTTCAGCTTGCCTTCGGCAACATCCTTCTGAAGCATGTTCAGGACCTGATTATCCCAGCTCCGGGAGTTGTAGATAAAGAGCTCGTCGGACGCAAACAGGATTTTCGCATTGACAATGCCTTCCATTCTTAAAAGGAGGCTTTCGTCTATTGCCAGGCGGGCCGTGAGGTAACCCGTAAGGTCGCTGTCCTGGTAGATGGGAGACTGAACCGAAAGATACACGTTACCGTTCATCTGTCCGATTGAGGCGGATGGTCCCGATTCAGGGTCTGAACTGATTTCCGTTGAAGGAGCGAGGGAGTCGATACCGCTGAAAGCAATAAGTCTGTTATTGGTATGTACAGACAGATAATCCACCCCGAGGCTCTTTCTGGTCTCCTCCAGCTCGTTTCTAAGCAGATTGGTCAGCCTGTATCGGGTAAAATCAATTATTCGTTTATGTCCGCTTATCAGAACGACCTTTATGGAAAGATCTTCCACAACAGAATCCATATAGGCGTGTATCGCTTCGGTTGAACGCCGGCTCTGTTTTGTCATGTACTGCATGCTTGTATCGTTGAGCAGGAGCGCCATGAGAAGCAGGGATACGGCTCCCTGAAAAATGATCGCTCCTATAATAAAAGCCAGAACAAGCTGAGAGAGTTTAATACGACGCATCTTTCTTCCTTGAATTGATCAGCTGGTCTATTTCTTCCTGGGCTTTTTCCAGGCCTTCATGGGGGGCCAGCTGCTCCGTAAGAACGGTATGGATCCATTTCTGGAGAATTATGCTTATTTCCTGGTACTCTTCATGGGATGGACGGTCCCGCAGTCCCGACAGCTGCGCTATCTTGAGCTCAAGGTAGGGATCTTTTCCCGGATTTTCACTCCATATTTTAGACCATGGGGCAAGTTCGTCAGGATACTGGGTATGAAAATCCATTTCCGACATAAATGAAATATAATCCCAGGATTCATCGGGAATAGAGGAGGAAGAGAGCACACTCAAGCCCTGAATCCCGTTTACCGAACTGGAATCGGAACCGCTCCTCCGGTGCATCCTGCTTACCGGAATAAGGGTTGCCTGTGCATATTCCCTGATCGCCTTGTCGCTGTTTCTGATTTTTCCCAGAAGAAAGAGCCAGTTTGTGGTAAAGGCGCTGTCTTCGGCCAGAAAGACCTCGGCGGAAAAGACCTCATCCGCTTCCAGAGAATATGGGTTGATAAGTCCATCGCGGAAACAGGACTGAAGCCATGAAAGAGCCTCTCTGGCGGAAGGACTGTTTACGTGAATCTCCGAATCCGATCCCAGAGGCTGTGAGCCTCCGCCGAAAGCCCCCGCCCAGATAATAAGCTCGCAGACAAGAACTTCCGCCGGAATGAGGGAATCAAACACGGGATAGGCAAGGATTCCCTGATCCTTGATGGCCTGCGCCATTGAAACCATCTCCTCAAGCGACCCGGGAGGAGAAGTGAATCCGGCCTCTTCAAGTAACCGCATGTTGGAGAAGAGGAGCTGAAAATCCACGAAAAAGGGAAATGCGTAGAGTGAACTGTCATGTTCAAAGGGTTCCACAATCTGGGAAACCATTCCGCTCCGTACCTGCCGGCTCAGTTCCGGCGGGAGGGGCATAAGTGAACCGTCCCCCACCAGCCGCTTTATCCAGATTACATCAGCCAGAACCACATCGTAGGTGTTCTCTTCCACACCAAGCCGTATATGGTCCCAGAGTTCCTTGTACTCGACAAAATGGAGCCTGACCCGGTTGCTGCTGTTTTGCATATACTGACGGGTGCGGTCAATTATGGCATCGGGCTGATACCCGGACTGCACCATATACAGGACATTTATTTCCGCCGGCATCTCATCCGATATCCCCGCTGCCGACGGGAGCAGGAGAAGGGAAAGAAAGAGCAGTGTCCGTACGGCCTTAATAGTAAAAGGTGTTCGCATAGTGCTGTATTGTAACATGACTTTCAGTTTATGCTTGCCCCGCGCTCTCCGGGACGCTATCTTTACCGGATGCGGAAGACAGAAATACTGAACCAGCTTTCGATGAGCGAAGAGGATTTTGCCGGATTGGGGCTTGACTGGAACGAGCTGAAGAAGATCGGGAAGGATTATGAAAGGATCCGGCCGAATCTGGATGCGGCGGGCCGTTTTGTAGTCGATCAGATGATAGGCAGCCCCGCAATACACTCCCTTAACTACCGCCTGAAGGATCCGGACCACCTTATTGAGAAGATTATCCGGAAACGGGTGCAGAATCCCGAACGGATTATTACCCTTGAAAACTACCGGGAAGAGATTACCGATCTGGTCGGAATCCGCGCCCTCCACCTTTTCAAGGAGGACTGGCAGGGTATTCACAAGTATATCTGCGAAAACTGGAACCTGGCGGAACAGCCGGTGGCATACGTACGGAACGGCGATTCGAAGCGGATTACCGACTACTATCATAAGAGCGACTGCCTGGTTCAGGAGCACAAGCACGGCTATCGCTCGGTGCACTATCTTCTGCGTATTCAGCCCGGAAGTGAGGCGTTTTTTCTGGAAGTTCAGGTACGGACGCTCTTTGAGGAGGCCTGGGGGGAGATCGATCACCGGGTACGCTATCCCTACGAACAGAATAATGAGCTGCTCATCCGTCTTTCTTCCATCCTGAACCGGCTTGCGGGTGATGCGGATGAGCTCGGTTCGTATATGCGCTATTTCCGCATCCGGGACAAAAGCCGTCAGAGGGAGCATCAGCGTCAGCTTGATGAAAAAAACCGCGTCATCGAAAGGCTTAAGGAGCAGATAGATGCTCTTGCCATCGACAAGCAGTCAAAACAGGAACTGAACCGGAATCTGGAGGGGCTTGCGGAGCCGGAGAAGGAGGAAGAGGAGCAGGCGGGCGATTTCCCCTGGCTCAACTCTTTTCTCGACAGCGACCTTTTTCGCGGTATTCAGAGCAGCCTCAGCAGCTACATCAATTCAGAATCGTTCAAACCCATTGAAATATCGTCGGAAGAAATGAAAATGCTCGAGGAAACCCAGCGTAAACTGCTCGGGGCAATTGGTGCGGATCCGGAGAAGATTGCGGAGCTTTTAAAGCAGGCTCCGGCAGATCATCTTCTGCTGGACAGCATAAAGGAACGGGAATAGGTCTACTTCCTCGGCTTTGTGCTTACGGCGAAGCCGGTCAGCAGCCCTCTGAATATCCATAAACTGATTATACCAAAATCCCTCCGGTTTTGATAGAATCAGAATTTTTTTTGACGGCGCCGGGAAAAATACATAGAATACCTGTTATGGAAATTGATCTTGAAGATCTGAAGGAATCAAACGATTTTCTGAACGCTCTTTACTCCAATGTCACTTCCGGGATTTTTCTTGCCGACGGAGAGGCGAGAATCCATAACTTCAACGATGCCTTCAAAGCCCTCTTTTACAAACGGGAAGACCAGCTTCTGCATCAGCTCTGCGGTAATGCCATGGGCTGTCAATTCCATGAGGAGCAGGGGCTCGACTGCGGCGAGACTCCGGACTGTGAGAGCTGTATTCTCCGGTGTTCGATCCTGAAATCCTTTACCGAACGGGTACCGGTTTACAAGGAACGGCTGGACCGGGTTTTTTATATCGACGGCAGAAAAATTGAAAAACACTTTATCTTTACCACCAAATACATAAACCACCGGGGAACATCCCTGATCCTGGTTATCTTTGATGATATCACCGAACTCGAGGAGTACCGGAAGGAGCTGCTCCGGCGGAACGAATATCTTTCCTCGTTTATTCAGAAGCAGATCCGGGAACTGGGCGATGTGAAAGAGGCACTTACGGAGATGGGAAAGGAGAAAGATGTGCTGATTGGGGAGGTTCATCATCGGGTGGGTAACAGTCTGCAGATTATCTCTTCGCTTCTCAGCATGCAGATGCAGAACTCCGGTGAGAGCATCCCGAAGGAAGATATTGAGGCGACCAACGGAAGGGTTATTGCAATAAGAACGCTCTACGACATTCTTTTTTCAAAGGGTCTGCAGAACAGGATTAACCTGGGTGAGTATCTTGAGGCGATTCTGGACTGTCTGGAAGGGGAGGAGAGCCCGATTGGTGCGGGTGTCCATTTCCGACGGAGCATCGCCGATTTTACCGTCTCTCTGGACACGGCTATTCCCGTGGGACTGATAGTGAATGAAATTGTCAATGAGAAAGCTTTATCTGATAATTCCGGCAGAAAGGACGGGGTGAAAGAAATGGATATAATCTTTCAGAAGGAGAATCTGTACCGTCTGACTGTTAGCTATCGGGAGGATGGAGAAGAGGGCGATGTATTATCTTCCTTTGGCCGTTCCCTTATCCAGGTTCTGACCAGCCAGATAAGGGGCACTGTTGAAGAGAGCGTATCCGAAGGCGGGAGCAGTTTTGTTCTCACCTTTCCCTGAAACTGGCAACTATTGTACGTGATAGCTCCCGCCGTTCATCTCCGCCGCCGCGTAGTGTTTGTAGATCCCGCTGTCGAGAGGATAATCCCAGCAGCCCATGCGGTGAAAGAGATTCCCGCCGAAACCGGTCTTGAATCGGTAAAGGCCGTAGAGGGGATGCGAGGGGTTTGCGGTCGGTGATACTCCGAACATGTCGTATTCAGTGCAGCCCCTCTGGCGGGCCCGGCGGATGGCTTCCCACTGCAGGGCATAGGCGGGCATGCGGTTTCCCTTTCGGTCGGCGGATGCACCGAAGAGGTAGGTGGCGCGGTTGCTGGAGTAGGCAAGAAACATCGCCGCCAGGGGACGTCCTTCGGCTTCGGCAATAAGGAGGTCAACTTCCTCCGTGGTGTCCAAATGAGCCTGGTCGGCCTCCGCAACCGCCCTGAAGTAGTCGCTGGAATGGAGGTTTATGCCGTTCCGGCTGCAGGTTTCACGGTAGAGCCGGTACCAGGTATCCAGCTCGCCGATATCCGCACTGCGGACCTCCACTCCCCGGCGCCGGGAAAGACGCATGTTGTACCGGGTTTTCGGTTTCATTGCCGCGAGGAGCTGTTCTTCACCCTTACTGAGATCCAGAAAGACCGTGTCGGAAGGGAGAACATCGGTGCCCGCCTTGCGGAGGTTCCATTTCTCGGTGGAAAAATTCATCCGCAGTTCCTGGTTCCGCTTCGGCGGCGGGCCTTCCCAGATGCCGTTTTCGTCGTAGCTGGTTTCGTCTTCGTCCCAGAGGGAGCGCCATTTCAGATCGAACCTGAGCATGATGCAGTGTTCCGGAAGGAATGGGCGCAGGGATTCGGAGAGTTCTTCGAGAAAGATGCCGAATACATCATCCGCGGGCTGAATTTTCGGTCCGTAGGGAATATAGCCGATGCAGTAATTGTCTCCGATATCCTGGAAGAGAATAAGTATATCTTCATGCAGCTGAGAGCCGGAGGGGTAAGCGCCAAGGCCGAGCTCTTCGGCCGGGACCTTCAGACTGACGGCAAGAGAGTGAATCCCCTGGCGTTCCTTGACTTCCGACCAGAACGCGGTCTGCTGCAGGACCGGGGTACTGCGGATCAGTCGTCTGTTTTTTCGGGACAGTGAAACATGCATGGACTCTCCATTCTAACGCGGGAACGCCGGGGAGTTCAAGCTCAGACCTTACGCACCCCGGTTTCCTCATTATCCGCATCGTCCGCATTGCCGGAGGGGCTCTTTTCCACCTGGAAGCGGGAGACCAGTTCCTCCAGGCGGCGGACGCTGTCGGAGTTCTGATCTCCCGCATCCGAGACATTCTGGGCGGCCTGGGCAATTTCAAGGATTCCCTGGGCCATCTCCTCCATGCCGCCGGTGGATTCGGCTGAGATATTCTGAAGGGTTTCCAGACTTGCGGCGATGACGTTTACCTTCCGGTCCATTTCGCCGGAGGAGTTCTGAACATCCGAGGTTATCTGGACAAGCGAAGTAAGGGCTTCGACTATCTGGCTGCTGCCGATTGAAAGCTCGTTGGTGGCGTTCTGCATTTCGTTCATGCTCCGCGATACTTCCTTTACCATAAGGAGCATTTTGTCGAACATTTCTCCGGTCCTCTCGGTGGACTGTTCGGTAAGCGCGATGTTTTCGGTTACCTCTTTCAGGCTGCGGGAAATCTCTTTTGCCGAGTTGGAGCTGGTCTCGGCAAGGTTGCGGATTTCGTCGGCCACAACCCCGAAGCCTTTGCCGAACTCTCCGGCGTGGGCCGCTTCGATGGCGGCGTTCATGGCGAGGAGATTGGTCTGGCTGGCGATCGACTCGATTACCTCGATCATTTCCATCATGACATCCGCCGACTGGGCAACCTTTTTCATTACCTCCCGGGTAAGGCTCATTTCGCTGCTTCCCCGTTCGGAGGTGTGCTCCAGCTCTTCGGCGGTTTTCAGTTTTTCCTTGCTGGAGCGCGCTATGGAATTGATATTGGCCGACATTTCTTCGATGGATGCGGACGACTCGTTTATTGCCGATGCCTGGCTCTGAATCTGTTCGTTTACCCTTTCGATAAAGTCGCGTACATCGTCGGCGGATGATTTAGAGGAGCGTACCTCTTTATCCAGATGCTGCATCTGCTGTCTCATCTGGTCGCTGTTGGCGCGGATTTCCTCAATGGCGGCGGCGGTTTCGGTGGAGTTTGATGCCAGATCTTCGCTTATGTCCCGTGTTCTTCCGGTGACCGTGCCTATATCCAGCATCATGCCGTTGAGGGAGGAGACAAATTTGTTGAAATAGCCCGAAAGCCGTCCGATTTCATCCTTCGAATCCACATCGCTCGAAACGGTAAGATCTCCGCCGCTGACAGCTTCGAAGTTGGTAATGTAGTTTTTCAGGGGTCTGGTTATTACTCGGATGCTGAGCCACAGAAAGAGGCCGAGCAGGAGCATGACTCCGAAGGAGAGAGAGCTTATCTGAAGGGCGGAGCGGCTGCGGGTTGCTTTTGCCTCGTCGAGGCTGCTGATTATCTGAAAGGCTCCATGGATTTCGCCCACTTTCCATCCCTCTTTTATTCCACCGACCGGATCGGGGCTTCCTGCGGGGGAACCGTGACAGAGGAGGCACTCCTGGGTAAGGCGGATGGGGCGAAAATAGCGGATCTGATCGGCCTCGTAGATGACCTTTTCATCAAGATTTTCTGCCTTCAGTTCCGCCAGAACTGCGGCTTCAAGCTCTGTCGGTTCGTTTTCCGGGTTTCTCGGGGATACCTTGGGTACCCTGAACTGATAATTGGCTTTTTCCGCGTTTTCCCTGGCCACGTTTATGGCGGTAATTATGGGAACCGCTTCGATGAGCTTTTCCCGGTCCCCTTCCGCAGCAAGGTCTTCAAAATTGCGGATTACCCCGAGGTCAATTTTTCGGGCCATGTTTTCTCTGGCCGCTTCTGCCGTGTAGACAACGGCGTTGCTCTTTTCAAGAATGGCTTTTTCCGCCTGTCTTCCGATCTCCCGTGTAAAAACCAGAGAAAAAATGAGCGAAAGTGCAAGAATCCCAAGCAGGGTAATCGAGAGAATCTTTATGGTGATGCTTACATCCTTGAAACGAGCCATTATCCGCCTCCGATTGGGGTGTGTATCTTTATATTATGAGATAATTCCGTCTGCAGGTAAACAGGCCGTCCGGCAATTCCACATGTGGATTAAAGAAAGCCTTCTTTCCCATGGCAGAAAAAATGATACCT
>NPIE01000274.1_pt1 | contig 45117 bp, 25 predicted proteins | sample 8637661 | NCBI WGS metagenome assembly NPIE01 (sample SAMN07420842, study PRJNA396082) | bioreactor metagenome | isolation source: sample BA12 brine-fed electro-methanogenic bioreactor BA | place: Japan: Kochi | collected 2016-12-09 | reverse complement strand
CTCTCCCAACTGAGCTACACGCCCGTCTTTCAAGAAATTCAACACTTATTTACTGGTCGGGGCGAGAGGATTTGAACCTCCGACTCCTGGTTCCCAAAACCAGTGCGCTAACCGGACTGCGCTACGCCCCGACGAGATCGCAACAAAAAAAACCGCTTATTCAGCGTCAAGAATTTTTATCTGCTGCCAAAAATTCTGGGCAAATTGCGTAATCAATTCCGCAAAAAACTGCAGAAATAAAAAAGAATTATTTAGATTGTTCGCCTTTACAGGCTTACATAACCAGAATCAACAAAAATAGTATGTTCTGGTTCGATTTATGCAGCTAAAAATCTACAATTAAGGAGATTAACATGAAATACTTGACGGAATTATTCCCGAATTCAGTTATCCATCTGCAGATATTACAGAACAGAATTATAGTGAATATAATTTACAAGCGCTATTTTTTGATGATTCCGAATATGCACCGCCTGGTTCCTTTCCCCAGAATCCGGGCGGAAATGTAACTTATCTTACTTTTAAATACGAAATTGACGTGACGAATAATAACTTGATATTCAATGAGCCGACTGCTGGTTATGTTTGGCAAACAGGAGAAAATGTTACTATCAGCTGGACCGAATACGGGACAATGATTCCCCTTAAAATAGATCTGGTTGATCAGCAGAATGAGTTTGTCTGCCGCATTGAAGATGATCCGATGAATAACAGCTGTGAATGGAATGTCTTAAGTGGCATTGAAAGTGGAGATAACTACAAGATCAGAGCAATGGTTTTATCTCCTCCCGGCTTTCAATTCAGTGAATCTTTTTCAATATTAAATCTCTACAGCAGCGAGGATGAGATTTTAGTTACGAATAAACTCTTCCAGAACACTCCCAACCCTTTCAATCCATCCACCACAATTTCGTTTTCCATCACCGCAAAGGACGCAAAAGATTCAAAGATCGATATCTATAATTCAAAAGGTCAGAAAGTGAAACAGCTTGTCAGCGATCAGCTTTCAGCAGGTCAGCATACTGTAGTCTGGAATGGGGATGATGACAACGGCAAGCCTGTTTCCAGCGGAGTTTATTTGTATAGATTGCGTGTACGGAAAAAAATCCTTGACAAAAAAGGATGCTCTTATTGAAATTAGACAAGGTTTAAGTTGATCATATTTTTTATATCTACAATAAATTTTCTGGAGTTGCCAAAAGGATTGATAGTCTTTGCATTTTGATAGTAAATAAGTAGGGAGGAAATTTATGGCAAAGCAACTTATACTATTGAGCATGGCGATCTCTATGCTTATCAACCTGAATGCGAATAATTCGAGGAGAGCGGAAAATCTGCAAAGGATGCGAGAGGGACAGCACATAATTATTTCACCCACAGAGTTCTTATCCCAGGCAAATCAATTGGCAGATTTTTATTGGACTGAATTTCAAATAAATCGTGAAATTATCGATCAACAAGATATTTTTGATCAGATGAGCGGTGGAATGGCAGAGCCTGAAGCAATTCATGATTATCTGATGATTTTCTTCGATGATCCTACAACGTGGTCAAACAGTTCTGTTCTACTGTTGGGAAGTGGCACTATAGATTGGAATATTCTTGATGAAAAGAATCGAATCGTTGTTTTAGGAATCTCTGATGATGAATTCGTGATGCTGGATAATGATAATGTACCAGATGTTCCGATCGGCAGGCTGCCAGCTCAGAATGTCCAACAGGCACAAAGATTAATTAATCGAAACATTCAGTATATTTCAGAACCAAATTACGGATGGTGGCAGAATAAAATGCTTATTTTGGCGGATGATGAATGGAAAGCAGGTCAATTAGAAGGGCTTACGTATAATAGTGGTTTGAATCATACGGCTCGGGCTCAAGATCTGACAGAATTGATTTCTGATGCAGTTTGGGTTGATAAATTACTTGGAATAGAATACGATATGAATGCATGGGGATTTAAGCCAGAAGCGTCTCAATCCTTAATCGAAAAAATCAATGATGGTCGTCTTATCTGGCATTTTATAGGTCATGGAAATGATAATCTGCTTGGCGATGAGGAATATTTTAGCGTATCTACGCAACTTCCGTTACTCCAAAACTCAGATTTACTGCCACTTTTTACAGCAGCATCAGGAAAAGTTGGGGATTTTAGTTCATTGGATTATGATTGTATGGCTGAACAATTTCTGACTTATGAATTTGGCGGCACGATTGCGTCTATTGCATCTAGAGCTCCGACGAGTGGAACACTGAATTCCCAATTGTTTATGGCATTTTATCAAAAACTCATCAATGATTATGAATATCTTGGTTCTGCTCTTCTTCAGGCAAAAACTGCTAACCCATCCTCAATTTATAACAACCTAAATTATAATATATTAGGTGATCCGTTGCTCTTTTTAAACCTACCGGAAAGAGATGAAAATATTACGATTTCAGGAAATCCTTCTGTTTTGTATTACAATGATCAAATCGAAATCACAGGCATTCTTCCTTCGAGCAATTACCTGGAATGTGAATTTAAAGCATTTGAATCTGAATATGATTGCTTCTATTCGAATACCTTGAATGGGGTAATATACGAAGTGGAATACACAAAATTTGGTGTCCCGTATCACGAAGAAGATATTGCTATCACGGGATTGGATTACAGTACTTCATTTTACGTTGCTTCTGGAATTCAAACTGGTGATGAAGCTAGAATGATAAGTTATATTCATGGTGACGTTGGCGATTATGTGCAATATATTCACCCAATCACGATATCTGACGGTACAAATTCACCAGAAATACCCACTCCACCTAATGAACTTTCGGCTTTCAATTATCCAAATCCCTTCAACCCATGCACGACAATAATATATTCATTACCAGCTGACACTAAAGTGAATATCACTATTTATAATATTAAATCTCAACTTGTCAGACAATTGTTGAATGAAAATAAATCTGCAGGTGAATATGCTGTAATTTGGGATGGTAAAGATAATTCTGGTTTAGTTGTATCTGGCGGAATATATTTCTTTCAAGTAAAAACAGATAGAGATACAACTTTGAAAAAGATGATCCTCTTAAAATAGTATCAAATTAGCAACTTTTGATCTTCATGATTATTGTTCATTTTGCCTTCTACAGTGCAACTATGTGAAGACGAGTTCGTTGCTAAATTTTAGAAAGTCGTCCCGAATTGGAAATGCGGCTGCCATTTTTTTGTTTCAAAATTGTGAGCATAGTCAAAACCGATCAAACCGAAAGGACTGCGCACTCGAATGCCGACGCCGGCTCCGGTTTTCATTTTCCAGAAATCAAATTCTTCCAATTTGTTAAAGCTGTTTCCTGAATCGACAAATAGCAAGCCAACCACCTGATCTCCGGCGATGGGGGCGCCGTATTCTGCCGAAAAGATCACTTCGCGCAAACCACCATCACGCGGGCCAATGGAACGATCGGCATATCCGCGTAGGCCGTCCGGACCCGTTCCGCCAAGATAAAATCTTTCGTCAGGTGGAACTTCAACGCCGTCGTAACCAGTCACATAACCAAAGCGCCATTTTGTTCTTAAAGCTAATTTCCAGATCGTTCTGGTGTACCAGCTCACCTGCATGATCTGTTTAAAATAATTAAAATCGCCCTGCAAAGGACCGCCGGCAAATTCGGAATAAATTGTGAAGTTAGATCCTGTAGTGGGAAAAAAGATATTATCTCTGCTGTCTCGTGAAAAAGTAAGTGAAACGGCGCTTGTATTTTGCCAGCCTTTGGCATCCAGATCGATAAGTGCTTGAGAGGCATTTTCGGCTGAACTGCTTAAGATCTCATATTTTTTTGAGTAAAAAGAGTATCCTGCCACCAGGCGGGAATAATTCAAAAAATAAAGAGGACGACCCAATTTGACCGCGCCGCCGGAAGTACGCACTTTATAAGTATCCCATTCCTTTGTGGTTAGATAAATATCGAATCCCACCAATGTATTTGTGTCTCGAAAATAGGGATTTGTAAAATTCATGCTGAAATTTTGCGTGGAACCACCAAACTCCCATTTCACCCCGGCCTGCCAGGAATTTCCCAGCAGATTATTGTGCGAAACAGCCAGTTGTCCAACCAGTCCATCCTGACTGTTCAAAGCTACACCGCCGTTTGCAGTACCCGACACTCTGTCGTTCAGATTAATGGTCAGATCGATATCACCATTTTGGTTGATGATCTCGGGATTATCCAGATACATATCCGGCTCAAAAAATCCCATGTTATAAATATTTTGCTGGGAGCGCATTATCTTGGATTGTTGAAAATAATCTCCCGGTGCGATGACCAGCTGCCTGCGAATGATCTTCTCTTTGGTTTTGCGGTTGCCCTTGATATGGATTTTCCGTACTTTTGCCCTGGTATTTTCCTGAATATTCAAGCGAATATTTATTTTATCATCGGCTTTTACTAGTTCATGATCAAAATTAGCATAAATGTAGCCTTCTTCGTAATACATGGAAGTGACTGCACCAAGCTGCTGATTGAATTTTTCCAGATTAAAAAGTTCATCTTCCTTAAATTTGAAATTCTGTATTATCATCTCATCGGTGAAGCGGTTATTGCCAACCACGAATACATCACCAAAAGTGTACTGTTCTCCCTCATAAAGATAAATATCGATAACAAAGCGGTCATCCGCCAGATTGCGTTCCCAGGAGATAATTCTGGCGTCAATGAATCCCTTCTTATTGTAGTAGGTTATCAGATTTATCAAATCTTCCTCAAATTTTTCCTGCTCAAATTTACCTGATCGGAATAGACTGGCTTTTTTGGTTTTCATTTTTCTCAATAATTTCTTGGGTTCAACGATTTTATTGCCGTGGATACGAATGCTTTTTATGGTAACTTTGTTGTTCTCTTCTATTTGGATGATGACGTTTAACTTATTTTCTCCGACGGGTTCAGTTGCAAAATTGATTTGAGCCAGATGATAACCTTTTTGTTTATATTGTTCCAGAATGGCGCTTTCGATCTCGGTTTGCAGGAAAGGAGCCCAATAGCTGCCTTCCCGTAGATCGATTGCTTCCCGCAATTTATTTTTTCCAATTTTATCATTACCTTGGAATTCGATATCCTCTACAACAGGGAATTCAGTTATATAAATCTGTAGAGCCACACCTTGAGGAAGCTGTGAATATTCAATCCTTACATCCTCAAATATGCCTAATTGATAGAGATTACTGATGGATTTTCCGACTTTTTCCAAATTTAGAAAATCACCGATCTCCAAAGTGATAAGAGATAAAACGAGATCAGTTTCGATATTCTGATTTCCAATGACTTCAATATCAAGGATAAGTTGATTCTGGGCGCATAAGATTCCCAGCATCAGCATGAGCATCAATGTTAATGCCTGTTTTTTCATTCAACCTCCATTATCTTTGACTTCTGCACCATTTATTAAATGAAGTTTTCTACGTAAAGTTTTTTTATGAATTACCCATAAACTATTCCCATTTCTAAAAATTCTTGACGATATAATAGTGGTTTCGATTTTCGGATTCATATACTTTTGATGATTATTGAAGTGGGGCATTAGCTCAGCTGGGAGAGCGCATGACTGGCAGTCATGAGGTCAGCGGTTCGAGCCCGCTATGCTCCACCATTTTTTCTTTATCTTGGTTCTTCCGTTTTGGGTCTTTATCTTCCAAATTTTTAACCAATCAAAAAAAATAAACTATTCCTTTATTAATCTGAAGCTGTTTCAGCACAGTTTTTGCATATTGAACTCTGGAATAAAAAATGCTACATACATTGTTAAAAATAGTGTAAAGGATTGAATATGAATGTCAGAAATTTTATAATGTCGATTTTCGTGTTGATTTTGATCTTGAGCTGTGCCCAACCCAACGAACCTGCTCACAATACAGGTTTGCTGCAGATATATGATGTAATAAAAACAAGCGGTTACGCCTTTGATTTTGACGTTTCAGATGAACTGCTTTTTGTTGCTGAAGATCAAGTCGGCTTTTCTATTCATAATTTTGTTTCTGGTAGTGTTTATTGCCACGTTGATACATTATTCGATGACAACCCCAATCCCTTTGAAAATGTCCGTAAAATAGCAGGATCGATTGATTATAATTTTCTTATGGTTTACGACCGTTACGGCAGTCCGGCTAGCTATAATATCTACGACATTTCCGATATTCAAAATCCGATCTTCCTGTTTAACGCGATATCTAACACATCCAATGTTGAAAAGATTCTTCTTGATGAGTCTGGTGATCAGTTGGAAATTTTCTGGACCAATAATAATTCACTGAATAAAGTTGTTTATGAGAATGAATTGTGGTCAAACACTGCAACAATCGGATTTCCAAATTCTGTAAACGGGTTTGATTTTAATGATGAGATGTTCGTTGTTGCTGGCTATCAAGTTGGTGTTTATTTCGTGGATAGAAATACCGAAGAAATCATTTATGTCTTTGACACAGTGGGAGAAGCTCTGGATGTAAAGCTTGTTGACAATCTTGCCTTCATTGCCCTCTGGTCTCAGGGTTTCTTGATCCTGGATATCACTGACCCTCTTGATCCGCATCCTGTTTGTCACCATTTTGTAGGCGATAATATTTACACTGTGGATATCAAAGATGATCTTCTGGTTTTATCTTCCCATTCGGGGGGAGTTTTTCTGTATGATATTTCGAATTTATCACAACCTGAACTGCTGGGCAACCTTAGAAAAAGCGATATCACCTATACTTACAAAGCAACTTTTGAAAATGGGTTTATCGCAGCTTCCACTCGTCAGGGTTTGGTCAAGATAAGTTATTAAAAGACAAGCGAAAAAAAATAATGAAATTTGTGTCAATTATAAGGAAGGAAGATTATGAATAAATTTATGGTATTTTTGTTACTACTTTTGTCTACCGCATTAAATGCTGAATGGATTGACATTTCATCTCAGAATGCTGACCAGTTTGAGCACGATTCTCGTAATCTTTCTGCCATTGAAGTAAATTTTAGATTGGGTGGATTTGAGATCGAAACTTTAGAAGTTGATGGAATCCCATACTCCCGGATTTCGCATTCAGAGCAGAGTAACTTCACACAGGATGGGTTTCCCGATCTACCTCGATTTACTCGTATGTATGCTGTGCCACACCAGGGAAGTGTCAACTTTCATATCAATGCCATGCGGGAAGAAACTCTGGAGAATATTATCGTTTATCCCATTCAGGAAGATCAGAGTGAAAGCCAGCCGGCAATTTCCCAATTCAAGATAGATACAAACTTTTACAATGGTAATCAGGTTTTTCCTGCTGATTTTGTTGAAATCAGTGAACCTGTGATCATGAGAGATATCCGTCTGGTTCAGATCACCATCAATCCCTTTCAATATGATCCGCATTCCCAAAGTTTGAAGATAATATCGGAACTTGATATTACTATAGAATCAGATGATCGCTTCAACGCAGCCAATCCCAAATTGAATGAACGTAAAATGTCGCGCTCTTTTGAACCGATTTACAGAACAACAATTCAGAATTATGATCAGATCGCCGGCATGCGAACGGATTTCCAAGATCCCTGTATTTTATTTATTCATCCCAATAACAATGATGTTGTGACAACATTGAATTATCTGGTAGATTGGAAAAAGCAGATGGGATATGATGTGCACACGGCAAGTACGTTAATTACAGGAACTACCACCACAGCCATCAAAAATTACATCCAGGATGCTTATGATAACTGGCAGAATCCGCCGGAATTCGTGACTTTTGTGGGTGATGCCAGCGGCTCGTTTAATATTCCGACTTTTTATGTTTCTGGTGGAGAAGGAGATCATCCTTACAGCCAGTTGGAAGGCAATGATATTCTGGCTGATGTCATTTTGGGGAGATTATCATTCGAAGCCATAAGCCAGCTGCAGACTATCGTATCCAAAGTTTTAAATTATGAAAAAGCTCCTTACATGGGTAATACAAACTGGTTCAACCGCTCGCTGATGGTAGGAGATCCCAGCACTTCGGGGCCTTCCTGCGTTTTCACAAAGCAATCCATCGTTCAAATGATGAATTATCATGTTCCCAATATTGTTGCCACCGAAGTTTACAGCGGTAGTTACAGCAGTCAGATGTCATCAAATTTAAATAGTGGTGTTTCCTATTTTAATTACCGTGGATATTATGGTATGAGCGGGTTTACAAACAGCAGCATAAGCTCTCTGAACAATGGAAACATGTTGCCTTTTGCAGTTTTTTTGACTTGCGCCACAGGCAGCTTTGCTGGCGGTACCAGCCGCAGTGAAGAGTTCATTCGTGCTGGAACGCCATCCAATCAAAAAGGCGCAATTGCCGCTATTGGAACTGCTACCCTCAGTACCCACACTTCCATGAATAATGCTGTTGATCTGGGAATTTTCTACGGGCTTTTTGCTCATGAGATATATAATCCCGGCGGTGCGCTGCTGATGGGAAAACTTCATTTATACAACAGCTTTCCGGGTGATCCTTCCGGCAACGTTACCAGATTCAGCACCTGGAATACATTGATGGGAGATCCCAGCGTCCGGCTTTGGACAGAAACTCCTCAAAATCTTGTTGTTACTTATGATCCTCAACTGAATATCGGCACAAATCTGATCGAAGTAAGCGTTCAGGATGAATACGGATTTCCGGTGGAAAATGCCTGGGTCTGCGCCCTTTCCGATGACGGTAATACTGCCGAAAGGGGCAATACTGATGCCAACGGTCTGCTTTTATTGAACAACCAATTTGATTCAGCTTCCAGTGTGACTCTGACGGTTACCGGTCAAAATCTTTATCCTCATCAGGGACAGATCAATGTTGTCAGTTCGCCTGTGTTCATCAATATCATTGATTACATTATCGACGACGATAACAGCGGCACATCCTCCGGTAACGGCGATGGTTTTATCAATCCCGGCGAAAGCATCGAACTGCAGGTGGGACTGCATAATTACGGCACTGCAACAGCCAATTCGGTTATAGCTTCGATTTCTTCTCCCAACGATAATATCATCATCACGGATCCTGATGAAACATTCGGTAATATCAGCGGCGGCAGCACGCAATATTCTGATGATGATTTCGATTTTACTGTGGCGGCAAATAGCCTGGGCGGAACAGATATCCAACTCGATTTTGTGATCGAAGCTGCCGATGGCAGTATCTGGACCGATCATCTTTTCCTGCCCGTACACGGCGCAAATCTTTTTGTAAGTGAATATACTATCGATGATGCCAACGGTATCTTTGAACCGGGAGAAACTGTGGAAATGATAGTTACGCTTTTCAATACGGGATCAGATGCTGCGACTGACCTGGAAGCGCAGCTCTTTTGCGATAACGATGATATTTCGCTGATCGACAGTCTGGCTGTCTTTCCGAATATTCTACCCGGAAGTTCTGGCAATAACAACAGCGACAGATTTGAAATAGCTGCCGAACCGAGCGCTATAAACGGTTCGCAGATCAGCTTTTCTCTGCTTCTGACCAATGCGGCTGGTTTTGAACAACTGATCAATTTAATCGTAGATCTGGGAATCGTAACGGTAAATGATCCGCTGGGACCTGATGCTTATGGTTATTATGCCTACGACAGCGGAGATTCTTCCTACGACCTGGCGCCGGTTTACAGTTGGATCGAGATAGATCCTGCCTACGGTGGCAGCGGCACGATTCTGAACTTGATCGATTATGGCGATAACGGCGCTGTGCTCGATGTAAATATGCCGTTCAATTTCAATTTTTACGGCTACAACTATGACCTTATCACCGTCTGTTCCAACGGTTTTATAGCGCCCGGTGGCGACGCTCAGGCTTCCTATATGAACACAGAGATTCCCGGACCTCACGGACCCAATCCGATGATCGCAGTTTTCTGGGATGACCTGAAGACGAACAGCGGCAACGTCTGTTATTATCATGATACCAGTTTACAGGTTTTCATTGTGGAATGGTCGCGAGTTCAAACAGATTGGAATAATTCCATCGAAACATTTCAGGTCTTGATCTTTGATCCCAATTATTATCCTACTCCTTCCGGCGATGCCGAGATCATCATGCAGTACCACACTGTCAATAATACCAGCGTGGGCAGCTACAGCGGCAGCTACAACCATGGTCAATATACAACCGTCGGGCTGGAAAGTCAGTCGAGCCTGGTGGGATTGGGCTACACTTATAATAACACCTACCCAACAGCAGCAATGCCTTTGCAGGATCAAATGGCTATCCGTTTCACTACAGTCGGTGGTGGAGCGCTTTCTCCACCCGTCATGCAGCTCAGTCAATCCAATCTGAATTTTTTAGTTCAACCCGGAAATACTGCCAACCAAACATTGGAAATAACCAATTTGGGAGAAGCAAATCTGGTTTATAACTTTGATAAAATCTACCAGAATCTTTTTGACAATAGTAGAAATCAAGGCGGACCAGACAACTTCGGTTACATCTGGTACGACAGCTATGAACCGGGAGGACCTGTTTATAACTGGAGAGATATAAACGGAATCGGAACAGAAGTCACATTTCCGCATAACGACGAAGGAACAAGCCTGATACCGATCGGCTTTGATTTTGACTTTTACGGAACTTCTTACTCCCAGTTCAGGATCAATCCCAACGGCTGGATCGGATTTGGCTCGGATAACACAGCCTGGCAGAATACTTCTCTGCCGGATTCTGATGCACCACGTCCTGCCATCATGCCGTTTTGGGACGATCTGGATCCTCTGGATGGAGGAAGTGTTTTTTATTACAGCACTGCGGATAGTCTGGTGGTCTGGTTCGATGATGTTATTCATTATGTGGGCAATTACAATGGAACTTACGATTTTCAAATGATCATCTATGAAACCGGTGAAATGCTTTTCCAATATCGAGAAGTTTCCGGCGATCTTGATTCTGCTACTATCGGCATCCAAAACAGTGATGCCAGCGATGCTCTTCAGATCGTTTACAATGCTCCCTATGTGGAAGATGAACTGGCTGTCGGCATCAAAAAGATCGTAGATTGGATCGACATTTCTCCTTCCTCCGGATTTGTGATGCAAAATGAAACTGTTAGCGTGAATGTTGAAGCCAGTGCCGAAGATTTAACTACCGGACAATATCTCTGCGATCTGATCTTAACTACCAACGATCCGGATGCACAGACCACTCTTATTCCTGTTCAGATGAATGTGAGCAGCGGTTTTCCGCAGATTGAGCTTTCCCAATATAATTTCGATTTCGGCACACTGATGGTCGGAGAGCAGGCCACGGATACTTTGCAAGTTATAAACTTGGGTAATCAGATCCTGACAGTTTCCGAGATCACTTCTTCTTTGCCGGAATTCGCAGTTGATCTTATAAGTTTCGATGTATTGCCGGGAGAAGCACAGGAAGTTTTGATCACCTTTTCACCGCTGCAAAATATTATTTATGATGCTGAATTAACAATTTTCAGCAACGATCCCATTCAGGGAGAAGAAACAGCGGACCTTTACGGGGATTCGGTTTATCCAATCATTCAGCTTTCACAAATGGCGTTTGATTTCGGTGAAGTTCCTGTTGAAGAAGAAATTACAGATACACTTTTTATCCAAAATAACGGCACGGATGTTTTGATCGTGAGCGAAATTATGGTAAATAACGATGCATTTTCTGTGAATATCAGTAATTTCAATTTGGAGCCGGAGTCACTTCAGGAAGTTTATCTAACATTTGCACCCAATGCAATCATTTCCTATTACGACACCCTTTTCATCTACAGCAATGATCCGGTAAATCCGCTCATGATGATCGAATTGGCAGGTGAAGGAATAGAAAATGTATATGGCGGAGATATCATTCCAGCAATCACGGAAGTTTATCAAAATTATCCCAATCCCTTCAATCCGCAAACATACATCAATTATGCTGTCAGTATGCCGTCCCACATCAGGATTACAGTTTATAATATCAAAGGTGAAAAAGTGCGCATCCTGGTCGATGAATTTCACGAACCACAGCATTACAATGCAATCTGGAACGGACGCGATACTCAGAACAAACAAGTTGCCAGCGGCGTCTATTTTTATCGGTTTGAAACGGATAAGATAAGGCAAACAAAGAAGATGCTGTTAATCAAATAAGATCAATAGGAGTCAAATCATAAGATGAGAATAATTATTTTTTTTATTTTTTTGGTTTCACTTTCTTTTCTGCAAGCAGAATGGATAGAATTACATAATCGCGCAAGTGCGGATTTATTTGAACATAGATCAGACAGTTTGAATGAAATTGAGATAAATTTTTATCTGGATGGTTTTGAACAGGAGCAGATCACTGTAAAAGAAGAATCTTACACTCGCATATCTCATCCGACGGAAGGAAAATTTATGCAGGAAGGCAAACCTGATCTGCCGTGCTTCACTCGTTTGTTTGCCATTCCGGATGATGGAACCGTGCAATTTCAGATCAATTCGATCCAGCAGGAAGTCTGGGAAGATATCGTGATCTTTCCACTTCAGGAAGGTTTTAGTGATTCAAAAGAATATTCCATCTCGCAGATAGACAGATCATTTTACGAAGGCAATGATGTCTTTCCGATCGAACTTGTCGAAATCGGTTCGCCGGTAATAATGAGAGATATTCGAATGGTCAGCGTGACGATCAATCCTTTTCGGTATGATCCAGCTGACCGCGCCCTGAATGTGATCACCGATCTGGAGCTGACGGTTACAACCGATACCTCTGAGAGAGGAGAAAATCCCAGAAATTCTGCTCGCAGACTCTCTCGGATTTTCGAACCGATCTACAAATCGAGCATCCAGAATTATGAAGAACTGCTATCCAACCGCGATAATGTTTATCAATATCCCTGTTATCTCTTTATTTATCCGAACGTAGCCAATCTGCTGGATAATCTGCAATATCTGGCAGACTGGAAGAAACAGATGGGATATGAAGTGCACCTGGCCAGTACTTCGGAAACAGGTGTTACCAATACATCGATCAAGAGTTATATTCAAAATGCCTATGACAACTGGGAAAATCCCCCGGAATTTGTTTGCTTTATCGGCGATGCCAACGGCAGTATTGTCATTCCCACTTTCTTTGAATCGAGTGGTGAAGGTGATAATCCCTATGGTATGCTGGAAGGAAATGACATTCTGGCTGATGTTATTCTCGGTAGAATCTCAATAAGCTCTTTAAATGAGCTACAAACGTATATCGCAAAAGTTCTGAATTATGAGAAAACTCCGTATCTGGGTAATACCGATTGGTTCAGCCGGGCAGTTCTGGTGGGCGATCCCAGCTCTTCTGGTCCATCCACGATTTATGTCAATCAGTTCATTAGAGAGATGATAGAATTCTATAACCCCAATTTCGATTTTTACGAGTATTATTCCGGCAATTACAGCGGCGGTATGAGTTCCAGCTTGAATAATGGCGTTACATATTTGAACTATCGCGGTTATATCGGCATGAGCGGATTCGGCAATTCTCAGATCAATTCGCTTAATAATGGTTTTATGCTGCCCTACGCAGTATTTTTGACCTGCGATACAGGTACTTTTGCTTCCACCTATTCCATTGCGCGTTCCGAAGCTTTTATCAGAGCAGGAACGCCAAGTCAGCCCAAAGGTGCAATAGCGGCGGTGGGAACGGCAACATCCAGTACACATACAGCTTTCAATAATGCAGTTGATACTGGTTTGTTCTATGGAATCTTTGTTGATAAGATCTATCATCCGGGCGGAGCTCTGCAGAGAGGTAAACTCCATCTTTATAACAGTTTTCCCAATAATCCCAACGGCTGGGTCAATAAGTTCAATCACTGGAATACCTTGATGGGTGATCCCGGCGTGCAGCTCTGGACAGGGCAACCACAACCACTTACAGTTACGTATAACAGTCAAGTGAACATCGGAAGCAATTTCCTGGAAGTTACCATTACGGATAACGCTGGAGTTCCAGTGGAGAATGCCTGGGTCTGCGCTCTTCTGGAGGGCGTTTTTTTCGAAAGAGACTATACTGATGCTCAGGGTTGTGTTCTATTACCAATCGAACCGAGCAATATCGGCACGGCTGATTTAACCGTTACTGCTCATAACTTTATTCCCCATCTGGGCAGTTTCAACGTCATCCAAAGCGACACTTTTGTTAATGTGAATAACTATATCATCGATGATGACAACAATGGAACATCCTCCGGAAATGGAGACGGTCAGATCAATCCTGGCGAATCGATCGAATTGAAGGTCGGTCTGAAAAATTTCGGCAGCCTTACAGCCAATGATGTTACCGCCGTCATCAGCAGCGACACACCATTTATCACCATAACCGATGATGAAGTAACTTTCGGCAATATTGGAGCGGGTAATACAAATTATTCTGTTGATGATTTTGATTTTGACGTAGCTTCAAATGTGGTCGGCGGTTCCGAGATCAGGCTGGATATGCAAATCGAGGACAACGGCGGCAATCAATGGCAGGATCACATCTTTTTGGTCGTGCAAGGCGCTAATCTGCATGTACAATCTTATCTGATAGACGACAATAATAATATTCTCGATCCCGGAGACACGGTCGATCTGATCGTGACTTTATTCAATACAGGCTCAGTCATTGCTTCTGGTCTGGAAGGCATGCTCTCCTGTTCAAATCAGTTTGTTAGCCTCAATGACAGTCTGGCAGTATTTGAAAATATCAGTTCGGGACAGACTGGTAATAATTCAGGTGATGCATTCAATATCTCGCTGGATGTTCATGCCATCAGCGGCATGCAGATTCCATTCAACATTTTACTGACCAATGCCAATGGATTCGAGCAGACAGTAAGTTTTCTGATCGATGTGGGAACGGTTACCTCATCAGATCCGCTGGGACCGGATGCGTATGGCTATTATGCCTATGACAGCACCGATGAAACTTACGATCAGGTACCGATGTATAATTGGATCGAGATCGATCCGGCTTACGGCGGCAGCGGCACGATGATAAATCTTTATGACACTGGAGATGGGGGAGATGTGGCAGACGTAAACCTGCCATTCAGTTTCAATTTTTATGGTGTGAATTATGATCTGATCTCGGTCTGCTCAAACGGCTGGATCGCACCCGGTGGCTCCTCTCAGGCATCTTATATGAACAGCCAGATTCCGGCGGCGCAGGGACCTTCGCCCATGATTGCACCCTTCTGGGATGATTTGAAAATGGCAGGCGGTCATGTTTATTATTATCACGATCTGATGGAACATGCTTTCATCATTCAGTGGAGCCGCGTTCAGACCGATTTTACTAACTCACTGCAGAATTTTCAGGTTCTCATCTATGATCCCGCCGTCTATCCCACAACCTCCGGTGATGCAATTATAGTTTTTCAATATGATACAGTGAATAATACCAGTTCTGGTAATTACGGCGGCTATCCCATGCAGCACGGTCAATATGCCACAGTCGGTCTGGAAGATCACACTTGCACACGCGGACTTGAATATACTTTCAACAACACCTATCCCGCTGCGGCAGCACCACTGCAGAACGGATTGGCAATTAAATTTACTACCGAAGGCGGCGGAGCTCAGGCTCCTCCCGTTCTTAGCCTGAATCCAATCAGCTTCGATTTTGTTCTGGCTCCCGGCAGCTCTGATACTCAAATCCTGGAGATAACTAATGAAGGTGAAGCCAATCTGATCTATTCCATAGAAAAAAGCTACGTGGGCTATTCAGAAGAGACTGGTCGCGGACATGGCGGGCCCGACGATTTTGGTCATCAGTGGTTTGACAGCGATGAGCCTAACGGACCGCAATATAACTGGCGAGATATAACAGGAATTGCCACACAAGTCACTTTTGGCAGCAGTAATACAGGAACGGATTTGATACCAATAGGGTTTGATTTTTATTTTTATGGTACTTACTATTCCGATTTCCGAATAAATCCCAACGGCTGGATTGGATTTGGTGAAGATAATGAAGAGTCAAACAATCTCTCTCTGCCACATCCCTGGGCGCCTAAACCGGCGATCATGCCTTTCTGGGATGATCTTGATCCACTAAGCGGCGGCAGTGTTTTTTATTACAGCACAGCAGACAGTCTGGTCGTCTGGTTCAATGATGTTGAACATTCTGCCGGCAACTATAGCGGAACCTATGATTTCCAATTACTTTTATATACAAACGGTGACATTCTATTTCAATACCGCAATATGAGCGGCGATACAAATTCTGCAACTATCGGCATTCAGAACGAAAATGCTTCCGATGCTCTGCAGGTTACTTACAACGGAAATTTTGTGCAGAATGAATTTGCCGTGATGATCAAAAAGATTGTCGATTGGCTGCAGCTATATCCCTCATACGGATATATCGAACAAGGGCAGACGGAGCAGATCAGCATCGAGGTTTCTGCCGAAGAACTCATCCCTGACCATTTTACATGTTACCTCATCATCACCACCAACGATGTCGGTAATCCTGTCGTATCGGTGCCTGTAAATCTTCAAGTTTCTTCAGAATTTCCGCAGATCGAGGTTTCAGTCGATCTAATAGATTTTGGAGAAATTGCAGTTGGACAGCAGGCTGTGGAAATCTTAACAATTTCAAATGTGGGCAATGCTGCGCTTGATATTTCTGATCTCACTTTCTCAAATGATGCTTTCAGCACCGATACAACCTCTCTGACCATCTTACCGGAAACCAGTGAAGAACTGAACATTTTCTTTAATCCAACACAAACTGGATTTTACGAAGCGTTCTTAACTATTTTCAGCAACGATTTTATTCATCCTGAAATGGAAATTGAGCTTTGGGGAGAGGGAACTCAGACCGGTAATGATGATATTCCTGAATTCGTTACAGCAGTTCAGCAGAATTACCCCAATCCCTTCAATCCCAATACGACCATCGAATTTTCTTTAGCCGAAACTGGCAATGTGTCATTAATCGTGTATAATATCAAAGGAAAGAAGGTGAAAACTCTGGTTAACGGAATATTGGAGCCGCAAAATTATTCTGTAAGCTGGAATAGTGTAGACGATGATGGAAAACAGCTTTCCAGCGGCGTTTATTTGTACAGTTTTAAAACTGAAAACATCAGTAAAATGATGAAAATGTTGTTAATAAAATAAAAAATATATGGAGTTATTGTAATGAAAAAATTAATTTTTACACTGATGATTGTACTGACAATTTCAGTAGTTTCAGCTCAACTGCGCTGGCCGAATTCTTTACCGGTGCGACAGGGCGTGAATATCGAGTGGTCACGCGCTTCCCAGCCGATGGATGACGGCAGCGTTGTTTATGTTTGGTCGGATACCAGACACGGTGATCGAGATCTATTTGCCCAGAAAGTTGATAGCCAGGGCAATCTGCTCTGGGGAACAAATGGTCTTCTGGTGAATGGTGAAATCAACAGGCAGGAAGATCCGGTTGTCATCGGAGTTGGCAATGGTGCTGTTGTCATTGCCTGGGTTGATTTCCGCTATTCTGATGCCGGCGATATCTTTGCTCAGAAACTGGATAGTAATGGTAACAAAATGTGGGCAGATAGCGGTGTGCCGTTATGTCTGGCAGAAGAAATTCAAATATCGTTGAATATCGTCTCAAATGAAAACGGCGGAGCTTATGTGATCTGGCTGGACAGTCGTAATCCGGGTGGTTCGGATATTTATGGAACCCACATCCTGTCTGACGGCAGCATTGCTGCAGGTTGGGATGCCGATGGCAATGCGATAGTCAGCGAAAGCGGCGATCAGAATTCACACACTTTTTGGGAAGATGGAACAGGCGGCGCGATTTTAGCCTGGAATGATACACGTGTTGCCACTAATCCCGATATCTACATGCAGAGGTTTGATGCTAATGGTAATCTTTTGTGGGATGCCGGTGGCAATTTACTGACCGGTGCAGATGACGCGCAGGAACAACCTAAGATCTGTCCTGATGGTACAGGTAATTTCATTTTTACCTGGCGTGATAAGCGTAATGAAGTATTCGGTGATATCTATGCTCAAAGAGTGGATTTGACTGGTAATCTGCTCTGGACCGATGAGATTGTGGTTTATGCCGGTTTTGGCGTTCAGAGAAATCCCAGAATTGAAAGTTCATCCGATACAGGAGCGATCATCGTCTGGGAAGATGGGCGCAATGAAATGGCTGCTGAATCTAAAGATCTTTATGCTCAGAAGCTGGATGTTGACGGCAATCTTTTGTGGGACGCTGACGGAGTGCCTGTTGTAGAAGCTTTGAACGATCAAATCAACCCCCGCCTGTACCATGATGATAATGGCGGAGCCTGGATCGTCTGGGAAGACGGCAGAGTGGAGAATCATCCTTTTGGAGATATTTACGTTCAACATTTAAATGCCAATGGTGTAGCTCAATTGCAGGCAAATGGCATGATCGTCTGCGACGCTGCAGGTTATCAATTTTCTCCTCTCATCAAAAAATCGGACGATGACATTTTCGTCGTGTGGGGAGATACGCGCACCGGCTCTACCGGAATTTACGTTCAGGTTCTAAATGCTTCCGGTACTGCCCAATTAGAAGACAATGGCAAAATGATCTGGTATGGATTGGATGGTGATGCTCTTAATTTTGTAGTTATAGAAAATAACGATAATCCAATTCTAATGTGGCAAGATACTCGAAACGCAAGTATTGCCACCCAGATTTATATGCAAGTAGTAAATAGTGACGGCACTTTCGGAATGGTTGAAGATGGCGTTCCCATCACACAAATGACAGGTTATGACCAAACTAATTTCGACACATATAAAGATGATTCTCAGAATATGATCGCTGTCGTGTGGGAAGAAAACCGCGGCAGTGAAAAGAAGGTTTTTGCCCAGGCAGTGGATTTAAATGCAAATTCACTCTGGAATGATATGGGTATAGAGATCAGCACTATCAATTTTGAACAATACAACGCCAAAATTTCCTACGATAATGATAACTACTATGTAGGCTGGACAGATTATAATGGAGATTTCATCAGTCCGGTTATCAGAGTTGTTGGTCAGAAACTGGATAATTCCGGAAATGTTCAATGGGGAACAGATGGTCTTGAAATTGCCGATCTTCCCGGTGATGATGTGATTACGGATGTGATCGGACGTTACTACATCTGGCAGAACGAATCCTGGCCGGATTACAATATCTACGCAAAATTGGTAAACGAAGACGGATCAACCGCTCCCGGATGGGATGAAAATGGTACTTTGATCTGCGGCGCAGATGGCAACCAGAAAGAAGCGAAAGGCATTATGACGCCCGAGGGACTTTTGATAGTCTGGAAAGATGAACGTAACGGAGATTATGATATTTACGGACAGATCATCACGGAAGACGGTACAACTCTTTGGGAAGATGATGGTAAGGCTCTGGTTTCGGTAGCCAACGACCAGGAACTTTCTAATTTCCTCTATAATAATGGTCTGGTAATGGTCTGGGAAGATTTCCGTACTGGAACCGCTTTCGATATTTACATGCAGCATTTCAATCCTGATGGAAATCCTGTGTTTGCAGCAGACGGCTTACCAGTCATCACTCAAACTACGAATCAACAATCACCGTATATCACTATGAACAATGACCATTACATGATCTTCTGGGAAGATTACCAAACAGAATCGGAATCAAATCTGAAAGCACAACTGATCAATACTAACGGCGATTTGATCTGGCCGGATGTGGGTTTCATGATCGATGATGGTATCAAAAACCAGAATACGCCAATTGCGGTTTCTTATGGAGATTATGCCTATGTCTTCTGGCAGGATACTCGTTCCAGCGGAAAGACCGATATCTATAATGTTTATGCCCAGAAAGTGGAATACGTGGAAGTGAGTGCACAGCAAAACGAAATTCCAGCAGAATTTTACGCCTTGAAGCAAAACTATCCCAATCCCTTCAAAACATCCACAGCTATATCTTTCAACATCGATACAAATCAATTACAGGGTGCTGAAGTGAGTATTTATAATATTCGCGGTCAGCAGATCAGAAGTATCGAAATTGATAAGAGTTCCATAGTTTGGGATGGCAAAGATTTTCATGGAAAAACCGTTTCAAATGGTGTTTATTTCTATAAATTACAGGCAAAGGGGATCGATTCCAAACCCAGGAAAATGATCATGCTCAAATAACAAGTGAGGAATCATGAAGTTTAAGTTAGTTTTATTATTAATGCTGGTCAGTGCATTATTGACTGGTCAGGTGGCTCTGGATCCGCGTTATCATACCTATGATGAAATGATCGATGAAATATTTGCATTGCAGGACTCTTTTCCCGATCTGGTGATGGTTCAGCACATCGGCAATACACTTGGTGCAGATCCCTATCAGGACCCCTTGCCAATTTATGCTGTGAAGCTGTCCCAAAATGTTACTGTGAATGAAGATAAACCCGAGGTTTTGTTTCTGGGACCCTGCCATGCTGAAGAGATTCTGGGTAATGAGATCAATATGTTCATGCTGAACGAGATCATTACCTATCGTAATGTTCAACCTTTCAGCATCTGGCTGCAAAATCTGGAAATCTGGATCATTCCAAATTATAATCCGGAAGGTTTGCAGGTGGTTATGGATGACTGGGATGAAACTTACCGCAAGAATAAACGCGATAATAATGAAAACGGCATTTTTGATTTTGTGCCGGGCTCCGGCGGCGATATCGACGGTGTGGATAACAATCGGAATTACGGTTTCAACTGGATACATGGAGCAGTCCTGTATAGTAACGTAGGAGAACAATGGAACGATTATTATCGCGGACCGGGTCCCTTCAGTGAAGGCGAGAATCAGGCGATTCGGGATTTTACCGCCGATCACAAGTTTCTCTATTCCATCGCTTGGCATTCTTCTCGTACAGGCAATCTTTCGGAAAGGGTAATGTATCCTTTTAAATGGGACAATGTTAAAGAATCTCCTGATTTCAATCTGATTCAAAATATTGGTGAAACAGTTGCTGGACTCATCGTGAAAGAAAATCCCTCCGGCAGTTCACAGACCTACGAACCTTATCCTTCGCAAAGCAGAAATGGCAATGCTCACGACTGGTTTTACAAAGCGCACGGCACGATACAACTTCTGGTCGAATGCGGAACACAGAATATGCAGCCCAATAATGATCCGCCGCTTTATCTGATCGATGACACCTGCGAGCGCAATCGCATCGGCGCATACTGGCTGCTGAACAGAGTTCTGGGCTACAACGCCAGTGGAGCGATGCTTACAGGTCATATCACAGATGCTGTGACCGGTGAACCTCTGGTTGCGCGTTATATTATCGAAGAAAGAGATGCCGGCTTTTTTGAGCCTCAATTTTCTGATGCCGAGTTTGGCCGCTATTGGCGTCCGCTTTCGGTGGGAACTTACACCTTGCGAGTAGCAAAAAAGGGTTATGAAACAACTTCTGTAACTGCTACTGTTAATAACTCTCAATGGACGGTTCGCGATGTACAACTACAACCTTTGGAACAAACCATCATAATTGGCGAAATGTTCTGCAACGGCAATCCGGTTGACGGTACGATAATAATCGATAACGGACCGGATATCGAAGCGGATGTGATCGAGGTTATAGGCGGCAGTTTCGGATTGAATCATTTTGAAGGTGAACTTAATTTGACTGTTATCTCTGATAGCTGTGTGTCTCAGGTTATCGATATCACATTACCTGCCGGAGTTTTCGATCTGAATATTTCTTTGGATGTTGCAATAGAAGTTTATAAGGAAGATTTCGAAGAAGATTTGAGCGATTGGGATGTGGTGGGCGACTGGGCTCTGGTGGAAAATGCCACTACCGGCATTTATTCCGTAACTGATAGTCCTGATGAATTTTATGAAAATGGTACTACTGCGATTTTGAGTTTGCAACAGCCAATTGATCTGAACGGGGTGGACGATGACCTGATTTTGGAAGTCTGGCACAAGTATCACACCGAACACGACTATGATTTCTGCCGTCTGGAACATTCCACAAACGGCACAAGTTGGACGACATTGAAATCCTGGGATGGTTATTCTGAGGGTTGGGTTTTAGATATCATTCCTGTCCCGGAATTAATAAATACTTCTGCTTATTTCCGCTTTGTTCTGGAAGTGGATGATTCTGTGGATGATCCCGGCTGGTGGATCGATGAGATAAAACTTCTTTCCTCCAGCAGTGCGAATGCCAATGGCGATATTCCACCCGCTAAATCGCGGTTGTTTCAGAATATTCCCAATCCCTTCAATCCGGATACCAGAATCAAATACGACCTGGCTACACCCGGCTTGGTGGATTTATCAATTTTCAACATCAAAGGACAGAAAATTCGTACTCTTGTCAGCGAAGATCAGAATAGCGGAAATTATGAATATATTTGGGATGGTAAAAATGATAATCAGAAAACGGTTTCTTCGGGAATTTATTTTTATCGGTTAAAAACAGAAGATCTGAATGCAAGTCAGCGGATGGTTCTCTTAAAATAGAGATCGACCAAAATTTTTCATAGGCGGACTTTGATCCGCCTTTTTTTGTTGCTTCTGTTAGAATACCTTGGAATATTTATTGCATTCATACTATAAATATAGTAAATGAAAATAGGATTGTGTATGAAAAAAATATTTGTTGTTTTAATATTAATACTTAGTTGTTCAATTTATTCCGATTGGATGGAGTTCGGTACAGACGGAAAATCCGAAATGTTCACTGCTTCTCAAAGAAACCATAATTCTACATTAATCAGTTTTTCCCTGCCCGGCTACGAACTGGAAGAGTTAGAAGTTGATGCCAAAAACTATCAGAGAATAACTTTTCCCGAAGAAGGTGAATTCATGGAAGTCGGCAAACCTGCTCTACCTCGGTTCACTCGTCTCATTGCCATTCCGGATGAAGGGTCGGTCGAGTTTGATTTCAACATTACGCAAGAAATGGTTCTCAGCGATATTCTGCCTTTTCCGGCTCAGCCGCTGACCACGGAAAGCGGTAGAGAAACATTTGCCTTTGAACTGGACGAACAGTTTTATCAGGCGGCAGAAGTTTTTCCGCAGCGTATCGTGGAAGTGGGTGATCCAGCTATCATGCGTGACCTTCGAATTGTGTCGGTCACTATTAATCCTTTTCAGTACAATCCTCAAACAAATGAGCTGATGATTGTAAAAAGTGTGGACATCACTGTCACAACAAAGGGCAGCGGCGGCATTAACAAAAGACAATCAGGCGGTAAAATTTCGCGTTCTTTCGAATCATTGTATCAGGCAGTTGTTCTAAATTATGAGGAAATTCTTTCGGACGAGATCTACCAGCAGCCCAGCTATCTTTTCATTGCACCCAATGATAATACGATTTTGAACACTCTGCAGACACTGGTGGATTGGAAGAAGCTGAAAGGTTTCGATGTAACTTTGGCAAATACTTCTACCACGGGAACCACTTTTTCTTCAATCAAAAATTATATTCAAAATGCTTACAATGTCTGGGAAAATCCACCTGAATTTATCTGTCTGGTGGGCGATGCAGGCGTTGCCTATTTAAACATTCCTACCGATTATATGGACAGCGGACCCGGAGATCATGGTTATGTACGGCTGGATGGTAATGACATCCTGGCAGATGCTTTTATCGGCAGATTATCCATCGCTTCCAATAACGATCTGCAAACAATTATTTCCAAGATAATCAATTACGAGAAATATCCTTTTATGCAGAACACTGACTGGTATCAGAAAGCTTTTCTGTTGGGTGATCCGGGCACTTCCGGGCAGTCTGTGATCGATACAAAACGCAGTGTTAAGCAAATGATAGAAACAACACATCCGCATTATCAGGTGACAGAGAATTATACCGGCAACTGGGTTAGCACTATCACCAGCAATTTCAATAGCGGAATTTCTTATTTCAATTATCGCGGTTTTGGAAATGTCAGCGGTTTCAATACTTACCACATCGATCAATTCACCAACGGCAGAATGTTGCCGTTTTGTGTGCTACTTACCTGCAACACGGGAGATTTTGTAGGCAGTTACGACAGCTATAATGAACGTTTCCTTAAAGCCGGAACGCCCAGTCAGCCCAAAGGCGGTATTGGCGCTATTTCCACTGCCACAGGTCAAACGCACACGACGTTCAACAACTGTATGGATGCCGGAATTTATTATGGTATTTTCATGGATGGCATTTATCACATGGGCGGGGCTCTCAATCGCGGAAAACTGAACTTATACCAGAATTATCCATCCAATCCTGCCAATGCCGTTTATCGTTTTTCTTACTGGAATAACCTGATGGGCGATCCCGGCCTGGAATTGTGGACAGATATTCCAGCAGATATGATCGTCGATTTCGAAAGCAATCTGGCTTTGGGAGCAGGACATTTAGCGGTTAATGTAACCGATACGGACGGAGCACCCCTGCAGGATGTCTGGGTTACTGCCCTCAAAGATAATGAAGCAATTTTTGCCACTGGCTATACAGATGTAAACGGCAATTTGATCCTGGTCTTTGAAGCAAATGAAGTGGGAGCGGTGAATCTTACTTTCACAAAACATAATTTTACACCCGTACTGGAAACTTTTTCCATCGGGCAAAGCAACCGTTTCGTACAGGTCGAAAGCTTCCAGATCGACGATGACAACATTCCTCCTTCCAGTGGCAACAACGACGGTAATGTGAATCCGGGCGAAATTATCGAACTGGCCGTGGAAATGAAAAATCATGGCTCACTGACCGCCAGCAACGTGAACGCCGCGATCATCTGTAATTCTGATTTCGTGAATGTTACAAACTCCAGTGTTGATTACGGTTCTATTTCTCCTAATGCGACTGCATCCGGTTCCGATCAGTTTGTATTTGAAGTTTCTCCGGCTTGTCTTGGAGGTTATATTTTGAACTTCCAATTCACCATAACGGATGACAGCGGGTCGGAGTGGACGGATTATCTTGAGATTACGGTTGCCGGTGCCAATCTCTATGCTGCCGGTCATCAGATATTGAATGATCCCAATGGTATCCTTGATCCGGGGGAAACTGTAGATTTGAGCATCACTCTGGAAAATATTGGATTTATCTCTGCAGAAAATATTTCCGGAATTCTTTCCTGTCAGAACAGCTTTATCGAGATTGTCGATGATTCAGGTTATTTCGGCAATATAGCAGTCAGCGGAACTTCAAATAACACATCCGATCCCTTTATTGTGACAGCCGATTCACGCCTGGTGAACGGAACCAGTATCATCTTCGATCTCCAGCTCTTCAATGCCGCCGGTTTTGATTCCAATGTGCAGATTACAATACCCATCGGGACGTTATCGGTAACGGATCCGGTCGGTCCTGATGCTTATGGCTATTATATTTATGACGATGGAGACGTCGGCTATCTGGACTGTCCGGAATATGACTGGATCGAGATCAGCTCGATCGGCACTCTTCTGCCGATGTATGATACGGGTGATATGGGAGATCTGGAAACATTTGAACTTCCCATTACCTTCCGCTTCTATGGAGAAACCTACGATCAGATAACAGTTTGTACAAACGGTTTTCTGGTTCCCGGTGAAACCCAGATCGCATCTTACATGAATTGGACTGTTCCCGGTCCTCTGGGACCTTCACCCATAATCGCCGCCTTCTGGGATGATCTCAAATACTCGGGAGGTTCAGGCGTCTACTGGTATCATGATTCTACTGCAAATTACGTCGTCGTACAATGGCAAAATCTCAGAAACGATTATGATAATGCCGAAGAGACGTTTCAGGCGATTCTTTACGACAGCAATTATTATCCTACAGCATTGGGCGACAGTCCGATAAAATTTCAATACAAAACCATCAATAATACTAATCAGGGTTCCTATGGCGGATTCTATGTTCAACACGGGAATTATGCCACTATTGGCATCGAAGATCCCTCCAGCACGGTGGGGCTGGAATATACTTTCAACAATAATTATCCCACGGCGGCTAAAGTCCTGCAAAATGAAATGGCTCTGCTGCTCACAGGTCCGCCGATCCAGATGGATGAACCGTATCTGGTCTTGGGCGGTTTGGTGTTGAACGACACCAACGGTAATGGTCAGGCGGATTACGGAGAAGATATCGATCTCTTTGTAGTGCTGAATAATCTGGGAGAACAGCCGGCGACGGGAGTTTCAGCTGTTATCACAGCAAATGATCCATATTTGACAATCGACAGCAACAGCTCTCTTTATGAAGATGTTCCCGGCAACGGCTCAGCTGCAAATCAAACTCCCTTTACTCTTGAAATTGCTGAAGATTGTCCTGATGGACATAGTGTGCCTTTCACGGTGAATGTTACATCCGATCAGGCAGATTGGGAGCTTTATTTCGCACTTGAACTTAATGCGCCCGTTCTGGATTTTCATTCTGTATTCGTGGATGATGGCGATAATAATATTCTTGATCCCGGTGAAACTGCCGATATTTATGTTTCGTTTCAGAACAGCGGCGGAGCTGCTGCTTTGAATCTGATTACCATTCTTGCGGAAAATGATCCTTATATCGAACTAAATAGTACTACTCACAATTTCAATTCGATCGGAGCCGGCAGCATCGGTACAGCTATTTTTAATATCACTGCGTTAGCCAGTGCTCCCGTCGGTCATCTGGCAAGCATCAACTGGTCGATGGCTGGTGATTTCAATTATACTGCAGATGGCACGTTCTCCCTGGTCATCTCGCAGGTTCCTGTCTTAATGGACGAGGATTTCAGCGGCACCTGGCTGCCAGCAGGCTGGACGATATCCGGAGGTTCAAACTGGCAGCAGGGAAGCGGAAATAATGCCGGCGGTGTATCTCCCGAAGCGGAATTTTACTGGTCGCCATCTACTGTTGCCGTACAAAGGCTGATCAGTCCTCAGTTGAATACGCTGGGAAGTCAAAGTCTGGATCTCAGCTTCAAGCATTATCTCAGCCATTTCAGCGGCAGTTACTGGATCAAAGTGCAGACCACATCCGATGGCAGTACCTGGAATGATGCCTGGAGTGTGAATGTGACCGGTAATATACCTCAGCAGACGGTAGTTCTGGATGTTGCCACTCCCGATGTCGGTTCGGCAACTTTTCAGATTGCTTGGGTGTTTGACGGCGATTCCTGGAATACTAATAACTGGTATGTAGACGATATTTTGCTGGAAGGCGGTCAAGGTGCTCAATTAGGATTTATAAGCGGCAATGTTACTTTAAATGGCGGTTCGGGGAATGTGCAGAATGTAAACATTTCTGCTGGTAATTATTCCAGTTCGCCCAACGCTGCCGGAAATTACACTATCCCGCTTCCTGCCGGCAGCTACGAAGTTGTTGCTGAACTTGCCGGCTATCTCATTGCTTCTCAAAGCAATGTGAACGTTACAACCGGTTCCACGACAACTGTCAATTTTATATTGGAAGCGCTTGATTCTCCTCAGAATTTAATTGCGGAAGTGATTACAAACGATGTTTTTCTGCAATGGGAAATGCCGAGAGAAGATCGTTCTGGATCGCCTGGATCCGCAAAACAATATTCGCCATTAAATAGTCGAAAGCTCAATTCAAAAACGGAAGAACAGAACAGAAACCGCAATCTTACCGGATTCAATATTTATCGAAATAATACTGTGATCGCTAATATTAACAATTCTGCTGTAATGGAATATAATGATGAATTCCTGGCAGCAGGAGACTATGAATATTACGTTACTGCTGTTTATGATGACATATATGAATCGGAAGCATCTGATCCTGAACAAATTACTATCGTAATATTGCCGCCCACAGATCTGGAAGCCACAGTGCTGACCGACGATGTCGTTCTGAACTGGCTTTCACCCCAATATGGACGCAGTCTTACAGCATACCGCATCTATAGAAACAATCAGTTCATCGCTGAAACGACAACCACAAGTTATCTGGATGAAGGACTTGCTACCGGAAATTATACATATTATGTAACCGCTCTTTACGGCACACATGAATCTGCTGCTTCCAACCAGGTTAGTGTAGAGCTGACGGATGCAGTAAATCTACTCATACCGGAACAGACAGCTTTGATAGGAAATTTCCCTAATCCGTTCAATCCGCAAACGGAGATAAGCTTTGCCTTAGCCAGCACGGATAAAGTGAAAATTGTTATCTACAACATCAAAGGTGAAGTTGTAAAAGTTTTAACGGATGAAACTTACAAGCCTGGTCATCACCGAGTGATCTGGCGGGGAAAGGATAATTTTGGAAATCAGGTTGCCAGCGGATTGTACTTTTACAAATTTGCAACCGAAGATTATAATAGAATAGATAAGATGTTGTTACTCAAATAGCATTTGGAGGTTGTGTGAAGAAATTATTATTCTTGATATCATACATGTTTGTTTCAGCTCTGCTGTTTTCAAACCTACAACTGATCAGCTCAGATGACAAAGTTCAGGTTCATTTTCAGCAGGCAGGAAACCAGCTGGAGGAATCTAAGATAAAGCAGGTTTTGGCAATTCCATCCACTCAGGTTGAGTTGATGATTTCGAATTGCGAGATAGAATTTTATGATGAGAACGGTGATCTGACCGAAACCAGAAATGTTGCCGGAAATGATTTCGCCAGGATTACAAACAGCTTCATCATGAGAGATTTGTATGGACATGTTCTGGAAATCGATCTGGAGCACGATCAGGATGGATCTCGAACCAGACTGAAAAACATCGAACTGGAAGTTCAGGCAATAGAACGCATTCCTGTAACAAAAAAAATGTCAAGAGCATTCCTGCCGGTTTACCGTGAGATCGTAGATAATTTCGATAGTTCTTATTTACGCAATCTGGAAGTGCAGGAATCTAAAATGCTCATTATTACTCATGCGCCACTGCTGCAGACTGTGCAGTATTTTATGGACTGGAAGAATGCACGCGGCATCGATACTGAAGTCGTTCTGAAAGAAGATATCGGCACCACCAATGCTCAGATAAAAGATTACATTATAAATCTTTACAACACCGAAGAATTCCCACCGGATTATCTGGTTCTGACCGGTGATGTGAACGGACCTTTTGCCATTCCTTCCTTTTATATCAGCAGCGGTTCGGAAAATAACGTAACAGATCATCCCTACACGCTTTTGGAAGGGGACGATTATTTTCCCGAAATGATCGTGGGCAGAATGTCTGTAGATTCTAATAATGAGCTGCTGACTATCATCTCCAAAGTTTATCATTACGAAAAAACTCCCTACATGGGAAACACAGACTGGTTTGAAAGCGCTCTTCTGGTTGCTGGAAATTTCAGTGACAGTCCGCCTCCTCCCACTACTCCCGTTAAAGTGACGATGTGGCTGCGGGATAAAATGTATGATTATGGCTATCAGGATATAACTGAACTTTATTACTGGCCGCCGCAATACAACGTTTATCCCGGCACGTCGCAGATCATTTCGGCTATCAACAGCGGAGTGGGAATTGTTACCTATCGAGGTTGGGGAGATGCCAACGGCTGGCATTATCCGCGCTTCCACGTATCGGATATGACGGGGCCAAACGGACTTTCCAACGGGCATTATCTTCCCATCGTCACTTCAATCGTTTGCAATACCGGCGATTTTGCCAATAATGTCGATCCCTGTTTTGGCGAGCAGTGGCTCACTATGGGAAGCCCCAGCAGCCCGGCTGGCGGGGTGGCATTTGTCGGTCCTTCCGATCTGCACACACGTACAAAATACAATAATGCTATTTTTGCCGGATTCTATGCAGGTTTGCTGGATGAAGGAATCCACAGTTTTGGTGCAGCCGTTCTGCGCGGAAAATACGAATTGTGGCTCAATTATCCTTTGCAGCGAGATCCCGGCGATTGGGTAGAATTTTATTACAATGTTTACAATATTTTGGGCGATCCATCAATCAATATCTGGACGAAAATTCCCCAGGAGATCAGTATCATTCTGCCGGACGAGATAAGCCTTGGAACAAATTACTTAGAAATACCGGCTCCAGGAATGGATGAGGCGATAGTTTCCGTGATCAAAGATTCGGAAATCTTTGCAGTGGAAGAAATTAAAGATGGTTCTGCTCTCTTGTATTTCAACGCTCAAACTACCGGCACAATGACAGTTACAGTTACAAAAACAAATTATCATCCCTATATTAAAGAAATCGAAGTAATCAACCAGGCGGTGGATGTCGGTTTAGAAGATTTTTCCACGTCCGGTGCCGCCATTGCCGGTCAGCTGCTCGACCTGGCTGTTACACTCAAGAACTTCGGCTCGCAAGCTGCTGCCAGCGTGGTAGCCACGTTGAGTACAGATAATTCTTACGTAAATATCACAAATGACACAGCAGATTTCGGCAATATCTCGGCAAACGCTGCTGTAACAGAAAATTTTGCATTTGAATTGCTGCCGTCCTGCCCCGATAATACGATCATCGAATTTGAACTATCCATTTCCACCGGCAGTACAGCCAAGTTTGAACTTGTTGCAGCCAGCCTGGTTCTAAATGTATCCAATGTAACGGTAGATGATGAGAATGGAGTTCTGGAACCTTATGAAACAAGTGATATTCTGGTCGAAGTAATGAATGCTGGCTCTTTTGATGTGTCTGATCTTGATGTGGAATTAGTCTCTCTCACCGATGAAGTCAGTATAACTGCGGCAGCAGCAAACATTGTCAGTTTGACGACAAATGCTGCCGTAACAGTTGAATTTACCGTTTCTGCAAGCGAGGATTGCTACGAAGGTCAAAATTTATCTTTCCGACTTGATTTCAGCAATCCCGACGGGTTAAGCGCTTCTGCTTATTTCAATTTGGAAGCCGGGCTCATCACGAACACAGTTCCCACCGGTCCCGATAGCTACGGTTATTATGCCTACGACAGTTTTGATAATATCTACACAGAAGCGCCAGTTTATAACTGGATCGAGATCGATCCGCAGGAAGGCGGCTCCGGTACGGTTATGCTTTTGGGAGACGATGTCTCAGTAACAGTACCTATGCCTTTTGATTTTCCATATTACGGCGTTATTACAGACAGCATAACGATTTGCACAAATGGCTGGATTTCCATGCAGCCAACCTGGGAAACGTATTTTCGTAATTGGAACATTCCTTCCGCTCTTGGGCCCTATGGTTTAATTGCGCCATTCTGGGATGACTTGATCGGAGAAGAACTTTCGGTGGGAAATCATGCACCGATGCGGATCTGTCATTATTACGATTCGAATCAGAATATCTTCATTGTTGAATGGAATAAATGCGTTAATCGTTTTGATAATGAGACAGTAGAAAAACTGCAGCTTATTCTCTATGATCCTGCTCATTATCCCACTCTCACGGGAGATGGTGAGATCCAGTTCAATTATCAAGCTGTAGCAAATATTGATCATAATAATAATTATGCGACAGTAGGGATAGAAAACTTTGAACAGAACGATGGATTACTGATGACTTTTGCCAATCAATATCCCAGCAGTGTCACGCCTTTACAGGACGGTCTGGCGTATAAATTTACCACAGATCCGCCGCAGTATATCGATCTGGTAGTGCCCACTGCCGATTTTTCGGCTGATAATGAAAGCGGCATCTATCCGCTGGAAGTTCAATTTTTTAATGAAACCGATTTCATGTTTCCGGCAAATTCCTACACCTGGGAATTCGGTGATGGTGAGATTTCCAATGAACTTCATCCGACTCATATCTATTTTGAAGTCGGCACGTACGATGTCAGCTTGACAGTAAGCAATCCGGAAGGTTTTTACACAGAATACAAGGAAGCATTTATCACTGTGATCGAACCGGAATCACCGGTTGCTGCCTTTTCTGCAGATTCCTTTGGCGGCATCCTGCCTGTCACGATCCAGTTTTCCAATGATTCCACTCCAGAAGGTGAAGTGAACAACTACATCTGGTATTTTGGAGATGGCAATACTTCCACCGAGATCAATCCGATTTACACTTACCAAACTGCCGGTAGTTACGATGTTTCACTGGTTGCTGCAAATATGGTGGGAAGCGATTCCACGCTTGCCGAAGGTTATATCAAAGTTCTGGAGGAAGAAATATCTGTGTGGCCTGGAGATACGGATAGCAACGGCATGGTTGATTTGCAGGATATTTTACCGATCGGAATTTACTGGAGAGAACGCGGCAACGAGCGGCAGTCTGTTTCATTCAGCTGGATCGGACATGAATATCCCGACGGCTGGGATGTGGAACTGGCAGCTTTTGCCGATTGTAACGGCGATGGAAAAGTGAATATTGCCGATGTTCTGGGGATCTGTTTGAATTGGCAGAAGACGAATGATAATATTTTGAATTCGCCTTTGAACCCCGGGAATCTGTTGGCGTATCGAGATAATTTTGCCGAAATCTATGAAGGATTGGGAAACTTCGGTACAGAACTGAAATTGAAGAATTTCCTGGCGGAAGAATTTGATTTTCCAGTTGTGGGTGCCGAAATGGCAAACATGCTGCAGCAAAACTATCCGAATCCATTCAATCCAACCACAAATATCTCCTTCGATCTGGCAGAAACGGGTTTGGTGGAGATTTCGATTTATAACATCAAAGGTCAACTGGTCACCACACTTGTTCGGGAAGAGAAACCGGTAGGAAATCATAATTTGACATGGAGCGGTAAAGATGCTGCCGGACGTAAAGTTTCCAGCGGATTGTACTTCTATCGTATGCGTCTGAATGAAGATGTGATCGATATAAAAAAGATGCTGCTGCTGAAGTAGTTTTAGAAAAATTGGGAGACGGAATGAAAAGATATTTTCTATTGATAACTTTGCTGATCGGATTGATCTGCATTTCCTGTGATATATTTGATTATGATAATGACAAAGATGATTTTGTGATTAAAATAACACCGGCGGAAGCTGCCATAGCTGCCGGAGAAGAACTGCTGCTGCAGGTTAAGATCAAAGATGTCGATGATCTTGCTGCCATGTCGGTGGAAATTGTTTTCAATGCCGCAGTTCTGGAATTGCCGGAAGATCCTCTCATCGTGGGAGAGGATTGGGGCGATAATATTATCAGCACCAGCGTCAGCGAAATGGATCGGCTCAATGTGGCTATCGGTTTGATCGAAAATAGCGGTGAGAACGAATTGGAAGGTGAATTTACTCTGTTCAAGTTCAAAATTCTGGGTAAGTCAGCCGGTGAAACGATGGTGATCATTCACAATTTGAATCTGTATGATGAAGATGGAGAACCTGTCGATGATTTTGATGAGATCAAAATCGAGAACGCTGTGGTGAGTGTGCAATAGAATATGCTGGGACTGATCATTGGTTTGTTATTATTGATTGCCTTTGGCAGCTTTGAGTATTATCGTAATAAATTTTACCGCAGCCTGATCCCGATGGTGATTCACGTAAACGGCACCAGAGGAAAATCAAGTGTAACCCGTTTGATCGCTGCCGGATTGCGAGTGGGTAAGAAAAAAGTGATGGCAAAAACTACCGGTTCGGCACCGGTTTTCATTTTTGAAAACGGCAGAGAAACTCCCATAACACGTCATTTTGGCGCCAATATTGCCGAACAGCCCAAGATCATTCGCTTTGCAGCGAGACGCAAAGCCGATATTCTGGTGATGGAATGTATGGCTGTAACGCCTGAATATCAATGGGTTACAGAACACAAAATCGTGTGCAGCGATATCTGTGTGATGACCAATTCACGCCCGGATCATCTGGATTTGATGGGTCCGGGAATACGCAATGTGACGCTTTCCCTCTGCAACACACTGCCGAAAAAAGGAAAAGGTTATACAGCCGAGCATAAAATGTTCAAACTGATGAAAAAACAGTCGGACAAATTGGGCACTCAATTGATCCAGACTTTCGGCGGGTCAGTGACCGATGACGAGATGCGGGGATTCAATCACGTCGAGCACAAAGAAAATGTGGCTCTGGCTCTGAAAGTATGTGAAGATCTGGGAATAGAACGCGGGAAAGCACTGGAAGCAATGTACGAAGCAATTCCCGATGTGGGCGCAACAGAAGTTTTTCAAAAAAATGTTAATAGTAAAAAGATCTATTTTTCTCATTCATTTGCGGCAAACGATCCTGAATCCACCCAAGTTCTGGTAAGGCACATTATCGATCTTTATGCCGATGTTAAATCTGTGGGAATCGTGCTGAGTACACGAGCAGACAGGATGTTCCGTTCCAAACAATTGATAGAAATGTTAAAGGATATCGAATATACTAAATTGTATTTGATCGGGCAGCAGACAGCCAGCGTGTTTGCCTATGGACAAAAATCCGGTATTCCTGCCAGAAAGATGAAGGATTGCGGCTGGGTTTCCGGAGATGAGCTTCTGGAAGCGGTAAAGGAACTTTCCGGTGATGAGATTTTATTGGTTGGAATCGGCAATATTCACGGCAATGGCGGGATTATAGTAAAATATTTCAAAGAAAGGAAATAATAAAGATGTTCGAAATAGCGATTGGTTTAGGCGTTTTGATGAGTTTGTTCTTTCTGGAAACGTTCGGAGCAGCAGCCGGAGGAATTGTGGTTGCCGGTTATGTGGCTATGTATCTGCATCAACCCATCACGATTCTGGCAACTTTAGCGATCAGCCTGGTAGTATATCTGATAGTGAAACTGCTGGGTCAGTTTATGTTCATCTACGGCAGAAGGCGCATGGTGGTTACAGTGCTGCTGGGTTTCATCATCGGGTGGGCAACCAGATATTACGGATTATTTGCCGACATTTCGGCAGATTATACGGTTAATGTTATCGGGTTTATCATTCCCGGTCTTATTGCCAATGCCATGGAAAAGCAGGGAATATTGAGAACCATTGCCATCATGACGCTGGCAGCGGTGATAGTGAGATTGTTGTTGGTGTTAATTTTCGGCGGACAGCTGATAGAATAGAGGAGAATCATGTTTGTTCCCAGTGCAAAATCAAATCTAAGTTTGCTGGTATTACTGCTGGCTTCCATCGTATTGTTCATTTGGGTAGAAAATTCCAGAATTTATGTAAATGAGAAACATTACGGCGAAAAAATGGCGGCTGCCGAATTGATGCAGCAAGCCATAAATGTGATCAAAGAAAATAGACAGAGTCAGGGTATTTTCATTGATAATATAAACGATCCCAACTTAACCGGTATGATTGGAGAAAGACAATCTTTGATCGTTACCGATCGTGGTAATCTGACAGAGAAGTTAACGAGTTTGAATCCCAATTTTGCTGCTGCTGTCATAGAACTTTTTAAAAGAGCCGGATTAAAAAAGGGAGATCTGGTGGCAGTTAGCTGCACGGGTTCCCATCCGGCAGTCAATATCGCAGTTTTAAGTGCAGCCAAGGTGATGGAACTGGAAGTTGTGATGATTTCTTCTGTGGGTTCTTCCATGTTTGGCGCCACCGATCCTGATTTCACCTGGCTGGATATGGAAACGCTTTTAAACGAAAAAGGCATTTTTGATTATAAAAGCGCGGCTACCTCTCTGGGAGGCGGTAGAGATCTGGGGCGCGGATTAAACATTCTGGGCAGAAACAAGATATTGGAAGCGATCGAACGTAACAATGTTCTCTTGGTTCAGGAAGAAAATCTGGAAGATAATATTGAGCGCAAATTGGAAATATTCGATACGGCTGCCGGTGAAAGAAAATACAGCCTTTACGTCAATGTGGGCGGCGGTTTGTCCAGTTTGGGAAATTCGATAAACGGCAGATTATTAGGTACGGGTCTGCATCGTTATATCAGTATGAAAAACATCCCGCTGAAAGGCACATTATTTTTGTTTGCTGATAGGGGCGTTCCGGTGATCCACCTGTTGGATATTGAACGGTTTGCCCGTAATCACAACCTTCCTGATGCACCTACTCCTCTGCCCGAGCCGGGAACGGGGTATATGTTTCGGGGAGAAGTTTACAATATTACAACAGCATCCATCGCTCTGGCGATCCTGATTATCCTGGTGCTGCTTGTTATCTTTTTCGATCATAAACAATTAAAATTGAGGGATGATGAAATTGAGATTTAGTATGAAGAAATTAATCATTAGTTTAGCAATTTTCAGTAGTATTGTCTTGCAGGCTGCCAATCTTGAGTTTGCCGAAAATTACGAGGAATTGGCACTTGTTAATCTGAACAATCAAAAGATTTATACGTATTATGTTTTGCAGCCGGGTAGTTCTATTTCCTACCAGGCAGAGGGCATTGAAACTATGTCCATAATCACTCGAGTCGTCTTGAACGGAAAAGAAAAAGTGGAATACGACTACGATCTGGAAATCGGGGATGAGGGAGAGCGAATTCGCAAAAATGCTACCAGAAGCTCCGTGACCAAAGGCGTCAGCGGCGAGATGATTTCCGGTTACAATCGGGTTAAGCTGGATTTGAATAACCTGACCAGGAAGATTACAGTAACAAATCTTTCCAGCCAAACTCTGCTATTCAAATTCAACATCGATTCTCCCCAACAAAGCGGCAGATCTTATGAATTTGTCAGCATCACTCCGGATACTTCCGGCAGCGTAGAAACGCTGCTGATGGACGGCAGGGAATATGACTATTATACACTGGGTGAGGACGGCATCAATCTCAAATTGGAAGGACCCATCGCGCTCAAAGTTATCAGCCGCTATATTTTTGAAAGCACTTTCATCAATACCAATAATTATCGGTTTCGCATATTTGATAACGGTCAATTGATCGAACGCTACACGGAAGAAGCTTATAAATCTGACAAAGCGCTTTTGAAGAGCGATGAAACAAAAATTCCTTCCACCGGCAATGTGAACATCATCGAGCTGGAGGAAGGAATGCACGAAATTTCTATTCAGAACGGCTCTATCAACCGTGATGTTATCTTTCGCCTGTTCATCAGCAAATCTGCCATAAAGATAGAAGAAGAATGAAAAAAATCGTAATCCTGTTGTTCTGTGTGTGGACCGCTTTTTTAAGTGCGATCAGATTGCACTTAGATTATGATCTCAGCCTGGAAGCGGTTTATTCCAATAATGTTCTCAAGCTTTCTGATCACGATCTGCAGCGCTTCCAAAACAACTTGAATGAAGATAAATTCAAATTGAAGACAACAGACGACCTGATCAATTCTGCCCGATTACGTTTTGAGATCAAAAACTATTGGGTTTACCGACACACCCAGAAACATGAATTTTTCTTCAAATACAACAGCTATCTGAAGAATTCTTTTTTGAATGATGGTTATCTGGGTTATAAATTCACGCAGTATTTGAATCGCAAGATCAATTTTAATCTGAGCTATTTCTACTATCCGCGCATCTATGTGAACCGTTACCGCAGCGAAGTGGATGACCTGAAGATCTATCGCGATTTCACTTATGCCAAAAATGACTACAAAGCAGAATTGAACTGGAAAGTGCATCGTCTTCTGGAACTCTCCTATCAATTCCAGTTCGGACAATTCTATTATAATAAATATTTCACGGAATACGATGCTTCAGCTTATGATAACAGAATATCAGCCGGTTTTTTTCCCAAAGCAAAAATCCGTCCCACCTTATATTACGATTATAGAATTGCCAGCGCTCAGGGCGAAGATGCTTTCGATGATGCTTCCCAGATCGAGACGATCAAAGATTTTTCCTACGAAGCCAATCGCTATGATGCAGCTTTGGCAATTCCAAGATTTATCAGAATCGGCAGACGCTATATCTATCTTTCAGCATCAATACACTACGAACAGCGTTATTTTCAATATGATGAAATAGAAGATGCCTATCACTACTGCCGGGAAGATTATATAACAACTTTGAATGGATCACTCAGTTACAGGGTCCTGCCAAATGCAGCTATCAGATTTTCCGGCAAATATCAGGAAAGGAACACCCGTTCTCCCTTCAGCTATGTGAGAAGAGATAAGAATTATGATCTTTTGGAAATCGGATTAAGAATGAGATGGGAGTTTTAGTATCAAGAGTTGAGGTTGAGGTCGAGGTCGAGGTTGAGGTTGAGGTTGAGGTTGAGGTTGAGGTTGAGTAGAAACTTTAATTTATCAGCAGCATTTCTTCTCATTTCAACAGCAAACATTTTATCACTGCTTCGGTTTTTCCATTAACTTCTAATTTGTAATAATAGATTCCTGAGCTTACAGGAATACCGAGATCATTATTGCCGTTCCAGATAATTGAATGATTTCCTTTTTCTAATTCATTGTTAAATAAAGTTTTGATTTTCTGACCTTTCAGATTGTATATTGTCAAACTTACCTTAGAGTTTTCTGCTGTAATATCAAATGATATAGTGGTAGATGGGTTAAAAGGGTTAGGGTAGTTATTTAGATTAAAATCACTAAGAGAAGCATTGATGATTTCCTCTTCGATGGAAGTGCCATCACTATTCAGCTTAACTATACCTATGCTACCGTTTATCCAGACTGGAACAACAATATGATCATCCAAGGTTTCCGAAATAGTTTTATCTCCGGCACCCCAGCCATACTGGAATTCATTAGCCCAGATGATATTACAATCTCCATCAAGTTTGTTTACATATTTATTTTCTCCCCATCCGCTTAAAGATAGAATATTGTTATCAGATGTTTTATAAAAATTTGTATGCGTTTCTTGAGGTGTTTCAAGCCATATTGTATTTCCATTACTATCCAGTTTCCAGAATATTCCGTGAGTATTATAAGTGTATCCTCCCACTAAAATGTTATTATCATTTACTTCAATTATGCAGCTTGCATAATCATCTATCTCATCTGTGGAATATATTCTAGACCAGAGAGAATCACCTTCCGAATTAGTTTTAATAATAAGTGCATCTCTATCAAAAACAGGTTTTGTAAGTCTTCCAGCGATTAGATAACCTCCATCTGAAGATAAGTTTACTGATGTTGCTCCGCCCCAGTCATAATTATCAAATGAAAATGTCTGAGACCATAGCAAATCAGCATTTTGATTTATTTTAGCTATCATAGGCCAATCTTCGTAATTATATCCAGTAACAATTAAATTCTCATCACTAAGATGACTAATGCTCTTAATATAAATATTTTCAATGAAATTCACCCACTCTCTGTTTCCATCCGCATCTCTTTTTATCATTGCTGTACCACCTGCCATTCTATAAGCAGCAGAAATTATACCACCATCATCGGTTTCAATCATAGCATGGCTTTCATTTTGCACTTGAAAACTTACGGTGTCTGGCTTTGCCCATAATAAGTTTCCATCACAATCAGTTTTCATTACATAACCCCACCACTGGTTTGGCTCATTTGTTGTAAAATGTCCGTTTACTGCATATCCACCGTCAGAGCAAACGAGAATATTTTCAACGTAATAGTTGGCATCATATCCAAAAGGTCTGTAGGTTTGTACCCAGGGATCTGAACACAATATGATGCATGAAAAGCAAAAAACAGATATGATTAAAATTCTACGGTTCATATTACCTCCGAAAAGTAAAAAAATTATAAACTAATTATGAAAATCATAATATTCTTAACAACCTTTTTTATTTTAGATGCGATAGTAGAGTAGAGACAGGTTTCCTGTTTTTCCAAGTATTTAGTTGTTCTCCCAGATTTCGCTGGTGTAAAATCCGGTAGGAAAATAATTGGTCCTTCGGTTTTTACATTCTCCATCAACGCTTTAAGAGTTTGAACTCCTTGATCGATATTTACTGATCTTTTTAATTTATCAGTTAGAAAGAACTTGAATTCATTCAGATCGATTGTATCTGAATTCAGTGTTTCATAAATTTGATTCATAATCAAGTTTAGGAAATATCCTTTTTGCAATTTTAGCTATATTTCTGGCATATTTAATTTTTTGCCTTCTTTTAATGATACTAATCATTTTTGAGCCACTCCAACTCATTTAAAATATATGACGAAACATCTTGATCATTATTATCATAATAATCATAAGCTTTTTCCAGATAAATAATATTTTGCGGAAAATTTAATTTACCAAATGTATAAATCACATCTTTTATCAACAATATATCACAGTTATACAATAAGTTATTCATAATTAAAAAAATTTCCGTTTCTAAAACTAAGTTTCTGAACTTATAGGTGTAATCTCTTAATATATTTGTACTTCCAGCAATACATAAATCTCTGATTAGCATAAGAGTAGAATGAATTTCTTCTGTTTTTTTTGATTTTAAGATATTACTTATTTCTGTTAATATATCTTCCATAGTGTGCTTTTGAACCAAATTTTCAATATATTTTCCATCGAGAAATTGTTCCGAATATTGTCCGATTTTTTCTCTAAGCAAATTATTCTCCATTATCTTACTCAACTATTAATCTGCCAACTGTCTCTTCATCAAAATCACAAGTAATTACAAGATCGTGATCTTCTTGAAATTTTGCTAAAGCTTTTCCTGTTTGCGGTCCGTACAATCCATCGATTGTTCCTGGATAATAGCCTTTCTGTTGTAAAGCAGATTGCAAAATTTTGCATTGATTTACTTTTCTGCTTTTCAATAAGAACGGAATATCGTCCCGCTTAAATTGCTCTCCGATAATAATCGCTTTCATTCCTGCTCGAATATTTTCAGCAGCGAAAAGCTCATCAATATCATCATCCCGCATCGCCATACAGCCGAAGGTCCAGTTATTGTTGATTCCGCAACCATGGATCTGAATTTCACCACCGATGGCAGGATTGATTCTGTCAAAGGGCGGAAGATTTTCCTGACTATAATATTGGTATCGCGCCCGATCCGCTGCATTGGGGTAATCGATATCGAAAGCTTTGTAAAAAGTAGCATTTGGTTGTAAATTGTAAATCATGTAAATTCCTTCCGGTGTACTGCTGTTATCCTGGTTCAGTTTGCGTTTACTTGGATTTCTACCCAAAGCAAGCGGGTAAGTTTTGATCTTCTCATCTCCATTCCATAATTCCAAAATATAGTTCGGTTTATCAACTAATAAATGGGGATTTATAAGTTCTGGTAAAGTCTTATCTGGAATTAGTAATGAATCAACTTCTGACTGAATCATCTCTGATCCTGTCTGTAAAACTACTTTATAAAAATATTTCGTATTATCAGCTTGCAAAGTGTCTTGAAATGAAATTTCTGAAGCTGGTTCGAATTTATATTGGGAAACTGGATAATGTATATTGGGGCATCTAATATCCTGAAGATTTGTTGTAGATCGATATAGATAGACTTTTTCATTTTCATTATAATTTGAAAGGTTTATCTTGATGGTGGTTTTGGCTTCGATTTGCAGATCGATTGTTTGCGCGGATAAGATTGAAAATGAAATCAAGATGGATATCACAAACCACTGATTTAATGATCCCATTCTCTTTTTCAGCGGTTGTTGGTTGATAATACTCGAGATTAGATTCATATTCCTCTCCAGTTAAGACAATAAACCGTTGAAACGGTTATTATCATCTATCAGGTCGCTTCTGTTCCACCAACTAAAGTTGGTGGTTAATGGGATGGGTGGTGTGCCTTGTTTCCACCAACTGACCCGGTGAAATTGTAGAGATTTCACAGGTTAAAAAGCCGGTGGTTAATGGGACTTGTTGTTTTGCTTTTGCGATATTCATTCTTTCCTCTTTACCCCGATCACATTAGGCAGATGATAAAATCTATCATTACCATCGCTTTCGTTCCAATTCGATTCAAAGCTGCCTACTTTTTTAATTTTATTATCAAGAAAGTCAACAACTAAACTTGCTTCCCAGCCACCTTCCAGATGCATCATTTTCTCTATATCAATCGGTAGTTTCATAATTTCGCTTATGAAGTCATTCATTGTATAGGGAGATCGACAATGGATAAGAAGAATGTTGCCGTCTTTGTCTTCACCCAGGGCAGCTTCACTCCACATTTTATGATCCTTCTGCCAGACGTTTCTACCATCAGCAGAGATCATTCTGATGCTCTGTAGAATAGAATGATACTGCTCCATCAATTCTTCAGCATTTTCCTCATCGATATCTATCATCTGAGCTTCCGGCAGGGAATCGTTTTGGGGATTGCAGACAAAATACATTTTATAATCTTTTGCTGGAATTGAATTGTTTACATGAACATAATTCTTTAAAATACCACAGCCCTTTTTATAATCTGTCTGAAACATTCCGGCATTGATCACACAATTCAGATCATAATCTTCTGCCCACTGTTCTGCATTTCTACGTTTTGGACCATACTCAGTTTCACAATAAATACCAAAATCAAATTGTGCCGGATCGATCTTTACGATCGTAACTTTTGAATCTGAATATTCAGATATCATAGAAAGCTTGAATTGAGAAAATGAAATACCATTATCTATCGCATCCCAATCCTGAGCTGATAGAAATGATGAAAAAAGTAGAGCAAAAATTAGTAAAATTTGTTTCATAAACGTACCTCAATCTTCCGGTGGAACGACAATTATATGCACATCATAATCTTTATATCTGATGAAACGGGTTGTGATGAACAGATCGGGCAGCCATTCGTCAGAATTGTATCTTGCAGCCGGGGGACCATCCCAGCGGCATTCCAGCAGATCAGTATAACTTGTAATCCAGGTGTGGATGCCGTCCTGGCTGAAACCCCAACTGAATTTATATTTACTCAGCAGTTCTTCGATTTCCGCATTATCCTGCCCCAAAGAGTAATAAGCTTCGATTTTGATATTGGGTTGCCTCCAGACCGGATATTCTCTTTTATCTTTGAAATGACTAAAATAGTGATGATAGTAACCGGCTCCCGGTTCGATGAAAGCATAAGCTTTCCAACCAAATTTATCCACCAGTAAATGACCGACACTCCAGCCGGCAAAACCATCTCCTGGCCAGATTTCGTTGTGATACTTCACAAGTTTGGAATATTCATCTGTTCCCATTCCTGCTTTTAGAACTTTGGCACAATAGATCGTGCAGTCCATTCTAATTTTTTGCATATTCCTGTTACTCAATTCCTGCAGATAGTCATCATAAAATGATTTTTCACCTAAAAACTGATGCTTTGCGTAATTATCCAACCAAACCCGACCATAAAACCTGCTAACACTTTCATTGTAGTTTTTCCAATGTTCTTTTATTATCTGGTTGGAAAAATCTATCGCAGATTTTGAATTAAATCCTATGGTAAAACTACCCTCATTTGTTTGGCTGTTGATTGTACTAGAAGAAGAAATTAATATTATCAAGATAATCAAATTCCTCATCATAAAAAATTTCATTTTACTCCATTGTCCTGGTTTTTTTATCAGGAATTGTATTCTTTCAAAAATAATCGGAAAATGTCGTTTAGAGTTTTAACTTCCTTTCTTGTGTCAGTTTTATTGATCTGGACTTCATTGATTCTTTCCATTTCTTCATCAAGAAAGTTTTTCAATTGGATATTTCCTGTAAAATCGTCCAATTCATGTCTACTTTTTTTGTAATCTATCAATTCTGTTATCTGTTGCTTGAAAGTATCTGATTCTAATAATCTTTCACATAATATACTAAATTCTTTCGGCACGATTCCATGACCTTTTTCAATCCAGATAAATGCCAATATCGAGCGTATTAAGTAGAAGAATTTTTTCAAATTTATCGCTTTATTATCTTCTATATCATGATAAAATTGCTGAGCTATATTCCTGTAGTGATGCATGCAGGTAGATGGTGAGAAGAAATTTACTGCAATATTTTTAAACTCTATTAAGAAGTCGCGATAATTAATATAGATTATGGGTGAACTAAGCCATTCTAATAAGGGAGGATTTGATTTATACAATAACTGTAAGGCTTTTCTGAGATCCCAGCCAACAATATCGTAAAGCTTATCATCTGAGCATTCAATTACATCGCGCTTATTCTCCAAGTCTATTGTTAAATACCAGTCTGCTTCATGAATATAAATGAATCGAACATCATAATCGCTGTCTTGAGAAGGGAAGCCCCAGGCTCGACTGCCGGATTCACAGGCATAAAGGATTTGAATATTTTCCTGTTTTTCTAATTTAAATAATTTATTAATTATAATGCTATTATTCATTTAAATCTCTATTCTATGTATAGATATTAAATTGCAGTTCTATACGAATAATCTTGATGTCTAACATTTTTACCTTTTGATGAAACGATATACTGTCAAATTTCCATAATTTGGAATATCCATGATCTTCTCAATTTTAGGTTCTGCATAAAGTGTATGCAGCACCAGATCCCATTGATTTAAAATTCCATCTGCTTCGCCTTGAAACTGTCCCTCAGGATCACTTTTGTCCTTGTAAAATAAACCTACATGAGCCGTGCCCCAATAAACGAAATCTCCAACTTGAACGCCATTTTCTCCAACAGAAATTGTTTCATCATTTTCAGCGATATAATTTCCATTTTCCATGAAATGTTGTTTAGCTATGATCTTCGTATGAGTCAAGTATTTAATGCTGTCATAAGGAAGTTGTTTGTCTGCCATCTGATGGGCTGCCACGCAGAAATCGGCACAATCGGCTCCAATGAATAATTCTGCCTGATGATTGTCATATTTATCACCTGTAAAACTCTCGCTTCCCCAGATGTACGGCAGGTTGCACATCGTTAGAGCGTAGTTGATAATTTCATTATCCGTATTTCCCTTCAAGCTGATGCGATGCACATACCGGCTGATGGAACCTTTGTATTTCGAGTCTTTACCTGGCGTGGAATATATTTCACCAGCTATCGTTAGAACAGCTTTATAACGCATTGTTCCCACCACTTTTCCATCACAGTAAACCGGCTCAAATACTGTTGGTGTTAGATCTGCAGTTACGATGAATTTATCCCGCCAACCTACCACCTCCGTTTCTTTGTAGGGAATATCCTCCCAATGCCAGCTGGGATCGGTGTTGCTGTAATGCGCACCGTTTGCTTCTTCGATCTTGTACCATTTGATGGAAACTTCTCCTAAAGAATGGAGAGATGGGATCATTTTCATATAACTTTCATTTCTATCAGATATTTGAATTTTTATTTTTGTATTAGAATGTTCAATTCCTTTATGGATAAGTTGTTCAACTTCTGAATATGTTGCGAATCTATTGCCAAGATTCTTCCAGTAAACAACACTTAGTTCAACCTCATCATCAATTGATGCAGTTTTCGAATAATATGTAAATGGTTCTCCATTTACACTGGAAATTATGTGAAGTGTTTTGTCTTTTTCGGTAAGTTCCTGTTTTTCGCTTTCGGATAAGTGGATAACGGGGTTACTAAATAGTCCATCCTGAAAAAGTGTGG
>NPIE01004956.1_pt1 | contig 45219 bp, 42 predicted proteins | sample 8637661 | NCBI WGS metagenome assembly NPIE01 (sample SAMN07420842, study PRJNA396082) | bioreactor metagenome | isolation source: sample BA12 brine-fed electro-methanogenic bioreactor BA | place: Japan: Kochi | collected 2016-12-09 | reverse complement strand
CATGAAAATTCTCAATCAGGTACAGCAGGAATCCGACGAATCGAGCATCGACCTGACGCCGATGCTGGACGTGGTGTTCATCATGCTGATCTTCTTCATCGTGACGGCCAGCTTCATCAAGGAGGCGGGGATCGAGGTCAACCGCCCCGAGGCGCAGACCGCGACCAAGCAGGACAAGGCCAACATCCTCATCGCGATCGCGGCCGATGGTCAGATCTGGATCGACCGGCGGCGGGTCGACGTGCGCAACGTGCGCGCCAATATCGAGCGCCTGCACGCCGAGAACCCGCAGGGGTCGGTGGTGATCCAGGCCGACAAGGACTCGACCAACGAGAAGCTGGTGGCAGTGATGGACGCGGCGCGCCAGGCCGGTGTCTACAACGTCTCGATCGCCGCGGGTGAGCCGTAACCCATGACCGGATCGAGCATCGCCACAGCGCCGGGCATCGCCAGCGTCACGCCCGGTGCGGTCACCCCGGCCAGTGCCCTGCGCATGGCGCTGGGGGCGGTGGTCGCGTGCGTCGTCGCCTTCCTGCTGTTCTGGCTGATGGCCGAACTCGTCGCGTCGGGGCGCGAGGCGATCACCGAAGCGCCGAAGGGCCGTATCGTCGACTTCGTCCGGGTCAAGAAGGAACAGAACCTCGACGTCGACAAACCCAAGCCGCAGAAGCCGGACAAGCCCGAGGCCCCGCCTCCGGAAGTGGCGCCGGACCAGCAGGACGCGGCCAATCCCGATGCCGGCGCCGTCAATATCGGGCCGATGAGCGTCGCCGACGACGTCGCCGTCAACGCCGGTTTCGGCCTGTCGGCGAGCGACGGCGAATATCTGCCGATCGTCAAGGTCGCGCCGATCTATCCGAGCCGGGCCGCCAGCCGCGGCATCGAGGGCTGGGTGCTGCTCGAATTCACCGTCACCGAAACCGGCGCGGTGCGGGATCCGGTCGTGATCGAGGCCGAGCCCGCGGGTATCTTCGACCGCGCGGCCGAGAAGGCGGTGCTCAAGTTCAAGTACAAGCCGCGCGTGGAAAACGGCAAGCCGATCCCGGTGCCGCACGTGCAGCACCTGATCACGTTCAAACTGGAGAAGTGACGTGAAGCATCGATCACCCCTCCAGCGGCATCTGGCCGTGTTCGTCGCGGCGCTGGTGCTGGGCGGTCTGTCGCTCGGCGCCCGGGCCGAAGACAAGGACAAGCCGGTCCGGCCGCCGACCAAGGTCACCCAGACCCTCAGCCAGAAGGTCTACAAGCAGCTCGAGGAAGCGCAGAAGGCCTACGACGCCAAGCAGTACGCGGAAGCCTTGAAGTTGATGCAGGACATGAAGTCCGGCTACGACAAGTTCAACGACTACGAGAAGGCGACGTACTGGAACTTCATGGCGGCGGTGCATTACGCGCTGGACGACACGCCCAGCACCATCGCCGCGTACCGGAACGTGCTGCAGCAGGCCAACGTGCCCGACGGCATGCGCAATACCACGCTGTTCGCGCTGGCACAGCTGCACTTCGTCACCGAGGACTACGACGCCGCGATCAAGCTGCTGACGCAGTGGTTCAAGGCGGTCGAGGACCCGCAGCCGGACGCCTACCTGCTGCTGGCGCAGGCCTTCTACCAGAAGCAGGACTACGGACGGGCCGAGAAATCGATTCTCGCGGGCCTGAAGAAGGCCAAGCAGCGGCAGGTGCCGATCAAGGAGAATTGGCTGGCGCTGCTGCGCGCGGTGTACTACGAACTGGGCGACTATGCGCGCTCGGCAAAGGTGCTCGAACTGCTGGTGGCGACCTACCCGAAGGAGACCTACTGGTTGCAGCTGTCGGGCATGTACGGTCTGCTCGGCGACCAGGCCAGGCAGGCCGAAACCCTGCACGCCGCGTATCAGGGCGGGATGGTGAGCAAGTCCGCCGATCTGCTCAATCTGGCCCGGCTGTACATGGCTCAGGAAGCGCCGTATCCGGCGGTCGAGGTGCTGACCCGGGGCTTCAAGGACAAGACGCTGGCGCTGAACACCGAGAACCTGGAGCTGTACGCCCAGGCACTGAGCATGGCCAAGGAGTACGACCGCCAGATCCCGGTGCTGGAGAAGCTCGCCGAGACCAGCGGCGAGTCGCGGCACTACGTGTACCTGGGGCAGGCCTACAACCAGACCGGAGACTACGCCAAGGCCGCCGACGCCTTCGCCGCCGCTCTCAAGGCCGACGGCCTGGACAAGCCCGGCGAGGTGCGCGTGCAGCTCGGGACGGCGCAGTACAACGCCGGCCGCCTCAAGGCGGCGCGCGAATCGTTCATGCAGGCCGCCGCCGAACCCGACGTCACCGACATCGCCAACAACTGGGTCAAGTTCGTCTCGTCGGAAATCCAGCGCAAACAGGCGGTCGCAAAGCCGTAATTGTATGTGACCACAATCACAATGAGCTTATAAAGGGATTGAGAAGCGCAACCCGATCTAGACAAGAGCTCTCCTCCCGCGCCCAAGTAAGCCCAATCTCTCGGGCTGAAGGCGCTGGTACTTATGGGCGCCCTGGTGGCGCCCAATTTTTTGGTTTTCTCTTAACTGAAGGAGTGGACACGGCCGATCCCGTAGATTTTTTAGCATCGAAGCAGCAAGTCGGGGTCGGCCGTAGTCCAAGTGGATTGTATGGCCCAGCCGGGTTGACCGCTAAACTGGGAGCTTCGGTGCTTGGATTTACACGCGGATAATTGAAATTCCCATCGCCAAGAACTGTAACAATCTTCTTAGCGTCACGGTGGACTTTGTTAGCATTCACGTCGGGTTGGTCCGAGTCTGCAGGGCAGTTCTTGACGAATCACTCGACTTGCGGCACTTCGCGCATGCAGAGTCTTCGCCTGAAGCCCGGTCACGGTTGATAGCTACGCTTGACGTATTCGTGCCAGGTTGACTCGCCAGGGCGTGGGCTGCCGTCGTAATACCGGAGCGCCATGTTGCCGAAGACACGCAGCAGTAGTTCGGTATCGTTGCCGGCGAGTGTGTAGAACGTGTCGGTCATCACGCAGGTGTCGCTGTCGGGCGGTGTGCAGGGACAGGTTGTGGCGACCGGGCCGTCCAGATAGTCGCGATTGAGCCACCAGACCACCGCCTCGAAGCCGCGAGTCTGCGCTTCGTCCAGCAGCCAGCCAAGGTATTCGGCGTGCGCGGTATCGTTGGCGAGGTTGACGGTGCCGGTGCCGGGGACGTCGAGCGTGGCGGGATACAGTTCCGCACCGCAACTGCCGCCGCTGCTGTGGGCATACGACTGCAGCACGGGGCTGGCAGCCCAGCCGGTTTCAGATATCCAGATCTTGCGCGAGGTGGCCTGTTGCACCTTGGCGTAGGTATCGCGTGGAAAACTGTGATTGTAGTCGCTGGAGTAGGTCCAGCCGGCCGGGTAGGTCGAGAACGCGATACGGTCGCCCGGAATCGCAAGAGCTTCGGTCAGCCGCTGGTCGAAGCATTGGCTCACGCTCACACCAGGACACGCCGACTGTGCGTCGTTGACGCCATACATTGATTCCTGCTGGAAGGTCGGGAACACCACCAGCTGCGGGTAAGCTGCCTTTATCGCGTTGTGAACGTCGCTGTACCAAGCGATCCACGCGGCCTTTTGGGCTGGACAAATGGTGAACGGCAGGTTGACTTCGACCGCCGGACTGAAGTACTCAGGCCCGACCAGGTCGATGATGTATTTCAGGTAGCTGATGTAGGCCGCTTTGTAACTGGCGGAATTGGGGTCGGTGGCGAAACGGTAGCAGCCATTGCCGTCGACATTGGTATTCCAGTCTCCCTGCGTGGCACCGTTGGACAGCACCGTCGGTGCCAGCGTGCGGCGGCCACCCAGCGGCGACAGCGCCAGATACAGCGGCTTTCCGGTGGCGCTGGCATCGCTGGCCAGTTGCAGCCATTGCGCCACCCACGCGTCAGGCAGGTTGGTGCAGGCCGCCGCATCGCAGTAGTCCCAGGGCACGCCCCAGAAGTCATCGACGTGCAGTGAGACCAAATCGCGATCATCAAGATTTTCGAATCGCCAGTCGGGAAAGATGACATTGAAGTTGTCATCGGCGCTGGCAAAGAATGGTGTCGAGCCCATCAGAAAGACACGGCTCGGCCCAGGCACTGGTTCGGAGTTGCCGTCGCTACAGCCAGCGATGCTCATGCTGATCGTGAGCGCCACTGCGGTGAGAGCCGTTTTCATCGATATTTGGATCACTGACTGACTCCTCTTGCCCTAGGCAACCGTAACAAAGGTCGAGAGAACGAAACATCTGTGCAACAGCCGATATCGCGTCAGAAGAGTGCTACATCGCATACATGGATATTGCGCTTCTGACGGGTTGACTTAACCCCTTCCGGAGCAGCAGACGATCCGGGAAAGTCGACAAACATCACTGCTTACAACAGGACACACCCGCAGATGCGAGAACACGCTGATTTTGTCCGGCAGGCCGGCTGGATCCCCGGTGCGGTCGCCGGCGGCCCGTTCCGCGGCATGGGACAGCAGCGACGGGTCACCAAGGCTTGCCAGTGCTGCAGCCAAAGTTGCGACGATGCCGATGACCCGCAAGGAAACATTCACCGAAAAACTTTCTGCAGCGATCGAAATGCCGTGCTGGCATCGTGTGTAATGTAGGGCCTGCACAACGTCAGGGAGCCGGCGCGCGGAGCCAGATGCCGTTGCCCAGATAGCGCTCCGTCACCAGCAGCTCGTTGCCGTTGAACAGCGGCGGACGTCCGACGGCGATCGCGGAGGGCTGGAGGAAGCTCATCGGCGGTGTTTGGTCGACCAGCGTTCCGTCCAGGCTGATCCTGAACAGCTGTCCGAGCTCCCAGTCCGCGACGATCAGCGTGTCTTGGTAGACGATCAGATCGTCCATGATGCGGTTGCGCCGGTAAACGGTGCTCACCGGCCCGGCACTGCCGTCCGGCATCAGCTCGATACTGGCTACTGTGCCCAGGCCCGCACCGAACAGCGTCGTATAAAAGTGATGGTCCTTTACTGCAAGGCCGTTGGGCCACTCGAGCGCAAACGATACCCAGGTTTGCTGTTCGAGCACCGTGTACGGATTGCCTGGATCCAGACGGATGCGCACGATTTTGGGTTGTACGGAGATCGGGCCGTCGGTGACGTACAGGTTGCCGTCCGGCCCCATTGCCAGCCCATTGGGCAGGGTCATGCCCTGAAGGCTGAAGATGCGCTGCGGAACGGCTTCGGCGGCGGACAGGTCAAGCGCGAACAGTCCCGAAAAATCCGTCGGCCCGCCGCCACCGGCGCCCTGGCAGAGCGCATAGAGCACGCCGTCGTGCTCGGCCATGCCGCTGCAGCCGGAATCCGTGGGAAACAAGGCCTTTTCCTGGTAGCCGCCGTCGTCCGTGCGCAGCACCTCGTACAGATTCTTCTGCCCGCTGGCAAACAGCCTCCCGTCTGCGGTGAACAGGATGTTTTCGAGCTGAGGCAGGTCCGTCAGCTGGAACTGCATGCAGTCGCCTGAAAAGCACAGGCCGGGCACAGCGGCAGCCTCGCCGGCGGCGGCCCCATCGGGCGGGGACGACGTGCCGCAGCCGCCGATCGAGACGGCCAGTCCGATCCAGATCAGCGCTGGTGCCGCTCCTTTCACGGTGTGCGTTCCAGCACATCGAGTTGCGCCAGCGGCAGCGCGACCGTGCCGGAAATCGTATAGGCGTTGGTCAGAAAATTCACCGGCACGGCCGGTTCGTACTGATGGAAAGCACCGTACAGCAGGATTCCGGGAACGTCGCCGGACTGCAGGCGTTCGCCGACCGCGATCAGCTCGCGGAACTGGTGGGTATCGCTCGATCGCAGCGGGTTGATCTGGTCGTCGACGAGGCTGACGGAGCCGTCGGCGTGGCGGATGCCAATGCCGACGAAGGCCGTACCCTCGGTGCCCGGAATGGTCGATTCCACGTTGAGGTTTGCGACCGGTACGCCGGCCAGCACGTATCCGGACAGGTCGCCGGCGCCGGCCAGCGCAACGAAGGTGGCCGGAAGCCCGGCGAAGTCGTTTTGGGCGCCGGTCACCGTCGTCGGCTCAATGTTGACGACATGGCTGTCGTCGGCGATCGGCAGCTCGGGCAGCGTCACCGCGTGCGCGTCATCCAGCGACAGGCAGACGCGCGGGATCTGCGCCAGCTTGTCGGTCTGTCCACGCAGCTTGGCGTCGAACCAGTCCTGCAGCACCTGGGTGCTGTCGTACGGACCGCAGCCCCACCAGCCCGGGCCTGGCTGTGACGACAGCGGCGGGGGGATGAAGTGGCCGTGCTCATTGGTCATCAGGCGGATGTCGCCGCCCAGGCCCGACAGGAAGCGGACGTTGGCGAGCGCCTGATTGATCGGAAACAGCACGTCGCGGTTGCCCTGGACAAACAGCGCGTCGACCCGGCGCATGCGGAACGGGTCGGCAGGATTGTCGTGACGCTCCTGCATCGCGCGCAGACCGTGGCCGTGCAGAAATTCGAGGACGTCCGGGCTGACGCCTTCGGCGAAGCGGATCAGCGGGTCGTAACCGGACTGGGTACAGGCCTTTTGCGTCGGGGTGTCCAGCGTGCGTCCGGCCTGGACCGCCGAGAAGCATAGCCCGAAGGCATACAGCTTCTTGACTACGCCGTTGGGCACCAGCGCGTCGACCAGATCGTTCCAGGTTGCGCCCGGCACCAGCGCATCAACGCGTGGGTCCAGTGCCGCCAGCAACAGCTGGAAACCGCCGCCGTAGCTGCCACCCAGGCTGCCGATAAGCGGGTCACCGCTGTCGTCGCGCGCCAGGTCCAGATTGGCTTCGGCCCAGTCGAGGATCGCGATGGCGTCGCGGGTTTCGTAGGCTGGGTCCATGACGCGCGACGCGCCGGCGGAATCGTGAAAGCCGCGTTCGTCGAAGCTGATGACCGCGTAGCCGGCGTCCCAGAGATGCTTGATCTGACGATCCAGGACTACCGAATAGAAGTCCGTTGGTTCGTCATTCGGTGCATTGTCTGCCGCGTCCTGCGGTGTGATGCGATCGCCGCCCCAACCGTGGCTGTGAATGATCAGCGGATAGGTTGCGCCGGGGGCATGCGCCGGGACGAACACGCTGGCAGCGATCATGGTCGTCGCCGCGCCGCTGGCGTTGTCGGCGACCGGTGACTGGATCTGTGCATCATAGGCCTTGGCGGTGACCTGCTGCTGTAGCTGCTCTAGCTGCTGTGCGACCGGATCGGAGCCGCCAGTACAGGCAACCGCGGAGGACGCTACACACAGCGCTGCCACGCGCATGAGATTCGGCTTCAACATTTTCCCACCCCAACCATATCTATACTGATTTGTATAATATACCGACTAGTATAATGTGTAACAAGAATCCGGAAGATCCCGCCGTCGAGAAGCCGCCATGTCAGTTCCGTTTGCCAAAGACAAGCTAGCCGGACGCAGGCGACAGCAGATCATTGAGGGCGCCCGCATTTGTTTTGCGCGGACTGGATTCCACGCGGCGACGGTCGAAGATCTGGAACGGGCTTGCGGACTCACCCGCGGCACGCTGTTCAAGTACTTCCGCTCGAAAGCGGACATGCTGTCCGCGGTGGTGGCGCAAGAGATGGAGCGGCGCAAGCATTTGTTTGAGCGTCTGATCAAGATGGCGCAGAGTCTGCAGTCGCTGGACACGCTGATCGCGGCGGTAGTGACCGAGCAGCGTATGCTCAGCCGCGAGGACCCTTGGGGCCTGCGCCTGCGACTGGAACTCAAGTCGCTGTCGGAAACCGATCCTGAGCTCGGGCTGCAGATCGATACGGACGAGCGCAACCTGCGGAAGTGGCGGCGCGAGCTGATTGCGAGGCTGCAACAACAAGGGATGATTCACCCGGAATGGGACGTCGAGGTCGTTACGGATCTGATCTCGGTGCTGATTCTCGGATTGTCCGTCGAGAGCTCCTATGCTCTGCCACGAAAGGCTTCCGATGTGGGCTTCGCGGAAACGTGCGCCCGCATCCTTGCGCGGTCGCTGTCGGAGCCTCCTGGTCCGGACTGACCGACGCGGCAAGCATAACGACCGGACACTGATCCGGTTCCAATCGGGTCGGAGCGCGGATGTTGCAGACACTCTGCTCGGCGGAAGCAATGTGCAGATCTTCTGTTGATGGACTTCCGCGGTTTGATGCTCGTGACGGTATGCGACGAGTTCGACGCGGCAGTCATGCAAACGATATGGTTTTTAAAGGATCTCCGTGATCGAACAGATCACGTACTCCAGGTCAAGTCGAGTGCCTCGGAAGGTCTGATACGGCAATGTATGCAGGATATGTTCGAGTGGAATTCCGGCAAGGTCTTCCTGGTCAGCCACACGCCGAATCCTATTTTTTTCCAGCGCAAGGTCGCTCAGGAAATGGCTGCTGCCGATGTACCGATGAGCGTGCTCCGGTCGTCTGGGATCCCGAAGAGATTTCGGAAGGTTTTGACATCCGGTCGTATCGACTGGCTCATCGAAAAGGTAGGCTGACGGGCGCTAGGCTGAGCGTCAAAATTTACTGCGAGTGGAAGCGTCCGGCATTCCATACGACAGTCCGTGGTTTCCTGCATCCGGCGTGCAGCCACCAGCCGATCATTACAAGGCAATCTCGTCCATGTCACTCTTTTCCATCACCAGTCTCCTGATCAGCGTCGTCGCGATCTGCGGTTATCTCAACACCCGCTTCGTGCGCCTGCCGGATGTGATCGGCATCACCGCCGTCGGCATGGTGCTGTCGATCGCGGTGGCCTTGCTGGGTGCGTTCGTGCCGGCGGTGGGGCACTGGGCAGCGGGGGCGCTGCAGGCCATCGATTTCGACGAGGTGGTGTTTCACGGGCTGCTCGGTCTGTTGCTGTTCGCCGGGGCCCTGCACGTGAATCTCGGCGATCTCGCCGGGCAGCGCGGCGCCATTCTGATCCTGGCCACGGTCGGGGTGCTCGCGTCGACGGCGCTGGTCGGTGGCGGTTTCTATGTGCTGGCATCCGCCTTCGGGCTGGACCTGCCGCTGCTGTACTGCCTGCTGTTCGGCGCGCTGATCTCGCCGACGGATCCGATCGCGGTGCTCGGGATCCTGCGGCGGGTCGGGGTGCCCAAGAGCCTGGAGACGAAGATCGCCGGCGAGAGCCTGTTCAACGACGGCATCGGCGTCGTGGTGTTCCTGACCATCGCCGGGCTGGCCTCGGGCCACGAGTCTTTCGAGCCCGCCAGCGTCGCCACACTGTTGGCGCAGGAGGTGATCGGCGGACTGCTGGTCGGCGCCGCGGTCGGCTATGTCGGCTATCGCATGCTGCGCAGCATCGACAGCTACGCCGTCGAGATCCTGATCACGCTGGCGATGACCACCGGGGGCTATGCGCTGGCGGAGGCGTTTCACACCTCGGCGCCGCTGGCGGTGGTGGTGATGGGGCTCTATGTCGGCAACCACGGGCGCGCGTTCGCGATGTCCGACAAGACCCGCGAGCATCTGTTCTCGTTCTGGGATCTGACCGACGAGCTGTTGAACCTGCTGCTGTTCGGTCTGATCGGGCTCGAAGTGATCGTGCTGTCCGTATCCGGTGAACTGGTGCTGCCGGCGCTGCTGGCGATTCCGCTGGTGCTGCTGGCGCGCTGGATCAGCGTCGGCGTGCCGATCACGATCCTGCGGCGCTTCCGGGCATTCACGCCCCATACCGTCAAGCTGATGACCTGGGGTGGTCTGCGCGGCGGCATCTCGGTGGCGCTGGCACTGTCGCTGCCGGAATTCGAGGGCCGCAATCTGGTCCTGCTGGCGACCTACGCGGTGGTGCTGTTCTCGATCCTGGTCCAGGCGTTGACGATGGGACGCGTGGTGACGCGGCTGCAGCGCGAAGCCTGATCCATGGGACGGGCGTCCGACGCAAAGTCGACGGCGCCGCGCATGATCGATTTGGTGGAGATTCCCTCCGGCGCCTGAGGGCGCGCCCCACGTGCGCGCCGGGAAAGCGCATCGATTTCAACGGACAAGCGCTTCCCTATCTTCGATAGGGGGGAAATTGCTACGTCCGCCGCGGGTGGATTGCTTACACATCAAGCGGCCAGTGGTTGACGCGTGCTGTCGGCTGAATGCGCGCGGGATGATCGAAGCCCTGTAGTAACGTCGCTGTAAGGCTGCTTTCCAATGGTGGTGGCCTTCCATCGATTCTGTCTCGATGGTCTCGTCTGTATCCATTTTGTGATGATTTAGAGGATTGACGCATGGCGATTCAAGAGCTCAGCAAGGAAGAGGTTGCTGTGGTCTCCGGTGGTGCCGCTTCGCTCGACGGAGTCTGGAATCTCGTCGGGGGACTGGTGACGACGGTGCTCAGCCTGCCGCTGCTTGGCACGGTGGTTGACCTGGCCGACAAGCTGGTCGGCACGTTGAGCCGCGTGGTCGGCGGTTTGCTCGGTGGGCGCGGTTAAGTCCACCCGGAGCATGGCCGGGCCCGGGACTGACCGCGCCCGGCTTCACCAAAGCGAGTAGCCATACTGAGCTGGAGAAATCGTCTGTGGCAATCCAAGAACTGACTCGGGAAGAAGTTGAAGTGGTGTCCGGCGGAGCGTCGTTGCTGGCGCCGTTGGACGGTTTGTTGAGCCTTGTCGGCGGTCTGCTCGAGACCGTGCTGTCAGTCCCCCCCGTACAGGGGCTGCTGGGGCTGGTCGACGGCTTGACGCATGCGCTCGGCGGTGTCGTGAACGGCCTGCTGGGCTGGAGGCGGTAGCGCTTCCGAAACGTGCCCCAACGGGCCGGGGCGGGACGAATACTTTTCGACCGCCCCGGCTTTCTTTGGCGGATCAGAATCAATGCGAGGAGAGGAGCAACACGTGGCAATTCAGGAAATCAGTCGGCAGGAAGCGGAAACGGTTTCGGGCGGTGCGTCGCCCCTGGATGGTCTCGGCGCGCTGGTCGGTGGGCTGGTGGATACCGCATTCAAGCTGCCGCTGGTCGGTCAGCTCGTCAATGTCGGGCTCGGCGTCGTCGGAAATGTGCTGGGCCTGCTGGGTGGACTGCTCGGCGGCAAACGTTAGGACCTATATAAAAAAATCGATACCGGTCGGGCGAGCGCGGAATACATGGCTCGCCCGGCTCATTTGCGAAGTGTGACCAACGAGGAGTGATCAATGGCGATTCAGGAACTCAGCAGGGAAGAGGTTTCGGCAGTGTCGGGCGGTGTCAATCCGGTACAGGGGTTGATCGGGCAGGTGATCAATTCATCGTTCGTCGTGGACCTGCTGGGCGTGGTTGCGACCCTGTCGGGTAAAGTCGTGGCGCCGTTGATGGACGCCTTGCTGGGCGGCAAGCGGTAGCGATTCGATACATGCAGGACCCGGGAGGGGAGCGCATATGGCGTTCCCCTCCTTTTGATTGGAGACAGACGCTGCGCAAGTGGCACAGAGTCGGGTATATGGAGCGTTTGATCGAGGAACCGTGCCAAGGGCGGCTGGATGGATGAGCCGCGGGCGACGCTATATCGCAAGGAAGCGGTAGAAGGGCAGGCCACCTCCCTCTATAGCAAGATCATTCTGGTGCAACCGCCGTCTTTCCGGTTGCTCACCGCCGTGTCGCTCGTGTTCGGGGCGGCCGTCGTGCTGCTGTTCATGTTCGGCAGCTATACGCGCCACAGTACGGTCAGCGGCCGCCTGTTGCCGGACCGCGGACTGATCAATGTCTATGCGCCGCGTTCGGGCATCGTCCTCGAACGGCATGTCGAGGAAAACCAGCACGTCGAGGCCGGTGACGTGCTCTTCGTCGTCTCGGGGGAACGCCCCGCGAGCCTCGGCGGCGAGGCGGCGCGCAGCGCGTCGGGGGTCGTCGGGGTCTCGCCGCAGGCGCCTTCCGATCTGCTGGTTTCGAAGGCGGCCGAACTGCGCGGCCAGCTCGACGTGCTCGACCGGCAGATCGAGACCCAGAAACGCCGTGTCGCCCTGAGTCAGGAAGCGGTCGATTCGTATCGCGGGCTTTTGGCGAAGAAATACATCTCGGCCGAGCAGTTGCGCCAGAAGCGGGAGGAACTGCTCGACCAGAGCGCGCGGCTGCAGACCCTGGAGCGCGAGCGCATCGCCCTGACCCACGAACTGGGCACGCAGTACATGGTGGTCACCGCCACCGAGGCCGGCACCGTGACCGCGATCACCGCCGCGGTCGGGCAGGCGGTCGGCGGCCAGAACCCGTTGCTGAGCATCGTTCCGGAAGGCTCCGATCTGCATGCCGAACTGTACGCGCCCAGCCGCTCGGTCGGCTTCGTGCGGGCCGGCGACCGGGTGCTGCTGCGGTACGAGGCCTACCCGTACCAGAAGTTCGGACACTACCCGGGCACCGTGTCCTGGGTCTCGAAGACCGCGGTGGAGATACCGGACGCGACCGGCGCGAACCGCTCCGCGGAGCCGATGTACCTGATCCGCGTCAAGCTCGGGCAGCAGTCGGTCAGGGCCTATGGTACGTCGCAGCCGCTGCAGGCGGGCATGGCCGTGCAGGCCGACGTGCTGCAAGAGCGCCGGCGCCTCTACGAGTGGGTGCTCGACCCGCTGTACAGCCTTGCGGGGCGGGTCTGACATGCTCGACGGACTCTCCTTCGGATTCGGCCGCAAGCTGCCGCTGATCCTGCAGACCGAAGCCACCGAATGCGGGCTGGCCTGCATCGGCATGGTCGCCGGCTATCACGGATTCCGCACCGATCTGGCGACGCTGCGGCGGCATTTTCCCGTGTCGCTGAAGGGCACGACCCTGGCGACGATGATGCAGGTCGCGTCCAGCCTCGGCCTGTCGACGCGCGCGGTGAAGCTGGAGCTGGAAGACCTCGCCGAACTGCGCCTGCCCTGCATCCTGCACTGGGACTTCAATCATTTCGTCGTGCTGCAGAAGGTCGGGCTGCGCGGTGTCACCGTCCACGACCCCGCCGTCGGCATCCGCAGGCTGTCGCTGGACGAGCTGTCGTCGTCGTTCACGGGCGTCGCCCTGGAGCTGTGGCCGGGCGCCGACTTCAAGCGCGCCACGATCAAGCAGAAAGTGCGCCTGCGCGAGCTGATGGGCGACGTCTCCGGCCTGTACCGCAGCTTCGGCCAGGCGTTGCTGCTGGCGCTGGTGCTCGAAGTCTTCATGATCGCCACGCCGTTCTTCCTGCAGTGGGTGGTCGACGAGGTGCTGGTGTCGGCCAACCGCAGTCTGCTGGATCTGCTCGCGATCGGTTTCGGCCTGATGCTGCTGATGCAGCAGTTCGTGACGCTGGTGCGCGGCTGGGTGCTGATGTACCTGCGGACGACCTGGAAGATGCAGTGGCATGCCAATGCCTTCACGCATCTGCTGCACCTGCCGGCGCAGTATTTCGAGAAGCGGCATCTGGGTGACGTGGTGTCGCGCTTCGGCTCGATCGAGGCGATCCAGAAAACGCTGACGTCCTCGTTTCTGGAGGCGCTGCTCGACGGCGTGATGTCGATCGCCACCCTGGTGCTGATGGCGATCTACAGCCCGGCCCTGTGCATGATCGCGGTGGCGGCGATGCTGCTCTACGCCCTCGGCCGCTGGCTCTGGTACCGCCCGCTGCGGACCGCCACCGAGGAGCAGATCGTCCACGCGGCCAAGCAGCAGAGCCATTTCCTCGAGACGATGCGGGGCATCAAGACGATCAAACTGTTCCAGCGCCACGAGGAGCGCCGTGCCGGCTGGCTGGGCCGTCTGGTGGAGCAGATCAACGCCGAGCTGCGCACCAGTCGCATCACCCTGATGTATCAGGCGCTCAACGGCCTGCTGTTCGGCATCGAACACATTCTGGTCATCTGGCTGGGCGCGCAGCTGGTCATGGATCAGGGACTGACGATCGGCATGCTGCTCGCGTTTCTGGCCTACAAGACCCAGTTCGACACGCGGGTCAGCGCGCTGATCGACAAGCTGATCGAGATCGGCATGCTGCGCCTGCAGGGCGAGCGCCTGGCCGACATCCTGCTCAGCCCGACCGAGTCGACCGGCGGCGTGATCGAGGACGCGGGGCGCGAATTCGGCGGCGAGCAGGCGCTGGAACCGTCGATCGAGGTGCGCGACCTGCGCCTGCGCTACGCGGATCAGGAACCCTGGGTGCTCGACGGCGTGTCGCTGAAGATCGTGCCGGGCGAATGCGTCGCCATCGTCGGGCCGTCCGGCAGCGGCAAGACCTCGTTGCTGAACATCCTGCTGGGGCTGCTGCCGCCGACCGAAGGCGAGGTGTGGGTCGGCGGCCGGCGGCTGCAGCAGGTCGGCGCGGGCGCGCTGCGCCGGATCACCGGATCGGTGCTGCAGGACGACGCGCTGTTCGCCGGCTCGATCGCCGAGAACATCTGTTTCTTCGACCACACGCCGGATCATGCGTGGATCGAACAGTGCGCGCGGATCGCGGCGATCGCCGACGACATCGAGGCGATGCCGATGGGTTACAACACGATGATCGGCGACATGGGCGCGGCGCTGTCGGGCGGGCAGAAGCAGCGCGTGCTGCTGGCGCGCGCGCTGTACAAGCGGCCGCGGATCCTGATGCTGGACGAGGCGACCAGCCATCTCGATGTCGAGCGCGAACGCCAGGTCAACGACGCGATCCGCGCCCTGCAGGTGACCCGGATCATCGTCGCGCACCGCCCGGAAACCATCGCCTCGGCCGACCGCGTGATCGCGCTGGTCGACGGGCGGATCGCGTCGTCGGCAACGCCGGCGGCGGCGATCGGCCACGATCCGGACACGCTGGACAAGCCGCCGCCGCTGAGCGGAGCGGTGACGCCGTGAGCGTCGCCGCTCGGGCGCGGACCGGGCTCGTCGTCGCGCTGGTCCTGGCGCTGCTGCCGTTCGGGCTGCGCGCGGCCAGCTTCGACGATCCGCTGGCGACGCAGGCCGCGCTGCCGGACACGCCGGCCAAGCGCGTCGTCGCCTCCGGTCTGATGCCCTGCGTCGTCGGCGCGGTCGACGGGCCGCTGACCGTGCTCGACGCGGTGCGGCGGGCGCTGTGCCATCACCCGCAGACGCGCCAGGCCTGGGCCGCCGTCGAAGCCCGCAACGCCGCGGTCGGTGTCGGCAAGGCGGCCTACCTGCCGACCCTGGGGGCCAGCGCCTCGGTCAGCCAGGCGCACGCCAAGGTCACCTATCCAGACGCGGCGGTCCTGAACTCGACCTACGACGGCAGGAGCGACCAGGAACGCCTGAGTCTGGACTGGGTGCTGTTCGACTTCGGGCTGCGCGCGGCCAACCTGCGCCACGAGCGCGCCCTGCTCGATGCCGCCGGCGCGTCCCTGGACGACACCGTCCAGGCGGTATTCCTGGAGGCGGCGCGGGCGTACTACGCGGCGGCCGAGGCGGAGGCGACGCTGGCGACGAAGGCCGAGGCCGAACGTATCGCCGCCAGGGTCGTCGACGTCGTCGAGGCCAAGCTCGAAGCCGGCGTCGGGCAGGAGGTCGACCGCCTGCAGGCGCGGACCGCGCTGGCCAACGCCAGTCTGGACCGCATCCGTGCCGCGCAGCGGGTCGATGCCGCGCTGGCCGCCGTCGCGGTCGCCAGCGGCATCCGTCCCGGTACGCCGATCGTGCTTGCCGGTCTCGTCGACGCACCGCCGCCGGACGACGGCTTCGATGACAAGGTCGACCGCCTGATCCAGCAGGCCGTGCACGCGCATCCCAGGATCGCGGCCGCGCAGTCGCAACTCGACGCCGCGCGCGAGACCGTCGCCGCGACGCGGGCCGCCGGACGGCCGACGGTCTCGGTGGCCGCGGTCGGTGACCGCAGCAACACGCCGCTCGACCGGGTGGCGACGGAGCAGACCATCGAGACCTCCAGCATCGGTCTGAACCTGACGATCCCGCTGTTCGAGGGCTTCGGGCGGCACTACCGCATCCGTCAGGCCGAGGCCGAGGTCGAGGGGCGCAAGGCCGATCTGTTCGCCGCCCAGCAGGACGTCGCGCAGACGGTCTGGGACAGCTACGTGACCGTGCGCGGCAGCGCCCGAGAGCGCGAGGCGGTGGCGGCGGTGCTCGATACCGCGAACCGCTCCTTCGAGCTGGCGCTGGGACGCTACGAGTCCGGCGTCGGCAACATCATCGAGTTGCTCAACGCGCAGTCGGCGCTGGCCGGCGCGCGTGAACAGGACGTGGTGGTGCGGGCGCGCTCGCGGCTGGCCCGGCTGCAACTGGCCGCCAGCCTCGGCCGCCTCGACTTCGCGCTGCTGCGTCGCTGAGGCGGCCGTCGGGCTTCAGTCGCGCGGGCCGGTGTAGCTGAACGCCAGCTCGGGGCGCCGGCCGCAGACGATGTCCGCAATCGCCTTGCCGGAGCCGCAGCCGTGGGTCCAGCCGAGCGTGCCGTGGCCGGTGTTCAGATACAGGTTGGGGACGCTGCTGCGGCCGATGTACGGCACGTTCGACGGCGTCGCCGGCCGCAGGCCGCTCCAGAACTGCGCCTGGCTGGCGTCGCCCGCGCCGGGGAACAGCGCTTCGACGCGCTGCAGGATGGCGTTGCAGCGCACCGGATTGAGCGCGCGGTCGTAGCCGCCCAGTTCGGCGGTGCCGGCGATGCGCAGACGGTCGCCGAGACGCGAGAACACCAGCTTGTATTCGTCGTCGGTCAGCGACACCTGATGCGCCATGGCCGCGTCCCGCACCGGCATCGTCACCGAGTAGCCCTTGGCCGGATAGACGAGCAGGCGCACGCCGAGCGGGCGGACCAGCATCGGACTGAAACTGCCCAGCGCCAGCACGTAGGAGTCGGCGCGCAGCGCCGCGAAGCGCCCGTCGGCGTCGATGGTCTCGACGTGGTCGATGCCGTTGCAGTCCGCCCGCAGGGCGGTGATCTGGTGGTTCATCAGGAAGCGCACGCCGCCCTGTGCGCAGATCCCGGCGAGCGCCCGGGTGAAGCGGTGGGCGTCGCCGGATTCGTCCGCCGCGGTGTAGGTCGCGCCGACGAGCCGCGGATGCGCGTGGCGCAGGGCGGGTTCGACCGCAACCGCCTCGTCCGGCGTCAGCAGCCGACGCTCGCATCCAAGCTCCTGCATCAGGCGGATCGCGCCCTGCGCGGCGTCGAATTCCCGTTGCGAGGTGTAGAAGTGCAGGATGCCCTGGGTCCGCTGGTCGTACTCGATGCCCGTCTCGCGGCGCAGCGCCTGCAGGGCGTCGCGGCTGTAGGTGCCCAGGCGGACGATCTGGCGGATGTTGTGGCGCGTGCGTGCGGGCAGGCATTCGCGCAGGAAGCGCAGGCTCCACAGCCACTGCAGCCGGTCCGCCCGCAGCCGGAACAGCAGCGGCGCGTCCTCGCGCAGCATCCACTTCAGCGCCTTCCACGGTGCGGACGGGTTGGCCCAGGGTTCGGCGTGGCTGACCGAAATCTGTCCGCCGTTGGCGAAGCTGGTTTCGGCGCCGGCGAAGGGCTGGCGGTCGACCACCGTGACCTCGCAGCCGAGGCGGTGGAGATAGTAGGCGCTGGTGGTACCGACGATTCCCGCGCCCAGAACGATGACTCTCATGCGTGTATTCCCGTATACGGCGTCGAGGCGGCCTCGCACCCCGTGCGGATGCCTGCGGCCGCTCCCACTGTCCCGGGTACCTGAGAGTTTCGGCCGGCAGCCGCCGGCCTTGCTTCTTCGGTGGGCCCGCGCCGTGAGCGGACCTCTCTCCAGACGGCGATGTCCGACCGCAGTACTGGAACCTGAGCGTTCATGGGAGATTGCGCCTTCGGTGGGCGACGCGTCCGCGCCGCCGCTCTCCTGCGGTCGTGTCGATGGTAGTCAATGCGCGCGTTCCGGAACAAGGTCGGGCTCTGGGCATTGCCGCCATCGTGCCGGGCGCATGCGCCCGGCGGTGTCGCGGCGGCGTCGCGGGCGGCATACTGGCGCCACGGAGTCGTGGAGTCCGACCATGCAGGGCAAGAAGGCCGTCATCGATTACCTCAACGAACTGCTGCGCGGCGAACTCAGCGCGCGCGACCAGTACTTCGTGCATTCGCGCCGCTACGACGACGTCGGGCTCAAGGCCCTGTACGCGCGTCTGGATCACGAGATGCAGGAGGAGACCCAGCATGCCGACGCGCTGCTGCGGCGCATCCTGTTCCTGGAGGGGGAACCGGACATGCGTCCCGAGCCGTTCACGCCGGGGCGGGATGTCGAGGACATGCTGCGCAAGGATCTGCAGACCGAATACGCGGTACGCGCGCGGCTGCAGGCGGGCATCGAACTGTGCGAGCGCGAGCAGGACTACGTGACGCGCGAGATCCTCGTGGCCCAGCTCGACGATACCGAAACCGATCACGCCCACTGGCTGGAGCAGCAGCTTGGCCTGATCCAGCGGATGGGCCTGCAGAACTACCAGCAGTCGGCCGCCGGCTGAGCGCGCCGGCCGCCCCCGCGCGGTTCGGCTTACAGCTCCAGCACGATCTTGCCGATGTGGGCGCTGCTCTCCATCAGACGGTGCGCGTCGGCCGCCTGGGTCAGCGGAAAGGTCTGGTGCACCACGGGCTTGATCCGGCCGGTCTCGATCAGCGGCCACACCCGTTCGCGCAGCGCGGCGGCGATCTGCGCCTTGTAGCTGACCGGGCGGGGTCGCAGCGTGGAGCCGGTGAGGGTCAGGCGGCGCATCAGGATCTGCGCCAGCGGCACCTGCGCCGCGGCGCCGCCGAGCACGCCGATGATGACGAGGCGGCCGTCGTCGGCGAGGCATCCGATCTCGCGGGCGACGTAGTCGCCGCCGATGATGTCCAGGATCACGTCCACCCCGCGTCCGTCGGTGGCCGTCCGCACGACCTCGGCGAAGTCCGCCTCGCGGTAGTTGATCACGCGTTCGGCGCCGAGCGCCTCGCAGGCCTGGACCTTCTCGGCGCTGCCGGCGGTGGCGAACACGCGGTGGCCGAGCGCGTGGGCGATCTGGATCGCGGTGACGCCGATGCCGCTGCTGCCGCCCTGGACCAGCAGGGTCTCGCCGGGGCCGAGGCGGCCACGCTCGAACACATTGCTCCAGACGGTGAAACAGGTCTCCGGCAGCGACGCCGCCTCGACGTCGGTCCAACCCTGCGGCGTCGGCAGGCAGTTCGATGCCGGCGCGCAGCAGTACTCCGCGTAGCCGCCGCCGTGGACCAGTGCGCAGACGCGATCGCCGATCTTCAGGCCGCTGTCGCCGACATCGCCTTCGACGAGCGTGCCCGCGACCTCCAGGCCGGGCAGGTCGGAGGCGTCCGGCGGCGCGCGGTACAGGCCCATGCGCTGCAGCACGTCCGGACGGTTGATCCCGGCCGCGCCGACCTTGATCAGCACCTCGCCGGGTCCCGGCACGGGTCGCTCGCGTTCGCACAGGCGCAGGACATCGGCCGCGCCGGGTCTGGAGATTTCGATGGCCTGCATGGTGCTCATGGGAAGCGTTCCGTCCGGACTCGGAGGCTTGCGCCTGTTGGGGGGGATCAGTGTAGAAGTGCAGCGGAGTGTCGGTTCAGGTCAGGCATCTGCGGTGCAGTGTCGGCACAGGCCGATGATTTCGATGACCGGTCGCAACGGGCGAAAATGGTGCTGCTCCGCCTCCTTGTTCAGCGCCTTGAGCACGCTGTCGCTTTCGACCTCTTCGGTGCGGCCACAGCAGCTGCAGACGAAGTATATTGCCTGATGCATCCCCCCTGGGTGGTCGCAGGCGACGTAGGCGTTGCTTGATTCGAGGCGGTGGATCAGTCCCTGTTCCAGCAGGAAATCCAGCGCTCGATAGATCGTCAGCGGCGCCATTCGTTTGTTCATCAGTGCCTGCATGCGTTCCAGCAGGTCGTATGCGCTCAGGGCGCGTCCGCTGCGGAACAGTTCCTGGTAGACGTCGCGTCTCAGCGGTGTCAGCCGGAGACGGCGCTGTTCGCAAATCTGCTGTGTCAGGCGCAGCGCCTGGTTGACGGCGGAATTGCTGCGGGGTCTCAGCGTCGTCCCTTGGTGGGTGCAGTCGATCATGCCGCAAGCATACCGCGAGCCGGTGGCCAAACCGCTCAGGGATCGATCGCCCGGGCGGCGCTGAGGCGATAGATCACGCCGGTCTCGCTGCGGGGCAGTGTCTCGAAGCGTCCTTCGAGCACGATCGGATCCCACGTCGTTTCCACGCCAGTCTCCGAGAAGACCTCGACGGCTCCGGCGGGCCCGCCAGGGACATGAAAGAAGCAGCTCGGAGGATTCGAGGTGATCAGGAAATGACGTTGCCGTGCTTCCGGATCCAGCGGCATCATGAAGCCGGCCAGCTTAACGGTCTGGCCGTCGTGGGCGGCGATCTGCGTTGGGAACGTTGCGTCCAGGGCATCCTCGCGGTAACGGAGCTGTGCCCGCATCAGGTCCTCCCAGCGCAATGCGCCCTCGATGCTGGCAATCGGCGCAAAGCCGAGGGATTCCAGGCTGATGATGTTCAGCAACAGCGTCGTTTCCGCTCCGGGGATGCTGATCCGGAGTGTATCCACGCCTTTCTCGCCACCGACAACGCCAAATTCGACGATGCCCGAATCGTTGGTGAGGACGCCGGTGGGGGTTTCCGCCAGAAGACTCAGGCGGGACGTACCGTCGAGTTCGAATCGGGTCTCGACACCTGCGACGGGGTGTCCCCGTAGCGTCTGCACCTGGAGTGCCAGGTAGGCATAGTCGCGCTCGAGTAGATCGATGACGTACCGGTTCTGATCGTCGCGATATCCGGTCTCGGACAGGATTTCGATTTGCAGCGTATCCGCTTCGGCTGCCGGCACGGCGGGAAGGTCGGTGGGCGATTCGGTCCGGGCCGTGAGTTCGTCGTCTGCCAGTGTTCCGGGCGCGGCGGAAGGTATCGGGGCGACAGCGCCGGAGGCCAGCCGTTGAGGATCATTGCGGCCGCAAGCGGCAAGAACCAGGCATGCCGCCAGCAGGGTCGGGAGCCCGTTCGCGCGTATGGACATCGGGTTAGCGCGATGCCAGTGTCAGCGCGACGTCGCCGCGATAGGCCTGCCATGCCGGAAGGCTGCTGGCCGCCAGGCCGACGCCCAGCAATCCCAGCAGCAGCCAGACTTCGGCGGGTAGCCAGATCAGGGCGGAAAGGTGGATGCCGTGGGTGGCGGCAAGCCATTGCCCGAGCAGGGCCAATGTGCCGTGACCGATCAGCAGTCCGGCCATGGCGCCGATTGCGGTCAGCATCAGCCCCTCCAGCAGGAGACTGGCCAGCACCTCGTGCCGCGTTGCGCCCAGGCACCGCATCATCGCGATGTCGAAGCGGCGTGCCTTGAGGGCGCCATACAGCGAGACAAACAGACTGAAGCCGGCAGTGACGATGAGGACACCGGCGAATGCGCGCAGGCCATCGAGTCCCATCCCCACGAGGTGCAGCAGGCGTGTCAACTCCAACGCCGGTGCGGCCGCCTGGAGTCGGGATTCGGCGTTGACCTGACGTGGCAGCGTCGTCGCCGCCAGCGGGGAGGCGTAACGCAGCAGCAGGGCGGTGATCTGCCGTCCGTGCGTCCCGGTGTTCTCGCCATGATCCTCATCGTCAGCGTGCGTTCCATAATCATCGTCGTCGGCCGGGCGCTGGTGGTCACCTTCATGCGTATGGCCCTGCGTGTGAAGGTCCCAGACGCTTTCCAGCGAAGTCAGGATCAGACGGTCGAGAACGGTTCCCGTAGGTGCCAGCGTGCCGACGACGCGATACTGCGTTTCATGTGCGTGGCCGCGATCGACGAACCCGTGCACACCAGTAAAGCTGCTGCCGACACGGAGCCCGGCTTCGCGCGCAGCAACCGCGCCGGCCACCGCTTCCATCGATGCACTCCAATACCGACCCTGCTCCAGTTTCGCCTGATACAGCGCCGCGTAGTCCGGGGTAGTGCCGACGATGCGCAGGCCGTGGAAGCTGTCGCCCAGGGACACCGGAATCGCCTGTGCCACGCGTTGATCGCGCGCCCAGTGCCGCGCTTCGTCCAGCGCGATGTTCCCGGTCGGAACGTCGGCGTGATACACGCTGGACAGAACCAGCTGTAGCGGGCTGCCCTTGGCACCGAGTACCAGATCGACGCCGCGTGCATCGCGTGTCAGGGTGGTGGAAAGCTGGTTCCCGATCAGCAGCAACAGCGCGATGGTGGCGGTCCCAAGGGCCAGCAGCATGATGTTGACTACGGTGGTCAGTGGCGTTGCGAGCAGATTGACCCAGGCCAGACGGAGCAGACTCATGACGGCGTCCCGAGTTGCAGTTCGCGATCCAGACGGCCGCGGATGCGCCGGTCGTGAGTGACCACCAGCAACGTGGCGCCAATCGCCCGCGATTGTGTGCGCAATAGATTCAACGCCTGTTGCGCATGCCCGTCGTCGAGGCTGGCGGTCGGTTCGTCGGCGAGTAGCAGCCGTGGCCGATGGACCAGCGCCCGTGCGATCGCCACGCGCTGGGCCTGTCCGTGGCTCAGCTGTGCGGGCAGGGCCCGGGAAAGTCCGCCCAGGTCCAGGCACTCCAGCAGGTTCTGCGCGGACACCGGATCGTCGGCGACGCCGGCAAAGCGCTGCGCCATCCGCAGGTTGTCGATCACGTTCAGAGCCCCCTGCAGATGCAGGCGCTGGAACACGATGCCGAGGTTCTGACCACGAAAGCGATCCAGTGCCGAGGTCTTGAGCGCGGCGAGATCCTGACCCGCGATATGAATGCTGCCCCGGGTCGGGCGTAGCAGGCCGGCGATGAGATGCATCAAAGTCGACTTGCCGCAACCGGACGGGCCCAGCACTGCGCACGAGCTTCCGGCTTCGAGCTGGAGAGTGTTGAGCTGGACCACGGGTTCCCGGTCGTAGCCGAAGGTCAGCTCGCGGATCTGCAGTGCGGCTGCAGGGCGACTCATGCCGGACGTCATTCCGCCAGCCGCATGAACTCGCGGCGCAGTCGATCATCGTCGCGGAAGCTTCCGAGCAAACGGCAGGTCACCGTGATCGAATCGGTCTTGTGGACGCCTCGGGTGGTCATGCACATGTGGCGCGCGGAGATGATGACGCCGACGCCGCGCGGTTCGATTGCCTTCTGCAGGGCGTCGGCGATCTGGGCCGTCATTGTCTCCTGGGTCTGCAGGCGCTTGGCGTATACGTCCACGAGGCGTGCCAGCTTGCTGATGCCGACGACACGGCTGCCGGGCAGATAACCGATATGCGCGGAACCGACGATCGGCACCATGTGGTGTTCGCAGTGCGATTCGAGGCGGATGTCCCTGACGATCACCGCGTCGTCATAGCCGCCGACTTCTTCGAAAACGCGGCCCAGCACGTTCTCCGGCGATTCGGCATAGCCCCGGAAGAACTCGTGATAGGCCTTCGCCACGCGGCTTGGCGTGTCGGCGAGACCTTCCCGATCGGGATCGTCTCCCGCCCATCGGATCAACGTGCGGACCGCCTGTTCGGCGTCCGCACGCGAAGGACGCCGGCCTGGCAAAGCGGAATTTGGCCCGGGATCGGGCAGTGGGCCGCGCTGGTCATCCATCATTCGCGTCCGTTGATCCGCAATCGGGATTTGGTGCGGTGTCGAGGTCTGCCGTGCCCGGCAAGGTTGTGACGGTTCGGAGCCCGCTCGATGCGTTGTCTTCCGGATTCGATCGCAGGATGGATTCCGGCGCTGGGGATGTCCGGCGGGCCATGGAAAACCAGGAGAGCAACCGTTGCCGATGTGTTTCGCCGTAGACCGCAACGAGGACCCGGGTACCGCAGTCATCGAGATCCTGCAGCGTGGCGATACGCTCGTCGCAGTAGGCCGATGTCAGCGGAATCCGGTGCACAAGGGTCATGTAGTGCCGCCATGCGTCGTAACTCACGGGAACCATCGGATGTCTCCGTGCAGGGCCGTTTGACGCTTCACGGTTCGTCGTTCTCCGCACCTGCGGCCGGTCGAATTCGATCATGCATCCTCGCCCGTGTCTGGACGCTGGGACGCCATGGACCATTCCGGAAACGGATCCGCCAGCTGCAGCCATGCGCCGAGCCCGGCTGAAATTTCCTCATCCGTCAGCAGGCAGGCGTCGAGCCGGGCGCGCAAATCCGTCTCGTCCATGCCGATGCCGATGAGCACCAGTTCCTGACGGCGGTCGCCGTAGGTTGGGTCCCAGACCCGGCGGAGCTGCTCCATGACATGTGGGGGGGCTTTGTCGGCCTTGGGGCTGGCCCACCACAGGCCAACGGGGCCATGCTGCAGGGTGCTGCCGGCCTGCGATAGCTGCGCGACGACATCGGGACGGGAGGCCAGCCAGAACCAGCCCTTGGCCCGGATCACATTGGGCCAGCCGGTATGAAGTGAACGGTGGAATCGGTGTGGATGAAAGGGCCGGCGTTGGCGGTAGACGAAGCTGCCGATCCCGTACTCCTCGGTTTCGGGGGTGTGCTCGCCCCTGAGTTCCCTGATCCAGCGCGGATTGCGTTCGGCCTGCTCCGGGTCGAAGCGAAAGACGTCAAGCAGTTCCCCGACCGGCACCTGGCCATGATCGGCCAGCAGTACCCTGGCGCCGGGATTCAGGCCTTTGACCACGGCCAGAACGTCGCGTCGTTTCGGGTCGTCGACGTCACCGATCTTGTTGACGATGATCGTGTCGGCGAACTCGATCTGGTCCACCAGAAGATCGACGACGTTGCGCTCGTCATCCTCACCCAGGGATTCGCCGCGCTCGTGCAGGAAATCCGTCGAGCTGTAGTCACGCAGCAGGTTGACGGCATCGACCACCGTGACCATCGAATTGATACGGGTCAGATCAGACAGCGAAAAGCCCTGTTCGTCGCGGACCGCGAAAGTCGCGGCGACCGGCATCGGTTCCGAAATGCCGGTCGACTCGATCAGCAGATGGTCGAAGCGGCCCTCGCGTGCCAGTCGCGTCACTTCCTTGAGTAGATCGTCACGCAGCGTGCAGCAGATGCAGCCGTTGGAGAACTCGACCAGCTTCTCCTCGGTGCGGGACAGCGCAGCCTGTCCGTCCACAGTCGCGGCGTCGACGTTGACCTCGCTCATGTCGTTGACGATGACGGCGACGCGCCGGCCTTCGCGGTTGGCGAGTACGTGATTCAGCAGCGTGGTTTTGCCGGCGCCCAGGAATCCCGAAAGCACGGTGACCGGAAGATGCGGTGTTGCCGGGGAAGAAAGGGGGGTAGTGGGGTCCACGATGGCATCTCGTCCTTGCATGTATAAAGGATGTTATAACATAACAATAATGAGTCGTGAAAAGTTCCACCACACCCGGCAACCGGTCGAAGGCGGATCGTTGATTCAACAGGGGGCTGTGAGCCTGGCCCTGCGTTGACGCGCGTGCGGCGTCCAGACACGGAGAAGCCTCCACTCCGCCGTGAAGTGGCGAAGTGGAGGCTTCCGTTTGCGGCTCAGTTCAGATCAAAGCGGTCGGCGTTCATGACCTTGCTCCACGCGGAGACGAAGTCCTTGACGAATTTCTCCTGGTTGTCGTCCTGGGCATAGACCTCGGCATAGGCTCGCAGGATCGAGTTCGAGCCGAATACCAGATCGATCCGGGTGGCCGTCCACTTGACCGTGCCGGTATTGCGATCGCGGACCTCGTAGAGGTTGTCGCCCGCCGGCGCCCACGTGTACGCCATGTCGGTCAGGTTGACGAAGAAGTCGTTGGTCAGAACGCCTGCGCGATCGGTGAAGACACCATGCGCGGTGCCGCCGTGATTGGTCCCGAGCACCCGCATGCCGCCGACCAGCGCGGTCATCTCCGGCGCCGTGAGACCCATCAGTTGCGTGCGGTCGAGCATCAGCTCCTCGGCGCGGACGACGTAATCCTTCTTCAGCCAGTTGCGGTAACCATCGTGGATCGGTTCCATGACCTCGAAGGAATCCGCGTCGGTCATCTCCGCAGTCGCGTCGCCGCGGCCCGGGGCGAACGGTACGGTGATGTCGAAGCCCGCCGCCTTGGCGGCCTGTTCGACGCCGACGTTACCGGCCAGCACGATCACGTCTGCCACGCTGGCGCCGGCTTCGGTTGCGATCGGTTCCAGCACGCCGAGCACTTTCGCCAGACGCGCGGGTTCGTTGCCTTCCCAATCCTTTTGCGGCGCCAGACGGATGCGCGCGCCGTTGGCGCCGCCGCGCATGTCCGAGCCGCGATAGGTGCGGGCACTGTCCCAGGCGGTGGTGACCATCTCGCCGACGGACAGGCCGCTGGCGGCGATCTTGGCTTTGACGGCTGCCACGTCGTAACCGGTCGAGCCTGCGGGTACCGGGTCCTGCCAGATCAGATCTTCCTCGGGCACGTCCGGGCCGATATAACGCGCCTTCGGGCCCATGTCGCGATGCGTCAGCTTGAACCATGCACGCGCAAAGACTTCGGAGAAGTACGCCGGATCCTTGTAGAAGCGTTCGGAGATCTCGCGATACGCCGGGTCCATCTTCATCGCCATGTCGGCGTCGGTCATGATCGGGTTGTAGCGGATTGACGGGTCTTCGACGTCGACCGGCTTGTCTTCTTCCTTGATGTTGACCGGTTCCCACTGCCAGGCGCCCGCCGGGCTCTTCTTCAGCTCCCAGTCGTAGTTCAGCAGCAGGTAGAAATAGCCGTTGTCCCACTGGGTCGGATGCGTGGTCCAGGCGCCTTCGATGCCGCTGGTGATGGTGTAACGGCCCTTGCCCGTGCCGGTGGGGTTGCGCCAACCCAGGCCCTGTTCCTCGACATCCGCGGCTTCCGGATCGGGTCCCAGCTTGCCGGCGTCACCGTTGCCGTGACATTTGCCGACGGTGTGACCGCCTGCGGTCAATGCAACGGTTTCCTCGTCGTTCATTGCCATCCGCGCGAAGGTCACACGCACGTCCTGTGCGGTGCGCAGCGGATCGGGCTTGCCGTTGACGCCTTCGGGATTGACGTAGATGAGCCCCATCTGCACCGCGGCGAGGGGGTTCTCCAGCGTTTCGCGGTTTTCGCCGTCATAGCGGCTGGCGCCCAGCCACTCCTTTTCGGAGCCCCAGTAAGTGTCCTTCTCCGGATGCCAGATGTCTTCGCGACCGAAACCGAAGCCGAAGGTCTTCAGGCCCATCGATTCGTAGGCGATCGTTCCGGCGAGAATGATCAGGTCCGCCCAGCTGATCTTGTTGCCGTACTTCTTCTTGATCGGCCACAGCAGGCGGCGGGCCTTGTCGAGGCTGACGTTGTCCGGCCAGGAATTCAGCGGGGCGAAGCGCTGGTTGCCGGTGCCGCCGCCGCCGCGACCGTCGGCGGTCCGGTAGGAGCCGGCCGCGTGCCAGGACATGCGGATCATCAGGCCGCCGTAGTGGCCCCAGTCCGCCGGCCACCATTCCTGGCTGTCGGTCATCAGCGCGCGCAGGTCTTTCTTCAGCGACGCGAAGTCGAGGGTCTTGACCGCTTCCCGGTAGCTGAACGACCTGCCCATCGGATTGGTCTTGGCATCGTGCTGGTGCAGGATGTCGAGGTTCAGGGCCTGGGGCCACCACTCCATGTTTGACATTCCGGCCGACGTCGCACCGCCATGCATCACCGGACATTTGCTTCCCGCCATTTCCCGAGCCTCCTTTGAGTAGGATCGTGATTTAACCGCATTTGAGATTGAGTCGCATTGACAAGCGTCAATCCGGGCGGCGGTATCGCAGGACTACGGCACCCAGCGTTTGGCGAGCTTGCGGGCGAGGGTGCGCCGGTGCATGCCGAGGCGGCGTGCGGCCTCGGAGATGTTGAAGTCGGTCTCGGCCAGCATCGCGTGAATCCGCTCCATCTCCAGCGTCTTGATCGAGGTCGGCCGTGCGCCGGCCTGCGCCAGATCGGTGTTGGGGGATTCGTTGTTGAAGGCGGCCTCGATGTCGTCGGTGTTCGACGGTTTGACCAGATAGTTGCAGGCGCCGAGCTTGATCGCCTCGACCGCGGTGGCGATGCTGGCGAAGCCGGTCAGCACCACGATCGTCATCTCCGGGTCGTGCGCGTTGAGCTGCTGGACCACGGCCAGCCCGGACGCGGTGCCGAGCTTGAGGTCCACCACCGCGTACTGCGGCGTCTCCTGTTCGATCAGGGCGCCGACCTCGTCGGGCCCGGCGGCGAGCAGCACGCGGTACTGGCGCCGCTCGAAGGACCGTTTCAGCGTGCGCGCGAAGGCGGCGTCGTCCTCGACGATCAGCAGCACGCGATCAGCTTGCGGATTCATCGTCTCCTCCGATGGACAGCGCCGACAGGGGCAGGAACAGGGATACGACCGCGCCGCCGCCGGGGTCGTTCCACGCGACGACGCGGCCGCCGAGCTTGCGCAGTACGTTGACGACCAGGAACAGGCCGAGGCCGCCGCCCGGCCGTCCCTTGGTCGACTGGTAGGGCTTGCCGATCTGGCCCAGGAACTCGGGCGGGAAGCCGGGCCCGTGATCGCGCACGACCAGCGACAGCATGCCGTCGTCGCAACTGATCGACAGCCCGACCCATTGCGGCGATGCCTCCAGCGCGTTGTCGAGCACGTTGTGGATCACCTGCTTGAGCGCGGAGTCCGAGATGATCGGCGCGCCGAGGCAGGCGAGGCCGTCGTCGGCCGTGTCGAGCGTGTAGTCCAGGGTCTCCACCGGGCGTGTGCCGCGCCAGTCCTCGACCAGCTCGTCGAGGAAGTGTCGCAGCGTCGTCAGCTCGGTCGTGCCGCCGCGCGCCTCGCCGGCCGACAGCAGGATGCCGGTGACGATGCTCTTGCAGCGCCGCACCTCGGCTTCCATGTCGGTGATCTCCTGCAGCAGCTCGGGATCGTCGCGGAACACCGGCATGTGGCGCCAGTCGCCGAGGATCACCGACAGCGTCGCCAGCGGGGTGCCGAGTTCGTGCGCCGCGCCGGACGCGAGCAGGCCCATGCGCACGATGTGATCCTCCTCGGCGGCGCGCTGGCGCAGGTCGGCCAGACGCGTGTCGCGGCGGCGCAGGTTGGCGTTGATGCGGGTCATGAAGATCACCAGCAGCGCCACGTCCATGACGAAGCAGATCAGCATGCCGATGATGTGCAGCTCGAACAGATCGTCCGGCTGCGGGTCCGGCAGGGCCAGCGGCACGTAGAACTGGGTCAGGCCGGCGAAGCACAGCGCGGTCACGCCGACCAGCGTCCAGGTCGACCAGGCTTCGAGCAGCACCGCGCCCAGCGTCACCTGCAGCAGGTAGAGGAACACGAACGGATTGGTGGCGCCGCCGCTGAGGTACAGCAGCGCGGTCAGCGCGGCGACGTCGACCATCAGGCCGGCCATCAGGTCGCCGTTGCGGACCGGGTGCGTGCGCCGCGGCCGGAACAGGCTGAACAGGTTCAGCGCGATCAGCCCGGTGATGACCAGCCCCATGTCGAACAGCGGCAGCGGGATGTCGAGCACCAGGTTCACGAACGCGATCGTCGTGATCTGGCCGAACACCGCGATCCAGCGCAGCTGGATCAGTTGCAGCATGTTCTGGGAGGCGGTCGCCTCGCCGCTGGCGCCCATCCGCAGATGGGTCATGGAATAGATCGAGGCCATGGGCGGATCGTAGCCGAAGCCGGGCTACCGCCGCCGCAGGCGCCACTCCCGGCGGGCGATCATCGCCGCTGCCAGTGCCACCAGCGCCGCCAGCGCATACCAGGTCAGGGCGTAGCCGAGATGATGGTTGCGGAAGCGGATCACGGTCAGCCCGCCGACCGGTCCGCCGTCGACACCGGCCCCGGCATCGATGAAGTAGGGGGCGACCTGCGTGGCATCCAGGCCGCGCGCGGCGGCGATCTGCGCGACGTCGCGCGAGTGCCAGCGATCCGCCGCCGGATCGTTGTCGCGCAGGAAGCCGCCCTTCGGTTCGGTCAGGCGCAGGCGGCCGCTGACCGTGACCGGGCCGGCGACCTGTCCGCCGCTGCGCGTCGCGGCGTCGCAGTGCTGCTGGTCGACGAAGCCGCGGTTGACCAGCACGCTCCAGCCGGCGTCGGTGCGCAGCGGGGTCAGGACCCAGTAGCCCGGGCCGTGCACGGTCACCGCCTGCACGCAGGTTTCCAGATCGTGGCGGAAGCGGCCGGTGACGGTGACCGGGCGGTACGCGTCGGCGGTGCCGATGCCGGCCCACCGCTGCGGCGGCGGCGCAGGTTCCGGTGCGGCGCTGCGGTACTGCTCGACCCGCTCGATCAGCGCCAGCTTCCAGGCGCGGCGCTGCACCTGCCAGTTGCCGAGCGCCACGAACGCGACGAACAGCGCCAGCAGCACGCCACCGAAGACCAGCAGGCGCCCGATGGGCGACGGCTGTGGCCGTTCCGCGGTCATCCCCGTGTCCGCCTACGGCAGGTTCTTCGCCTCATGAATGCTCAGTGGCATCATGTTCTCGTTCATGTGGTACATGACCCACAGCGAACCGGAGAAGGTGATCAGCACCAGCACCAGCGTGAAGATCAGCGCCAGCATGTTCCAGCCGCCCTCCGACTTCGTGTTCATGTGCAGGAAGTACACCATGTGCACGAACACCTGGACCAGGGCGAAGGCGAGGATGATCGCGACGGTCGCCTGCTTGCTCGGCAGCACCTCGTCCATCACCAGCCAGAACGGAATCGCGGTGAGGATTACCGACAGCACGAAGCCGGTCACGTAGCCCTTGAAACTGCCGTGCGCGGCACCGTCGTGATCGCCGTGGCCGTCGTCGTGGCCGTGGACGTTGCGGGTGTCCTGGCCGTGTGCGTCGAGATACGGATTGGCGGAGCTCATCGCAGCACTCCCATCAGGTAGACGAAGGTGAAGACGCCGATCCAGATGACGTCGAGGAAATGCCAGAACAGGCTCAGGCAGTTCAGGCGGCGGCGGTTGGCCGTGTTCAGGCCGTGCCTTCCGACCTGCACCATCAGCGTGACCAGCCAGATGATGCCGAAGGTCACGTGCAGGCCGTGCGTGCCGACCAGCGTGAAGAACGCCGACAGGAACGCGCTGCGCTGCGGGCCGGCGCCGATGTGGATCAGGTGGTGGAACTCGTACAGCTCGATGCCGAGGAAGGCCAGGCCGAACAGCCCGGTCACGCCCAGCCACAGCAGCGTCGGCCTGATCCGGTTGCGCTGCATCTCCAGCATCGCGAAGCCGTAGGTGATCGACGAGAACAGCAGCATCGCGGTGTTGACCGCGACCAGCTCCAGCTCGAACAGATCCTTGGGCGCCGGGCCGGCGGCGTAGTTGCCGCCGAGCACCGCGAACACCGCGAACAGCACCGCGAAGATGAGGCAGTCGCTCATCAGGTACAGCCAGAACCCGAGCAGGGTGCCGTTCTCGGGGTGGTGGTCCTCGCGGACGATGAAGTCGTCCGCCGTCGTCGTTGCTTGCATCGTATGGGTACTCATCGTGATCAGCCCTGCAGCGCCGCGAGCTGCTGCGTGCGCGCCTGCTCGACGCGGCTCACCTCGTCCGCGGGGATGTGGTAGTCACGGTCGTAGTTGAAGCTGTGGTAGATCGCGCCGCCGACCAGGGCGATGAACGCCGCGGCGGCGAGCCACCAGATGTGCCAGATCAGGCCGAATCCGCAGACCACGCTGAGGCCGGCCAGGACGATGCCGGCGGCGGTGTTCTTCGGCATGTGCACCGGCACGAAATCGCCCTGCGGGCGCCGGTAGCCGCGCGTCTTCATGTCCCACCAGGCGTCGAGCGCATGCACGCGCGGGGTGAACGCGAAGTTGTAGGCCGGCGGCGGCGACGAGGTCGACCACTCCAGCGTGCGGCCGTTCCACGGGTCGCCGCTCTCGTCGCGCAGTTCGTGGCGGCGGCGGATGCTGACGACCAGCTGCACGATGAACGCGAGGATGCCGAGGCCGACGAAGAACGCGCCCACCGCGGCGATCAGGAACCAGATCCGCAGGTCCGGATCGGAGAAATGGCTCATGCGGCGGGTCACGCCCATCAGGCCGAGCACGTACAGCGGCATGAACGCGAGGTAGAAGCCGACGATCCAGCACCAGAACGAGACCTTGCCCCAGAACTCGTCGAGCTTGAAGCCGGCGACCTTCGGGAACCAGAAGTTGATGCCGGCGAAGGTGCCGAACACCACGCCGCCGATGATCACGTGGTGGAAGTGGGCGATCAGGAACAGGCTGTTGTGCAGCACGAAGTCCGCCGGCGGCACCGCGAGCAGCACGCCGGTCATGCCGCCGCCGACGAAGGTCAGCATGAAGCCCATCGTCCACAGCATCGGCAGGTCGAAGCGGATCTTGCCGCGGTACATCGTGAACAGCCAGTTGAACATCTTCGCGCCGGTCGGGATCGAGATGATCATCGTCGTGATCCCGAAGAACGAGTTCACGCTCGCGCCCGAGCCCATCGTGAAGAAGTGATGCAGCCACACGATGTACGACAGGATGGTGATGCAGACCGTGGCATAGACCATCGAGCTGTAGCCGAACAGGCGCTTGCCGCTGAACGTCGAGACGATCTCCGAGAACACGCCGAACAGCGGCAGGATCAGGATGTAGACCTCGGGATGGCCCCAGATCCAGATCAGGTTCACGTACATCATCGCGTTGCCGCCGAAGTCGTTCGTGAAGAAGTTGGTGCCGACGTAGCGGTCCAGCGACAGCAGCGCCAGCACCGCGGTCAGGATCGGGAACGCGGCGACGATCAGCACGTTGGTGCACAGCGAGGTCCACGCGAACACCGGCATCTTCATCAACGTCATGCCCGGCGCGCGCATCTTGACGATCGTCACCAGCAGGTTCACGCCCGACAGCAGCGTGCCGACGCCGGCGATCTGCAGCGCCCATATGTAGTAGTCGACGCCGACCCCCGGGCTGTAGTCGATCCCGGACAGCGGCGGGTAGGACAGCCAGCCGGTCATCGCGAACTCGCCGATGAACAGCGAGGTCATCACCAGCGCCGCGCCGGCCGCGGTCATCCAGAAGCTGAAGTTGTTGAGGAACGGGAAGGCGACGTCGCGCGCGCCGATCTGCAGCGGCACCACGTAGTTCATCAGCCCGGTCACGAACGGCATCGCCACGAAGAAGATCATGATCACGCCGTGGGCGGTGAAGATCTGGTCGTAGTGATGCGGCGGCAGGTAGCCCATCGCGTCGCCGAAGGCCATCGCCTGCTGGGCGCGCATCATCACCGCGTCGGCGAAGCCGCGCAGCAGCATGATCAGGCCGAGCACGATGTACATCACGCCGATCTTCTTGTGGTCGATGCTGCAGAACCAGTCGCGCCACAGCATGCCCCAGGCACGCTGCTTGGTGATCCAGCCCAGCACCGCCATGCCGAGCACGATGGTGCCGACGAAGGTCCAGACGATGATCGGTTCGTGATACGGAATCGAATCCCAGCTCAGGCGGCCGAACAGGGATTGCATGAGGGTGGAGCGTTCTTGCATCGCAGTCATCGGATCAAGGTCGAATCAGGGTTCCAGGCGCGCGGCGCCGTAGCGCGTGCCGCCGGCGGGGGAGATCGGGGCTTCCGGCGCCACCGCGCACATCGACAGCACGTAGGCGTCGTCCAGCGCCACGCTGTCGCGGCGGCGCTCGCTGTCGTAGGACAGGTGCTTGACGTTGTAGATGCCGGCCATGCCGAGGCCGCCGTTCTCGTCGATCGCCATCATGTCGTGCATGCACATCTTGTTCGGCTCGACGCAGAGATTGACGACGGCGTCGAACAGATCCGGCGCCGCGCTGCCGTAGTGGCGCACCGGCTCGCGCTCGCTGGGCTGCTCCAGGCGCAGGTATTCGTCGCGGCTCAGCGCCAGCTCGCTGCCGCGCACCGTGTCGACCCAGGCATCGAAGTCCGCGCCGCTCATGCCGGCGAAGCGGAAGCGCATGTGCGAGAAGCCGTGGCCGCTGTAGTTGGCCGAGAAGCCCTCGTAGTCGCCGGCGGCGTTGATGATCGCGTGCAGCTTGGTCTGCATGCCCGGCATCGCGTAGATCTGGCCGGCCAGCGCCGGCACGAAGAACGAGTTCATGACCGTCGACGCGGTGATGTCGAACTCGATCGGCACGTCCACCGGCGCCGCCATCTCGTTGACCGAGGCGATGCCGTAGTCCGGGTAGACGAACAGCCACTTCCAGTCCATCGCCACCACCTGCACCCGCAGCGGCTTGACGTCCGCCGGCAGCTCGCGCTGGGCGTCGATGCGGCCGAGCGGGCGGTAGGGGTCGAGCAGGTGGGTGCCGATCCAGGTCAGCGCGCCGAGCGCGATGATGATCAGCAGCGGCGCGGTCCAGATCACCAGCTCGAACTGGGTCGAGTGGTCCCATTCCGGCGCGTAGGTCGCCTTGTCGTTTGAGTGGCGGTAGCGCCAGGCGAACCAGACCGTCATCACCATCACCGGCACGACGATCAGCAGCATCAGGATCGTGGAGATCACGATCAGATCCCGCTGCTGGGCGGCGATGTCGCCGGAGGGGCTGAGGACGACGGCCTTGCAGCCCGTCAGCAGGAGCAGGAGCAACAACAGCGGCGCGTGGCGCAGCGTTCGTACGGACATGACTCGACGCTTGTGACAACCGGGGGCGCAACTCTAAGCAGCCCGGGCCGGGACCGCGATTGGACGTTTTGTCCTATGTGCGCCTTGCGCCGATCATGAGATCGTTGCAGCCTGCATCATCCAGTCCGTCTGCCCATCAGTCTTCTTGAAGCCGAATGTCGACCCTTACCTCCTCTCCGGCCATGACGGCGCAAGCCGCTGATTCCAGTCACAATGCTTCCGCGCATGGCCCGGTCGCGCCGGGCGAGATCGCGATCGGCGTGATCATCGGCCGCCTGTCGGAATTCTTCGACTTCTTCGTCTTCGGCATCGCCTCGGCGCTGGTGTTCCCGCGCGTGTTCTTCCCGTTCGCCGACGCCCAGACCGCGACGATGTACGCGTTCGCGATCTTCTCGCTGGCCTTCGTCGCGCGGCCGTTCGGCTCGCTGCTGTTCCGCGTCGTCCACAAGCGCTACGGGCGCGGCACCAAACTGACCGTCGCGCTGTTCATGCTCGGCACCGCGACCGCCGGCATCGCGTTCCTGCCCGGCTACGACAAGATCGGCATGAGCGCCGTGCTGGCGCTGGCGCTGCTGCGCGTCGCCCAGGGCCTGGGGCTGGCCGGAAGCTGGGACGGACTGCCGTCGCTGCTCGCGCTCAACGCGCCGCCGGACCGCCGCGGCTGGTACGCGATGATCCCGCAGCTCGGCGCGCCGCTGGGCTTTCTGCTGGCCGCTGCGCTGTTCGCGTACCTGACGCTGAGCCTGTCCGAGGCGGACTTCCTGTCCTGGGCCTGGCGCTATCCGTTCTACGTCGCCTTCGCGATCAACGTCGTCGCCCTGTTCGCGCGCCTGCGCCTGGTGGAGACGCCGGAGTTCGCGCAGCTGCTCAAGTCGCGCGAGCTGGTGCCGTCGCCGCTGGGCGAGCTGGTCCGCACGCAGGGCCGCAACATCCTGCTCGGCGCGTTCGCGCCGCTGGGCAGCTTCGCGCTGTTCCATCTGGTCACGGTGTTTCCGCTGTGCTGGGCGCTGCTGTTCACGCAGGACAGCGTCAGCGAATACCTGCTGGTACAGGTCTGCGGCGCGGTGCTGGGCACGCTGACGATGCTGACCTCCGGCGTCGTCGCCGACCGCATCGGCCGCCGCGCGACGCTGGCGATCGGCGCGGGCCTGATCGCCGTGTTCAGCCTCGCCGGCATGCTGCCGATGTTCCTGCACGGCTCCAAGATCGGCGCCTACCTGTTCATCGTCTTCGGCTTCGCGCTGCTCGGCTTCACCCACGCCCAGGCCTCGGGCGCGATCAACTCCAGCTTCGCCAGCCGCTACCGCTACAGCGGCGCGGTGCTGACCTCGGACTTCGCCTGGCTGCTCGGTGCCGCGTTTGCGCCGCTGGTGGCGCTGAGCATCGCCGCGCACGTCGGCGTCGGCTATGTCGGCCTATACCTGCTGTCCGGCGCGGTCGGCACCCTGGGCGCGCTGCTGCTCAGCCGCAACCTGGAACCGCGCGACGACTGAACCCGCGGGCTCAGGGCGGGGCGGGCGGTTTCAGGGGTTCGGCGTCGGCCGCTTCCCCGGCGGATGCCGGCATCCGGTAGAAGTACACCCGGAACCGCACCGTGCCGAGCGGCGTGACCGCGTGCGGCACCTCGGGAATGACGATGCCCACGGTTCCGGGTGACAGCACCGTATCCAGCCCCGTTGACTCGACCTGATACCGCAGCCGGCCTTCGGCGACGACGATCCGGGCCCACACGCCGCGCTTGGTCGAATGCGCGCGCTGCAGCGCGGCCGGAACCGTGTCCTGCGTGAATTCCGGCGTCTGCTTGTAGGTCTCGAATCCCTCCGGCATCTCGCCGCGGTCGCAGCCGCCGCATTCGAGTACGTCGCCGATGGCGGCGCCGGCGTCGGCGTCCGTTTCGTGGCCGCAATCCAGGCGCGCAAGCGGGCCGGGTCCGGTCCGGATGATGTCGACGACCTGTCGTTTCATGGCCCTGCCTCGCGATGGGGAACGGAGTGGCGCGCCTCCAAGCGTCTCATGAAAGCAGGCCGCGATGCAGCCGCACGGGGCGGCGTCGATCAGCGCGGGCAGGGTGATGGCACGTGGACGCCGGCGGTGGTCGCGGCCCGACCGGGTGATCGGGTGCCCGCGCGCCTATGCGCCGCCGCGGATCGTGTCGATGAAGTCGCGCATGTACGGCTTGCCGGAGAGGCTCTCCGGAATCGCCGCGTACAGCTCGCAGCTCAGGCCCTCCGGGCCCAGCGGCTTGCCGACGACGTAGCCGCGTTCCAGATACGGCGTCACGCTCCAGCGCGGCAGCGCGGCGATGCCGCGCCCGGACGCCACCAGCTGCAGGATCGCCACGGTCAGTTCGGCGTCGCGCCGCTTCGGTTTGATGCCGGCGGGGGCGAGGAAGTGGCGCACCACGTCGAGCATCGCCTCGTCGACCGGGTAGCTGATCAGCGTGCGCTCGGCGAAGTCCGCCGGCTGCAGATGCGGCCGGGCCGCCAGCGGATCGCGCGGCGAGACGATGCCCAGCGTCTCATAGCGGAACAGCGTCTCGACGACGATGCCGGGCCGGGCGGCGGGGCGGTCGTGGATCACCGCCAGATCGGCCACGCCGCCTTCGACCAGCGCCATCGGTTCGGCCTGGAAGCCGCTGACCAGATCCAGCTCCACCTCCGGCCAGTGCTCGCGCAGCGCGTCCATCGCCGGCATCAGCCAGTCGAAGCAGGTGTGGCATTCCACGGCGATGCGCAGCTGGCCGCTGCCGCCGGACACCCATTGCGCGATCTCACGCTCGGCCTGCGCGGTGGCGGACAGCACCTCGCGCGCCAGGGTGACCAGACGCTGGCCGGCCTGGGTCAGGCGCAGCGGTTTGGTGTTGCGCTCGAACAGCGGCGCGCCGTAGTGCGTCTCCAGCGCCTTCAGCTGATGCGACAGCGCCGACGGCGTGACGAACACGCGCTCGGCGGCGCGGCCCAGCGAGCCGGTGTCGGCCAGCGCGGCCAGGGTCTGCAGGTGGCGGATTTCGAGCGGGGACTGGGCCATGAATGAAATTCAACAAATCTCATAAAACGCTGAGATTGAATCACATCCGTCCGGCCGCGACCATGGGCGCCCCTGTTGCCCCGGAGCGTTGCCATGACCCATGCCCCCGTGCGGACCCACATCCTCGGCTTTCCCCGCATCGGCGCCGGCCGCGAACTCAAGCGCGCGGTCGAGGCGTACTGGAAGGGCGCGACCGACCAGGCCGCGCTGCTCGAAACCGGGCGCGAGCTGCGCCGCCGCCACTGGGCCCTGCAGCGCGACGCCGGCCTCGACTGGGTCACCGTCGGCGACTTCGCGTACTACGACCACCTGCACAACGCCACCGCGCTGTTCTCGGCCGCGCCGCCGCGCTTCGGCCTGCCGGCCGCGATCGATCTCGACGGCTACTTCGCGATGGCGCGCGGCACCGCGGCGCAACCGGCGCTGGCGATGAAGAAGTGGTTCGACACCAACTACCACTATCTGGTCCCCGAGGTCGGCACGCGCACGCGCTTCGCGCTGAACCGCGACTGGCTGCTGCCGGAGGTGCGCGAGGCCCGCGCGCTCGGCCATGCGGTCAAGGTGGTGCTGCCCAGCCCGCTGACCTGGCTGTGGCTGGCCGAGGCCGAGCCCGGCTTCGACAGGCTCGAGCTGCTGTCGCTGCTGCTCAACGCCTACTTCGTGCTGTTCGGCGAGCTCAAGGCGCTGGGCGTGGCCTGCGTGCAGCTGGACGAGCCGATCCTCGCGCTGGATCTGCCGGATGCCTGGCTCGACGCCGTCGACATCGTCTACCGGGAACTCGCCGGCGCCGGTCTGCCGCTGCTGCTGGCGACCTACTTCGGCGGCGTCGACGCGCATGCCGGGCGCCTGCGCGCGCTGCCGATCGCCGCGTTGCATCTGGACGGGGTGCGCGCGCCGCGGCAGCTCGACGCCTTCCTCGAGGACTGGCCGGACGACAAGGCGCTGTCGCTGGGCGTGATCGATGGCCGCAACCTGTGGCGGACCGATCTGGCGCGGGTGCTGGGCACGCTGCATGCGGCGCGCGCCGTGCTCGGCGAGCGCCTGTGGGTATCGGCCTCGTGCTCGCTGCTGCACGTGCCGCACGATCTGGCGGCGGAGACCCGGCTCGATCCGCGCATCCGCAACTGGATGGCCTTCGCCCGCCAGAAGCTCGATGAACTCGCCGTGCTCAAGCGCGCGCTGAACGAGGGCGAGGGCGCCGTGTGGCGGGAGCTGCAGGCCGCGGCCCAGGCCATCGAGGACCGCCGCCGCGCGCCGAGCACGCTGCGCCCCGAGGTGCGCGCCCGCGTCGCCGCATTGACCGACGCCGACACCCGGCGCCGGTCCCCGTTCGCCGAGCGCATCGCGCTGCAGCGGCAACGCCTGCAACTGCCGCCGCTGCCCACCACGACCATCGGCTCCTTTCCGCAGACCGCGGAGATCCGCGCCGCCCGTGCCGCCCACCGGGCCGGCACCCTGAGCGAGGCGGACTACCGCGCCGCGATGCAGGCCGAGATCCGTCATGTCGTCGACCGCCAGGAACGGCTGGGGCTGGACGTGCTGGTGCACGGCGAGCCGGAACGCAACGACATGGTCGAGTACTTCGGTGAACAGCTGGACGGTTACGCCTTCACCGAACACGGCTGGGTGCAGAGCTACGGCTCGCGCTGCGTGAAGCCGCCGGTCATCTACGGCGACGTCTCGCGGCCCAGGCCGATGACGGTGGAATGGTCCACCTACGCGCAGAGCCTGACCGACAAGCCGATGAAGGGCATGCTCAGCGGCCCGTTGACGATGCTGTTCTGGAGCTTCGTCCGTGACGACCTGCCCAGGAGCGACGTCGCGCTGCAACTGGCGCTGGCGCTGCGCGACGAAGTGCGGGATCTGGAAGCCGCCGGCATTGGCATCATCCAGATCGACGAGCCGACCATCCGCGAGGGCCTGCCGCTGCAGCGGGCCGACTGGCCGGACTATCTGGACTGGGCCGTGCGCGCATTCCGTATCGCCGCCAGCGGCGTGCGCGACGACACCCAGATCCACACCCACATGTGCTACTCGGAGTTCAACGACATCCTGCCCAGCATCGCCGCGCTGGACGCGGACGTCATCACCATCGAGACCTCGCGTTCACGGATGAAACTGCTGGAAGGCTTCGCCGAGTTCCAATACCCCAACGACATCGGCCCCGGCCTTTACGACATCCACTCGCCGCGCGTGCCGGATCGGCAGGAGATGGAAACGTTGCTGGAGAAGGCGCTGGCCGTGGTGCCGGCCGAACGCCTGTGGGTCAACCCGGACTGCGGCCTTAAGACGCGCGGCTGGGCGGAGACCGAAGCCGCCTTGAAGCAGATGGTGGCGACGGCGAACGCGGTGCGGCGAATGGCTGCCTGTTGATTAGTTTTCGCAGCCATACAGGCAACCCGTGAAGGTCGCCAATCGCTTGCTAACTGGGAACTCGGCAAGTTTGGGGTTCTTGGTCCTTAGCAGTGACAGATCTCGACTTTGTCTGTCGCGAAACTCGCTCACCGTGTTGAACGTGCAGGCGACCGGCATGAAGTACTCGCCGATATACACGACTTCTCCCGGATTAACCGAGAACTCTGCTTTATCCACGCGACGTGCTTTGACATAGGGGTTTGCGATTTCGGGATACGCCTGGTAATGGCCAGCCGGCAAGGCAATTGCGTGAAGAAATCCATGATGGTCCGAAAAGTCACTCTCTATGGCGTAAACATCGACGGGAGCGCCTGCGATGACGTTCTGGCCCTTCTTGGAACCGACTGGCTGGATTCTCAACGCCGTCGAAGTCGACACGCATTTGTCGGGTGCTCCGGTAGACAGGATCACGATGCCGGAACCGTTGGTTAGCGACGACGTGTCGATTTGTTCTGGGGCCCAGCGGTTGGTCATCGTCCCGCATCCGGAGATAACCAATGTGATTAGAGTAGTGAGGATCTTCTTGGTCATTTTCGATTGATCTTTAATGTGAAGAATTGCTTCTAGCCGAACGCCTCACATCACCGGCTGCAAATGCAGAGCGACGAAGGAGCGGCGCTTTTTGCAGTCCGAGTGAATGTGATTGTTCGATGCTCATGCAATTCATGCGGTGCGCTTTGCGTAATCTTCGCGCCAGGTTTTCAATGAAGCCATGTCAGCCAAAAGATCGTCTGGCTTGGGCAGCTCCACAGGCGATTCTGTTGGCTGCGAGTGTTCAAACCCTGAGTATTTAGTCATGAGCGAATCAAGGAGACTGCAATCCGTATCCTTCAGCTTGGCCAGATCCTTCAGTTTCAACGTATAGACCGGTCGTTGGAATCTTTGAACTACCCCGCACAGCAGATCATTTTCAATAGAGCGCTCCACCAATGTCCTGAAGTCGCTACATATCGACTTCAGCAAGATTTCGGCATGTTCAAACTCGCCGTTTTCACTCGCCTTTTTTGCATCCTGATACCGCTGATTCATGAGTGTGTTCAGGGCGGATTTGATGTCGCTCTGCGAAAGTGGAATGGGGGCTGGCTCTCCGGTCCCCCAGTCCGCAGAGCGGATGCTCACCACATCGGGCTTGATGGTCTTTTTCTCGGCAAAATGCCGGACCGTTCCCAGCAAGGACAGGCGGTGAGTAAAGACAATGACCTGTTTATCCTGAGACAACTCGATCAGCCTTTGAACCACAGCCTCCTCATAGCTTTGGTCTAGCGAGGATATTGGATCGTCAAAAATAAACGGGGCCTGATTGCTCTTGCCGGTGACGTCGGCCAAAAATGCCGCAATGGAAACGATCCTATTTTCTCCCTCGCTCAGCACATCGGCGAGCCCATTCTGAGAGGCCCCTCGAAGCTGGAGCTTATGAAGGACGCGGCCCTTGGAGACTTTTGACTTCACGAGCTCGACCTTCACCTGAGACGCGCCGAGGGCCTTGAGCTCTGAGTTGAATCTTTGCACGAACGCATCCGTGATCAAGGCTTCTGCCAGCTCCCCTTTCTTCTGGGACAGGGCTTTGGTGTTGGTCGACTTCTTTGCTTCCTGAATTTGGTTCATTAGCTTCAACCGGGCGACTTCTTCATCAATGGCGGCGCGGTGCTCAGACAACCACTTTCTGGCCTGTAAGTTGTTTAGCTTCTTCTTGATCTCCTCCCGATTTTCACTTTTGGCATCTTCGTCATATTTTGCCGCTAGTTCATCGAGGCTTTTCGACTGGGCGTTGGCTGCTTCAATCCATTTCGGTGAGAGCAGCGGATCGGGAATGGCTTCTTCGGAATCGATCTCAGGAAGCAGGTCTTTTCTGGCCTGCAATTGAGCAAAGAAATCCGTAACCTGGCTGGCGACTTTATCTTGTGGAATGCCAGCCGCATCGATACGAGTCTTCAGCGCCTCCGATGTCGGTAGCGCCTCGATAGTTTGACTGGCGGTCTCGTATTCCTTGGCCGCATCGGATGCGGCTTTCTGCATTTCGCCCTTTACGAAATGTTCAAAGGAGGCCAACCGCTCCTTGGCCTCCTGGGACAAGGTCTGGTGACACAGGACACAACGGGAACCATCAGTAACATTCGGATATTCGGCTTCTTTATAGGCAGCCGATACGGAATAGTTCCGGGCCGCTTCCCAAAGTTCTTTCCAGACATCGGAGCCTATACCTTCCAGCTCGCTGCCGGAGAATACCTTTTGCGCCGCCGTGTCTGCCGCCGTCTTTTTGAGGATCGACTTCTTCTTGGCAGCAATGATCCGCCGGTAATTCTCGTCCGATAATTGTTCCATATGCTTTTGGGCATCCTGGACCAGAGTGTCGATATGCTGTTTCTGCTTTCTCAGCTGTCTCGCTTTTTCTGCCGGTGCCTGTTCGGCAAGGCGCTGTTGCAGCGTTTGCATTTCGGTATCGTCAGCACTGCTAAATGCGCAATGCTTGTCGATGTCCTGGGTCGTGGTCTTGGCACTGATAGCTTCGTACCAGATGCCTTCAGGAGTTACCTTCTTGTCAGCCGGAATATTTGGCTTTTTGGACTGGTGCCGGTTGGCCTCGTTGTCTAAGGCCGATGCGACCTTTTCACATGCGAGGATGAGCGAACTGAAGAACGATAGAACCGGCGGCTCGTAGCTCACCTCGTCTTCGCTGCTGACAAAGACCTTGCCAAACGAGGTGTCGAAAATATCAACGCTATTGAGCTCATCGCAGATACCTTGACCAGACCAGATATGAGTCTTCGGTACGCCTTCCTGCTCAAACGAAATGCAGGCTTTCTGTGCGACAGAGCCGGGCTTATAGACATTGCGATGGAGGGGGCCCGTTTCGCGGGCTCCGCATACATGTTTGAGGAGTCTGACGTAACCGGACTTGCCTGACCCGTTGTTGCCATAAACAATCGTGATATTGCCCTTACCAAACTCAAGTGGCTTTTTCGGAGCAAGAGCGTTTACTCCTTCGATTTCACTGATTGAACACAAACGCAGGGAGCCTGCAGCGCCCTGGGAGAACGCGGTAGCAGGAAAGGAACAGGTCGTTTTGGGCAGCTTACCGTCGGCTTCCTGCTGGCAAAGGTTTGCGAGCTCAGAGACGTCTTTGTCATTAAGCTCAGAGTGCTGAAGTAGCCGAGTAGTCGCAATCTGGAGCCACTGGGGGCGCTCTGAAAACCATTTAGTCAAGTTGTCGATTATATTAGCCATTTATCAGACATTCCCTATGTGCAGGCTCTTTCATCTTGGTATGCATCGAACGCTCACGTTGAGCCGCGCGCACGCAGTGCGCGTCGGACTCGAACGTGTTGTTAGAACTCACGCCGCTCTCCTCCGCCAAGGGCTGCGGTTTCCGGGGCATAGCATTTGCAGTTGATCGGCCATGAAGTTGTCCGTATCTGTGACGGTTCGAACGATCAAAGACCGATATTCCTGCAATCTGTTGATAGTTACGTATCCGGCGTCGCGCCCGCGATGCGCAATGTCGCCACGAGCTGTTACGAACGCGTTAACGTCCTCTTTCCCTCGACTCCATGCCGCCGATAATTCCTCTACGCCGAGCAAGCGCTTGAACAGTGGATCAAGATTCGTGCTTTTGGGAGTGTTGAGGCCACTAACCGATGCGCCGACTTGGTTTTGGTAAATAGTTGCCCAGCCATCTCCGGCCATCTCCAAGGGTTTTAGTTCATGCTTCGAATCTCGAACCACTTTTGAAATTTCCTTCCTAACAGGAAGTGGCAACTGATCAGGAGAATCACAGCGATCGACAAGAATACGGCCAGATTCGATCGCGAGTTCCTCAAGATATAGCTCCCAAGCTGCACACAGCATTAGGACACCGCCTCTTGTGATGTGGCCTAAACCTCGGCGACCTTGGCCATCGTGATTCAGTGCACCGTGGCTTTCAATGATCCGATCAACATCCACGAGCATGTTGGACTCAAATTTCAGATGCGCTCCAGATGGCATCTGCGTCTCCCGTGAGTTCTAGACAGTATGACTTTCGCAGGAGCCCGAAAAGGCGCTGACCTCCGCGAGGCCTTTATCGCGGGTTGGCCCAGGGCCAGAGCCGCACGAGCGAGATAGCACTACGCTCAAGGTCGGTTTCCTCATGCGGAGGTCAGCATGAAACACGATAGCACCGTCTTTGTCGGATTGGATGTGCACAAGGATTCGATTGCCGTGGCCTGCGTTGGATCGCTGCCCGATGATCCGGTGGTCGACGTCGGCACCATTGGCACGCAGCAGTACGCGATCGACCGATTGATCACCAGGCTGGCGGGGCGCGGGTCGCTGCACTTTGTTTACGAAGCCGGGCCCTGCGGTTTCTGGCTGCATCGCTATCTCGCCCAGAAGCAGCAGCGCTGCTGCGTGGCAGCCCCGTCGCTGATTCCGAAAAGCCCGGGCGAACGGATCAAGACCGATCGTCGCGATGCGCGCAAGCTCGCCCTGGCGCTGCGTGCCGGCGTGTTGACGCCGGTCCACGTGCCGACGCCGGAGCAGGAGGCGTTTCGCGACGTGGTTCGCGCCTGGCAGCAGGCCAAGCGCGACATCGCGGCAGCGCGCCAGCGGCTCAAGGCGTTTCTGCTGCGCAACGACATCCGCTACACCGGCAGGGCGACGTGGAATGCCGCGCACCGGCGCTGGCTCTCCGAGCTGGTCTTGCCCAGCGCACCCCGGCAGATCGTGCTGCAGGAGCTGATCGACACGATCTCGCAGCGTGAGCGCCGACGTGATCGCCTCGAAGCCGAAATGGATCACCTGGCGCCGGCCTGGGACGGGTATCCGCTGGCCTGTGCGCTGCAGGCATTTCGCGGGATCCAGAAGACCGTGGCCTACACCGTCGTCGCCGAGACCGCGGACCTGAGCCGTTTCAACCATCCCGCCCGCTTCATGGCATGGCTGGGTCTGGTGCCCGGCGAACACAGTTCCGGCAACACGCGCAGACAGGGGCCGATCACGCGCTGCGGCAATCGCTGGGCGCGGACGCTGCTGATCGAAGCGGCGTGGGCGTACCGCTATGTTCCCAAGGTCAGCGCCATCATCGAGCGCCGTGCCCAGGACATCGATCCGTGTATCCGCGAGCTGGCGTGGAAGGCGCAGCTGCGCCTGACCCACAAGTTCCGCAAGCTCAAGGCGCGCGGCAAGCACAACAATGTCGTCGTCACTGCGGTGGCGCGGGAGTTGGCCGCATTCATCTGGGATGCCGACCGCACCCTGCGTGCGGCCTGATGCTTCAATATCGGAGGTGCGTCGCCATCCCGGACCGGTGACGTGAGCAACCCGCGACGGCGTTAAGCGACAGCAGTCCATGCCATGCGCGTTCCTAGAGTGCGGACAGGCTCACAGACGGAACTCAGTGATGCGGTAACCAGTCCGCGGATATCAGCATGATCCACCGTCGACACGACTGCCCGGTACCCGGCGCATCTCCGATCCTTCTTCGGGAGC
>NPIE01003132.1_pt1 | contig 45421 bp, 24 predicted proteins | sample 8637661 | NCBI WGS metagenome assembly NPIE01 (sample SAMN07420842, study PRJNA396082) | bioreactor metagenome | isolation source: sample BA12 brine-fed electro-methanogenic bioreactor BA | place: Japan: Kochi | collected 2016-12-09 | reverse complement strand
GTACATCCGGCGACAGGAAGCCGAAGATCGTCGCTTGGATCAGATGCAGATGTTCGATTGACCGCCGCCGCAGCCGGCTCCCAAACAACCCGCTTTGAGCGGTTCACATTCCAAGCCTCCGGCTTTGCCGGAGGTATTGACCCTTTTTGCCGCAATCATTAATCATTATGGACAAAGAACTTATAAAATGCCCCGGACGGACTGGAAATCCGTGTGTCGGTGGTTCAGGACTGCGCGAGGTGGTTCGACGCTATGAGCGAGTGCTTCAGTTTGGAACACAGCAGCGGTCGGACCAGAACTTCCGTCTTGCTTGCGAATTCGGTGGGTAGTCAATCGGCTTCTTCTCGCGATTCGGCGGTATCATCTTCGCAGATGACGCGGAACCCGACATTAAAGACCCGTCGCCACGTGGGATAGGACAGGCGAAAGGCGCTGCGGCAGCGCACAGGTCGGTCGAAGAATGATCCTCCGCGCACCACCATGCGGATTTCCGCCGCGTGCGTCCCATTCGTCCCATCCATCGAATCCGTCCACTCCGCCGCATTGCCGTGCATGTCGCGGAGCCCCCATGCGTTCGCCTGATAGCGACCGACCGGAGCTGTCACGACAAATCCATCGTCGAAGCGGCGCTCGCTCAGGCCTGAGCCCTCCAGCACCGCGTGTTCCAGCCCGCCCGTGAGACGGACGTAGTTCCCTCGCGTCGGATCGCCAAACGATTGATCCGCGAGGTTCGCCCAAGAGGTGAAATCAGTATCCGTACCGCCATAGTGCAGCGGAGTGACGCTGCCGGCCCGGCAGGCATACTCCCACTGGACCTCCGTTGGCAGGCTGAAGCACAAGCCCGTTCGCGCCGAGAGCCAGCAACAGAATGCTGTCGCCTGCTGCCACGAGACTCGCACGGCCGGCTGCCGTGCCCCATTCAGGGGCAGCCCCCGATCATCCTGGCGCGCGTGCCGCTTCTGGTAGTATCCGCTTTCGTGACGTGGGTCGAACAGTCGGAACTGCTCGTTGGTGATCTCGCATTGGGCCATCCAGAATGGCTTCACGACGGCAGCCGACCTTAAAGGGCGCTCATCCGGCGCGCCAGTGGCATCGCCCATTACGAACTGCCCGGCCGGAATGCGAATCAACGTGAGCGGCACACCAGGCGCCAATTCAATCGTCTTCTCACGCAACTCCCGCGCCCCTACCGGCAGTGGCCTCGGCGCCGGCACAGGCTCATCGTTGGACAGTTGCGCGGGCAGCACGGTTGTCTCATCGTAAGCCGGCGTCGGGGGAATGGCCTCTGGGTCCTCGGTAGAGCCACCATACGCGCGCCGCAGTTCCATCCGGCGCGCATGCATACCGTCGGGGATGGGATAAACCTCGCCCCACGTACCGTGACAGGGCGCGTTGAGATCGACCCACGTGACGAGGCGGTCCCAAGCCTCAGCATCCAGCCGCACGCCCTCGTGCCCCTTGCGCAGCAATTGGATCAACTCGCTCGTATCGACATGGTACTCGCCGGGCACGAGCAGGCTCACGTCATCTTCAATGCTGACCCGGCGGACATAGGGAATCAGCGCCTCATACGCCGGGGTGTACTTCACCGTGCCGCCGGTCTCCGCAGCCATGCGCGGATGCAACCGGTCGACACCGAGCCTGGAAAGCCGGCGGCCTTTATAGTTGTGGACGTGCTCTTGGGGGCGCAGGTCCGGCCTGGCCGCCTGGCCGTCGTGACAGGCCGCACAATGCCTGTTCAACACCGGCTGCACCTCACGCGCGAAATCGAAACCGCGTGCCGGCCCATGCCAAGGCTCAATTTCGCGGATCCCCCGCCGCAGCGCCAGCGCCAATTGCGACGATGCAACCTCACCGGGTCCCTCGTGACAACCGACACAGGAGAGCGTCTCGCCCGGCATGACCGTAAGCCAGCTTCGCATCAACTGTAACGCTTGGCCCGCATGGTCCAATACCTGCACCGCCAGGGGGGTATTGGCCGGTACGCGGAACATGGCCGAACCATCCTCTTCGAGCGGTATGGTGCCGAGTATCCGCATCACCTCCCAGGGGCCGCCGTAGCCAATCTTGTCCGGCCCCGCCAGACCAGGATAGCCAAAGTGGTATGCGAGAACGCGGAGACGCTTTGCCGTCCCGTCTGGCACGCCCGCCAGACCGGGCCCCGAGTACACGTCATGCAGATAGACTACACCGTCGCGGCGCGCCAAGTCGACTCTGTCGGCAACCACCGGCGGCTTGACTCGAGGTCGGATGGGGACCGGCTCGAGCAAGGCATAACCGGGTTCGTCCCGCAGAAGCAGCAGATTGTCGAAGGCATCAGCAAGATAGATGCCCCAGTTCGACTTCGCATCGGGCCAGCCGGCAACGAGGAAGTACTTATCGCTCAGCGGGTACGGATGCAAGAACTTCGGCCAATCCTGCTCTACCAGCATGTCCACGACCTTCGGGTCGATCGGATCACCTCGTCCGGAGATGCGGCGGACCAGTCCCTGCGCCTCATGGCTACCCCGACTGGTATCCATCAATACGAGCTGACCCATCTTGTGCACACCGTGATAGCCGGAGAGAATACTGATGAGTCGATTGTTGTGACCGGGCAAAGGCCTCGGAAAATACAGGGAGTTCGGGAACCACGAGTTGCTCCCGTAGACGGCCCGCTGGCCCGTTCCGTCGGGATTCATCACCATCAACTGCCGCAGGAAGATGTGGTTAATGCCGGTATAATCCCAGCGATGGTACAGCACTTGGCCGTCCGGCAGCACGCACGGATGAAAGTTGTGGTCCTGGTCGAAGCAGAGTTGGCGGACGCGCGAACCGTCAGCGTTCATAAGGTAGAGATTGGCGACCCATTTCTGTCCATGCCAGCAAGGCACGGCCTGAAAGGGGGCGGTCGAGCCGAAGACGATTCGGCCGTCGGGCAGGTAGCATGCGTCGAAGGCGTCCACATCCTCCGGCATATCCGAGACCGGCCGCAGCTCCGTGCCATCCGCACGAATCTCCCAGACCCGCCAGTTCGTCCTGTCCGACTGCGTGAACAGCAGCCGGTCGGCATCCCAGTGCAAGTCCACCTCGCCCACGTACCCCCCTGTCTCGGGTCGGTAGAGGGTCGCAACCGGCGCCTCACGGTGGGCCAGCGATATCACGCCAATCTCGTTATCATAGCCCTCGCGCGGCACCGACGAATTGCATTCGTGATTGGAGGGAAACCCCAGGTTGGCGCCCGGGGTGCGTGAGAAGGAGACCTTGGTCTCCTTCTGCGCGGGGGGATCACGCAAGGGTGCCCGCTTGACGACCAGGATCTGATCGAATTTGAGCAGCGGATTCGCCAACAGCGCCTCGCGTCTGAGGCCATCGAGGCGCTCCGGCGAAATGTCGCGCTCCAACGCATCAAGCCGCCGCAGATACTCCCTGCCATCCGGATAGGCCGATCCAAAAGTCTCGATCAAATCCTCAATCGCCGCCCGGAGAGTCCCGCACTGGTATCGCATCAACGTACGCTGAGAATCGTCCGCTTTATCCGCCGGCCACGTCGGCCGTGTTGCCAACAGGGTCGTGATAACCACCACAAACAACAATCGTCTGTTCAGCAAACCGATACTCCTCAGGCAAATGTCATCCCGAGCGGCCGATGGAACCAGTGCCACGGAGGAAGCGACAATGCTTCCGCAGCATCATTGAAGCCAGATGAGCACGCGACCAGAGCACACGATGTGCGTCACATGTGTCATTGTCAATGTCACAACGTACGATCATACGACTGCCTCAATGCCATACATTTGACAGAAGCGGCGCAGAGCCCTGGCGTAATCGCCATAGACCATCACCAAATGGTGTCCTTGGAGATCGGCAACGTCTTCCAGTTCGTTGATCGTCGTTTCCACATTGGTGCGGCAGCCACCGGTCTGAGGAACAGGCGGACAACCGATGGTCTCGCCCGAGTAAACGAGCATCTGTGGCGTATCGCGATCAGATGAGGCGTGCAGATACTTCGCAATCGTCACCTCCTGACCGGGCGAAAAGAGCACGCGCGGCACGCAACCCCATCCGGCCTCTGCGTGATTCATCAACATATAGGGCTCCGGTGAGGCATCAAATCCCGCCATGCGCGATGCGCTGGTGCAATGCGCGCAGAAGTAATGGTTCCGCTCGGTCTCGACGGCAGGATTGTGCTGGAAGCCGGGGCGGTCGAAGAGGTACTGCAGGAGCATCATCGTCAGCGTCGCATCCAGGTCTGATTCGCAGCCAGCCGGGATGCCCTCGTTTCGCAGGTCCATGAAGCCCATGCACGGAGGCACATGCTGATGGGGATGTCGGAGCCCGGGCAGACAGTCCATCATAATGGCGTCCACCTTGGCCTGAGCTACGACCTTCTTGAGAGCGACCGTCGCTCGGGCCGCATCCAATATATCGTCGTTGCTGGGCTGGTGGACCTGCGTCGCCTGGCTTTTATAGCGTTCTGCGAGTGCTCTAACTTCGTCGGTTTGCCCGGTCCGCTGGAATTCCTCGATGAAGCCGGTATTGGCAACAGTATCAACGGTGGTCTCCAGGTGCGGAACCTTTTGGCTTGCCCCGGCCGAGCGAGCGATGTTCAGCATACGGCTCTGCTTCATCCAACAAGCCGTCCGGATCATCCTCATCCCATCTTCAACCGCTTCGAAGCTATCGAGTCCATTGATCATATAGACGCCGGGCTTGCGATGCAGTTCGCGGATCATGCCGACCAGCAGCACGCCGAGAGGGGCAAGGACGACAGTCGGGAGCTTCGTCTCTTCGACGATTCGTGTAAGATGCGGCCAATGGCCTTTCTTGAATGGCACGAGGAACAGCCCATCAGGCGGTTCGGCCTGGGCCTGGCGAATGAACCGAGCCGCTGCCTCAGCGTCGGTGAGTGGGTCCCGCTCGACTGCGATTCGCATGCCGAGCTTGCGCTCCATGCTCTGAAGTTTGGCCATGTACTGTAATTGGCGGCCCTCCGCATCAAACGTGGAGCCGGGCCAGCTGTAGTAGCCGACCTTGCGAAGCGCCTCAGTAGGGGGGTATACGAACGCGGCCCGAACAACCGGCGGTTTCTTGACCTGCCCGGCCGGCCGGGCCAACGCAGGACCACCGAGCCAGCCCAAGGTGTTCATTGACAGGGCAGCCGCTGTCCCGCCGACAGCTTGCAGGAACATACGTCTGGGAAACTGATTCAAGGTGCGCGACGGTCTCATCATAGCTCCTTTCCCGTAGATCGGATGATGGATTCCATCAGTTGCCTGCAAGCATAAGCGTTGGGCCACAGTATACAGGGGTTCACGTCGTATGGCGACGAGAATCGTGAACACCCGCCGGATGGGTACCTGCTGTCGATTGTATTCTTCGCGGCAGGGCTCCCTGAAGTCGCGGGCCGGTGTCCTTGGCTAGCTCAGTTCCGGTGTACGGGGACTGGCACCTTCCCGAGCATGTTATGCACGGCGCAGGACAAGGTTGCATATGGAGTCTGAATATGGTAAAAGAAGAATAGTGGAGTACTTTCTCAAGGACTGTGGGCCGTTTTGCCGTGCCGTCACACCAGATCCTGCGCGGGCCCAAGGTACACTGGAAGCAGCACACCGGTCGCTTCACGGACTAGGACATTGACATCATTGTCATCGGGAGGAATCGGTATGTCTAGGAAACCAATGTTAACATGCATGGCATTGGTGGCGGCGTTTGGGTTTGTCCGGACTGCTTCCGCAGAACTTATCGGCTATTGGAGTTTTGACGAAGGCTCGGGGGTGATTGCCAAAGATGAATCTGGTAACGGCAATGACGGAACGCTCGAAAATGGTACTGAATGGACGGACGGCCAATCAGGCTATGCCGTACAATTCGATGGCACGGACGATTGCGTGAACCTTGGGAATACTGGAAATCTAAGCATCACGGGCGACTTTACGTTTTCCATGTGGGTCAAGATATCAGCATACCCAACGTCATGGAGAAACATGTTGTCCAAACTCGTGGATGATCAGCATGTCGAATACAACTTTCGCTATAAAACGGCAACGGAAGGACAATTTTATTACGGTACTGGATCTGCGGCCATCGTATGCAGTTGGAATCCTACCGAAGACTTACCACTAAACACCTGGACGCATATCGCCGGTGTAAGAAAGAGTAAGACCCACCTGAAGCTGTACTTCAATGGCGTTGAGAAGAGGACGCTTAATACAACAACGGAGGCCGTTTCAACCGCCGCTAATGTCACCATCGGTCGTCAAAGCAACAATACCTTCTATTTCACCGGCATTATAGATGAAGTGGCGATTTTCTCGGATGCGCTGGAAGAAGCTGAAATCCTCTCCGCCATGTCCGGGCTAGGCAATAAAGAGCTGGCCTCCAAGCCAAGTCCTGCCAACGAGGCCGTCGATGTGTCGCGCGACGTGGTACTTGGCTGGGTCGCCGGTGAGTTTGCTGCCACACACGACGTGTATCTGGGCACATCGTACGATGCGGTCGCCGGTGCCAGCCAAGACAATCCGATGGGTGTGCTTGTCAGCGAGGGACAGAAGGTAGCCACGTACCAGCCGGACGCCATACTGGAGTATGGCCAGACCTACTACTGGCGCATCGACGAGGTCAACGCACTGCCCGACAACACGGTGTTCACCGGCGCGCCTTGGAGCTTCACGGTCGAGCCGCTGGCGTATCCGATTGCCGACGTGGTGGCTGCGAGCAACGTGGCTTCGGCGGGCGAGGGCCCGGAGAACCTGGTCAACGGTTCGGGGCTCAATGCCGATGATCAACATTCGGTCGACAGTGGTGATATGTGGCTGGTCAGCACCAACGGCAGCGGGCCGGTGCAACTCGACTTCACGTTCGACAAGGTCTACAAACTGTACGAAATGCTGGTCTGGAACTACAATGTGGTGTTCGAGGCAGTGCTGGGCTTCGGCGTGAACGATGCGACGATCGAGTACTCGGCCGACGGTGCTGAGTGGACGCTGCTTGCCGAGACACAGTTCAACCAGGCAACGGCGCGTAACGATTACGCGGCCAATACCGTCATCGATATGGGTGGTGTCGCGGCCCGGGCTGTTCGGGTTAAAATCAACAGCAATTTCGGGAGCCTGACTCAGTATGGACTGAGCGAGGTGCGTTTCTTCTACACGCCGGTCTTGCCGCGTGAGCCCGAGCCGAGTGCGAACGCCACGAACGTGAGTGTCGACGCGGTCCTGGATTGGCGCGGCGGTCGCGAAGCGGCGTCGCATGAGGTCTATTTCGGGACCGATGCGGAGACCCTGACTCTGGCTGGTACCGTTAGCGAGAGCACGTTTACTCCAGAGGCCTTGAACTACGGCGAGACCTACTACTGGCAGATCGTGGAAGTCAACGAGGCCGAGGCGATCAGTGCCTGGGCCGGTGATGTCTGGAGTTTCTCAACCCAGGAGTATACGGTGGTTGATGGCTTCGAGACCTACAACGACGACCTCGACGCAGGTACGACGATCTTCGACACCTGGTTCGACGGCTGGGTCAACGACACCGGTTCGACGGTCGGATACTTTGACGCACCGTTTGCCGAGAAGACGATTATTCACAGTGGCACGCAGTCGATGCCGCTCCAGTACGACAATACACTTTCACCGTTCTATTCGGAAGCCGAGCGGGAGTTTGATACCGAACAGAACTGGAAGGTCAGCGGCACCGATACACTGCTGTTGTACTTCCAGGGCGTGCCCGGTCCGTTCACGCAACTGGCTTCGGGCAAGATCGTGATGGGTGCGGCCGGTGCCGATATCTGGAATGCAGCCGACGAGTTCCGCTTCGTCTACAAGCCGCTCAGTGGCAACGGCTGGATCGTGGCCTACGTCGAAAGCGTGGCGAACACCGATCCGTGGGCCAAGGCCGGCGTGATGATCCGCGAGACGCTGGAAACTGGCTCGACGTTCGCGGCCGTCTACGCGACGCCCGGCAATGGGTGCCGCTATCAGGGGCGGTTGACCACCGATGTGGCGGCGGTCAGTGACACGTCTGTCGCCACTGCCGAGCAGATCGCGATGAGGACGCCGTACTGGGTCAAGATCGAGCGCGTCGGCAATGCGTTCAACGGCTACTACTCTACGGACGGTACGAACTGGACCGGCATGTCGTGGAACCCGCAGACGATCGCGATGGCGTCCGACGCCTACGTCGGTCTGGCGGTGACCAGCCATTCGGCAGACGTTCTGGCCAGTGCCGAGTTCTCCGACGTCGCGACCACCGGTAGCGTCACGGGTCAGTGGACCGTAGCGACGATCGGTCCGGAACAGCCCGAAGGCAACGGAGCAGGCCAACTTTACGTGACGCTCGAAGACGCAGCGGGCAAGACCGCCACCGCCACGCATCCGGCGGGGAACGCGGCCGTGTTGCTGGGCGGTTGGAATGAATGGCTGATCCCGTTCAGCCAGTTTACGGGCGTAAACCTGAGCCGCGTCGAAGTGATGAAGATCGGCGTTGGCAATCCGGCCAATCCCACGGCCGGTGGCAGCGGTATCATCTACGTCGACGATATCGGCTACGGTAGTCCCGCCGCGCCGTAACAGCGGCGATCAAATAGGACACAAACAGACATTTGACAGATCATGGCGAGTTGTTTGCTGGACTGTTCCAGAGCCTCGTCGTGCGGTACGCAGGAGAAGGTAGGACTGCATGCGTTAATCCAGGGCCATCGTGTTGGCCTTGGGTATCGCTACTGAGAGAAGGAGGATGCTTATGTGCGGAAAGAAGTGGATTGTCTTGACACTCTGTGGCCTGCTGGCGAGTCTTATGGGCACTCCCGCCCTGGGCGATGATCCCGCACTTGTTGGCTGGTGGAAGCTGGACGATGGCGCGGGAACTGTTGCCACCGACTCCAGCGGCAATGGGAATCACGGGAATCTGGTGGGCACGCTGGATTGGGTCGACGGCATCATTGGCGGTGGCCTCCACTTCGATGGCACGACGGCTCAGGTCGACATTCCGCCCAGCAGCAGCCTGACCGTCATCAACAAGGGCGACTTCTCGTGCATGGTCTGGTTGAAAACCGATGCTTTGGACGGGACCAACCAGTACGCATTTCAGCAGGCCGATCTGAACGGAAACGGCCGATCGTGGCTCTTCATCGCCGGTGACAACGAAATCCGCAGCTACGTTGGAAATAATACGACCGGATCAGGTGTTTATGTGCAAGCGCAGACCTGGTACCACGCTGGTTTTGTCGTTACCGAAAACGGGGCAGCGGACAGCGTACAGATGTATGTGAACGGTGTGCCGGAGGGCGCGGCAACCCAGTGGGGCATGGAGGACTGCGGAGGCGGTTTTTACATGGGGGCCCACAAAGGGCTTGCCGCCGACACGCGCTGGACAGGCATTCTGGACGATCTGAGGGTTTACAGTCGGGCTTTGACCCAGGAGGAGATTCAGACGGCCATGTTGGGAATTCCTCCGGAAGTGGCAAGCAATCCTTACCCGGTCGACAAGTCGACCGACGTATCCCGCGATACGCCTCTCACTTGGCAGGCAGGAGAGTTTGCCCAGACGCACGATATCTACCTCGGAACCGTCGTTGATGCCGTCGAGTCCGCTGACCGAGGCAATCCCATGGGTGTCCTTCTCAGTCAGGGCCAGGCGACTACCGAATTCGATCCCAGCCGGCTCGACTTCGGCCAGACTTATTATTGGCGGATTGATGAAGTCAATGCAGCTCCTGACAGCACGATCTTCAAGGGCGACATCTGGAGCTTCACCGTTGAGCCGATGGCTTATCCGATCGGCACGGTAGTGGCCACGAGCAACGCGACCTCCGACCCAACGGCTGGCCCTGAGAACACCGTCAACGGCTCGGGTTTGAACGCCGTCGGTGAGCATTCAACGGAGGCTGCGGACATGTGGCTGGGCACCGGCGGTGCTGAGCCGATATGGATTCAGTTTGGATTCGATCGTATCTACAAGCTCCACGAGATGCGGGTCTGGAACTACAACGTACAGTTTGAGGCTGTGCTCGGTTTCGGGCTCAGGGACGTGAGCGTTGAGTATTCGATTGAAGGTATCGAATGGACGACCCAGGGCGACGTCGAGTTGGCCAGAGCAACCGCGACGCCGACATACACCGCCAACACCACAGTCGATTTCGGCGGTGCGTCGGCGCGATACGTCCGACTGACCGTCAGCAGTGGCTGGGGTATGATGGGCCAGTATGGTCTCAGCGAAGTACGTTTCACTTACATCCCCGTCCAGCCGCGCGATCCCCAACCAGTCGACGGCGCCACGGAGGTCGATCCGGCGACGATCTTGAGTTGGCGAGCCGGGAGGGAAGCCGACACGCACGAAATCTATCTCGGAATAGACCCCGATGCTCTCACGATAATCGATACCGTTGACCAGGCGACCTATACGGCCGATCTCAATTTCGGAGACACCTATTACTGGCAGGTTGTGGAAGTCAACGAGGGTGAGGCCGTCAGTGCCTGGGCTGGTGACGTCTGGAGTCTCTCGACGCTGGAATATGCACTGATCGATGGCTTCGATGAGTACGACGATGACATCGACGCGCGCACGACCATCTTCGATACGTGGCTCGACGGCTGGGTCAACGAGACCGGTTCGACGGTCGGATATTTCGATGCGCCGTTTGCTGAGAAGACCATCGTTCGCAGCGGTGGGCAATCGATGCCGCTCCAGTATGAAAACACCGTCTCGCCGTTCTACTCCGAGGCCGAACGCATCTTCGATTCGGCGCAGGATTGGACCGTTAACGGCGCCGATACACTGGCGGTCTACTTCCAGGGCGTGCCGGGACCGTTCGCGGAATTGCCGTCGGGCAAGATTGTTCTGGGTGCGGCCGGCACGGACATCTGGAATACCACCGACGAGTGCCGCTTGGCCTACAAATCGCTCAGCGGCAACGGCTCAATCGTCGCCTACGTCGAGAGCGTGGCCAACACGAACGCCTGGGCCAAGGGCGGCGTGATGATTCGCGAGACGCTGGACGCCGGCTCAATGTTCGCGGCGGTGTATTCGACGCCGGGCAACGGGTGCCGCTATCAGGGGCGTCTGGTGACCGATGCCAGCGCCGTCAGCGATACCGCGGTGGCGACCCCCGAACAGATCGCGCTGCGTGCACCACACTGGGTCAAGATTGAGCGCGTGGGCAATGACTTCAACGGCTACTATTCGACGGACGGTGAGAACTGGACGTCGATGTCGTGGAATCCGCAGACGATCGCGATGGCGTCCGACGTCTATATCGGTCTGGTGCTCACCAGCCACGCGGCGGGCGTTCTCGGCAGCGCCGAATTCTCCGACGCCGCGACAGCCGGCAACGTCAGCGGGCAGTGGACGGTCGCCACGATCGGCCCCGAGCAGCCCGAGGGGAATGCCACCAGTCCGTTGTACGTGACGCTGGAAGACGCCACCGGCAAATCGGCGACCGTGAGTCATCCGGCCGGTGATGCCGCTGTGATCCTGGGCGGCTGGAATGAGTGGGCGATTCCGATGAGCGACTTTGCCGGTGTGAACCTGAGTCGGATCGAAGTGATGAAGATTGGTGTCGGCAATCCGGCCAATCCCACGGCCGGCGGTACCGGTATTGTTTACTTCGATGATCTCGGCTACGGCAAGCCCGCAACCACCGAATAGCCGAACCTGGCGCAGGTCACGACGATCATTCCAGATGCAAATACCCGCGTCCTCTGGGCGCGGGTATTTGCCTGTCGACCGACGGTCACGTAAAATAGATGGATTGGACTGTTGTGCCCGTTGCAGGTGAAACTCCCTAGATTGTCGGATAGTGCGATCCGCTCTGTCGGAGCTTGGACAACGAGATCATCGAGCCACCGCCGCAAGGCACCGGACAGATTGTCTGCCAGGAGCGTCTTGGCGGACTCTTGAAGTCCTATCGGAGGGCCGCACGATTCAGACGAGTAAGTTGACGGTTCTGCACGGGTCCTGGGGGCCTGCCCGCAAGGGAGTGGGGCGGTGATGCTGCTTAAGAGCGGCAGCTCGTCGGAGAGTGTGACCTCGGCGCCGTGTGTTTGGCGCAGGCGGAGGCCCCGCCGAAGCCGCAGCCGGAGCCAAACAGGGGGGCATGGGAGCGAACTAGATCGACAGGGAAATCGACGAAGAGTCGGTCGGCCGAAAGGTGGTGGCAGGGGCCTGCGTATGATCTGGGTCAATCCGAGCCGATCGATCTGCAACACGATCTGCAACAGCCGGGTTTCTTTCGGCTACGGTTGCGTTTCGGTTACGCTTCGGCCAGCCTACGGGGTCTCAATTTTCCGTCCATAAACCATGGAAACACAATCACTTACAAAGCCGTTGAACGGACTGAAAATCCGTGTGTCGGCGGTTCAGGGAAAAAGCTTCGCTATCAGTGCGAAGCTTCAAGGCCTTCTCGAACAGACGCCGGCGAAATTCTCCGGCGGCCGTTCGCACAAGCTCCTCGCTGTCGTCGATGATATGCCCTGGCCGCGCCTGGTTCATCGCGTCGGCTACCTCCTCCAACATCGCCTCCATGTCTTCACGCAGTGACTCTTTCAGTTGCTTCTTGCTGATTGGACCATTCATCCATGAACTCCTTGTTCTCTAAACCGTTAAAGAACAAAGACTAACGTCGCAACAACGAAAGCGCCAGAATATTTTCACAGACACACAGCGATGACGACAGCCATGTTCACCCATGGGCGAACGCCCGGCGGCGAACCGTCCCCGCTCACCTTGACGAGGTCTCCTTTGACGTCGGTGACCGTCCATGGCTCCGCGATGCCTAATGCATTTCCGTCCTCGTTGGGGCGTTGAGAAATAGACAGATGGTCACCGACAGCAGGCCGCAGAGCCCCGGGCGATTCAACCCGCAAGGTCATGTTATCACCTTTCACCGCAACGACGGTTCCCTGGATCTCGCCAGCCCGGGCAGCTTGTGCGGGCAACATACATACCATCGCCATACACAGTGATTTCAGATGTTTATTCACGTCCCATCCTCCCATAGTGGACCTGCGGCCAAGGCGGATCACCAGCTCCGACCCATATCGGTGAGTTGTTTCTGAGCGTATTTGTCACCGGCTCGGGCGGCGCGTTGAAGCCAGGGCACCGCGCCTTCCTTGTCGCCGATGAACATCGAATGGAGTACGGCCAGATCCCGCAACATAGTCTTATATTGCGTGTACTCGGTATTCTGTCCGGCGTCCGGGACGCCCCTGGTAGCGCAGCCGGCCATCACGTTGGCCGCGGCGTGGAACCAGCGCTTGCACTCGTCGACGTTCTCCAAGTGTCCACGTTGGGTGTACCCCAGTTCCTTTAGAACATCCACGTGGAATCTGACCCCGGACATCGAGTCGTGGTAGGCGGCGAAGGTCAGCTCGTCATCGCGCGGTTTCGTCCGTGAAATGGCGTCCTGCAGGATGGTCAACGCCTTCTGGAACTCGCCCCGGTTGCACAGGATCTTTGCGCGACCCGTGGCGCTGCCCGAGATGTAGAACCGGTCCTTCGCGCCGTTTGCCGCGCGTTCCCACCACTTTAGGGCGCGGTCGTGATCGCCCCTGGATTGGTAGCTTAGCGCGATAACATGCTGTGAAGGCCGGTGGCCCGCTTCGGCCATCCGCAAGACGCTCTCTTGTGTCTTTCTCTCACTCGGTGTGCCCAGGTAAGCGGCCCGGGTCTGCGGACGCCGCCACGATTTCACCGGCAAGAGTGCCAGCATCCCGGGCGCCGGCGTACCGTGCTCCTCCTTGACGTGGGCCTTCGCGATGACGGAGTCAGCATTGACCTGGATGACCACGAACTTGCCCTTCAACGGCACGAACATGTCCGCCATCTCGGCGCCGAGTTGCACCGAATCCCCGGCGTGCGGCAGCCACTCCTTCTGGGATAGGGCGATGTGAATACGTTCGCCGGCAACGGCCGTCACCTTTCCACGCAGTTCCTCCGGTGGCTGTGGAACGCCCGGGGCCGCTTCTGATAGCAGTATGAGCCCGACAGCCAGCGGCAGCAGGCGGAGGAGTCGTATCTTCTCGAAGAGCTGAGGCATCACGGTTTCAACCTATCTTTCCTGTGCACAAGCACGTCAAACAGATTACGGATTCACCGGCGGAAAGACGGCAACATAGCCACGGCCCGGCGTGCCGGATGCACCCGTCCCCGCTTCCGCCGATACCTGGTTGGCGTCAATCCCGGTCACCGTCCACTCCCCGGCCATGAAGATCAGTTCGTCGAAACCGGCCATGGACTGCCCAAGGCGAACCGTGTCTCCGACCTTCGGCAACATTTCGGATTCCATGGCGATCCGCACGGAGCGGCCGTCAAACCCGACCACCTTGCCGTGGAGTTCCTCGGGTCCGGTTCGAGTCGGAAGGGTCTCTGCAGGCATCGGATCCGTGGCGGCTGGTGTTTCCTCGGTCCGGACCACCGGGGGGTCGGACCGGCCCGCTTCGATCTCGTCCCATATCCCGGTACCCGGATCGTCCTGGGCAACGGGGGGTGGCACGGGGTCCGGTAGTGCGGCGACCCGTACATCACTGACCATCACAAACCGGCCCTCTTTCAAGAGAACGTTGATTCGGTATTCGTGGCCGCCTTTCACGACCAGGTCAAACGGTCTCACCCGGTAATCCCCGCTAATCTGTAGGTGGCCGGGCGTGACGAACCGATCAAGAGAGGAGCCGGATGTCATCCTGCCTACTCTGCTACCGTTAAAATGGATCGGTGTCGTCGCGGTGATGCCGAAGAATTTGGAGGGCCGATGGAGATAGATGCGCGCGATTTCGGGCGTAACCGCGGACACTGTGCCAACGGGGGCTGACTTGGTCATGCCCGCATAGGGCGAGGGCGCCCGCGGACCGGTGGCGCACCCAGTGGCCACAACCGGGAGGAGGCATGCTGCCATACTGAATACGGCAATAGTCTTGCTCATCACTATGGTCTCCTACGATCCTCGTTTATTCACTTTCTCGTCAGAACCAGCAGCCGCAGCACTTCTACTGTCGCTGCAGAGCAATGGTCCCGTGTCCCTCGAATGCCCGGCCTCGTCCCGTGGGCTGTTCGCGGCACGCGGTTCATTGCCGCAAGCGCTCCCAGAATGTGCCCGTCCCGTACAGCTCCCCGTTACGTCTCTCAAACAGGCCGAACCCTTTGCGGTTAACTCTAAGAAGAGGCACCTCGTCCCAACCACTGCCATATACCGAATACTCCTGACCGACGTAGTCGCTGCCACCCATATCGTTGGGCCCGCTCCTTTTCAGCTTGAAGTAGATCCCACCCGGCCGGTAGCCCTGCCCCCACCAGAAACCGCCCACCTTGACGTGAACCAGCCGCCCGACATAGTTGATGCCATCCTGGGTGCCAATTTCCACGATCTTCTCGTTGTCGCTATACCCAAAGCGACCAATGAGATCGCAGTCCGAGTTCCGACCGTTTGAGGCACGGGGGTCCGGTCGATTGCTTGTTTTCGTTGCGCTAACGGCGGTCTCGTCACGGCGTTTTCCCACGAGCTGACCGCCGGACAATGTCAGGTCCACAGTCGGCGTGCCAATCCAGTGAATGCTGACATAGGCCTTGCCATCTCTGACGCTACAACTCCAGAACCCGCCCTCCACAATCCGGTTGCCCCGCCAGGCAATAGCCCTGCGGGACTTTGCCGGATGAGGGGCAAAAGACATGCTCTTGGGACACAGGGAAACCACCCAACCATTGGACCATTGCCAAACGCCGGGAATCTGTTCGCAGGTACTGCTGCCACCCGGCCGTTCGTAGTCACCCCACACATCAACCGTCACCGTGGTGCCGGGCGCCACCATCGTGCCGGGAAGGGGTTTCTGGGCGCCAATGCGATGCGCTCTCGCCGCCTCCCGCGCCGGTCCGAGCAGCGACGGCTGGACTACGAGGCCGGCACGTTCCAGGGCCCTTTTTGCATCGGTCAGTGTCAAACCGCGAACGTCCGGGATTGCGGTTCCCGGAGCAACATAGTCGCTCCAGACTTCGACCTGCACGGTGGATCCGGGCGACAGGGCTGTGCCGGCTGCCGGGCGCTGCGCGCGCACCTTCCGCGAGCGTGATGGGTCGGGTGCGGCGCCGAGAAGCGTCGGCGCGATTCCGACGCCGGCCCTCTCCAGCGTCCGCTTCGCATCGGCCAGGGCCATGCCGCTCACGTCCGGTACCGTTATTCCGGGCGGCGCGTAGTCCCCGTAGACGTCTACATGAACCGTACTTCCGGCCGCGACCCTCACGGTTGCCGATGGCTTCTGCCCCGCGACCGTCGCGGCCTTGCCCAGTTCCGGGGCAGGACCCAACAATGTGGGCCGAAGCATGAGATCGATATTGCGCAGTTTGTCCTTTGCATCGGCGAGGCTGAGCCCCGTGAGGTCCGGGACCGTGACCCCTTGTGCGTACGGAGCGTGAACCGTTAGCGTCACCTCGCCCCCGGCCTGCATAACGGTCCCCTTGGCGGGATCCTGCGCCTCCACGGTTCCGGATTTCTCCCTCGCTGGCGCGGCAGACCCGGGTCGCAGGAAGGGTCTCAGCTTGTTCTTCTCAAGCCATTTCCTGGACTCGGCAAGAGACATCCCGACGAAATCGGGTAGGGTCCGCAGGTCGGGCACATACGGCGAGTGGACTGTGAGCTTAAGCGTCTGCCCTTTCCTCAGGTACTGCCGCCACGCCGGATCCTGTTGCTCGATGGTGCCCTCGTCCTCGGGTGTCTCGGCTGGCGTTCCGGGGGCCAGCGTGAACGTGAGACCGGCGCCGGTAACCGCGGCCTTGGCCTCCGCGAGCCCCACTCCTTTCAGGTCTCTGACCCCTCGGTAGCGACCGGTAAACGAACCGATGGGCTTGCCTTCGAGTCGCGCGACCACGTATTCCTTGAGCGTTCCGTGGTCGACGGAATCCAGCTTATTTCGCAGTCCCCAGACGGTCTCCTCCGGCGTGCCGTCGCGGTAGTCGACCGAGTCATGGGTGCGTATCGTGCGCGCGCTAAGAGCGGTCCCGACAACACGGCCAAACTGGTCGTATCGGCAGTTGGCGCCGGGCACGGCGTTTTCCGGTGGCCTGGCATTTGAGATCCATTCTCGGATGAGCGCCGCGACGTCCGGGTCTCTTGGATTGAGCGTGGCCGGGTTGATGGAGCCCGTTGGCCTCGTGCCCTCGCTGGGGTCCGGTCCCGGCACGACCACGGGCGGGCGGCCTCCGCCGGGAACAGCCGGGTCAACCCGCGGCATGGCGTCACCCGGGGGCTGACCGCTGTCGGTGTCGACCACGTCGTCGCTGGTGGGGGAGCGGTCCGGAGTTGTCACGTCGGCTACGCCTTCATCGAGCCCCGCCCCCGGTGGCGCGCCGGGCGAAGGGCCAGCGTACGGTTCGGCCGAGAGCCCGTAGATCCCGAAGCCGTATATGTGCCAGCTACGGACATGAAAGTCGACGAGGAGATAGATGCGCGCCTGCGGGTCACGCAGGTGCCACTGGAGTGTACGCTCGGGCCTTCCGTAAGCTGCCCAGGGATGCTCCGGCACAGTATACGCAACCCGCAGGTTGCGGTACTCCTCCGAGATTCTGTTTCCGGCACCGCCAACGCGGATCTGACTCCAGGCACTCTCCGGGACGCTGCCAGGATCCCATGGCTCGTCCGTCTGAAAGACATCGATGCCAGCGGAATACCTCGTCGCAGAGGCCAGGCTGCGATCGGGTGCGGCGGTGGCCCGGATGAAACCCGGCACCTTGGCATAGACCTCCAATTCCCCTTCCAACACCTGGTACCTGGCCGCGCCCCAGCCGCCCCCGCGCACGCCCGCCGGTATGACGAGCGGTAGCTCCAGCGTCAGATGCCCACTGGCCCGCTTCTCCGCATACTCGGGCCGCTCGGACACGGGCCTGTCCACCCAGTCCTTCAGGGTCAGCTTGGCTCTCAGCGTCATGCTCGCCTTCGTATCGGCCATCGTAGTCTGCAGCGTGAGCTGGCCCACCCAGTTGTCCCTCACGGGAACGCTCTTCTCGGTGACAAACCCCTGGAAGTGAAGACGCGAATCAAGGATAACGAAAGTACCCTCGGTATGCCAGGGGGCGTTCCTTGGCCTTCGTATCGACTCCGTCGCCGACCCGTCACCGGCCAGCTGCCCGAAAACCGCCGAGCCCTGGCCGTCGCCACGGGCGGCCGGCGCGAGGGGAGGATCATCTTCCGGATCATCGACAGCGTCGGGGCGGTATGGCCGCGTCTGCACGGTGTACCGGCCGGGCAGCTCCAGGCGGCCAGTATCAAGCATGATCGCGAGGGGAGCCGGCGCATCTCCGGTCGTCGGGTTCAGGTAACCGACCACGTGCCTTGCTGTCCGGGGTCCGCCCCCGTCGCCCTCCCACTGGTATCGATGCTGGTACCGGGTCTCGATACAAGGCTTTCCATCCGGGCCGACAATCCGAACATCCCAGTCGCCTTCCGGCTCCGGCCCGCCGGGCCTGGGCTTCCGGCCGGTCCACCCTGCCGGCTTGCTCCCGTGCCAGAGCCGCAGGCCGTCTTGCGCTTGCTCGACCTCGACGAGCCTGCCGGGCTTGAGGAACAGCCAGACTGGCTCGATGTTGAACACCCGCTGCTCACCGTAGTCGCAGAGGAGGTAGGAGTCATCGTCGAGGTACTCCCTCCCGCCTCCCTGGCGCAAGGGGTGGACCCGCACGATACTCGCCTTCGCGTCGGTCCCTGCTATCCTGACCGTCATCCGAGGGGCGGCGTCGTCAACCAGGGCGCCCTGCGCTGAGACGTTGAACCCTATGGAGTCGGTGGCACCCTCCTCAGCATCCCGTTTCACGTCGAACGTGATGGTGTATGTGCGGGTCGCCCCGGGCCCCAAAGCGCCCTCCGAATTCGCCTGTATCCGGATGTTGGTGATCCACTCCCCATCTCCAGCCACCCCAAGTTGCATGCCACCGATGGGTGTCTCCCGGCTCGGATTGACGACCTTGATCGTGAAGCGGTTGTTAGTGGATCCCGCCTTCACTACTCCGTCCACGTCTCCCTCGGCAAGGGCATGAGCCGGTAGGAGCAGGGCTGATACCAGGACCATGAGGACAGTTGATCTCATCTGCAGTCTACCCTTCGGAGCTACCGGCCAGAGTTCGCGGCCCCGGACGCATTTCCGGGAATGACCCCCTCTCCCTTCCGGACTCTGAGTTCAAGAATTTCTAGGTCAGGGGAGTAATCGAGAGCGAGGATTCCGGATTGAGGTTGAGAGACCCTACCAGTGATCTCTCTCTGGCTCTTCCGGCCCCGATCCAGGTTCACATCATAGTTCTTTGAGACGTTCTGGTCTTCAGATGTCAGCTTCAACTGGTAGTGGTTTCTCACGACCGCCAGGATGGTTGGTGCCTTCTGCCCCCATGAAGCAGGAACGGGGGCCCTTTCCACGTGGGTACTGTCCTCCGTCCCCCATGAGGGGGCGTCGAGGGAGACACCAAATGCCTCCTCGTCTGCGTCCGTCAGAGTCTTCACAAGCTGATCGAACTCCGCCTTACCGGCGGGATTGTTCCGACTGTAGAGGTTGAATCGGAAGCCGGGGAATCCCCGCGCCAGCCTTGCCCTGGCGTATCGCGTCGCGCCCCCCTCGTTCTCCGCCCAGAGCTCGGCGTACACATGGTCCTCGCGCTTCGAGATGATCTCCCGTGCCTCGGCATTGAGTTTGAACTCGAGGATCTGTCGTTTCGGGGAGAAGTCCGTGACGACGGTGAGAGCCGCAAGTTCCGCGAGCGGGGCAGGCAGACTCTCCCAGGCCAGTTTGCGGACCGGTTCGGGCCCGCCGCCGCTCTCCGCCCTGCGCTGTTCCTCAAGGTACTGCTTCGCGCGGTGCAGGGGGCGAATACCAACTGCAGATTCGGGGCCGAGATCATAGCCCTGCTCGGGCCCCACGTTCGCGATGTTCTCTGGGAACAGCAGGTAGAAGCGGATAGCCTGAACCGCCCTCGGGTAATGGTCGTCAGGAAGCTTCTCGTAGCCGCACACATCGGCCCTGATGACGATCGGTGGGACTGGCTGCCCATTGTAGGTCTTGCCCACGCTGAGCTTGCGTGGATCGAGACCGCGATGTCCATAGAGGCCCTCTCGCAGATTTGCCTCCGCCGCCTGGAAGCCATAGCCCGCCAGTTTCCTCGTGGCCCCAGCGCTGCTGAGCCATTTGCCCTCTTTGATCGAATCCGTGGTGTAGAAGCCCTTGTCGTTTGCTTCCACGAAGACCTTCGCCACGAAGTGGATGTCACTGTCCGTACCATAGATCGCCCCAATGGCGTTATGGAGCCCCGCTATGACCTCATCGACCACAGTACCGGCAGGATTGAAATAGAGTTTGACCGTGGTGAACCACATCCGCAGATAGTCGCTCGGCTGCCAGTCAAACACAGTGGGAGAGAAAAACCAGGCGGTACAGGTGGGTTCGTCTTCGACCCACGCCCACTTGATCGGCTTCTGCCGAGCGGCATCCAGGAAACCCTCCTGCCCATCACCGATGATCACTCCCATTTCATCGCGGATGTGTTTGGGGACCTGGTACGGTTCCAGCACCACCTCGCCGATCACCGGGGGCGGACTCTTCTCCCGAGGGCCTACCGGTCTGCCCAGGACCCAGGCCGGTAACTGACTCAATCCGACGGCCAGCTCCTCGGCGAATCCCGGATCATAGCCGGCGAAGGGGCGGAGTATCCGGTAGTCCAAATCGTCAGTGAGTCCCGCCTCTTCCATGAGAAGATATAGGTCAACGCCCCAGGGACAGAAATCAGCGAGCAGATCCATGGCGGTCAGGTCCGTGCTCTTCTGTTCAAGACTTGAGAGATCGCGGGGCGCCGCGAGGGTCTGCGTGGTACGCTGGTTCCGTACATGGTGTATGGCTGAGTAGTCGCTCTCGATTTCCGCCTGCAAGACATCAATCGTACGATACGGTCCGTAGAGAACACTTCCTGAAACGTAGCTCCTCACCTCCTGGCCTCCAGAAGAAGCGTAAGCCCCGCCGGGCACCAGGCCCGTGCCAATCGTCTCATAGCCGGCAAAGGGATGCAGCGCCTTCTCTTCCCGGCCCCTGACCACGACCTGTTGCTTTCTGTAATGAGGCAACTCTTTCAGGTCGGGGTAGCCGAGGTCGCGATAGGTGCGGTGCAGGAGCACTATCTTCCGGAGCAGATGAACCCCTTTCCGGTAGTGACTGAGGGCCTCTGATCTCTGATCGCGCCTCATGCGACCGACAGCAGCAAACAGGAGGCATTCCGCGTGGATCAGTCTGCCCCGCATGATGAAGGGTCCGTCTTCGCCATCCGGAGCCATAGTAGTGTAAGGAAGGAATACTCGGTTCGCCAAGTCCTCCCAGCGTTCGGCTTTTGACTGTTGCTCGGCCTGTAATTGAGCGTATGCCTGATCGAAGACCTCAAGCCCCTCGAAGAACTCCCTTTGGAACGCGCTCGGTCTAGACACACCCGGCCCCGAATTGTCCCAGTCGATCACATCACCCGGCCCCGGCAACTTTGGCGGCCCCGGAACATCCGCCCGCGCGGACGACTGCGGGAAGAAGACAAGATTGAGGAGAAACAGAGGAAGGGCTATGAACACTGACTTCTTCATATGCCACGCTCCGCGACGGAGTTCAAAACAATATCGTCGGCCTATTCCTGATGGAGAATTTGATCTCTACCGACCAGAGCTATTATATCGCCTGAGGATACACCAATTCAAGGGAAAAGTGACCCCCGGAAGCTGTCATGGTCGTAAGGTGCATAAGGTCATCTGGGCCTAAGGCGAGTGATTCCACAGGATTGGTGTCCAAACGGTAGGCGAAGATGGGGAGGTAGGGGATGCCGTGCATGAAGAGGACATTGGAAGATCTGTGTATTGCTCTGCGGTTAGGTGACACGCAAGCGCGTTCGTCGGGGGACTGTGCAAGGTCAGCCTTCATATACACTCACCGTCCGATGATAATTGTTTCCTATGGGGTACCCGGGAACCACTGGCTGGTCTTCCTTGAGTTGAGCTTGGCATTTTGCGGGACGGCACCCTCGAGACGGTGGAGGTGACGCTCGCGGCGCAGAATTCGCTCCCGGCCTCCGGCTGGGGCGGGCAATGGCCGTCGTGGCTCGGCGTGTCTGCCGAAACGGCCAGGCCTGAAATAGCGTGGCAACGGCGAAATCGGGGAACCTATGGCATACGCGTGCTCGCAGTCTACCCCGAAGGCCCCGCCGCGGGACGGCTGCGCCGGGGCGACCTGATCGTGGAGTACGAGGGATGGCCGGTTCGCCATTCGCTCTCACTGGCGCGGCACGTCGCCAGGACCCGACCTGGAACTGAAGTCGAGCTCGGGGTCGTCCGTGGCGCCGGGGAGCGGACCATCACCCTCTCCGTTCAGGCCGTGGACGAAGCTAACGGCGGCCGGATCTGCCCGCCCGTCGAAGTCCCCGCGTGGGGCCTCGCAGTGCGCGGGTTGAACCAGACAACGGCGACGGAGGTCCGTACCCAGGAAACGCACGGTCTGCACATCGACAGAATCCTGCCCGGCAGCCCGGCGGGCGAGGCGGGATTAAAGGCCGGAGACGTGATTCTGCAGATCGACGGGTTCCCCGCACTGGACCCGCGGCTCCTCCAACGGCGGGCGTCGGAATTCGAGGTGCGACTGACCGGACGACGCGCCGGTTCGCCGTTCATCTCTGTCCTGACACAACCGCTCTCACCAGGGGACGCCGAGTCGCTAGACGATGACCTGGAGTTCCCGCCTGTGCCGAGGAAACGGAGGCGGTAGCGAGGGAGAGAGGGATGCAGGCCGTATACTGGAAACCGGCGATTGGGCAACGGAGTATTCCGGAATGCGAGAGGTGTTGAAGGTTCGCCGGTCTATTGCGCCACCGGACTGGTGACTGATTTTGTAGATATCTCGATGGACGAAGGGGACTGGTTCATGCCTGGCGCCATGGGAAAGGGCCAGATCGGCGTGAATGTGATGGATGGGATCAAAGGCGGCCTCATGGCGTGGATTAGCAGTAAGGAAAATGCCGCGGCACAACTGCTCTATGACGGAATCACCTTGGAAGATCCCGATTTGACACAGGCCTTCGGCAACCCCAAGACATACGATGGTGACCCCATGCCGGCTGTCATCTCTCGCGCCGACGTACTCGGCTTCGAGCCGCGCAAGGAGAACCGGTACGTCAAGGCCTGGCATGTGAATCGGTACTATCGCCTGGACATCCGCGCGGCGGGCAATCTGATAGCTCCATATGAAGACGCGCGGGACCGTGGTGCGCGGAAAGAGATGATGTGGCAAGGAACGACCGCATCCATCGGGAAGCCATGGAAACGGTTGCCTGACGAGCCGAAGTTGTGGGGCACGCATGCGAGGCTGCTGGACTTCACGCCGAAGGGCCAACTGATACGGATCAAGTTCCCCACAGAGACCGAAGACAGTTGGCGGTATGCGGGCGCCAGCCGCCGGTCCGCCCTTGTGGCAGAACTCGTGCTGCCCGGGAAGAAACCCAACCGGGCCCCGGTCGTCTCCGAGATCAAGAATCACGAAGCCGTGTTTGTGCTGTACAACGCCACGCACGGCGTGCTGACACCGCCTTCTGAGTGGCTGGCACTTCCCACAGAGGGGGAGCGGTACTACCCGCTCTATCGCTCGTATCGCATTCGCGTGGCGTGCACCACGCGCGAAGAATCGGGCTACACCATTCACGGCGATACGACGAATACCCTCGACGAGTTCCGCGTGCAGGTCACACAAGAACCAGGCAAGCCGGTAACCGGCACAGCGTCCCACCCGGAAAAGGGGTATGTCCAGCTCGGCTACACCTACCAAAAGAGCGAAGGCCTCGTGGTGGAATCGAGCGGCAAGCTTCCCATGAAGCCACGCCTCGGTTTGATCATTCCGGACCCGCATTACCAGACGGCTTATACAGAGAAGGATGATACGGTTCTGAAAGTGAACAACTGGACCTTCCGGGCAAGGGCAGTCCTAACTCCGGCATCCGTCGGGTGGCACCAACTCCTGGTCAACGTGGGTGGCAAGGATTACCACATCTGGGACCGCGTCGAACGGATCGGGCAGCCGGCGATCTTCGACGCCTGGATTCCGGTGCTGCCGGACCGGCACAAAGTCACCATGGTCGCAACCGAAGGCGGCTAGTGCACACGCACACTTGCTGTCGAGGTTGCACCGGTAGATGACAGCTATTCGCAGCGCGATCTGAGTCAGGCCATGCACGAAGTGGAGGCAAAACGGCTGGAGCTGCAGCAGCACGAGCAGGATGACGCAGAAGAGTGGCGCACGCTGCGTGCCGACACTCAGATGCACGAGGCAAGAAATCGGGTCGGTCGCAAACTCATGAGCTTGCGCCGGTACCGGGACGCTCTGAAGAAAGCTGGTTTCTGCAACGCCCGGACCGACATCCTCAACTACCTGTACAGGCATTGATCATCAGACAATCCATTATTCAAATCGCTCTTCTCTTCGTGCTGCCGTTGCTCACGACCGGTGGGCTCTTCGACAACAATGAGAAGCAGAAGCCGTTCGTTACTCTGGAGGCCCCGCCCAGAGAGGTGCGCTGGGCCACGACCGGACTATTGGTCGAGCTGGAGCAAGAACCGAGACAGCTCACGGTCATGCACGTTTCATGCGGTGGCTATTCCCGCCATTTCGTCTACGATCCGAACGATCCCTGGCGGCCCACCGTGCTCCGCACGTACGGCACGAACCTGCCGCTGAAGCCCGGGGAATACGAGCTCACACTCGACGTCTATATACCGAGCCGGGACGATCGCAGCGCTATACAGAAGAAACTGGCTTCGATCAAGCACGCGTTTCGCGTGTTCCCGATATCTGCAAACGACTCCTCATATGACGCCGAGAAGGAGTTGGCCACGGCCCTGCGTGGGAGCAAACTGCGGATCCGAAACGCAATGGACGCCTACGACGCGGCGATGCGCCGGACGCGCAGCGGAGCCGACAAGAATGTCACTCTGGATCGGTACATGTTCAACTATATCAACGCGCAGGTGGATGATTTCCGGAAACGGGTCGCGGAGTATGCAGATTTGGCGTCGTACTACGGCAGCCGGGGCCGTGATGCCGATGCGCTTGCTGCGCTCGAATACGCGAACCAGATCTAGGAATCGGAAAACGGCACGACATTCGATGGCCCCGGGTTCCAGGCACAGCCCTTGCGATATCACGCCGACACGTACACGCTGGCGCCCGTACATTTCATGCGGTTCAGTGAGTTCTACGTGCGCCAAAGCGACTTGGCTTCCGCCATTCCATGGCAAGAGAAGGAGGCGGTGTTCTACTTCGATCAGGCGAGGCACGCTAGCCTCAGCGCCGAGGACAAGAAGCGCTGCCGGAATAACGGGGCGGGCGTCTACCGGGCCATCGCGCATTTGTGCATCCTGCTCGAGCACGGCTGGGATGCATACGACAAATGGATGACGAAGGCCAGACAGTTGCGTCCGGAATGATCCGGCACAAATCTCGATCCTGCAAGAGGATCTCTTGCATTGGAGAAGTAGTACCGTACGGTGAAAATACTCATCCGGGCTCAGAGGCAGTGATTCCAACGAGTTGGCGTCGAAGTTGCAGTCGAGGACCGGGCGGTGACCAACAGATGCATAGAATGGGCCCATCAGTTGTCCTACGGAGGATGGGACTGCAGTAGGAATCGCAATCGCCAAGTCTTTGTCGAGTTGGCGTGGTTTGATAGTAGCTTGTTCCTCGTCTGCGCCCTTGTGACACAGTGGTTGAAGACAGAGTTCATTTGAGATTAGCGCATCCTTCCCGATAGGCCAAGTAGGCGATGATGAAATCACATTCTATCCCGTTGCTCCTATGCTGGTTTAGGGGTCATCGCCATTGGCACAGTGGTGTCAGCACATTATCCGCCTACCGAGAGATCTTGGGCCTCTGGGCTATATGATGGTCGGTTACAGCTTGGTTGGTAAGATACAGGCTGGTTATCCTGCTTTCCAGGAACGCGTCGGTGAGTATGCGAAAAGGGCGAAGAATTGGTCCCGGCTGTCGCCGATCAGAGAATGAGAGATTGGGACGCGCAACGACAGCTACTGTGCTCGTCTGCTATCCCATCATCATGCATTTCAAGAGCACAGTGATAGTGGGGAACCGCCTGGCGATTGTCGAAGATCCGTGACAGTATGGTGACCAACGGATTGGTTGTCCGTTGGTCCTCCTGAGTTGAGAGATAACTAAGCGGCGACACAATGAAGATCGCCTGCGGTTGAAGCAAGCGATCTGATTTGGATGACGAGCCATTCAAGTGCTATCCTGGCGACGAACCCATCAGATTGGCCTGCCTGCAAGGACGGAAGTATCTTGAAGAACGGTCGGTGGGGCCGTATTGTTGATGAAGACCATGGTCAGGTACTTCGACCCAGACGTTTGGAATGCTACTGATGAGCCAGATACCGACACTATCAGCTCTCTTGCTGCTTGCCTCTGTAGTTTCCTCGGCGGACGTGCTGAGCCACGACGATCGGTCCGTTCTTCAGAGAGGTGCCGCGGAGATACGCAGGGAATCTCTGCTGCCCCCAAACGGCTCACAAGGTCGACCGCTACCCTTGGTGAGTCACTGGAACATGGGCAGCCAGGGTAAAGGCTGGACTCCCCAATACCAGATCGGACTGCTACGGAGCGGTCATCACATCCTCCCCTGGTTTGCGTGGCCCCAGGGTGACCCCGACAAGGACGAAAGAACGGCCCGACGATTTGACGATCACTACGCCGAACTCATCTCGATCTGCCGCCGGTTCAGGCTGCCCATCTCCTTCCGTGGCACTCAGTGGGAAGCCGTGTTGGTCGGGAAGCAATATCGTACCTTGCCGCCCCAGCAGTGTCCGGCCGTCATCGACCCTAACGGCAAGCCCATGGCCAGGCTCAGCCCATTCGGTCCCGTCGATCCATGGCGCGATCCGGCCGACGCGTATATTGACACCCCGGCGATGAAACGACTCCAGCGAATGTATCCTGATCCACCCCTGGTCCTGTTCCTCTCCAACAATGAGGCCCCGAAACTCCGCTGGCATCAGGTCCACGGCTCGAAGCGGTATCTGGACGAGTTCGGCAGCGAACGATCCGATGAATTCACGCGCAGGGTGGTTTCCCAGGGCTGGATGCAGCGCTACCGTGTGATGTTCGACGCCATGCGCGATGCCTTGGTCAGCGATACGTGGAAACAGAACGTCCGTTTCGTGGGGTACGGAGCCTTTGGCCCGTCCCACTTCGGTCGCTGGGCGGGATGGAAGGAATACTCCCTCATCACTGGCCAGTGGACAAGTCCCGACTGGCACGTCTGGCAGGGGGGCTCCCCGTCCTATTACACGCACAACTGGTGTCCCAACCGCGATCATTGGGTATGGTCCACCCAGGTCGAGTCGATGAACTGGATCTTCCAGTTGGAAGAGGCCTTCTCCGTGAATCCCGACTTCTGGTGGGAAGTCTCCCTGTGGGACGGCAACGGCGGCGGCTGGACACCCGAGAAAGGTTACGTGCCCGCGCTCCTGGCGGAATCGAAAGCCTGTCAGTATCTCAAGGACGATCAGACGTATACGCCGGAACGCTACGAAGGGTGGGCCCAGTTTGGTCTTTGGCTGCTGCGTCCGCGCGTCCTACGAGAGTTTCGCGGAAGCACCGTGCCTCTGGATCCCTGGCGGCCCTTCTTTGATCGGCTGCTGGCCAGCGTGGATCGCCTCTACGAGAGCGAGACACTTGCACGCTTCTGGCGGCGGGGCTCTCTGGTGCCGAATCGCGCCCACCCGCATCCCTTCCAGTCAGAGATTCCGAACGAGTACCAGGATAAGGACCGATGGTTCGCTCTCGACACCAGTGTGGATCCGCCTCGGCCCTGGAGCATGCAGACGGACATTCCTGTCTTCAGCCTTGCCCTCGTCATCGGTCAGGTACCGCAGCGGCATTGGCTGCTGTACGCTCATAGCCCGCTGAAAGACCGCCGCGACGTCGAAATCACGATTCCCGGGTTCGGCGTCGTCACGGCGGACGTCCCATGTGCCGGCGCGTTCTACACGATCGATGAATCGACCCGGCGACTCGTGGCCATCTCTCCTGCCGACGATTGAGCGGGTCCCGAAAGCCTGTGTCAGGAGGGTCGCCTTGTGTCGTCTGCTCAGAGGGCGTAGAATCAAGAAGATCGGATCATGATTCGGAGACCAGGCATGATGAGACGTCGTGACTTCATGAAAACTGTGGCGGCCGGAACATTGGGACTTGGGCTTCCGCGCCAAGTTCTATCTCGTCAATCCGGTCAACGTCCCAATATCCTGATGATCACGTGCCATGACATCGGCCAGCATTTGGGATGCTATGGGGTCAAGTCGGTCCGGACCGACAATCTCGATCGTTTGGCCGCCCGCGGAATTCGCTTTTCCCGCTTTTATTCTACCTCGGCGGTTTGCTCTCCCGGACGCGGCAGTCTCCACACGGGAAGATATCCCCAGTCCAATGGACTGATGGGATTGACACATGCTCCGTGGTGGTGGAAGTTGAACGAAGGCGAACGCCATATGGCGGGCATCCTGAAAGATGTCGGGTACGAGACACACCTGATCGGCTTCAATCATATCGACGCAAACACCGATCGATTGGGATATGAGTACACGGCTTCCGAGCCATGCAGGGCGTCGGAAACCGTCGAAGCCGTCCGACAACTCATCCAGAAAGCTCATGGGGCGGATCGCCCGTTCTTCGCCAAGGTCGGGTTCACCGAGGTCCATCGCCCGTTCACGCATGGCGCCGACACCGAGAAGGGTGTGTTCGTGCCGCCGTATCTTCAGAACACCGAGCAGGTGCGTGCCGATCTGGCTGCTTTTCAAGCCATGATCAGGTACTTCGACCAGCGCGTCGGGGAAATCCTCGACACGCTGTACAGCAGCAGAATCGCCGACAATACGTTGGTCATTATGACCGCCGATCATGGCATCCCCTATCCAGGGGCCAAATGGTCTCTGCGGAAGGCCGGCATCGAAGTCCCCCTGATTCTGTACCAGCCGCAGACGTGTCTTGCCGGAGGAAAGACATTTGAAGCCTTGATGAGCAACGTCGACGTTCTGCCCACGCTGCTCGACCACCTGGAGGTTGATATCCCTTCAAGGATTCAAGGCGTGAGTTTCAAGGGCTTGATTGAAGGAAAGGCAGCCTCCAGTCCGCGCAAAGAGGTCTTCGCCCAATACACGCCGGATATGAAACGGGATAATCTCTCACGATGCATTCTGACCGAACGCCATCATCTGATCCGGTACTTTGATCAAGGTCGCACGGTGGACTATCCGGTGGATGTGAATCCCCAGGAGTTTGCGAATCATCATGTGCGCTGCAGGACGAAGGGGGCACGGCCCTTTGTTCAGCTATTCGACATCATCGACGATCCATACGAGTTGAATGACATAGGACCGAAGACCGAAAATGCCGCCCTCGTCGAAGAGTTGTCCCGGCGGCTCTTGTCGTGGATGAGGGATGTGGACGATCCACTACTCAAGGGACCCCTGCGGACTCCTTACTACGACAAGGCCATCCATGATCTCCTGACTGTCGGGGGCTGACACTGTGACTATCAGCCCGTCGAGAGATGTATGAGCCTGGATCTGGGGGGCAATGGTCGACGTCCAACACCGGGAGGAAGACGTGTATGAATACAAACAAGGGCCAAGTACCGCGACGTGCGTTTTGCAGAGGAGTACTGGCAACGGCCCTCGCTTGTCGTGTGCCGAGGCCCACGTGGGCAGTGTCTGACGCCAAACCGCCCAATGTCTTGTTCCTCGCGGTTGACGATCTGCGGCCGGAGCTTGGGTGTTTCGGTGCGACCTGTGCGCAGACGCCCAGCATCGACAAACTGGCGGCCAGTGGTGTCAGGTTCACGAACCATTTCGTGCAGGTACCGACGTGTGGTGCATCCCGGTATGCGTTATTGACCGGTCGTAGCCCGGCCAATTCGGGCGTAACCTCGAGCAATGCGGCCTTCTACCAGGGAAACGCGGCCTTGAACTCTGCGCGTCTTGATGGGGCGCAATCGATGCCGGAACTGTTTCGCAGGAACGGCTATCACACCGTCTGCATTGGCAAGGTGTCTCACACTCCGGATGGCCGGGTGTTCGGCTATGATGGAAAGGGGAGGGGGCAACCGGAGGTTCCGCACGCTTGGGATGAGTTGGCAACGCCGTATGGAAAGTGGAAGCGTGGCTGGGGAGCGTTCTTTGCCTACGAAGGGGGAAGACACCGGGAAGACGGCCAGGGCCATACGGACCTTATGGAGTTCAGGGCCAAGAAGGATGAAGATCTACCGGATGGTCTGCTGGCCCAGGCGGCAGTCGACAAACTGAGGGAGGTCAAGGATACGGGCAAGCCTTTCTTCTTGGGGGTAGGCTTCTACAAACCGCACCTGCCGTTTGTGGGGACGCGCGGCGACTGGGAGGCTATGAGTCACGTGGATGTCGCACTGGCCCGGCACCAGCAGAAACCGGACTCGGCCTACTGGCATGAAAGCGGAGAATTCTACCGGTATGACGCTCCCTTTGCCAAGGACAGGCCGCTGGCCAAGGAGAGTCAACGGAAAGCCAAACGGGCCTATCTGGCGTGTGTCCGCTACGTCGATCGTCAGATTGGCAAGGTGCTTGCCGCGCTCGAGGACTTGGGGCTTGCCGCCAATACGGTAGTGGTGCTGTGGGGCGATCACGGCTGGCATCTCGGGGACTCGCAGATATGGGGAAAGCACACGCCGTTTGAAAGAGCGGTGCACTCACCATTGATCATTCGTGCGCCGAGAATGCATTCCGCAGGGCTCCCGTGCGACGCCCTCGTTGAAACCTTGGACCTCTACCCGACCTTGATTGACCTGTGTTCTCTCAGAGATACGCACGTGGCCCATGCGTTGGATGGCCAAAGCCTCTCACCGCTGCTTCGCGACACCAAGGCCAACGTCCGCAAAGCGGCGGTGAGCTACTGGAGATCGGCCATCAGCATCCGCACCAGAACGCATCGCCTGATCGCCGACCACGGTGGAGAAACCCCCTCAAACATTGAACTCTACGATATACGAAAGAGCTGGGACCCCCTCGACAATTGTGCAAGGGAAGAACCGGAACTGGTTGAACACTTGCTCGGCTACGTGTCGGGCGGATAGGACGAATACGGTCTCTTCACGTTTACCAAGCTTACGAGGCAGTCGGGACTATGGCTCCGTGTTGGCGGAGCATATCCTGGATGTCCTCCAGTGGTACCTTGAGCGGTGTTGTATTCTCTGCCACGGCCAGTGCGGCTACAACACCTGCGACCTGGCCCATAGCCATACAGGATGCCTGCACGCGCAGTCCTGAGTTTGCCAGTCGGTCAGTGGAGACACTGCGGCCAGCCACCATGAGATTACGGCTTCCCCTGGGAACCAGCGCCCTCAGAGGAACAGTCGGTATTGTGCCTCTGGCCAGGGGTTTGGGTTTGACGCCGCTGCGTGTGTGAAGATCTACCGGATAGAAGGCATAGCAGACCGCATCGTCGAACACGCGTCCTGAGGTATAGTCCTCGACGGTGATCACGGTTTCGCCCTGGATGCGATAGCTTTCCCGGAAGCCGGCCTCGGGCTGCAAATGCATCAGGCGCTGTTTCGTGGTACGGACCTTGGCAAGCACGGCCTTGCGCCCTTGAAGGTTGGCCGCCGTCGCGGTACGAGAGTTCGATGAATCGGCTCCGTGAATATATAAACTGTCCAGCAAGCCGGAGCCGGGGCCATTCGGACGTCCGGGATTATGTGCCGTATCCAGTTTGAACAGGATAGAGCCGGGCTGCGTTTCCTCGCTACGGAATCGCGGCAGGTTCAGCATGCCGACCACGCCTGCTCCACCCGTGCAGTCGACGATCTGTTTGCACAACACGCGACGCCGCGTGCCGAAACCGGCACAATCGACCTGCCAGCCGTTCGCGGTTCTTCTGACAGCCTGGGGAAATTCGTAATAGGCAATCTCAACACCAGCCTGCTCGCACTTCTCCTCGGCGAGCAGGGCATACAGGAACGGGTTGATCCGGAGTTGGTTCTTCCAGTGACGGTCGGGAACCTGGGAGAAATCGGGGAACGTTCCGCCATCGAACTCCACGCTCTCGCGCACGAGCTCCCAGCCTATACCGGCAATGATCTGCTTGCCCCAGGCGTCAAACAAACCAGGAAAGGAGACACCGCCGGTGGTCATGGTACCGCCCAACTGGCTGTTTCTTTCCAGGAGGAACGTCTTGGCCCCAATACGACCGGCCTGGATGGCCGCAATCGTGCCGGCCGTGCCACCGCCTACGACCAGAACGTCACACCGTATGGTAACGGGGCCTTCCATGTGCGCAGGTTCGGGCTGAGGCATAGCATGGGCTCGCGCTATCGCTCTGGATGAGGCGGTCAGAGCCACGCCGGCTGCAGAATACCGCATGAACTGTCGTCTTCCCAATGGGCGATCATTCATTGGTCTTCCTTATGTGTGCTGACCATCCAATCCATTCTCATTCATATGTATTCACGCTTGTCGCGCTCCGTCCATTCCACCAGTTCGTTGTCAAAGCCATGAGAGTGGCCGCTACTTCGAAGCGGCCGGTAGTACCGGCGGCGTCAACTGGCTCCGCGTAAGCTTCAGCTCGTAGAGCACCTCGCCGGCATCGTGGACGAGCCGGAACACCACCTGCGGATCGGACAACGTGGAGTCGAAAGTGAACTCGCCGAAAGCGTACTTGCCAACCATGCCGAACAACTGAGTGTCCCACTTGGGGTTGGTGGCGGCCGGGCCGTCGCCCCGGCCGCCCAGACTCGCCGGCTCGAATTCGTAGAAGCTGTAGCCCGAGGCACGTGGGATGCGAAAGACCCTTGCGCCATGACGATCGCCCGAAGTCAGCAACACTCCCGGGATCCGTTGCTTTTCGATGAAGCCCAGGATCTGTTCCCGGCCCTCGGGGTCGTATACGCCCCAGGAGTCCTTGCCATTACTCACGAAGTCGCTCCACATCGTGCCGCACGAGAGGATGATGAACGGGCCCTGGCAGTCGAGCAGCTGCTCTTGGAGCCATTGCATCTGCTGCGGGCCGAGGAAAGTGCCGCCAGGTTCGCGGTCACCGCCGCGGGTCGTGCGGAAGTACCGATGATCCACCATGATGATGTCGCACGGTCCGACCCGTGTCCGGAGGAAGACGCCACGACGTTCGTCGTTGAAGCCATAGGAGGGGTTGTTCCAGGCATGGCGGAACACTTTCCAGACACCGTGGCGGTCCTGTTCCATATAGCCTTTGGGCAGGCCCCACTTGTCATTGTTGAAGTAGTCGTGATCGTCCCAGGTGGCATAGACAGGAACCGATGCCGCGATTCGCTGCCAGGCGAGATGGAAGTCGCGCAGCAAATAGTCGGCCCGGTGCAGGCCCAAGTGGTTGTCCCGGTCCTGCACGGCGATATCGCCATAGAATAGCACCGCCGTTGGTTCACGCTGGCAGATCGCCTCGGCCTGCCATGGGTTGCCCAGGCCCCAGCGGTGAAAGCAGGAGCCGAAGACGATGCGGGCTTTGGCCGGTCCCGTGGCGGGGGCGGTGACCAGCGTCCCCGCCGCGGCGACGGCGATCGGTCGGCCATCCACGAGGACGCGGTAGGGATAGCGCACGTCCGGCTTCAGGCCCGTGACTGGGACCACGGCCGCCAGGTCGCTCGATTCCGTGCTTTCCACCGGACCAAAAGTCTTCTCTTGCCCGTCGACCGTCACCAGGACCTCGACTTTGGCGGGGCGGCGCGTACGCAGCCAGACGGCGGCCCCGTCCGGGCGGACGGCCCCGAGCATCGGCCCGCCGAAATGCGTGACGCCGGCCTCTGCGCAGAGCCGCTGCACGGTTCCATCGCGAGCCAGGTCGGCAAACGTGGCGTCCGGATTGGCGGCCAGGATCTGGTACGCCGCCTCATACAGCCGCCGCACCGCTGCCGGCCGCTCCCCCCAGAGGTTGAGCAACTGCATGTTTCCCGCAAGGTCGCCGCGATTGATCTGGGGCGGGTGGCTCGGTTCGACCGCTGAACGATTTGTGGCAGCCTGCTGGGCCGCTTGTGCCATCGCCGCAAAAGGCAAAATGGTCATCAGGATCAGAAACAGGATTCGATTCATAGTAGTACCTTCTGAGAAGCTTGATCTAAATGACGCCAAGCGGTTTCAGAATGACTGTTGACGCAGGAATGCCTCGATTCGCTCGGTACCTTGGAGGTACCCGAGCGAGACCAGGAACGCATCCATCTTCTTGACGGTGTCAATGAAACACGTATTGTCGGCTCGCCCATAGTTGAAAAAGCCGTGCGTCTGGCCCGGATAGCCAACGAGCTCACAGCGGTTTCCCTTCTCCTTCATCTTCTCCGTGAACAACTCGGAGGTGAGATAAGGCACTGTGGTGTCGTCCCGGCCGTGGAAGATGATGGTTGGTGGGTCGCCTTCGCGTACGTGGTGATACGGGGAAAGCTTCTCGGGCTTGACGCCCATCCGCTGCTCGAGCGAACCGAGTCTGTCCCACTCCTTCTCTCCGCGACCTTCGACGGGCGCCAGAACCAACGCGGGATTGAAGAGAACCAAGGCATTCGGCACCGCGGAAACCGACGTATCCTCCCCCTTCTCATCGAATTTCTCAATGGTGCCCAAGGCGCCGGCCAGATGCCCGCCCGCCGAACCGCCGCCGGCCGCCAGACGGTCGGGGTCTACTCCCAGCCGTTCGGCGTTCTTTCTCACCCAGCGCAGCGCCGATTTCGCGTCCCGAAAGCACGAGACCGCTCTGACGCCATGGCGGCTCAGTACCCGGTATTCGGCCGTCATCGCTACCATACCGCGCGAGGCAAGATACTGGCACTGATGTTGAAACTGGGCGGGAGATCCGCCTCGCCACCCGCCTCCGAAAAAGAACACGATGGTAGGGCGTCTGTCCCCCGGCCGGTGGTTCGCCGGCTCGAAGATATGTATCGGCAGTTCAACCTCCCCGATCCTCTTGTAGATTTCGGCCCGGGAGTTGGGTAGCGACTTGGGGGCAGGCTGTGCCTTCTGTCTGTCCGCCGCCGCTGCTAGGCTGACCACCAGGATTCCTACGCCGAACACGAATGCCCCGTACCGCACAACGTAGTTCTTCATGTGCTGTTCCTCCATCCCCTATCTCATGGCGCGACTCGGACCAACAAGTAATGCGACGGAATTGTACCATGTGTGCGGCCTCAGAGATAGAACTCGCTACGGCGGGTTCGCACCCTTCGCGATGAACGCCCCTTACGACTGTCTTCCTCTGTCGCGGTCGAAGGATGGCCGCCACGGGCCGGCCCCGCTGCTATGACCGAAGCGACTTTCGAATCAAAACGACGATATAGGGCGGCAGTCACAGCCTACTCAAGCGTGTGGAGCAGTCATTGAAAACGTTCTACAATCGGCAGCCTCTCCAAAGTCGTTTCTTTTCAAGCACTTATGTATTACACATTTTTCCGGAGTTGGTAGATAACGGGCGTTCTGGTGTAGCCCTGGTGTAGGGACATACGAGGGACAATTGCACCATTCCTTGCTGATTCTATCGCACAGTGTGTGACGTGGTGTCACTCTTCTATGGCGTTCTTCAGTGGCAGCTTCGCCCGCCACTTGGCGGCTTCGTTGGATTTGCCTCGGGATCCATAGAGGTCCACGAGTTCCACAGCGATCTAACGGTGCAGGGATGCTTGAGGCCGAGCTCCGGCAACGACGCACTGCAAACAGGTCCTTTTGTTTGAGTAGCAATGCTTTGGTTCAGTCAACGACTGCTTTGTCCGCGTACCCGTGCCGCAACGGTGCAACCAGACCGTGACTTTGATAGTTGATCTTTGCTCGTGTTAGAATTCGTAGCGGATGCCGCCAGCGAGGGCATGAACTTCATAGTGGCTGCGGAACTCACCTGTGTATTTTACTGAGAGGCTCAGGTTGTTCCTGCGTATGAGCGTCAGGCCCGCACCAAGCACAATGCCGTCTTTGTCGATGTCGCGACCGTCGGTGACGAAGGTCATTGTGGGCGAACCATCGAAGGCCGCTGTGATACGGTGGTCGTCGAGATCGAAATCGTGGTCCCAGGCAACCGTGGCCTCGGGGATACAAAGCCACGTGTCTTTCTCGAAGGGGTACGCGAACCGCAACCCGAGGTCCAAGGTCAGGGCGTCGGTCTTTCGCTCTTCCACGCGGAGGTTCACGCCCTCGACACCGGACTCCTCGTAGCTTTCCTCGTCGAGAAACGTATACCGAAGGCCGGCGAAGGGCTGCAGTATCCATTTTGTCAGGCTGAGATTCCAGCCTGTCTCCACATAGGCCGAATAGACGTCGCCGTGGTGGTCGCTGTGAGCTGCGCCGGCCAATGGACCGACTTCGACCGCACGGATGTTCTCATAGCACTGCCGTCCGTACGACAGGGTGGTGTCAAAGTACATGCGGTCGGTGAAATAGCTGCCGTAGAGAGAGCCGAAGTAGCTGTCTATGTCGCCTCGGCCGCTATCATGGTCCATGTCCATGTCAGCCTTGGACTGGCCATAGCTGACACCCGCGAGAAAACCGTCCTCCAGAAGTCGATCGACACCAACGGCTGCCCCCGTAAGGTCGTAGTCATAGCCAACAAAGCCGCTCCGCGAATCCTGGTTGGCCCAGTGACTGAATGCGTCGATCCACGTGGCGTATCGCTCTGTCTGGCTGCAGGCCGGACCGGCATCGGTTCTCTCAATGTGCGAACGCAGACTGTGCATTCGTTTGAGGAGGGTCTGGCTGTACTGGGAAGTTACGTCGAAGGTAGTTTTCGTGGCCGAATCGTAGAAGGTCGGGCTGAGGCTGGCGAAGGCGGCACTGAAGTCGTCTGCCGGCAGTGTCTGAAATATGCTGAGCGTGTTGGGCAGCTCGCCCGTAGCCTGTGGTGCGATTCTATCGAGGTATTCACCAACGTTTCTCGCCACCTCGTTCGACGCTACGGAAGCGTAGCTTCGTGGAGTCGCAGAGATTCGCACGCGGTCCGACGTCTGCTCCATGGAGAATTCGAGCAGAGGTGCAGGCTCTGGCAGGAGCACTTCGCTGAACGTCCCGCTCAACGTGTTGGCGGTTATGATGTCGTAGCTTACCTGTTCCCGAAAAAGTCCATCCTCTCGCTCCACTGCCAGGGTCCCGTCCAAACCGCCCGCGCCGCCGATATTCAACTGGCCGCAGCTTCCGTCTGGGTTGGTGACGGTTGAGAACGAACTGGTTGCGGCGAACTCGAAATCGTTGTCGATCTCAAGAGTGCCTTGCTTTATTTCCAGGGTCGTTGGGGAATCCAATCCCGTGACGGCGTAGGTGCCCGCTCCCTGCTTGGTCACGTGATTGAATCCCCAAAGATTGTGGCCGAAGTGCCCGGCCCCATCCAGGAGAAGCGCGTCGGCGCCGTCCCCGGCCAAGATCAGGCCATTGACCATTGGACTGCCGATTAGTGCCAGTGTATCATCGCCATCCCCCAGGACTGCGTCGCCGCTGATGCTCGACCCATCTGCAAGAACGACTGTATCGTTTCCCTCGCCTGCGTCAATGCCGATTCCGGTTCCAAGTGTGGCGATAGCGTCCCATACGCCTGAATTCGTGGACGTGTCGATGTGTCCCGCATTCACAATGGTATCATCACCGCTGCCGCCCTGGATACCCACCGTGCTGACCGCGAGAGTTGCCGCGCCATTGACGTAGTAAGCTCGTGCTTGGACACTCACTGTCCCGGAGTTTCGGATGAAGCTGCCGCCGTCACCGACCGTGATACCTGTGGCGGACGCGGTGGAATTGGTCGTGGCGGTAACACTGGCATGGCCGCCGCCGGCGTAGACCTGAGCCAGTGCCGTGGCGCTGACATTGAGGGTGCCTTCGTTCTCAATCGTATTGGTACCCATACCACCGTCAATGCCGATGGCAATCGCATCGCTCGCAGCCCGAGACGTTTCGTATTCATCGGCGAGATTATTGTCGCGGGTGTCGGCGTAGGCATAGGAGTGTGCATTAGCGGAGGAGGTGACGGTAAGGCTTCCTGTATTTCTGATTTCGTCGTCCCCCGTTCCCACTCGGATGCCCTGTCCGGTTGTTTCTGCGAACGTCTCAGCCTTGGAATAGCAGGTGCTCCAGCTTGAGTAAGAGTCGCTCCAGGCATAGACATCCTGGGTTTCGGCTGTCACATCCATGGTGCCGAAATTGTACACATGGTTCTCTCCTGCGGCGGCTAGAATTCCTGTTGCCGTAGCGTTGCCTTTTGCGTATGAGTTTGCCTCGGGATTGTAGTAATAAGAGCGTGCGTAAGTGTGGGCACCGCCTGCGGTGGTAAGATCGGCCCTTGCCCGTCCAAGTACCGTAAGGGCACCGTTGTTGGTAATCTCCTTTACTCCATCCCCGACGCGGACCCCCGCCGCATCGACCGTGGATGTCCCGCTGCAGTTCGCTGTGGAATCTCTGGTTGTGATGTTGGTGTTGACCCAGGCGATCTGCTCAGAGTTGCCGGCGGCATCCTCGCCGGCCAGCGCTCGCACCGTAGCGGTCCCGTCATTAGTGATGTGCTGCAGTCCCGTCAGGCCGGTGTCGGTGAAGGTGGCAAAGCCGCTGGCGGTGGCGTTCACCAAGGCCGTCGCGGTTGCGAATTCCGAATTGGTCGGCGCGTTGGCCCAGCTTGTCGCCCGGGCCGTGACGTCCAGAATGCCATCGGCGCTGTTTAACAGAATACCATCCGCTTCCATCCCCGTTGCCTTTGCCGTGGATTGGCCGTAGGTATTGGCGGTGGCCTGGTAGTCTCTCGACCAGGAATACACTTTGGGGGCAGCATGGCTCAAAGCTTGAATCGTCATGTCTCCGTTGTTCGTAAGTTCATTTGAGCCCTTTCCGGCAGAAATCCCTTTTGCCTGAGACAGTACAACCGCGCGTGCTGTCGAAAAAGGATACCGTACCCATGAATTCGAATTGGCGTAGATCGTTCCAATGACACTCGAAGTTACCGTCACCGTGCCGTCATTCATGACGACATCATCTCCGTCTGAGAACAGAATGCCCGCTGCCTCGGCACTGAGCGGTGTCCATTGGTTTGTGCCTTCATGATATTGTCCGGCATCGATGTTGGCGTCTTCTTCGGCGAAAGCATATCCCGTATTACCCAGGGTGTCGTACGTGCCGGCCTTCGCGAATACCACAATGTTGCCGGTGTCATGGTTGGTTGCCGTGTTGTTTGGGCTTTCGGATGTGATGCCATAGGCTTCGGATTGGGCCAGTCCGTAGCCGCTTGCATGCGCCCGTTTATCCTCGGTTTCCGAATACATACGGGTCCACGCACCGGCATTGGCAGATGCATCGATGTTGCCGTAATTGTCGTGTGTTTTCTTTCCCAGCGAACCGCCGTCCATCCCTGCAGCCCTGGCGACCGCCGTAGCTTCACTTGTTGCCTCCGGTTCCGTGGCAAGATCAATGGTGGCCTCGGTCTGGGCATCTGCGATGGTCAGCGCGTCGGCAGCGATCGTACTGTAGTTGGTAATGGTATCCTCTCCGGTGCCCCCAAAGATACCAGTCGCCTTGGCGGTGCTTTGCACCTCTGCTTTTGCCAGAGAGTCGAGCAGACCGATGCCCAGGCTGACTTCAGCACCCACATCTCCGTAGGATCTGGCCTTTACGGTGACGGTGCCCGAATTTACCAAGGCATCGTTATCGGCACCGCCGTCGATGCCAATGGACGTGTTTCTTGCTGAAGATCCGGAAAAAGCAAAAGTCGTTCCAAGCCACTGGCCGCCATAACTGAAAGAGTCTCCGATCACCATACTTCGCTGATCGGTACAGCCATCATCGGGTGCTTCGTTTCCGATATAGATGATACCGTTATTGAAGATGGTATCGTTACCGGCACCACCCTGGATGCCTGCTATGGAGGCCTCGGCCCCCAGGGAAGAGAATATCAAAGACGCAAAATCGAAAGATACTGCGGCCGTCTCTGCTTTGACCAGGAAGCTATCTCCAGTCTTGATGGCACCGGCTGTAATGATGCCGTCATTGGTGACAACATCATTGCCGCCGCCGGCGCTAATGCCGTCGATATCAGCGGAGGCCAAGGCATTCACGAGGCTTGCGCTGATCAGACCAATGGAGGCCCCTCCCGCCTGGCCCAGAGATTTTGCCGTCGCAGTGATGGAGCCGTCATTGTCAATGATGTCCCTATCAGCGCCGGAGAGAATTCCCTGGGATACCGCGTCCGCAGTGACGCCGGCACGAGTAAGCTGGGCCCCAATGCTTGCTTCGGTGTTCAGCGAGGTTGTCTTCAAGTCCGCATAGGTGTCGATCGTGCCCTCGGCGCTGTTCATGACGGTGTTTTCTCCCGCGCTGGCGTCGATTCCTCTTGCCGTACCGACGGCGTTAACACCGACACTGCCAGCTTGGACGCCAAAAAGCTGGAAATTGAAACTATTGGCGTGAAGGTCTGATATGGCCGTGGATATGACAGTCCCGTCATTTTCGATTGTGTCGCCCAGCACGCCGCCTGCCATGGCGGTCGCATGGGCATCTGCCGTGGAGCCCACTTTGGCGAATTGGACCCCGCCGCCTTGGACCACGTAATTGTCTGCATACGCATTTGCGGTTGCCGTTGCCTCGATGCGCGCCCCGGAAGTATTGGTCAAGGCGTCCCCGATAGTTTGGCCTGCGCTTGTTTCTCCTCCGCTCAGACCGGTTGCCGTCGCCATCGAGGTGGATGCGATATCTCCTCTGGCATAGCCCGCCAGATTGGCAGCGGCACCAGTGTCGTCGGATACGGAGGTTGCAGTCGCAAGCACGGTCCCGCTATTGGTCAGCTCGTCCACCCCTTCACCGCTTTCCAGCCCCGTCGATTCCGCCTTCGCCTCGGACGATACGTCTGCGATGGCAGCCCCAGCTTCTGCAAAATTCACAGATACGCTCTTAGTTTTTGTGGTCGCAGCAGACGTGGCCGAAACGACCGACACGTTTTCTATCACGTCATCTCCACGCCCGCCGTCAATCCCCGTTGCTTCTACCGCTGAATTGGTTTCGGTCTCGGAGAAGGCCACTCCCGCACTGAACCCCTTCGGCGCGACGGCCGCAGTGACCGAAATCGCATTGGACGAGACACCTGCGGTTGAGGAAACTACAACTTGGGCGTTGTTCGTGATGACGTCATTGGAATCACCTGCATCCACCCCCACGGCACCCGCCGTTGCGTCCGTGTTGGCCTCGGCATAAGACGCTCCCATGGCCACGCCGATCCAATCGCCGCTTACCGCCACGGAAACGCTGTCGCTCGAGCTCGTTGCAATCGAGGTTGCATGGACGCCTGCACTGGAGAAGCCTTTGTTTTCAATGATGTCTTCGCCGATGCCGCTTCTGATGCCCGTGGCGTATGCCGTCGAGTTAACATCCGTTTCGGCCAGCGCGACGGATACAGATATTCCGTCCAGTGCGGCCGCGAAGGAGACTCCGACGGCATCACCATGTGCCGCCGAGTTGGCAGTGGACCATATCTGCCCCTCATTGGTGATGAGATCGTTCTGTGACACAACGCTCGCGCTCTCGTCTGCGCCGGCGTCTTCCCCGTCGATACCCAGACTGTACGCAACAGCTTCAGTGACGGCATCTGCCAGCGTCACGCCGGCAGCGATGCCGATTTTCTCGCCGGCGATGGTCACGCTTATGCTGGTCGATTCATCCAAAGACGTTGCCATCGAAGTCACGACACCGGTGTTGGTGACGGTATCTCCACCCGTGCCGCCGGTGATCCCCTTGGCGGCGGCGACGGAGGTCGATGATGAGTCGGTGACCGCCGCGCCCGCCGCAAGCCCTTCCACACTTCCCTTTATCGTCGCTGCGATTCCAAGAGAATCGGCGTCAGCGGTTGCATATGCGTTCACGGCAGAGTTATTCGTGATGGTGTCGCTACCGGTTCCGCCATCAATCCCACGCGATGTGGCAACGGCGGTGGTGGAGGCGTCCGCGACGGCTGCTCCCGGAAGCGGAATGAAACTGGTTTTGTCCAAGCCGATGTCGACGCTGAGTGTAAGGTTGCTCGCTTCGGATTCAGCCTGCGACGTTAAGCTCACATCGTTCATAATATCGTCATTGCCGGCCCCGCCCAGGATGCCGCCCGTATCGGATACCGCCACGGTGCTTGCGTCTCCGTAGGCCGAGGTAGAACCGTCGTTGCTCGCTGGTGCTGCAGCCAGCACCGGGAGAGCGAGGCTTCCCGCCGCCAGGGCGCCGGTCGCCTTTTTACCGCCACCAAGGGGGGGCGAAACGGAGAAGGTCAGGACATCCGAATCCGCTGTGGCCTCTCCATATACGTCGATCCAGCCAGTTCCGCCTGTGCCTGCATTGATGATCACGTCGTTGCCTGTGTTTCCGGCAATTCCCACAGCGGTTGAAGCAGCCACGGTCTGGAATGTGCCTACGTCGAAACCAAACAGGTCGAAGGTTGGCTTGAGCATGAGTCCCATCATTTTGAGTTCTACGGAGGTCATGTTCGCCGAGGAGACCGCATCGGAGTCTATCGTCTGGTAGTTGATGACGAGGTTGTCATGCACTCCGCCCAGAATGCCCGCTGAGAAGGCATCGGCGATCGTGGAATCGTCCACCCGGGCCGCGCCCAGAAGTTCCACCATTCCCTGTTCTGTTGTGGCAGTAGCAGTCGAAACAGCAGACAGTGGTCCGTGATTCGATATGGTCTCTCGGACGGATGCCCACGCAGACGAGGTGCCCGCCAGGGTGTCGCCAGCAATGCCTACAGCTGTCGACGTTGCTGTCGTTCGTGCGTCACCGAAGCCATACACATCTGCCGGCACTTCCACTGCGCTGATTTGGGCTTGTTTGATCAGGGTCTCCGCGCTGGCGGTTGCGTTCACAGCATTGTTGTTCTCGACGTAATCTGGAGCAGTGCCACCCTCAATGCCGACCGCATCCGCAATGGCCTCGGTAGGAAAGAGTGTGGCGCCGAGATTGATCTGCATGACCACTTCCGCGATCTCGGCATAGGAAGTGGAGGTCGAGAGAAGCGATGCCAGATTCAGAAGCAGGTCGGCCCCATCACCACCACGCACGCCCTTGCTGGAGGAGTCTGAGGTTGTCCCGGCCACTTTCAGCGGTACGTAGGGGGCCTCTATCTTAGATGACGCATTCGTTGTGACGTTCGCGCCAACGGTGATCTGGTCGTCGCCGGCAAAACCGTCGATACCAGTGGCGGCTGTTGTTACATCCTCGTCAGACGTCGTCTCCAGGACCGAGTTGACGTCCACAGGCTGCCCACTGTGGATGCTATCATTCGCGCTCGTCCCGACAATTCCCGTTTTGGCGTCTTCGATGCCAGCAGCATCGGTACATCTCTGAAGGCCAGGAAAAAGCAGGAGAAAAAGAACCCACAGAGTGGCTGCGGCACGCAATCGTATCGGCGCCATATGCCTACGCCTCCAACAATCTGACTTTTTCCCCCAATAAGAATAATAATATCGAAAATGCGGAGACGAGTAAAGTGAATCCAATGGTACGATTTCCCATTTCCCATGTAGGAAGAGGTCCAGGAGGTACGCGTCTGCGTTTGGAGAAGGGGATTTGTCCGCATTCACAACCAGGCAGCGAAGCCGTCAGACATCTCACCCGATCGGCAAACACACAAGGACCCTCGATCGAAAATGCCCCAGCCCTGTCTGAAGACGCCGGGCACGGCCATTGAAAACGGTGTACATCAAATCGCCGTTTCCGGGCCAAGAACGAGGGTCGCCCAATTCAGACAGTGATACCGCGAAATGGGACTTTCGGGGCATTGTTCTGGGCTTCCCGTCGATAACCGCCTCGCCCCTTGGGTGGTGGACAGAGCACCCAATTGACAAGTCTTTTGCCCTCCGAAGCCATCTCGTCGAGCCATATAGGAACACCCATCGGAGAAACTGCTCTTCTCGCCCAATCTGCCTCGTTGCGTGCAGCGGCCGCATGAGCGCCGGATTTCTGGTGCGGTACCCAAAAGCATATATATGGGGTCTCCTTTTTTAACATGGCCTCGGCAGCGAGGTCCCGCGTCGAAGGCCATATCCTGAACGAAAAGACAGAGGTGAAAATGCTACATGACAGAACGAACAAAGATCGACTTTCAATATCGGCGAATTAGCCGGCTTTCGGACTACACGGACCTGATCGGCATGCTGGTCCCCGGCAACCGCAATCAGCAACATGCGGCCGCGTGCATCTTCTTCGAACTCAAGTGGGCGGACTCCATCGTGCCCAACCTCGCCTATCTGGAAACCAAGTACGCGATCTCCCGCCGTATCCTCCAGAGGGCCCGGGCCAAGCTGGCCCGGCTGGGGCTGATTGAGCACGTCAGCTATCTCAACAGCCGGTACGGTGGCCAGCATGGGTGGAAGTTGTCCAGCAGGTTCGAGACGGCCCTGCGGCAGTTGGCGGGCAGGTCCGCCGCCTTCCGGGACAGGACCGGTTCCCGGCACAAGGACGAGACGTTGCTCGTGTTCCTCGACAGCCATCGGGCCTGTGGGCGGTCTGGTTCAACGCGCGGAGCAGATAGAATATAAGGGGAGTTCCTTTGCCCCGGACATAGAGCAACAGCCGCACGAGAACCACCCGTGAGGTCCCAGATGCCAAGTATCAGGCTTCCATGTGAGTCTCTTGGCGCCGACGCATTGGCATTCGCCTTAGCGTGTGGCTCATCTTGCGGAATCGGCCTGTGCGCCACAGCCGGATATCATGTCTTCTCACCAAGCCTCGCAGGGCCAGCAGGAACGCCAGCACCGCCAGTGGCGCACCGACGATGAGAGTCCAATTCAGGCTCTTGGCGGCGGCCTCGGCAACGGGGCGAACAAGCTGTTCTCCGCCGATGTCCGCCACCCCGACTATTCCGTTGATGAAGGGGTCGGGGTTGCTGAGGAATGCGGCCACAACCGCAACTGCGGCGATAGATCCTTTGTTGTTCCACACCCAGTCGGCGGCCCCGTCGCCGTATTGGCCGATCGTATTGAGAACACGCTCTCGCTCCGGGATCTTGGCCAGCACCCCATCCTCTGCGAGCATGGCCAGCCGCCTTCCATTGCGTCCATTCACCGCCGCCAAAGCCCGGGTCATGGACGGGCCGTAATTCTCGATGAGGGGCTCGGCCATCTCTCCATGCCTGATCAGTGCCTCCGCTGCCTCGTCTCCATACTTGGTGAACAGCGCGAGGCTCTTGGGGCGAGACAGGATCCTGATCGCCTCGTTGCCTCGCCGGGCCATCAGTTTCAGAGCGGCCGGCTGGGCTTCTTCTCCTACTTCTTCAAGCACCCGCCACATGGGTCGGCCGACCTTCGTACTCGCATCCAGGACCACGTCATCACCGTACGTGGCGGCAAGATGCCTCAATCGCCTCGGCAGCATCCGGACGGTGGCCTCGCCCGCCTCTTCGCTTGCTTGGCGCCCGATCTTGCGTGCGATCAGATAGCGGCT
>NPIE01004562.1_pt1 | contig 45548 bp, 42 predicted proteins | sample 8637661 | NCBI WGS metagenome assembly NPIE01 (sample SAMN07420842, study PRJNA396082) | bioreactor metagenome | isolation source: sample BA12 brine-fed electro-methanogenic bioreactor BA | place: Japan: Kochi | collected 2016-12-09 | reverse complement strand
TTTGATATGACTTTTGAAGTTCCTAATGAATTTACAAATAGTAATGAGATATACCAAGAATTCTTAAATACAAGTTCATATTTTAATGTAGGTTATTCACCATTCACTGAGTATTATGTCAAGAGTTGGAATGGTTATCTTGAACAAATGTTAGAAGCTGGAAATGTTGAAAGTAATCAAAGGTTAAAAGAAGATTCTCCAGGATACGGAAGAAACACTATTGATATTCACAATGAATTTAATAATACAGAGAATAATCAAATGGTCTTAAATATGATGCATTTAGGTATTTTTAGTTATTTAAGAACCAATAGACCATATAATCAAATGTTACCTTTAGCCATCTTAATTACAGATAGATATGAGTTTGATTATTATAATGAAGATAATGTTTTTATTGTAGAAAATCTTGATGTAATAAAAGGTGCTTTGGTTATTTATAAAGATAACTCAAGTTCTAATGAAGAAACTCAAGTTTATTATATTCTAGAGAATGGGGAAAAATCTGATTTGCTTGATCTTTATGATATTCTAAAAAAAATTAAATAATTACTTATCCATATACAAAGGCTTTGAAAATTTCAAAGCTTTTTAATTTTTAAAAAGTAGTATTGGATAGCGGCTGTACTTAGTTAACTAAATACAGTATAATAATTACTGGAGAAAAAATCTAAGCATTTAAAATACTTAAAAATTTATAAATATTAGTAATTAGGAGGTAGTTGAAATGGTATTTAAAACAAGAACAATCATACTATTAGGCGTTGTTAACGGATTAATCCATGGAGTTTTATATATATTTGGTTTTGAAGGTTTAAGTTTAGGTTTAGGAAACTTTGATAATTACGAGATATTTCTTGCTTTGTTTTTTACTTTATGGGCAACAATGCAGTTATTAATCTCTAGGCAAGCTTACAATTATATGAGCTTGAATAATTTTAATAAGGGATTTTCTTTTCTTGGGAGAAATCAAAAAAACGATGTAAAACAATATTTCTCTTCTATTCAAGATAGAGAAGATGTTATTGAAAATTTAAGATATAATATTAGTAAGACAGATATTACTTTTGAAGAAATTGATGATTCAGAGTTTTCACTCGCAATCATTAAGAATAAAAGAAGTTTTAACCCGAAGATTTCTGTTAGGGTATTTAGTGAAGTTGATAAAACTACTTTTAGCACAAGTGTTGATTATATTCTTAATGATCGAGTGCCAAAAATTAAACTTATTCTTTATTGGTTGATTTTGATATGTACTTATTTTGGTTTTATTGTATTAATACCAGCTGTTTTAATTCATTTCTTCTCTATGGGTGAGTTAATGACTGGTAGAAGCAACCTAAATAAGGATTTAAAAAAGATTATTGAGATAATCCAAAATACAATGTAAGTATCAAAGTGATATAGTTTTTACTAAGTTTTTAAAGAACACAATATTATAAAAAAAAGGGGAAGTATACTTATAGGAATTAACTTGTAGTATACAATTTACGAGATGAAAAAATTTATAGCTTTTATTTTGGTAATGTTGATTACAATAGGTTTTTTAGGGTGTGATGATAGTGTATCTTCTTTGACCACTTCATCATCTACAACCAGTTCATCATTAATTACTAGCAGTGAATCAAATTCAACCAGCAATTCAACTACCACAACAACTGAACCCACATCAACAACAACTGAAACTCCAACAACAACCACTTTACTATCAATCAACTTTAACCTAGGTGATTTTGAAGGTGAAGGCAGTCTGGGAAATCCATATGAGATTACTGTTACAGTTAATGAGACTTTCTCTAAGGTTATTAATTTTGTTATTCTACCAAGCCACTTGCAGTATGATTTAGGCATAATTGAAGAAAATGATTTTACTGTAAACAACACCATTAATGGTGTAAATATAGAAGATTCAAATGATTTTAGTCTAGTTATTGAAGCTTTGGTAATTGGTGAATACTATATAAGGATTTCATCACAAGATGCAGTTTCCACATATGTTAAAGTTTTAGTTGAGGAATATACCTTAGATTTTTCTAAGAATCTAAAAGTTTTAGCTATTGGTAATAGTTTTAGTGTTGATGGGATGGAGTATCTTTATAAAATCGCTAATGATTATGGAGTTCCTAATATAACACTAGGTATACTTTATATACCAGGTGCTTCTTTAAGTACTCATGTTAACAGTATTACGAATAGCTTAAATAATTACGTTTATTATAAAAATACTAATGATATTTGGAGTTATAATAATTCAAATTCTTCTTTGTTATACGGATTGATTGACGAAGATTGGGATATCATTACAATTCAACAGGTTAGTGGATATAGTGGGCTTCCAGCAACTTATAACGAGGATATAGATACAATAATTAATTATGTAAATAATAATAAAACCAATATTTCTGCAGAAATAGTCTGGCATATGACATGGGCTTATCAAGGAAACAGTACCCACACTGATTTTTATAGGTATTCAAGTAATCAGTTAACCATGTATAATGCAATTATCAATACAGTTCAAGAAAAAATCGAAACAAGAGATGATCTTGCTTATGTCATACCTTCAGGAACAGCTATACAAAATGTTAGAACCAGTTATCTAGGAGATACTTTAACGAGAGATGGTTATCATCTATCCTTTGATTACGGAAGATATATCGCTTCTTTAACTTGGTTTTTAAAGATTACAGGGTTATCAATTGATGAAATAACTTATAAACCAATTGGTGTAAGTGATGATGATTTAGTAATGATTAAAGAAGCAGTAGTTAATGCAGTATTATACCCATATACCATAACTGAATCTTCCTATCCACCAACGGATAGCTAAAGAGGTAAATTTATGAATATTCTAAAAGAAAAATTAAGAATTAGATCAGCTAATAATTCAGATGCTCAGGATTTATTACTCTGGTGGAATGATGGTAAGGTTATGGAACATGCGGGATTTCCTTTAGGGTTAGGTATTGATATAGAAGCTGTTCAAAAGCGAATTTCCCTAAACGATTTAAAAAAATCCCAATTACTTATCTTGGAATATGAAGGTATTAAAATTGGTGAATCAAGCTATAAAATTAAAGATAATCAGGCAATTATTGGTATCAAAATTTGCAATTTTGATTATCAGAATATGGGGTTTGGGACTAAGTACTTAAAGATGTTAATTGATTATTTGTTTAATCAAATAGGAGTTGATCTTATTAAGTTGGATACAAATATTAAGAATGTCAGAGCACAAAGGGTTTATGAAAAACTTGGTTTTGTTAAAACTAAAGTAAATATAGATTCTTGGAAAAATCAATTAGGTGAACTTCAATCTAGTGTTGATTATGAACTCAAAAAAGCAGATTTTAAATAAGGTTGATATGAAGATATGTTGAATAGAAAACAAGTTATTGTAGAAGATTACAATCCTGATTGGCCGAAAGAGTTTTTAAAACTCTATCAATATTTTAAGAAGAATTTAACAATCGAAGTACCAATAGAACATGTTGGATCAACAAGTGTTATTGGCTTGCCAGCAAAACCAATCCTAGATATTGTTATTGTTGTTAGAAACGACTATGAATTTGAAATTGTTAAACAAGACTTGCTTAAGATAGGCTACCTTCATGTTGGAGATCAAGGGATAAGAAGAAGAGAAGTATTTAAATTGGCTGAAGCAAATAATTTTTTTAAACATCATCTTTATGTAGCTTATCAGAATAGTTTGGGTTTAAGAAATATTCTTTGTGTTAGGAATCATTTGCAAAATAATCCAATCGATAAATTAGCCTATGGTGATTTGAAAAAAGCTTTAGCTAAGCAATTTAGTCAGGATATTTCTGCCTATATTGAAGGGAAAACACCTTTAATTATCTCGATATTAAAAAAATATGATTTTACAGATGATGAAATAGAAGAAATTATCAATATTAATAAAAAAGCATGAACTTAAGCGCTTAAGTTCATGCTTTGTTTATTGCTAAACTAATGATATACTCTGAATTCTCTAATTCAATCTTATTATCCTTAGTGAAAATCATTGGATAATTATCTTCTTTTAGATAATGATATAAATGAGATATTGCGATACCGATATCGATAGCTTGGATATCCATTTTCATAATATTCCCGTATCCTTTTGTTCTTTTTAAGTAGAAATGGAAAGTATCATCAACTAAAATTATTCGCCAAGGTTGTTTGTTTGAAGCGCTTGGTCCAGCTTGAACAGCTTCTAAACAATGATAGTACTTATGAGATTTATCGATTTTTTCAAGAGACTCTCCTAAGAAGAATAAATCATCAAATGGTAATCGGGTATTAGCTCTTGAAAGTCCTCTAATCATCTTTTCCCGAAGTGATTGGTTTGCTGGATAACCAACTGGTGATATCGCAGCTATGATTTCATCTTCTTTAACTTCAACTGAGAAGTCATCTCGGTTAAATGTTCCGCCTAGCCAAACTGTTCCTAAACCAGATTGAGTTAATTTGAGAATTATCTCTTCAAATAAAAAACCAAAGTCTACCAAACCATACTTGGTATTTTTTACTACACCACCGATAAAGGCTGGAGGATTCTTGATGAATCCATAGGTTCCGATTTTCCCTCCGTTTTGACTTTTATTGTCAGTAATAAAGAAATTTACCGAGTAATCAAACGGGCCTTTTCTATTTTTGTAGGTCTCCAATAAATCCTTAACTTTAAGGAAGTCTTCGTTTGATAGCGGCTTTTTCTCGTAACTTCTGACTGATATTCTTTTTTCAATAGCTGATTTCATATAGCCTCCTGTAAGGTTTGAAATAAATACATTCGCAATTATACTAGTTTTTAATGATTCTTTCAAGATTTATAGTATATATATGATATGAATTATTACTAATATACATATTTTAGCGTTTTAGTTTACATTAAAATATTATATTGATATAATGTAACCATACCCCCATACGGGGGGGGTGAGAGGGTGGAAGTTATGAGTCAAATTAAGTTAAGAATAGAGGGAATGTCTTGTGCAAGTTGCGCACATAACATTGAAACCAAACTATCTAAACATCCAGCTATTTTGGAAGTTAGGATTAATTTAGCAAATGAAGTAGGAATAGTAGATTATGATGAATCGAAAATTGATACTTCAGGTGTTATAAACATTATTCAATCTGCGGGATATGATGCATCGGTTATGAATAGTTCATTAGAATCGGTTCAACTAAAAGTTGAAGGAATGAGTTGTGCAAGTTGTGTTAGACATATAGAAGAAACTACAAGAGCTTTATCTGGTGTAGAAAATGTCCAAATAAATCTTGCTACTGATAAGATGTTTTTAAAGTATCATCAAGATCAAATTAAATTATCACAAATAAAAAAAGCAGTTCAAGATATTGGTTATGACTTGATTATTGAAAAATCAAATATTGAAGAAATTAATCCGGATGTAGCTAAAATGCAAAAAGCTAAGAAAAAGACACTGATAGCCGCAGCCTTAACTTCAATAGTGATGTTTTTAATGATAGTTCAGATGTTTATTATGGAAATCTACGGCTATACATTGATTATTTCTGTTTTGGCTTTTCCAGTTGTGTTTATCCTAGGTTCACATGTTCATAAAGCTAGTTTTAAATCACTAAAGAGTTTAAAACCGAATATGGATGTATTGGTTTCTTTGGGTTCATTACCGCCGTATTTAATTGGATTATTAGGGCTGTTTTTACCAATAACTACATTTATTGAGATGGCATCTACTATCATGACTTTTCATTTAATAGGGAAGTACTTAGAATCGAGAGCTAAGGGTAAAGCATCAGAAGCAATTAAGAAATTAATTGAGTTAGGAGCTAAAAGTGCTAAGATATTAGTCAACCATCAGGAGATAGAAATCTTAGCGACAGAACTATATGTTGGGGATATTATGGTTATTAGACCTGGTGAGAAAATACCAACTGATGGAGTGATAATTGATGGAGAATCTTTGATAGATGAATCTTTAGCTACTGGAGAATCAATGCCAGTTAAAAGAGGTTTAGGGGATGAAGTGATTGGAGCTACTATCAATAAACAAGGATTTTTAAAAGTCAAAGTCACTAAGGTTGGTAACGATACTTTCCTTGCCCAAATTATTGAACTAGTAGAAGCTTGTCAAGGTTCTAAAGTACCAATACAAGCTTTTGCGGATAAAATTACTGGTTATTTTGTCCCAGCTATTATGATAATTACTGTTCTAACTTTTATTTCATTTAATGTTTTTACTGAGTTTCATCTGCGTATTTTAAGTGTCTTTGAAGGCTTTTTGCCTTGGATTCAAACAGATCAATCACCACTTAGTTTAGCGTTTGTGACCGCAACAGCGGTATTAGTTATTGCTTGTCCTTGTGCTCTAGGACTAGGAACTCCTACCGCATTAATGGTTGGTAGTGGTTTGGGTGCTGAAAAAGGAATCTTAATTAGAAATGGCGAAGCTGTTCAAACCCTTAAAGATATTAAAGTGATTGCTTTTGATAAAACTGGAACTTTGACATATGGTAAACCAGTTGTAACTGATATCATATCTAAGAATCAAGAGGAAACGCTTTATTTAGCCGCTTCCTTGGAGCAAGGATCTGAACATGTTTTAGCTTCAGCGATTTTAGATAAAGCCAAGGATGCTAAATTAGCACTAGGCAAAACCAAAGATTTTCAGGCTATTCCTGGAAAAGGGATAGAAGCAAAAATCGAAGATCGATTATACTATTTAGGTAATCGAAAACTGATGGAAGGTAAGAATATTGATTATACTAGTTATGAGAAGCAAATGGAAAAACTTGAAGAAGAAGCCAAAACGGTAATGATTCTAGCTAATGAATTTGAGGTAGTAGGAGTTATTGCGGTCGCAGATAGTTTAAAATCTGGAGTAAAACCAATAATTAAAGCGATTGAATCGATGGGTATAAAAACAGTTATGATAACTGGTGATAACCAAAGAACCGCTAAAGCAATAGCTAAAACTGCAGGAATTTCTGAGGTGATTTCTGAAGTTTTGCCTGATGGTAAAGTTAATGAAATAAAGAAATTACAAGATTTGCATGGTTTAGTTGCGATGGTTGGTGATGGAATCAATGACGCTCCTGCTTTAAAACAAGCAAATGTTGGGATAGCTATAGGTACAGGTACTGATGTCGCTATTGAAGCAGCTGATGTTACGCTTGTTAGAGGAAATCTAGAAGGATTACTACAAGCAATAGAGTTATCAAAAGCAATATTTAGAAAGATTAAGGAAAATTATTTCTGGGCTTGGTTTTACAATGCAATTGCCATTCCTTTTGCAATATTTGGTCTACTGCATCCGATGATTGGTGCGGCAGCTATGTCATTAAGTTCACTTAATGTTATCTATAACTCATTAAGACTAAAAAGAATAAATTTAAACAAACATTTGGAGGTAGAATATGAAGCATAATCATGAAGAATCAATTAAGATTCTTAAAACTGCGAAAGGACAAATTGAGGCTGTAATCAGAATGACTGAAGAAGACAGGTATTGTGTAGATATTGCAAATCAAATCCTAGCTGTCGAAGCCTTGTTAAAAAAAGCTAATTTAAATATTCTTAAGCAACATTTACAAACCTGTGTTAGTGAATCCTTAGCGGATGGAACGTATCAGGAAAAAACCGATGAGATAATGAAGTTGCTGAAGAAGTATATGAAATAATAATTACATAATTTTAGCTGTTTTTGTTCGATAGAATAAATATACTTTTTTCTCTATACTTGAATATATATATCTTTTTTTAAAAATATGGTAAAATATAGTTAGTAATAGTTAGTTTATTAATCAAGCTTTTGCTTTAAACAAGGATATAATAAACTATCACATTACTCAAGTGGAGGTAAGATTATGAATATATTAGCGTTTATGAAACCAAAAGTAGAAGTTATATATATGTCTGTAGATGATACAGTAAGAGAAGCGATTGAGATTATGAGAGAACATCGCTATACTTCAATACCCTTATTATCAAAAACCGGGAAATATGTTGGCACTATTACTGAAGGAGATTTATTATATACTTTAGATAGTGTAGGTAGAGAAAAAGTCAATGAAATAAGAGTTGACTCAATCAAAAGATATAGAGATCATGATGCAGTGAACATTAATGAAACGATGTTGGTTCTATTATCAAGAGCTAGTAATGAAAACTTTGTACCAATTATCGATGATTCTAATCAATTTCTTGGAATAGTAACAAGAAAGACTATTCTTGATTATTTCTTTGAACATAATTTTATGGTCTTATAAAAGATTGCTAAAGCCAAACCAGTAATTTCTGGTTTGGTTTTTTTTATGAAGAGATAACTTATGACTGTTTTTGAAAAATTCTTAGAGTGTTATAAAAAAATGAATAATATATTATTCATAAAAATAAGAGAATCATTTTTATTGACAAACAAAAAGGGATTGTGTATACTGTATATATCAGATATACACAGTTAGGAGACGTTTATGAAAATACTAAGTATTAAAGGCCTTTCAAAAGAATATCCAAAGTTTAAACTAGATAATGTAAGCTTTGATCTCGAAGAAGGTTATATTATGGGTTTTGTGGGAAGTAACGGAGCTGGTAAAACAACAACATTAAAATCAATGCTCAATTTAGTCCTACCAAAATCAGGAGATGTATTGTTTTTTGGAATGGATATAAAAAATAATGAAAGAGAAATAAAGCAAAAAATTGGATTTATGTTCGGAGATTCTGATTTCTACATAAAAAGAAAAGTCAAGGATATCACAGCGGTAGTAAAAAGATTTTATCTAAATTGGAATCAAGAGATGTATGATAATCTAATTACCAGGTTTAATCTTGATGAGTCTAAGAAGCTTGAAGAAATGTCAAGAGGGATGAGAGTGAAGTATTCAATTACTTTAGCTTTGTCCCATAATGCGCAGTTATTGATATTAGATGAACCAACTAGTGGTTTAGATCCAGTAGCTAGAGATGAATTACTTGAAATATTTCAAGAGTTAGTTGAAAACGGTGAAAGAAGCATCTTATTTTCTACTCACATTACTTCAGATTTAGAAAAATGCGCTGATTATATCACCTATATCAGTAATGGTAAAATTATTGAAAGTACTGCAAAGGATGAACTACTTGATTCTTATCGACTTGTTAGTTTTGAAGAGAATTATTTAGCAAAAGTTAAAAATGATTTAATTGCTTTTAAGAAGAATTCCTTCGGTTATAAAGGTTTAATAAAAACTAATAAACTAAAGAATCATACAACCCTTGATACTTCAGCCCCAACTATTGATGATATCATGATTTATTATTCTAAAGGAGAGTTAACAATATGAGAAACTTATTATACAAAGAGTTTAAACTATCAATTCATAAGTTTTTTCTAATATTACCTATTTTTATCAGTGCTTTATTATTAATTCCTCAATGGGTATTTCTTCTAGTATTTATGTACTTTTTCTGGATCTCTGTTCCCAATATCTATTCTACTTATAATTCGCAAAATGATCGTTTATTTTGCATGTTAATGCCAATTAAGAAAGAAGATTATGTCAAGACTAAAATTATATCATTAACATTATTGGAGTTACTACATATTTTCACAGCTGCAATATTCGCTATAATCCATAATCTCTTATATACAAACAGTAACTTCACTTTAGATCTTAATTTTGCCTTCTTTGGAGTGGGATTTATCATTTATGCTATCTTTAACCTTATCTTCTATCCAATATATTTTAAAACAGGATATTATTTTGGGAAAGCAACAATATTCGCTAATATCGGAGTTATTCTGTTTGCATTAATTGTTGAAATGATGATTATCTTTATCCCAAGTGTAAGAAATCTAATGGAAGGTATTAGTAATAGCCAAGTCTTATGGCAATATGTTATATTCTTTTTGGGAATCTTGATCTTTATCGGATTTAACTATACTGCTTATGAAATTTCAAAGCGGAAATTTGAGAGAATTGACTTGTGAAAAGTATTAAGTTATCAAACACTTCAAAAGAACCAATCTATAAACAGTTATATGACCAAATTAGTCTGCAAATTCTTAATCGAGAATTGCCGACTGATTTTCCTTTGCCTTCAATAAGGACAGCCGCTAAGGAATTCAGAATAAGTATTATTACTGTCAAAAAGGCTTGGGAAGAACTAGAGAATAATGGTTATATTTATACAGTTCCAGGTAAAGGTTGTTTTGTTAGTAATCTATCCAATATGGAGGTAGAAAAGAAGTTAGTTAGTCAAATTGTTACTAAATTAAAAAAAGATATCGAGTATTATAAATCTTTAGGTGTAGACAAAGAAGACATTATCGAGTATATTAAAAAGTATTACGACTCATAAGATAGAAAGGCTAAACTAAATATGAAAGTAGAAGTAGTACAAATAACAGAAGATATAGATGTTAGTTTAACTTCGTATATCCAAGAATCTTCAGAAAGCATGCCGTTAAATAGAATAAAACCGGCAATTTTGGTATTGCCAGGTGGTGGTTATATTTACTGTAGTGATAGAGAAGCTGAAGTAATCGCTTTAGCTTATCTGAATGCCGGATTTAATGCTTTTGTTTTAAGATACTCTTTAGGACAAAAATCAGCGTTTCCTAGACCCTTAAGAGATGCTGAAAAAGCGATAGAATATATTAGGGACAATCATAATAGATTTAATATTAATCCTAATTGGATTGCTGGTATTGGCTTCAGTGCTGGAGGACATTTACTAGCTATGTTAGCTACATCAGGAAGAGCAAGACCAAATGCAATTATTCTCGGTTATCCATGCTTTATGGAACAAAACGATCATAATTTGATTTATCCTCGTCCGGTTGTTGATAATTTAACACCGGAGGCTTTTATATTTCATACCTATATGGATAAAAGAGCACCATTAAAAGATATATTAAGTTTTGTAAGTGATTATCAAAAAAACAATATACCTTTTGAACTACATGTTTATCGAGATGGTTATCATGGTTTATCTTTAGGAAATGAATTAGTTTCTGCTAAAGATAAATCAGGCGTTGATAAACAATATCAAACTTGGTACAGTTTGTCTTGTGAATGGCTAAAAAGACAGTTTAATTATTTTGAGGTTTAAGCAAAGTAGTTTTTCTTAATTTTATATGGTAAACTACTATTATATATATTTTGGAGGTATCTATGAAACCACTTCTTGGAAAAGTTGCTTTAGTTACCGGAGGTACTCGTAATGTTGGTAAAGGCATAGCTTATGTATTAGGAGAAGCAGGCGCAAAGGTTTATGTGACCGGTAGGAGTATCACTGAAAAAGATGTTTCGGCAATTAATAAGGCAGGTGGAAGTGCTGTAGCTATCGTATGTGACCATACAAACGATGATGAAGTAAAAGCTTTGTTTGCGAGAATAGAAGCGGAAGAAGCAAGACTGGATATTTTAGTGAATAATGCTTGGGGTGGTTATAACCGGTTAAGAAATCGGAGCCAATATAAAGGCTTTAAATGGAAAGAAGTCTTTTGGCAACAGCCTTTAGAACTTTTTGATGAAATGAATCAAGTTGGTGTTAGGTCAAATTATGTAGCTAGTGTTTTTGCGGCAAGATTAATGCAAAAGAATAAATTCGGTTTAATAGTTAACATATCTTTTTATGCAGCTCAAAAATATTATGGCAATGTTTGTTATGGTGTTGCTAAAGCTGCAGTAGATAAAATGACAAAAGATATGGCTGTTGAATTAAAAGTTCTTAATATTGCTTGTGTATCATTATATCCTGGTTATATTGATGATAACAAAAAAACTCCTAACAACAAGAAAGAATCTTCTCAATTTGTCGGAAGAGCAATCTTAGCTTTAGCTAAGGATGATTTCATAATGGAAAAGACAGGAAAAATTTTGATTGCAGCTGAACTCGGGAAAGAATATGGCTTTAAAGATATCGATGGATCAGAACCAATACCTTATGATACTCTTTAATATTAATAAACTAAAGAAAGGAACAACACTTATAATCATGAAGTGTTAAAACCAAAGAATGGAATATTATGCAACAAAATTAGATACTCTTAAACAAAAAAAGAAAATGGGTTTAGTTATTAACAATAAACCGATTTTACTTGCTTATACAAAAAATGGTGTTTTTGCAATAAGAGATAAATGCCCACATATGGGTTCACCATTATCACCAGGGATATTAGAAGAAGATGTTATTACTTGTAAATTTCATGGTTTACCAATATCTGTGGAAACTGGTGAGGTTACGAATTATAGTAAAGCTGATTTTCTGAGATTAAATGAATACAGCCGGGAAGTAAAAACATATAAAACAATTATTAAAGATGATTCTATCTATATTGAAATCTAGGTGATGAAATGAAAAGACTAAAAAAATTGGGATTGATATTAGGTTTATTAGGAATAGTACTACTTTTAATCTATGCAATACCAAAACCTAAGTATGATGAGATTAATATCTGGCGAAAAGAAGCCAATAACAATAAGGTTCTAGTAATGGCTCACGGTGGTGGACAGGGACATTATCCCGCTAATACATTCAGTGCATTTAATTATAGTTATGATTTAGGTGTGGATGTTTTAGAAATGGATGTGCAAATGACAAAAGATAATATCTTAGTTCTTAGACATGGAGAAAACCAGACAGGAAATATTCGCCATATGAGTAATTGTGATACAGTTATCTGGGAAGAAGACTATCAATATCTTTTTGATAATTGTAATTTTGGATATAATTATCAAGATGAAGAAGGTGAATATCCTTATCGTGATTTATCGCATCAAGAGTGGGTTGATGCGGGGGTTTATCTTACTACTTTAGAAGAATTATTCTCTACATTTCAAGATGATATTTTATACAATATAGAAATCAAAGCTGATAGTGATGCTCCAAGAACAGAAACTGCTGATGCATTATATGATTTATTAGAAGAGTATGACTTATTTGCCAATACTCTTGTAGCTACAGCCTTTGATGATATCTCAAAATATATCGTTGATAATTACCCAATGATGCAACTTTCTACTTCACAAGCTGAGGCACAAAAAGTTATTATTCCTGCTTATACATTAACTAGTTTGTTTTATAATCCAGGGCAGTATTCGTCTGTGCAAATCCCAACAAGTTTTAATTTACCGGTGATTAATACTCTAGACTTATCGACTAAATTATTAGTCAATACCTTACATAGGCATAATATGGCAGTTCATTACTGGACAATTAATGATCCTGATGAAATGCGGAGATTGATAGAACTAGGATGTGATGGGATAATCACGGATTATCCAGATGTTCTAATGGCAATAATTTCAGAGTATGAATAAAATGTGGAATAATTATATAGTTGATTAGTAGGTTTATATAAAAAGATGTTAGATTTCTCCATAATTTCTTATGAGGTGACTAACATCTTTTTTCATTATATTTAAGTTACTATATATTTTATAAATCTGATTGTTTAAAAATATTAGCTGGTGTTTTCCGTAAAAGCAGATTAATCGGCATAAGACCAAATAAAGTATTAATTATATATATTCCTAAAACAACTAAAATTACTGTTAAGAAATTAAATCTAGCTATTGCAGAAGATAATAATGTTGATTGAGCTTGTTTTAATAAGACTACCATTAATAAAAAGCCTAAGACACTACTAATTGTTGTAGCTATTAGAATTTCTACCAAGAATATCCTTCTGATTTCTCCTCTTGAAACACCAATACCACGGTAAACACTAACTTCATAAATTCTCGATATTAAATTAGATCTCATTATAAACAAAATACAAAGTGCGGAAATTACAATACCAGCAATAGCGAGAATATAGAATGTTTGATTCTCTTCTAGTTTGATTTCTTGTGCTATCTCCGGTTCATAGATATTAGCACTAGCAACATAACCAGCTGCTTCAAGATTAGTTAATGTGTTTTCAACATCATTTGCATAAACTAATAGTTCAAAATCCTGATTACGGTAATTTGTATACTTGAAGTATTTTGATTTCATATACTCAGTTTTAGAAACAACAACATTAGATAGGTTATATGCATTTCCATCAACTTCGTAACTATATACACCGGAAATATAGTAATGACCTGTAGTCATTCCAATATTTGTAGGAGTATCTCCTAGTAATATTGAAGTAAACTGATCATTAAGCATAATATATCCAGGAGAAGGAGGAAGAGTACCAGAGACTATTTGGAAGTTATCTCCTAAAATAAGGTAATCTAGTAATATTGGTGTAACAAAACTATAAATTAATTCTTCCTTCATCCAAACTGATTGGGAATTTGATTTAGCAATCCCACTTATCTTAAAATATAAACCACTATCGATTGCAACATCATCATCTAGTCCATTAGTTTGAATTTTAAACTGACAGTTTAAAACATCGTCATAGTCTAAGATGCCTTTGTCTTTATGATCTCTAATAAGTTGGTTTGCGACACTTTGATCGATGATAATCTCATAATCTTGGGCGAGATTACCATAAACTAGTGTTGATTCATCAAAAAACTTTATATCAATTGGTTGAGCTGTAAGTTCAACACTGCCAGATAATTCATAAAAGTTAGGTAGTTTAACCTTAAAATCATAAGGCTGATTAACTAACATTAATTGATTGACACCTTCAACACTTTCTATATCCGAATAATTATCAAACATAGTTCTATCCAGATGTACTGTAATGTAGTTAGGATGGATAATATTATAAGATTCATCTAGATGATATATTTCGCCTAATAAACCGACACTGATACTAATGATTACACCAAGAAGAAGCATTGCTAGATAAAGCATTTTATTAGCTATGCTTAATTTTCTTAATTTATTTAGTGAGTACTTAAATATTTCTTTCCAACTAAAGGCGTTAGTCTTTACTCTATCAGCATGTTTTGGATAGATATCGTTTAAGTTAAAATCTCCTTGAGGAGTTTCCATATCTGATGAATTTTCGACTATAACAATTTCTGAGTCATCATCGAGATATTTGGTTCTCTTAATAGAAGGTGAAGTTATTTTTACATATAAGGTTTGATTTCTTTCTATCAAATCAACATTTAGGTTATCTGGTAAATTTTCGGTTGAATATCTGGAAACATTAAGCTTGTTGATGTTTGACTCAGTCTTTTGAAAATCACTTAGATTAATAATATGTTCTTGTAAGTATTCTAAGGTTTGTTGTTTTTCATTTAAATAGTCTTTAATTATTTTCCCAGATTCAATTTCTATGATTCTATCTGCGTAAAATTCGCAAAGAGATCTTTCGTGTGTTACTAAGATTACTAAACGAGTTTTTGATATTTCTTTGATAACATTCATAAGTTCAATGGTCGTTTTGCCATCGAGATTTCCGGTTGGTTCATCCGCTAGCATCACTTTAGGGTTATTCGCTAAAGCACGAGCAAATCCAACTCTTTGTTGCTGGCCACCAGATAGTTGTTTTACTAATCGATCTTCGTAGTTTTCTAACCCAACAGTTTTCAGTAAGTACTTGATACTTTCGTTGATAATCTGGGGATCTTTAACACCTTGCATTCTAATCACTGGCTCAATATTAGCTGATATAGAAACTTCTTTTAATAAGTTATAATCTTGGTAGACATATCCGATTTTTTCCTTACGAATATAATCCCATTTCTTATGGCTATATTTATTTATTGAGATTCCATCAAAAATCAAGTTGCCTTGATCAAATCTATCCATACCACTTATAACATTTAGTAAGGTGGTTTTCCCACTTCCACTAGTTCCGAGAATAGTAACTAAACCAGTATTTGGGAATTCTAGATTTAAATCATTACAAACAATTACTTCATTTCTTCGATTCTTATTATAGTATTTATAGATATGTTCAAGTCTAATCATCTCTCCACCGCCTTTAAAGCTGAGACAACACTTGCTTTAAAAATTAATTTTGCAAAGCGAGTAGCCATAATTTGAATTAGTAAGAAGGTGATTATCCCTAATAAAAGGTAATCACTAAAAGTGTAAAATCTGAGAATTTTTGGTATTGCATAAATATAGTTTTCGATGACAAAGACAATAATCGAAATAATGATGATTGAAAGTGATGTAAGGACAATTAATTCTGAACGAATTATTTGTTTAATCGCTTTCTTAGAAGTACCAATAGAGCGGATGATTAGATAGTCTTTAAGTTTGCTGAAGATTAAATTTCTTAAGATGAAATATCCAACAAAAGAAACAACAAAGATAATTGCATAAACAACTAAAGATGTTAAAAGGTTTTTAATCGCAATGTCCTTACTTTGGTTTTCTGTGATTATTTGAGCAGGATAGAAGTAATTGTATCCAAGTTCATTTAAGTCTTCTACAACTCTTTTTCCGTCATAGTAGTCTTTCACTAAAACTGATATTTGATAATTCTTTTCACTAAAATATTTATTGTAGGTTGCTTCATTCATATATAGTGTTGTTGAAAAAGGTTGACCAGGATAATAGTATTCAGTTAAGGGTGTTTGAGATAATAGAATTTGTGATGGAAACATCGGCAAAGCTGTAAGGTAAATTTCATCAAAATCTTTATCGTTTTCAAAAGTTGTTAGAGCTCGATAAGATATATCATGACTATCAATAAAAGCTAAAGCATCACATAGGCCAGCCTCCATATCGTCTCTTACTTCTTTTTTATAAGAAAAATCTCGACACATATCAAAGTACATAAAATTAAAGGTTTTTATTTCATTATCGCCTAATGATTCATCAATATTAATCCAAGTAGGATAAGATAATCGATAGGTTTTTAATCCAACTTCCACAGCTGGATTTTCTTCAGGAGTTATCCATTCATCAGTTGCCATATCATATTTCTTAGTACCTTCTATCTTTATTTCAATGACTGAGTGTTCATATACACTGGATTTTGAAACTATATCTAAACCAGCTTCAGATAAATAGAAGTAATGAAGATTGTCGCTTAATCTTTCTGGTTCTTCAATGATTCCTACGACGGTAAATGTAAATTGATCAGTTGTGTCAATTGTAGTAGGTAGTAACAAATGATTGTTAGCTACATCAATGGTTTCACCGATAGAGAAAAAACCGTTATTGCCAATGACTACCTCAGATCTGCTTTCTGGAAGTCTTCCATATAACAATTCATAATCATCTAATATAACAGCTGGTAATGGTTTGAAATATATTAAGTTATCAGGTAAATCTAATCCCGTTTTTTTAGATACTAATACGGAATCAAAGACGATATCACGACTAAATGTACCTCTAACATGCTTAACTTTTAGTAAGGCTGCTATTTCTTCTTCGGTAAACATTGTGTTATCTTCTTTAGTTAGAATAATTCTACTAGAAGTAGGATTACTAAAAACCTCATTATCTGCATTTAGATCTTGATTCTTTTCGAATAACCCTGCACTATAAGCAAAAAATATCATCGTTAGTATTAATAAGAAGGTTATTAAAGAAAAAAGTGATTTTTTTGGTACAGAAAAGATATTTCTTAAGCCAATTTTAAAAGCCCCAGCTTTACTTGTGTTTGTTAACTTCGGCTTAACTTCAGTTTCTTTAGTTTTTATTTTTTTTAAGTAAGTGTCTTCCATGATTTCGCCATCATAAAGTCTTACTTTTCTTGTGGCGTAATCTTGTAATAAGGTTATATCATGAGTAACAACAATTACTAGTTTATCTTCACTGATTTTTTGTAGTAATTGGAAGATACCATGAGCCGCATCATTACTTAAATTTCCTGTAGGCTCATCACAGACAAGAATTTGATAATCCTTAGCTAAAGTACGGGCAATAATTGTCCGTTGTTTTTCGCCACCACTAAGTTTACTAGCCTTTTGATGAATAACATGAGTTAACCCAACTTGTTCGATTAACTCTAGTACTCGATTATGAATTTCTAATTTATTATAACCTTGAATTATTAAAGCTAATTCAATGTTTTGATATACTGTGTAGCTGTTAATAATATTATAATCTTGAAAAATATAACCGATATAGTCTTTACGGTAATGTTCCAATTCTTCAATAGTATAATGAGAAATATCTTTCCCATTAAAAATAAGTTTTCCTTCTTCGTAAGTATCAAGCCCACTTAAAACATTTAGCAAGGTGCTTTTTCCACTACCGCTGACACCAGTAATAGCTACAAACTCGCCAATTTTAAACTCAAGGCTGATTCTTCTTAGAGCTTGTACAACACTATTTTCCGTGAAATAGTATTTACTAACTCTTTCTAGTTTTAACATTTCTAAGCCCTCTTTCCTCGTTTCTATGAAAAATAAAAACTATTGTATCATAGATTGGAAAATAAAACAGTAGTATTTAAAAATTAGTATTTATCCTTATCTAAGATTATAGCACTTCCGCCTACCCAGATTTCTTCTAACTCACTATCAAACTCGATATAAGCAATAATTTCTGATGGGAGATTCATCGTATAACCTTGACGGAAGATATAATAAGGTTGTCGATAAGCGTGTTCGAAGATATAACATGCTAAAGCTCCATTTGAAGTTCCAGTCGCACTCTCCTCATCGATACCTACAACAGGAACAAAGTTACGGCCATAAGCATCTATTTCATCATCAAAAGCAAAGGCATGAATTCCGATTGCATTATGAGCTAAGGCAACTTCTTTGATTTTTTCAATATTTGGGACTAGATCATTTAAACTAAAGAAATCGCTTATCGGTAAGAAAATTTCTCTTAAACCGGTAGATACAACTTGGGGTTCAAAATCCTCATGAAAATGCAAGTTCTCAAAACAGTCTTCTAACTCCTCTTTAGGGATAACTTCCGAATATATCGGATTAACTTGTTGCATATATACTAGATTATCTTGAATTTCAATATTGAGAATCCCAGCTTTTGTTTCTTGAGTGTAAAAACCGTTTTTTAAATCAGTTAGCTTTTTTATAAGGTAAAAAGTAGCGATAGTAGCGTGGCCACATAAATCTACTTCTTTTGTAGGAGTAAAAAACCTGACCTTAAAATCAGCTTTTTTACTTTTCATTACAAAGGCTGTTTCACTATACCCAACTTCTTTAGCGATTGCTTGCATTTCTTCATCTGTTAGATTATCTGCATCGAGATATACTCCAGCGCGGTTACCACCGTTTTTAGTTCTGGGGAAAGCAATTAAACGATATAAATTTTCCATAAAACACCTCTTTTCTCTATTTTACTATAAAAATAACATTTTTTAAATCGTAAATAGGAAAATACTTATTTTACATTTACTTAAAGGTTTGTAATGTTTATGTAAAGAAGGAGTATATAATTGTTAATATGAAGATATTTTTGGTATAATTTAGTTAGGTTTTTATAATATCAATCCGTGGAGGTCAAATTTATGGTAAAAGTTTTAGTTCTATGTGTACATAATTCAGCTAGAAGTCAAATGGCTGAAGCATTTATAAATGATTTCGGAAAAGGATTGTTTTTGGCTGAAAGTGCGGGAATTGAAAAAGGAGTTCTTAATCCTTATGTTGTAAAAGCAATGAGTGAGATTGGTTATGATATTTCAAAGAATCAAACAGACAGTGTTTTTGATTTTTACAAAGAAGGTAGAAGTTATACTTTTGTGATTAAGGTTTGTGACGCTATTAACGGTCAAAGATGTCCAATATTTCCGCATACACTTAAAGAGTTTAACTGGGATATTACCGATCCTTCAAAATTAGTCGGTAGTGAAGAAGAGATAATGGAAAAAATAAGAGAGACTAGAGATTTGATAAAGGATAGAGTAATTGAGTTTATTGAGAAATACCAAGAATTTGCTGAGAAAAGGAAGTAGTCATATATTGATTAAAGTACTAACTGTTAATAGAGTTAGTACTTTTTGTTTATTAAGCTGAGATGTTGTTAAAATAGGTTTATTAGGGTATAATAATTTTAATCAATAAATGTAAAAAATAAGGCGGATTCTAATGAAAAAATATATTGAACTAACGATGGATAGTTTAAAAATGCGTGGTTACGAAAATGAAAACGATAAATCAAGATGCTTGGTGATGTTCCATGGGTTTACGGGAAATAAGACTGAAACCAATCGAATGTTTTATCATATTGATACAGCACTTGAGCAAGAAGGAATTTCTACTATTAGATTCGATTGGTTTGGTCATGGTGAAAGTGATTTAGATTTTTCTTTAGTCACAGTTAGTTTGTTGTTAAAACAAGCAAAGTGTATTCTGGATTACGCTAAAGATAAATATGAAAAAATATACCTTTTAGGTTTTTCTATGGGTGGCGCAATCGCAATAAACTCACTTTATGCAAAGCATGAGAAAATGATACTTATATCTCCAGCGATTAATATGTCAGAAATTGCGAAAAACAATTTTACAAGTTGTCCTCTGATTGATGATTATACTGTTGATTTACATGGTTTAAAGTTAAGTTATACTTTCGTTGAATCTTTTAGTTCCTTAGAGTATATGGAGAATATCAAATGTTATTCTCATCCGGTTTTATTGATACATGGAACTAATGACTTAGCTGTTCCAATAACTTTCAGCGATTTATTGAAAAAAGAGATAAAAGATCTAAAGTATGTAAAAATTAAGGATGCAGATCACTGTTATAGTAAGGTTGAATATCTAGAAAAAATTAAAAAGGAAGTTACTAAGTTTTTAAGTAAATAATGGTTTACTCAAAGAAAAGAGGTATTAAGTATGATAATTAAACATCAAAACAAAGTTAGTCCTAAGATGCAGTTTATCATCAATTTTTTAAGTTTTTTTAACCGATTAACAAAGATAACTCTTTGGCAATTATCTGTTAAACAAAAGCAAAAATTTAAAAGACCAAAGAAAAGTTATCGTTGTACAATTAGACTGATAAATGATGTTGATGTAATTATTTTTAATCCATTTCAAACAGAAGCAATTTTTTATTTTCATGGTGGTGGTTTTGTTTTAAAAGGTAGAAACAATCATTATCATTTCTGTGATTTACTAGCTAAAGAAAGTAATAAGACCATCTACTATATTGATTATCCAATAGCACCTGATAAAAGTGCTAAGGAGATAATCAATAAAACAATATCTGTTATAGATAGTATAAAAACAGAGTATAAACATAAAGACTATTACTTTTTAGGGGATAGTGCTGGAGGAAATCTAGCCTTAGTATTATTGAAGCAGGTCAAAGATATTAACAAAACAATTATCCTGTCTCCATGGGTTAACTTAACTATGAACACACCACTTCCCCAAAGTTTAGAAGAAAAAGAGTTTATGTTTACAAAAGAAGAATTGCTAGAAGCAGCTAACTTATATAAAGGAGAACTGAGTTTAGAAAACGAAATTATTTCCCCAATTTTTGGTGATTATAAAAACGAGCAAATAATTATATTTGCTGGTGAAAGAGATATTTTGTTTCCAGCTATTGTCAGTTTTCATAAAAAAAATAATAATGTTACCTTATATCAGTACCCAGATTTACCACATGATTTTATGTTTATCAGCAATACTAAAGAAGAAGTTATGGTTGTTAGTGAAATAGCTAAAGTCTTATTAGCAAGGCAAGCTGATGTTTAAAGGTAAAAGGCCACTTATCAGGTTTTTACTGATATCATTTATTGTGGTAGTTTCATTATTTGTCTTATTATTTACCGCCTTAGCTGTCTATTCAAGCACTTCATATGAACCTTTATCAGCAATGGAAGAACAAATAAATACTCTAGATACTCAAGAACTAACTTATATTGAAAACCGTAAAGTCATTCAATATACAGTAACTAATCCAATCAAGAATATTATCATAATTCCTGGAGGTTTGGTTGAACCAGAAAGTTATAAGTATTTAGCAATTTCTTTAGCTAAAGAAAACTATAATATTACCATAGTTAAACCATTGTTTAATCTTGCTATTCTCAATGCTAACCAAGCAGAAGAGTATTTAGATAGTAGCTTGGATAATATTCTTATTGGTCATTCCTTAGGAGGAACTGTCGCTTCTATCGTAGCTAGTAATAATCCAGAAGTAAATGCTGTTGTTCTTTTAGGCAGTTATCCTTTAAGAGACATCAGTAATATTGATAGTTTAGTTATCACCGGAGAAAATGATGAGGTTTTAGATCAAGAGGCTTTTACAGATAGTCTTGAACTCTTAAGTACAAACAGTATTTTCTACGAGATCTCTGGAGGCAATCATGCTCAATTTGGTTGGTATGGTCCGCAAAAAGGCGACGGACAAGCTAGTATTACAACCCTAGAACAACAAGATCTTGTTATCGAAAAAATTCTTGATTTCATTAAATGAGAAGGTGTATTATGTTAGAAAATATAAAAAACACGTTATTTAAGAAAAAAACATTTATAATCTCTGGCATTGTTTTTTTGATTTTTCTGGTAGTAGTTTTACCAGTAATGGCTAGTATTTCCACTAGAGTTATTGGCGTGTCTGAATCTCCTGATCTTAGTTTCACACTTTCACTTAGTGAGTATTACCAAATGTTAAACGCTTATGGAGAAGCAGGAAGAAGATTCTACATATTATTAAGATGGACTTTTGATTTAATTTGGCCATTCGTCTATCTATGTTTTTTAATATCATCAATTGGTTATTTAGGAAAAGAATATCCAGTAACAAAGAAATACCTTTTGTACTTGCCAATTTTAGGGTTTATCTTTGATATTTTTGAAAACAGTTTTGCGACAATAGTCATGGCAATTTATCCTAAAGAAATAGATATTTTTATCTACCTTTTACAAGCTTCTACAATCCTAAAATGGTTTTTCATAATCCTTAGTTTTATTGCTATTTTGTTCGTTGCACAAAGGAAAATTAGAACTGAAGTATAGTTTTTGATAAACAAAACACCGGCTAGTTTTTAGCCGGTGTTTTAATTATAGTTTCTTTAATAAGATAATTCGATCTTTTGGTCCGTTTTTCACTCTTTCATATTCACTTTCTTCCATTACTTCATAACCTGCGAATTTATCAATCCACTCTTTAGAAGTATGGTTTACACCTCTTAATACTCCATTCATTGCATAGCTGTTTTCAGCTATTTTTTCCATTTTTAGTCTTTCAATTAAAGCTTCAGTTAGATAAAAGTTAAATTTAAGTAATAAATATCCCTCTGGTTTTAATAATCTGGTAATATGTTTGATTACTTCATTTGATGTTTCTTCAGGAATCACATCTAACACATTAGAACAAATTATGCCATCAAAAGATTCGTCTTCAAGTTCTTCTAAAAGATGATGATCACCTACTTTAAAATCTAAAGTGTCAATCTTAGATAGCTCACAGGTTTTTTTCGCGAAATCAATAGCGTTTTTTGCTGGATCAATTCCTAAACCATATTCAATAGTTTTACCAAGTGTTTTTGCGACTAATAGACAATATCCCGAACCCGTTCCAATATCTAATACGCTTTTGGCTTCATCACCAATGAATTTTAATAATTCATCAAGCCGATTTTGAATCTGAATGTCTTCATTCTTGATAGCTTCTGGTTCAAGTTTCTCAAAAAAATCATTCCAAAAACTTTTCAATTTTTCATTTACTTCATTTACTTTCATAACGTTCTCCCTGCTCAATATAAGTTTACTTATGATAATATCGTATCATTTTCAAAAAATTATCGCAAGAGAGTATACCAAATATAATGATTATTGTTCTTTAATAAGACTATAATCTTTATACCAAATTATCTGAGCTCTAAGAATAAATAAGGAGCGATATAGAGGGTATAGAATTAAGAAGTAGATTATGGCTTTAACTGGAAATCTCTCAAATAATAACACATTATTTCTTTGGATATCTAAATATCCAAGAATAATTGTTAAACTAACACCTATGACAATCCAAAGTATTAGATTTATCGCTTTTGTTTTATTGAAAATATCGTTTGCTTCTAAAATAAAAATTATCTTAAACACAAAAGCGAATAACACAATACTAATGATAATATTAATTAGATTATCTTGAGGTAAGAAAACCATTTGTAATACTACTAAGGTTATAAATCCAATGTATCTAGTAATCCGACTTTTTAACTTAACTGTTTTTTTGTTTAATACCTCTGTCTTGGTTAATATTAAATACTCTGTTGAGATATTATTGATGTTTCTCTTTTTTAATAGCACTCTAATAAACGAATCGATTTCCAAAAAGAAAGCTAAGCATAAAAGAATATTAATTCCATTATCATTTAAGATAAAAGCATGATTTTCATAGATGGTAATACTAAGAAAAAACATTGTGGTTATGAATCTAATAATCATTGAGTAACAAATTCTTTTAACCGATACAAACCGGTTAGCCCCTGAGACATAAAAACTTGATTGAATGTCTAAGAACAAACTTAGCCAGATAAATAAGAATAAGATGGTTTTTATTATACCTTCAACTAACCCATCGCTTGGAGAAAATCCAAGCGAGAGGGCTAAGTCTTTCATGCTGACAAATCTAATAAGAAAAACAGATGCATAGAATAACAAGAGGCTAAATGTTTTTAAGCGAAGTTGTTTATTTAAATTAATTTCATAGATACTTTTCATATGATCCTCCTTAATTATTCACCTAATATTTCAAGTACTGTTTCTTGGAATAGCTCTGATTCAGTAATCCAAGGATTATGACCTGAGGCTTCAAAATATATTAGTTCTTTCTCTGGTGCGTTAATAAGTTCAAAATAATCATCAACTAAATATGTAGGTGCATTCACATCATGTCTACCATGGAGAATATATATAGGAATACTAAATTCTGTATGTGTTTCTCTTAAATCAACTTCATATAGTTGTTGGAATATTTGTGAAAAGGTAAAATATAAAGCTCTGATAAAATTGAAACTATCGATGATACTATATTCTGGTGAAAACAATGAGTCGAAAGTAGTCCATGATACTCTATTGATATTAGCATTGCTAGACATATAATGATGTAAATATATTAGATATGTCCCTACTTCCATAGTGATATTATCCCCAGTAACTGGAACTTCAGTAAGATTTTCTAAAGCTTTTATTTGTTGGGTGTCATTTCTTTCTCTGGCAATTCTTAAAGCCTCATCATAACAATATTGTTCTGTCTCAGCAAAATCAACCATTTGTCCAGTAGTTATAAGTGCATGATAATCATTAGGATATTGACTAGCTAGTAGAACACCTAAATAACTTCCCCAAGATTCACCGATTATATAGATTTTTTCTTGATTAAACCGATCTTTTAAATACTCAGTTAATGCATGCGCATCTTCAACATAATCATTTACTTCTAAAGACTTAATTGGTCTAGCGTTATAACTTTTACCACTTCCAGGTTGTTCCCAGTTAACAATAGTATAACTTTCTTCTAAGTCACTTAAAAATTCTCTAGTTGCTTGTACTTGTGATCCTCCAGGACCGCCAGCTAAAAACAGGATTACTGGATTAGTTTCAGAGGTTCCTCTAACAATTATTGTTTGTGAAGTATCATTTAATTCAACATGTGTGATACCATTAAGTGAATTATTTCCAGGAACATAAACAAAGTTTTGGCTGATGATAACCTGTAATAGAATTAGCACTAAACTTGTAAGTGCAAATTGCGAGACTAGGGTAATTGCCCTAATAATTGAATGGTTAGATGTCCCTAAAAAATTCTTTAAAATAAGAATAATTATTAAGACAAGCAAACTAGCTAATAAGCTAAGCAATAGCGTGATTAATACTCCAAAGATGCCCCACGACATCAGATAAGCATTTTTGAATAAGAATAAATAAGCGATGGTATTTAATAATACCCAGGTTAATACAAAAAACATAATTTTTTTCATTTTTCTCTCCTCCTACCAAATGAATGGTATAAATTTTTTAGTTTTTTCTTGATATAGCAGATATTCTTCTTTAAATTCTGCTATTAAATCTTTTTCCTCTTTATTTGCTAATCTTACATAGAAATACACTATAAAAGGAAACATAATAATTGTTGGTAGTGTAGCCCAACCAAATAACATACCTAGTGCAATCAACATTAAACCAGCATACTGTGGATGTCTAATATAGCGATAAACACCCTTTTTACAAATCTTACCGGTTCCTTTTACTTTCTTCCAATAACCGTGATAAATGGTATACCAACCAAAGATTATTAAATTAATACCGATGATAAATAATACTATATTGATATACAATCCAATATTTCCGATGTATTGAGATAAAGTATGGCCCCATAAGATACCCTCAGGTAATTGTTCACCTAAGATTGCGCCAATAGCCATCATACTGAAGGGAATACCATGCATTTCTATTGCAAAAGCTATAACAAATGAAAGATAAATTCCTTTTGGTTTTCTTTCTACTTTTTTGTAGAACGGGAAAAACAATAGAGCACTTCCGTAGAGAATGATAAAGAATACAACTGCACCCCATTCATTAAAATGGCTCATTAAACTATCCATGTTCTTACCTCCTTGGTTTTACAGTCGTATTATATTCAATATTTTGCATAAAAAAAACTAACCCAGGTTAGGGGTTAGGTTAGGTTTTCTATTTTTTAAGTTATTATATTGATTTTCTTTGCTTTTTTTAATGCTTGAATCCGATTTTTACAATCTAACTTACTCAATATATGATTAATATGCCACTTAACAGTACCAATAGTTATAAATAACCTTTCTGAGATTTCTTGATTTGATAAGCCTTGACTTATCAATAACAAGATATCCATTTCTCTTTCTGTTAACAGAGGTTGTTCTACCTTATTCGGTTTTATCGAACTATCAATTTTTTTAACAATCGGCCAAAACGAAAAATCATACATGTTAAAAGCTGCTTTTAAATGATAATCATGATAATAATTTATTGCTTCTTCTAAAATTTCTTTAGCAGAATCATATTCTTTCTGTAGATAGTAATAATCAGCTAACAACAATAGCAGAATTTGTAAATGTGTGATGTCACCATTATATCTTAAATTCTCAATATAGTTAATTAATTCAGTAAAAGGGATATATTCTTCATTATACTTCACCCCTAGAAACAGTAACATTTCAACTAGATAAGGTTCGGGATTATTACTATCTTCATACATTCTTTTTAATTCTGCAATTCTTTGATTATCAAGTTGGTTTTTAAGTAATATCTCTCCATAATAAAGAATTTGAGTCATCAAAGGATAGTGCATGTTTTCAAAAGTTTTTTTAGTCAAATCTAAGATCTTTTTAAGTTTTTTTGAATCGCCATAAAGACGAAAAACCTTGAAGAGATATAGTTCAATAAAGCCATGCATATGGATTAAATCTAATTCATTGATGGCTTTAAAAGCTTTTTCAAGATAATCGATAGCTAAAAGAATTTCATTTTGTTCTAGATAACTAATCCCCATAGGTAGATACAATACATCCCAGTAGTTATCTTGACTACTATTATAACTAGAGATGATTAATAATGTTTTTTTGCAGATTTTGATGACTTCTTCAAAGTCAGCTAGCTTTATCTTGTTTAACAAAGCATTCGATAAAGCAACTGAAGCAGGGAACATCATATCCATTTCAAAGAAGTATTCATAAGATTTATAAAAACTTGTAAAAGCAGATCGATATTCCTTTAAAGAATTATAAATTTGTCCTCTAGTTAAGTATGCATTACCATGATAAAAAGTGATAGGTTGATCTGGGAGCAGTTTTAAAGTTTTATTACTATAGAGTAACCTTTCTTTAGGGTTGCCAAAGATACTTGATAAGGCCTTTAAATCAGAAAGAAAACTCTGATGATAATTATTGAGATTCTCTGGGTTAATTTTCATAGATAACTTTGTTAGTTTTAAGTTATCACCAGAGAGAAGAGCTAACCAAGCAATGATGAGATTAGCAACATCATCATTGGATTGAATATTTACAAGCAATTGATAGAACTGATAGATATTTGGTGAATTGAAAAAACATTTGATATTATGATTAATAAAATCATTTAAGCTATCAAGATTATTCTTTTCAATTTCCTGCTTGAGTTCAAGGTAAAAATCCATATAATCACCGCCAAAATACAATCTATCTATATTATAGCATAAAATAGATAATCAAAAAAAAAGAAAAAGCATTAAACTTATCCAAAGTTAAATGCTTTATTTCTATTAATAATCAACGTTATCAAACTCAGGGAATAGTTTCTGGCCTTTATTTAAACTTCTGATTGCCTGCATATCTTCCTTATCAAGAGAAAAGTCAAAAACTTGGTAGTTAGCTTGAATTCTTGATGGGGTTACACTCTTAGGAATAACAACAATACCTCTTTCAATGAACCAACGAATGGTTACTTGTGGAACTGTTTTATTATGCTTTTTCGCTATTTTTTTCATTGTATCATTACTTAGTAACTCATCGATTTTTCTGCTCATTAAAGGTGCATAAGCTTCAAGTTGAATATTGTTTTTTTGACAAAAATCTTGTAAAAAATGATTTTGTAGTGTGATATGAGTCTCTACTTGATTAACCATCGGTTTAATTTCTGTATTATCTAGTAGATGCATTAAATGATGAACATTATAATTAGAAACTCCAATAGCTTTAACTTTACCTTGTTTGTATAGTTCTTCTAAGGCTTTATATGTAGAAAGTGAGTTTTCATACCCTTTAAACCAGTGGATAAGATATAAGTCGACATAATCCACCCCAAGTTTTTTAAGAGAGACATTAAAAGCCTTTAAAGTTTGTTCATAACCTTGGTCACTGTTCCACAGCTTTGTGGTAAGAAAGATATCTTCTCTTTTAACTTTTGAGTCCTTAATTGCTTTTCCTACCATCTCTTCGTTATCATAGATAGCAGCTGTGTCAATGTGACGATATCCAGCTTCTAAAGCTGCTAAGACAGCCTTGTATGCATCATCTGGTTTAGAACGCCAAGTTCCTAAACCAACAATTGGCATTTCATAATTATTATTAAGTTTTACTGTAATCAATTTGATCATCTCCTCATTTGTTATTATAACAAAAATTTCTAATTAAGAAAAATAAAAAGAATTATTAATCTTATCTTGTACTATTTATTTTGAAAGGAGTAAATTATGAAGAAGATAGTTTTTAGTTTTGTTTTATTTTTCGGAATATTTTTAAGTTTGATAATAAGAGTAAGTGCATACTCACCACATTATTTACCAGGAGGAAAGAACTATATTGCAAGTGATAATGTCTTAAAAGTTGGAGACTATGTAAAAACCAGCGACCCATTTTTAGTAAAGCCTTATACAGAGTATACTTTTTCCATTGGTCGAGATTATCTAGAAGGTCCAAATAATTTTGAGGTTTTCATAAGTTTTTATAATAATGAGTTAAATATTGGGGAAGAATATGCTTATGATGCTGAACTACCAAGTGAATCATTGAAGTTTGACCCAAATTTAAATGTATATTACTATACTTTTGTGACACCAGCGGAAGCAAATTATTTAAGTTTTGAGTTCTATGATAACGGAACATATAATCAAGGTGAAGAACTAATCGATGTTCAGATTGAAGAAGGAAGCACACCAACAATATATGAACCATATATTCAAGGAAATATCATTGATACAAGTTCCCCATATTTTGTAGGTGGTGGTACGATTCTATCCTATTTTGATCAACCAATTACTGTAGCAGAGATTCAAAGTTCTTTGACTGCATATGATGATATTGATGGTGATGTCAGCAATAATATTACAATTCTTGAAGATAATTATACTGCTAATAACAACATATTAGGTTCATATTCCATCACTTTTAGAGTTGCGGATTCTAGCGGTAACTATACGGATTTGGTAGTTAATGTTGAGGTTATTGATGTTTTAGCTCCTGTTTTTTCAGAGGTTGGCACAATAACAGCGGTTTATCCAAATATTTATAGTGTAGCTGAAATCACAGAAATGCTTTCTGCGTCTGATAATTATGATGGAGATTTATCAACTAGTATTAGTTTAGTTGAAGATAATTATACAGCTAATAGCAGTTTAGTTGGTACTTATGAGATGGAGTTTAAATGTATTGATTCTAGCGGTAACGAAACTAGATATATTCAAGAAATCGCAGTCGTTGATAATGACGGACCAATTATTCAAGGTGAAAGCGTGGTAAACATTGGCTATGACAATTTGTTAGACATTCCAGAAATGATTATTGGATTTATCGTTACAGATAATTATGACTCATCAGACAGTCTAGAAGTAATAGTAGAAAGTGATACGTACAGTTCCAATCATAATGATATTGGTAACTACCAAATTCAGTTTTCTGTTACTGACTCCTCAGGAAATACCACTTATAAAAATGTGGTAGTAAATGTAGTTGATGAAATTGGTCCTGTAGTATATTTTGATAGTTCTGTTATTCAAGTTTATACAGATACTGTTTTGGCATTGCCTGACTTTGCTAAGTTACTTGTACAGACAAAAGAGTTGGATGATGATTTAGAATACTATATTACAGTTAAATATGATTCATATACAAGGTATTCTAGCAAACCCGGAACTTATCATATGTATTTAGATTTTGTAGATGGTTATGGCAGAGTTTTAGCCAAAGAGTTCGCTGTTAAGGTAGTTAATAGGCCGTTTGATTATGTGTATGTTCCCGATAAGACCGAAATTATAGAAGGAGATTTCATTACAGAAAATTTACCAGTGATAATTGGTGGAGGAGCTACATTTGTGGTAGTTGGAACAAATCTTCTATGGTTTGTAATAACAAAAAGAAAAAAGTAATTGATATCAAAAATAGCCAAATATAGGGCTATTTTTTTTAGTTTTTAATGATAGCGATTTTACTAAAAATATTGTTGCCATATGACAACTAAAATGTTATAATATATGCGGTTTAAGATTAGACAATGAAAGGAGATAAACAGTGGGAGCTCGAGTTGATATTACTCAAGAAAAAATTGATCAATTGTACGCAGAAATGGCAAACAATCAAATGAAGCCGGCGCCATTAATGCCTACATTACATGCAGCTCAAAGAATTTTTGGTTGTATACCGCTAAAAATACAAAAAATTATTGCAAATGAACTAAATGTTTCAGTCGCAAGAATTAACGGAGTTGTTACATTTTACGGTCATTTCTCTGTAGTTCCAAAAGGTAAGAATGTTATCAGCGTTTGTTTAGGTACTGCTTGTTACGTTAAGGGTTCAGGTGGAATTTTAGACGCTTTTTCACATGATTTAAAAATTTCTGTCGGAGAAACTAGTGAAGATGGCCTATTTACTTTAGAAGGAACAAGATGTATCGGGGCTTGTGGACTAGCACCAGTATTCACAGTAAACGAAGAGGTCTATGGAAATGGATCAGTCCAATTAGTTAAGAAAGTTATAAGTAAATTAAAAAGTTAGTTTTTAAAAGTACGGATTAGAGGAGGAAGAATAATGACTCTAAAAGAGTTAAAGACCTTGCGAGATAAAGCTTTTAACAAAATGTATATGGTCGGAGAAAAGAATAGCGCAAGGATTCAGATTGGTTATGGTACTTGTGGTATAGCTGCAGGAGCTAAACCTGTGTATGATACTTTTGTTAAAGAATTAGGAGAATATAAGATTAGCAATGTATCAGTAACTAAAGTTGGTTGTATGGGTGAATGTGCTTTTGAACCAATAGTGGAAATTGTTGAAGCAAATGGAACAAAAACAATTTATTGTTTAGTAACAGATAGAATTGCCTCAGAAATTGTTGAAGAACATATTTTGCAAGGAAAGAGAATCGATAAGTATTTACTATCGAAGATAAAGAGGTAATTTATAATGTTGGATAGAATGCATATATTAATTTGTGGCGGACCCGAATGTAAAGGAACTTCAAATCCTATTAGGGACGCATTCAATGCCAAAATAAAAGAAAATAATTTAAGTGATGAAGTCAGGACTATATTAACTGGCTGTTTTGGGTTGTGTGCTTTAGGACCACATGTATTAATCTACCCTGGAGAAATCTTGTATTCAGGGATTGAGTTAAAAGATGTAGAAGAAATATTTTCAGAACATGTTTTAAATAATAGACCCGTTGAAAGATTGGTTTATAAAGGTCATTTTGATCGTAAAAAATTCAGAAATAGAGCTGAACTAACATTTTTTGCTAAGCAACAAAGAATAGCATTAAGAAACTGTGGAATTATTAATCCATTAGATATTGAAGAATATATTGCTAGAGATGGTTATTTTGCTTTAGGTAGAATATTATCAGAGTTAAAACCAGATGAAGTTATTGAAGAGATGAAAAAATCAGGTTTACGTGGTCGCGGTGGCGGTGGTTTCCCTACAGGTTTAAAATGGGAGTTTGCACGTAAATCTGTTAGTGATATAAAATACGTTATTTGTAACGCTGATGAAGGTGACCCAGGAGCTTTTATGGATAGAGCTGTCTTGGAAGGTGACCCTCATTCAGTCTTAGAAGCAATGGCAATCTGTGGTTATGCAATTGGTGCTAGTATGGGTTATATCTATATTAGAGCTGAGTATCCGGTTGCAGTTAAACGTTTAGAATTAGCGATAGAACAAGCTAAAGAATTAGGCTTGTTAGGAAAAAATATTTTTGAATCTGATTTCGATTTTGATATCGAAATAAGATTAGGAGCTGGAGCCTTTGTTTGTGGTGAAGAAACGGCTTTAATAGCTTCAATTGAAGGCGAAAGAGGCATGCCAAGAAAAAAACCACCTTTTCCAGCTGTTAAAGGTCTTTTTGGTTATCCAACAAACGTTAATAATGTTGAAACTTTTGCTAATATTCCGGTTATTTTCTTAAAAGGTGCTGAATGGTTTAAGAATATCGGTACTGATAAATCAAGCGGAACAAAAGTTTTCGCTTTAGGCGGTAAAATTGCTAATACTGGTTTATTAGAAGTTCCTATGGGTACCACTTTAAGAGAAGTAGTTTTTGATATTGGCGGGGGAATACCTAACGGCAAGAAGTTTAAAGCTGCTCAAACCGGAGGACCTTCAGGAGGATGTATTACTGAAGATGCTTTAGATACTCCGATTGATTTTGATAACTTAATTTCACTAGGATCTATGATGGGTTCTGGAGGGATGATCGTTATGGATGAAGATACCTGTATGGTTGACGTTGCAAGATTCTATTTAGAGTTTACTGTAGAAGAATCTTGTGGGAAATGTACACCATGCCGTGAAGGTACAAAAAGAATGTTAGACATCTTAAATAGAATCTGTGAAGGAGAAGGAAATTTAGCCGATCTTGATATTCTTGATAGACTAGCTCATATCATTAAAGATTCTTCATTATGTGGATTAGGACAAACCGCTCCTAACCCTGTATTATCAACTTTAAAACATTTTAGAGATGAGTATGAAGCTCATGTAATTGATAAAGTATGTCCAGCAGGTGTTTGTTCTAATCTAACAAATTATGTAGTATTAGATAATTGTATTGGTTGTACAAAATGTTCTAAAAACTGTCCAGTTGGGGCTATTGAAGGAACAGTTAAGCAAAAACATACTATTGATCCAACAATTTGTATTCGATGTGGTGCTTGTAAAGCAGCGTGTCCAGTAGATGCAATATCAACTAAACCTGAGGATTGGAGGCGTATTTATGGAGAAATTAGTTAATATCACAATTGATGGAATAAAGACTCAAGTTCCAGAAACTTATACAGTAATGAAAGCCGCTGATTCTTTAGGGATAAAAGTACCGAGACTTTGTTTTTTAGAAGGTATTCATGAAGAATCAAATTGTCGTTTATGTGTTGTGAAAATAGAGGGTCAAAAAGGTCTTAAAACTTCATGTTCTACAAAAGTATTTGAAGGAATGAATGTCGAAACTGATAACAAGGAAATCTATGAAACTATTTGTTTTAATTTAGAATTGTTAGCTGGTAATCATAAGTTTGAATGTTGGAAATGTTCAAGAGAGAATTCTTGTGAATTTTTAGAATTATTAAGAAGATATAATGTAGATAATGATTTCTCTAATTCAGAATTATTTGTGCCAAAAGAAATTAAAATGAATAAAACATCTGATGCTATGATCTTAGATTCAAGTAAATGTGTCTTATGCGGGAGATGTGTCTCAGCTTGTGAAAAACTTTCTGGGTTAGGTATTTTGAATTTTAATAATCGTGGTTCAGAAACTTATGTAGGTCCTGCACAGTTTCATAACCTTGAAGATGCTGGTTGTATCTATTGTGGTAAGTGTATTCAAGCTTGTCCTACAGGAGCGATTCAGGAACAAGATCATATTAAATATTTAGAAAGAGCATTAAGAGATAGAAACAAAGTTGTTGTCTGTCAAGTAGCTCCATCTGTAAGAGCTGCATTAGGTGAAGAATTTGGTTATAAAATCGGAACCAATGTTGAAGGACAGATGTTTGCAGCTTTAAAAGAACTAGGTATCAAGGAAATAATTGATACTAATTTCACAGCTGATTTAACTATTATTGAAGAAGGCACTGAGTTCATCGACCGCTTACAAAATGGTGGAGTCTTACCAATGTTTACTTCTTGTTCACCGGGTTGGGTAAATTATCTTGAATTATATTACCCTGAATATATCCCTAATGTATCAAGTTGTAAATCACCTCAACAAATGGCTGGAGCTTTAATTAAGACTTATTATGCAGAAAAATTAGGGTTGGATCCAAAAAATATTTTTTCACTTTCAATTATGCCTTGTGTTGCTAAAAAAGCAGAAGCAACTAGACCAGAGTTTGGAAGAGATGGATATAGAGATGTTGATTGTGTATTAACAACAAGAGAAATTGCGAGAATAATCAGACATAAAGGGATACCTTTTAGAGATTTAGAACCAATTAAACCTTTTGGAGATTTAGCTAGCTATACTGGTGCCGCTTCAATTTTTGGAGCTACCGGTGGGGTGATGGAAGCAGCTTTAAGAACTGTAACAGAGATTCTTGAAGGACATTCGACTCCAGTAGAGTTTGAAGAAGTAAGAGGTTTAGATGATATTAAGGAAGCTACTTATACAGTTGCAGGAACAGAAGTTAATGTAGCGGTTGTTCATGGTGGAGCTGGAATTAAGAACTTTATGAAACATTTAAAGAACACAGATAAACAATATCATTTCGTTGAATTTATGGGTTGTACTGGTGGCTGTATTAACGGTGGTGGTCAACCAATAGTTTCTGCATATAATCAAGAGAAATATGATGTAAGAGCTTTAAGAGCGAAGGTATTATATAACATGGATTATAATAGTGAGTTCAGAAAATCACATGAAAATCCAGCGATTAAAACAATATATGATGAGTTCTTAGGTAAACCTAATTCTCATAAAGCTCATGAGTTATTACATACTCATTATAAGAAACGCTCATTCTATGAGGAAAAGAAATGATAAAGAAAGTTTTTATCCTATTATTATTAACTATTGCTTTAGGTTTAGAAGCTTGTAGTCCTAAAGACAAAGTTTCGATTCTAACTCCAAGTGGAGCTCCGGCTATCGCACAGATTTACTTACAATCAGATGATGAATATCTAACTGATATTGTAAATGGTCCAGACGCTTTAGTTGCTGGATTTGGATCAAAATCATATGACTATATATTCGCTCCTACTAATTTGGGTGCTAAGTTGTATAATAATGATATAGACTATTTTTTAGTTTCTGCTATAACTTTTGGAAATTACTATTTAGCAACAGTGACTGAATCAGATTTCAACTTAGATTACTTAGAAGGAAAAGAAATAATTTGTTTTGGTCAAAACGCTACCTCGGATATTATTTTAAGATATATTCTTTCTGAAAATAATATCAATGTAGATATTACCTATGTCGATTCGGTTGCTTCTGCCAATGGAATGCTTATCGCTGATAATTCAAAGATAATTCTTTCAGCAGAACCAGCTCTATCAGCTTTGAAAGGTAATGTTACAGGAGTTAAAACAATTGATGTTCAATTTGAATATGAACAAATAACTGGAGACAGCTCATATCCTCAAGCAGGAGTTTTTGCTAGAAATGATTTGAGTGAAAGACAGATTAATCGATTTTTATCAGATTTAGAAGACTCAATAAATAAGGTCAATGGAGATTTAGAAGCAACTAGTTTATTGGCTGTTGATTTAGAATATGGATTCAGTGAAAATGTCTTAATTCAGGCTATTCCATCCGCTAACATTCGCTTTGTATTAGCTCGTGATGTTAGAGCAGATTTAGAAACTTATTTTAATATTATTATGGCAGATAATCCAGTTTTGCTTGGCAACAAACTTCCAGACGATAATTTTTATTATTAGGTGATTGTTTTGAAAAAAACCAGTTTAAGTATATTAGCGATTTTCGTTATCTTCATAGCCTGGCTTATTTTAGGTGTTATTGTTGATAATGAACTATTGCTTCCTAAACCAATGTCAGTACTAAAAGCATTTTTGATGATTTTTGGTGAAGGAAGTTCTTTAACTGCGATTTTTTATACTCTTCTTCGTTTGTTTATTGGCCTACTAATTGCTTTTGGTTTTGGATTCGGATTAGGATTATTATCGGGATTAAATAAGAGTATTTCCTATTTTTTATCTCCTTTCGTAACAATCTTAAGGACAATTCCAGTTATTTCCATTACCGTTATTCTCTTGATAATCCTTGGTTTTAGTCTAACGCCATTTGTCATTACTTTTTTGATGCTTTTTCCTTTGATTTACCAAGCTACATATGGTTCAATCAAAGCGATTGATCAAGAATTGATAGATGTTTATAGGTTAGAAGACAATTCCTTATCAAGTGCAATTAGGCATTGCTATATTCCTTTAATTGCCGGGGAAATTAAAACTGCACTTTTACAATCAATGGGATTAGGTATTAAGGTTTTAGTTATGGCTGAGTATTTATCACAAACTAAGAACTCAATTGGTAATTACTTATATCAGGCAAAGACAAATATTGAGTATGATAAAGTATTTGCTTGGACATTAGTTTTGGTAGTTTTGGCTTTGGTTTTTGAATTAATAATTAACCGTTATCGCGCGATAAATTTGAAAGCTTTACCTGTTAAAACAATAGAAAAATCTAATTGACAAGTTGTCTATATTGGGTTATTATAGTATTAACATAAGGGAGTAGCTGACGTCACCCGCGTGATTAAATCAACAAACATGGCTTAATAGCCTGGTTTAATTTTAAACAGCAAGACTTATGCACAAACCTAGGTGCATAGGTCTTTTTTTTAAAAAAGGAAGGAACTTATATGGAATTTTTGAGCGAGAAGAAAGATGATGTTTTAAAAGAGTTAAATGTTAACCCGAAACAAGGATTAAATGAATCAGAGCTTTTAGCAAGACAGGAAAAATACGGGTTAAATCAATTAAGAGAAACTAAGAAGAAAACTTTATTTATGATGTTCTTAGATCAGTTTAAGGATTTTTTAGTTATCATCTTAATAATTGCTGCGGCAGTATCAATTGTTGTTGGTATTATCGAAGGCGAAGGTTTAATCGATGGTTTTATTATTCTAGCGATTGTTTTATTAAATGCAGTTTTAGGAGTGAACCAAGAACAAAAAGCAAACAATGCTTTAGCAGCTTTAAAGAAAATGAGTTCACCACATGCTAAGGTGATTCGTAATGGGAGAACTGTTGAAATTTCCTCTGAGGAGTTGACGGTTGGAGATATAGTAATCTTGGAAACAGGAGATTATATTGCGGCTGATATTCGTTTGATTGAATCAACTAATCTTAAGGTGGATGAATCATCACTTACAGGTGAGTCAACTTCTGTTAGTAAAGATGCGGAATTAGTTTTAAAAGAAGGTACAGTTTTAGCTGAAAGAGAAAACTCAGTTTATATGTCTACTTTAGTAACTTATGGAAAAGCTAAAGGTGTTGTTACTAATATTGGGATGGAAACAGAAATAGGTAAGATTGCAACTATGTTAGATGCAGTTGAAGAGGGTAAAACGCCTTTACAAAAAACTATTGATGAGTTCGCAAAAGTATTGGGGATTATCATTATTATTGTTTCAGTTTTTGTTTTTGCTTTAGGTTTTGTAAAAAATAATTTTGAGTTTGAATTAGAACTTTTCTTAACATCAGTAGCCTTAGCTGTAGCTGCTATTCCTGAAGGTTTAACAGCGGTTATTACCGTAGTTTTAGCTTTAGGAATGCAAAGAATGGTTAAAAGAAATGCAATTATTAAGAATTTATCAACGGTAGAGACTTTAGGTCAAGCAACTGTAATTTGTTCTGATAAAACTGGAACATTAACACAAAACGAAATGACTGTTCGTAGAGTTTTTGATTTAGATAACCTTTATGAAGTTACTGGTAGCGGATATGAAACTAAAGGTAAGTTATTAGTTAATGGTAAAGAGATAGAAAAAACTCATAATTTAGAAAAAATCATGCAAATATCATTATTATGTAACGATTCAAAATTAGAAAGTTCAAATAAAATAATCGGTGATCCAACTGAAGGAGCTTTATTAGTTCTTGCAGCTAAAAGCGGATATAATGTTGAAGATTTAGATGATGTATATCCGCAATTGAATGAGTATACCTTTGATTCAACGAGAAAAATGATGTCTTCTATCAATTTAGTGGATGGAAAAAACTTAGTTTTAACAAAAGGAGCTACAGATCAATTAGTTAAGAAATGTAATAGAATCTCAATCAATAATGAAATCCGTGAAATAACAGAAGCGGATATAACAATGATTCTTGAACAAAATGAAGAATATTCTAAACAGGCTTACCGAGTTTTAGGTTTTGCTTATCGGGAAACTGATACACCAAAATCAATGGATTTAGAACAAGATTTAATCTTTGTTGGTATGGTTGCGATGATTGATCCACCTAGAGAAGAAGCAAAAGATGCGATTGCTAAATGTCATCATGCTGGTATTAGAGTAATGATGATAACAGGGGATCATCTTACAACAGCTAAAGCAATTGCCAGTGAACTTAATATTTTAAAGCCAGGGGGGTTAGCTTTATCTGGTGAAGATACTAAGAATATGACTGATGAAGAGTTTGAAGATGCTATTCTTAAATGCGATGTATTCGCTAGAAGCACACCAAGCGATAAAATTAGGATAGTTGAAGTCTTGCAAAAGAATGGTGAAGTAGTAGCTATGACTGGTGATGGAGTAAATGATTCTCCAGCATTAAAACAAGCTGAGATTGGTGTAGCAATGGGGATTACTGGTACAGAAGTATCAAAAGAAGCTGCTAATATGATTTTAACTGATGATAACTTTACCTCAATTGTTGCGGCAGTTGAAGAAGGAAGAACTATCTATAGTAATATCCGTAAATTTACAGTGTTTTTAGTATCATGTAATATCGGGGAAATATTATTAATTCTTGTATCGATGATCTTTAGTAATTTCTTTGGTGGTTTATTACCTTTAATGGCAATTCACTTGTTGTGGATTAACTTAATGACAGATTCATTCCCTGCTTTTGCATTAGGAATGGAAAAAGCAGAAGAGAATATTATGGATTTAGCACCAAGAGATACTAAAGAGAAACTATTAAATAAAGAAACATTAATTAAAGTTATTTTCCAAGGAACAGGGTTAATGATAGCTGGACTTGCTGCATTTAAACTAGGTTTAGATGTTATTGCTGGTGCTTCAAAAACCCAAGCAATAACAATGGCTTTTCTAACAGTTGTATTTGGTGAGTTATTTAGAGCTTTCTCTGCTAGATCGGAAACAAAATTCTTATTCCAATATAATCCTTTAAGTAATAAGTTCTTAAACTACTCCGTTTTTATTTCTGTTGGTTTAGTTTTAGTTCTAATATATGTGCCATTCACAGCTGAGATTTTTAATTTAGAAGCTTTAACTTTTGTTGAGTTATTAATCGCTATGGCTTTAGGGTTTGTACCAATGTTATTTGGTGAATTAACTAAAGTAGTAAATAAAACAATTCGAGTTTAGGATAAACGGTTGAAAAACAAATAGTTTTAGAGTAAAATTAATATAAGGTCGGCGGTGAGTGTATGAAAAATAGTGTTTTAAAGAATGTTATAATTGACAGTGGTGAAAAAGTATATAAAGATTTTCCGAAACTAAGCGGAAAAGATTTCTTTTGTCAAATTGTGTTGACCACAAAAAGGTTAATTATTTACACTTATGGGAATATGATTGCTAAAGGTAGAAAAGTTAAAAAACGGGGAATGAATGAAATAGAGTTAAAGAGTATTACTCATTTGGAGTATTATCTAGAATATGTTAAACACGCCTTATGGGTTAGAATTCTTGGATTTGTTTTAGTATTAGCCTCTTTTGGATTAGCTTATGCAATTTACGCGAGCTTATTGACGATTCCCGCATATCCTTACTCATCTATTTTAAATTATGTTGGTGCAGGACTTATATTGCTTATTGGTTTATTTATGGTATTTAAGATTCAAAAAACTTTATATTTTCAAGTAAAGTCCGGTCTTAATGATACAACTAGACTAGCTCTGAAAGCAAATAAGTATAATGAGTTAGCACTTAAGTATTTAGCTAGTAAACTGTATTAAAAAATATAAAAAGACTATTCTAATCTCAATTTAAGATGAATAGTCTTTTTTTTATGAAATTTTATTAAGAAATAATCGTAAATTTCAATTTTACAAAACAAAACTTAAACTTTGCGTGATATAATTATTATAATATATTTTTATAGGGGTGAATTATGAAGTTAGATTACAAAAAAGTTTTTTATGTAGGACTTGCCTTTTTCTTGATTTCTTTATTTTGGCAAACATATGACTCAATTATCACAAAAATCTTAATTGATAAATTTGGTCTTAATCAAACCTGGTCTGGGGTTGTAATGGCGTTTGATAACGTTTTAGCATTATTCTTGATTCCTTTGTTTGGTAGTTTGTCAGATAAACAAAATGCTAAGATTGGTAAAAGAACACCTTATATTATCGTTGGAACAGTTATAGCAGCTTTTGCTTTTATCGGTTTAACTTTCAGTGATAATTATCAAACAACGAAATTAGAAACAGAAACTTCTATAGTTAGTCAATATGAAAACATGTATGATGAGACTTTAGATTATAATGCCTGGGTTTTAATTAGAGATGACATTGTTTTACAATGGCAAGATTTATTGGATGATGAAATAATTACTCTTGCAGAATATGATAAGTTTTATGAAAGAGTTATCGATGGTGTAGATGATAATGATACTACCAATGTCAATGACTACGATTATGAAAGTGATCGTCGTGAAGGTATTGATGAGATATTAGCGGTAAGTGGTGGAGAGATATCACAAAAAGACAATGCTGATTTAAAAGAATTCTTCTATCTCCATTTAAATCAAAGAGCTTGGTTAGAAACTACTAATTCTCCAGGGACTTTTATTGTGTTTGTCTTTACTCTTTTAATTGCCTTATTAGCGATGGCAACCTTTAGGTCTCCTGCAGTAGCTTTAATGCCAGACGTAACGATTAAACCATTGAGGTCTAAAGCCAACGCTGTTATTAATTTAATGGGTACCTTTGGTGGTATTGGTGCAATTCTAATATTAACTGTTTTTGGGTTAGATAAACTATCTTATGTTAATTACGCTCCCGCTTTTATTACAGTAGGAGTTTTAATGTTAGTTTTATTAGGAATCTTCCTTTGGAAAGTAAAAGAACCAAAACTTGTTAAAGAAAAAGAAGCAGAAGATTTAAAATATGGTTTAGATGATGAAGAATTAGAAGCAGAATCACTTAATGAAAGCGTGGATGAACTATCAAAAGAAAAGAAGAAGTCTTTGATTTTAATCTTAGCTTCAGTGTTCTTATGGTTCTTAGGGTATAATGCAGTAACAACAAAACTTAGTGATTATGCACCAAAAGTACTAGAGTTAGGGTTCTCAATGCCTTTATTGATAGCTCAAGGAGCAGCGTTAATTGCGTTTGTACCGATTGGAATTATCGCCACAAAGATTGGTAGAAGAAAAACAATTTTGATTGGTATTACCTTGTTAACACTATGTTTTGGGTCTGTTTATTTCTTAACTCCTGATACGGCTATTATTATGTATGCTATCTTTGCTTTAACTGGAGTTGGCTGGGCAACAATTAATGTTAACTCTTACCCTATGGTTGTGGAATTAGCTAAAGGATCTAATGTTGGTAAGTATACAGGATATTATTATACATTCTCAATGGCAGCTCAGATTCTAACCCCGATTCTATCAGGTATTCTAATGGATGTTTTAGGAAGAAAAGCATTATTCCCATATTCAGCCTTCTTTGTAGCTATGGCATTTATCACGATGTTCTTCGTTAAACATGGTGATGCTAAGATTATTAAAAAAGGAACAATCATTGAAAATTTTGATGTAGATATGGATTGATTATAAAGACAAAAGAAAAAGTAGTTCAAGCGAACTACTTTTTTTCATTTGGTCTAAAAAATTCAAATACAGCGTTATCATAATGTTTTTTAGCTTTTTGGTATTCTAACATATTTCTTGCGGTATAACAGATTACCGAAACACCTTTATTATAATACTTGTTTAGATGTTTATTTGGTAAATCTCTCAAACTATAATTGATAAAATCTGGTTTTGTAAAACGATTAAAAAACATTGTTTTTAAAAGATATTTTGTAAAATTACTGATACTTGTATCATCAATAAAATATTCAGATATTTGACCTCTTATCATATCTGGATGATATCTTTTAAACCAACTCAAAACTTTAGGATTAAAGGACTGAATCGCAAATTGGCCTTGATAGCTTTCGATAACTTTAATAAACTGACCACATAAACCATAGATATCCCCTCTCGGTTTTAGTTCAATCAGTAGTGGAACTTTTCCATCAACGAATTGTAAAACATCTGATAATAAAGGTATTAATTCATTGGTATTTAGAAGGGGAATGTTTTTTATATCTTCATAGTTTGCATCGGCTAAAAGGATGTCTTTTTTACACATTCTTTTTAAATCAGGATCATGAAAAACAACAACTGACCCATCTTTTAGTAGGTTTATATCTAATTCTATAGCATAACCATAGTCAATGGCTTTTTTAAAAGCTAGTAAAGAGTTTTCGGGGATTGACTTATCAAGTGAATGGAATCCACGATGGGCAATATAGGCATTTTTAATCCAATTAAGATCTTTCAAAATAGTACCTCCTGCTATTGATATATTATAACACGAGATAAATAAAACAACAAAATCAAATTACTTAATTTATTTTTTTGTGAAGATAATTTTTTGTTTTTGCCTTATCTTAATCTATGATATAATTAGGGTGGTGAGGTGATGACATGGATAATTTTATTTTTAACAGTCCTACTAAATTTGTTTTCGGAAAAGATGCAGAAAAGCAAGTAGCTAGTTTGTTGGTGGAGCAAGGAGCAAAAAAAGTTTTGATCCATTATGGTAGTGGTTCAATTAAAAGATCTGGTTTATTTGATCGAGTAGTTGACGCTTTAAAACTAGCAAAAATAGATTATGTTGAGTTAGGTGGGGTTGTTCCAAACCCTCATGATACATTAGTATATCAAGGGATTGACTTATGTAAGAGCAATGATGTAGATTTTGTTTTAGCTGTTGGTGGAGGATCAGTGATTGATTCTGCCAAAGCAATAGCTGCAGGAGCTATGTATAAGGGAGACTTTTGGGATTTTTTTGATAGAATTACCAAGATAGAAGAGGCATTAAAGATTGGAGTAATCTTGACAATACCAGCTGCTGGTAGTGAAGGCTCTAATGCATCGGTAATAACTAAAACAGACGGAATGCTAAAAAGAGTAGTTAATTCAGAATTGTTCCGACCTGCTTTTGCAATAATTAACCCTGAGTTAACTTTTACACTTCCGGCTTATCAAACCGCAGCTGGAGTAGTAGATATGATGAGTCATATCTTTGAAAGGTATTTAACAAAAACTAAAAATGTAATTTTGGTTGATAGATTAGCAGAAGCAACCCTACAATCTGTTATGGAAGCAGCCAGAATAGTTATGAAAGAACCGACTAATTATGAGGCAAGAGCGACAATTTGTTGGGCTAGTACAATCGCACATAACGGTTTCTTAGGAGTAGGAAGACAAGAAGACTGGGCAACACATAGATTAGAACATGAGTTGAGTGCAATGTATGATGTAACCCATGGCGCGGGACTTGCAGTAATGTTTCCAGCATATATGCAGTATACTGTAATGGAAGATATTCAAAGATATAGAAGAATGGCAATCAAGGTTTTTGGAATCAAAGACAATAAAAGAAAGCCTGTTAAAGTAGCCATGGCTGGCATTAATTCTCTAGAATCTTTCTTTAAAGAAATTGGTATGCCAACCAGTTTTACAGAAATTGGAGCGAAGAAAGAAGATATTCCTAAGTTGCTAGAAAAACTACAGATTAATGTTGGTGAAAGATTCGGTAATTTTAAGACTTTAAATATGGAAGATGCAAGGAATATTTATCTTATGGCTTGTAAGTAAATATGTGAAAAGGGCGATTTATCGCCTTTTTTTAATGTTATTAGTCTCTTGTGATATTTTGGGTAAAATATGATGTAAAAACCACTGGTTTTCAGGGTTAAAAAAAATTAAAATATTTTTCAAAAAAGTTTATGAAAACGCTTGTACTTATGTTAAAATATATTCAGTGAGGTGAAAGTAAATGATTATTGGATGTGTAAAAGAAATTAAAAAACTTGAGTTTAGGGTTGGACTTACACCAGGTAGTGTAAACGAGTATGTAAGACATGGTCATAAGGTTTATATTGAAACCAATGCGGGATTAAATTCTGGCTTTCCAGATGAAGACTATGTAAGAGCTGGAGCTAAAATATTAGATACAGCTAAAGAAGTATGGAATCAATCAGATATGATTGTCAAGGTTAAAGAACCTTTGCAAGAAGAATATCAATATTTTAGAGAAGGCTTAATCCTTTATACTTATTTACATTTAGCGGCAGATCAACCTTTGACAGAAGCTTTATTGGCGAAGAAAGTTAAGGCGGTAGCTTATGAAACAATTCTTTTAGAAGACGGAACGCTACCTTGTTTGAAGCCAATGAGCTCAGTAGCAGGAAGACTTGGAGTTATTGAAGGAGCAAAGCATTTAGAAAAGACTGCAGGTGGGTCTGGGATTCTAATATCTGGAGTACCGGGAACAAAAAGAGCAAATGTAGCAATCATTGGCGCTGGTGTTGTTGGTGAAAGTGCTCTTAAGATGGCTGTAGGTTTAGGCGCAAATGTTACAGTTTTGGATATTAATATTGAGAAGTTAACTTATTTAGATGATTTATACGGAAATAGAATAACTACACTTTATAGTAATACTCATAATATCCATGAAAGCTGTAAAGAAGCAGATTTAATTATAAGTGGTGTTCTATTACCAGGAGCAAAAGCACCTAAACTAATTAAAAGAGAATTTTATAAAGATATGAAAATAGGAAGCGTGATTGTTGATATCGCTATTGACCAAGGTGGGTCAACAGAAGTTTCTAAGGCAACATATCATGACAAACCAACATTTGTTGTGGATGGAATTGTTCATTACTGCGTAGCTAATATGCCAGGAGCTGTTCCACAAACTTCTACCATAGCTTTGAATAACTCAACTTTAAAATACGGATTACTAATAGCGGATAAAGGCTTAGAAGAAGCTATTAAGGTTTCAGAACCATTGAGATATGGTGTTAATACTTATCTTGGTAAATGTACATGTGATGGTGTTTGCCAAGCTTTCGATATTAAGTA
>NPIE01001611.1_pt1 | contig 45671 bp, 39 predicted proteins | sample 8637661 | NCBI WGS metagenome assembly NPIE01 (sample SAMN07420842, study PRJNA396082) | bioreactor metagenome | isolation source: sample BA12 brine-fed electro-methanogenic bioreactor BA | place: Japan: Kochi | collected 2016-12-09 | reverse complement strand
CCCGCTATGCGGGTGGTCTTGACTATGGGGGAACGAGGGTTATTTGCCCAGGCGCGCTTTGAAGGCCGCATCCAGCGCGGGCAGCACCTCGAACAGGTCGCCCACGATGCCGTACTGCGCCAGCTTGAAGATCGGCGCGTCCGCGTCCTTGTTGATCGCCACTATCACCTTGCTGCTGCGCATCCCGGCCTGGTGCTGGATCGCGCCGGAGATGCCCGCCGCGATGTACAGGTCAGGGCTGACGACCTTGCCCGTCTGGCCGACCTGATGCTCGTACGGGATCCACCCGGCATCCACCACCGCGCGGCTGGCGCCCACCGCGCCGCCCAGCGTTTCTGCCAGGGCGCGCACCGGCGCGAAGCCTTCCGGCCCGCCCACGCCGCGCCCGCCGGACACGATGATGCTGGCGTCGGTCAGGCTGACGGTGCTGGCCGCTTCCTCAAAACCCGTGATCTTCACCGCGATGTCATCCTCCGCCAGCGCGGGCGCGACGGTCGTGATGTTTCCGGAACGGCTCGTATCCGCTGCCGGCGCCGGGAATGCGCGGCCGCGCAGCGTGGCGAACTGCGGGCCATGCCCCAGCGCGACCACCCGGCGCACCAGCTTGCCGCCGTACACCGCCCGGCTGGCCTGCAGCGCGCCATCCACCACATCCAGCTCGACCACGTCGGCCAGCAGCGGCGCGTCGGCATCCAGCGCACAGACGGCCAGCAGCTCGCGGCCGCGGCTGGTGGCCCCGGCCAGGATGACGCGCGGGGTGTGTTCCGCTACCAGCCTGCTCAGCAGCGCGGCGTACGGCTCCACGCGGTAGGCCGCCAGGGTGGGATCATCCGCGGCGATCACGCCGTCCGCGCCATAGTGCAGCGCCTGGGCGCTCAGCGCATCCACGCCCTGCCCGAAAACCAGCGCCGTGAGGCGCCCTCCCAGCGCGTCGGCAATTGCGCGGCCCTTGCCCAGCGCTTCCCACGCCGCCGCCGGGGCCTGCCCGCTGTACTGCTCGATCCACACGTAGACGCTCATGGTCACACCACCTTCTCGGCCAGCAGCTTCTCCACCAGCAGGGCGGCCTGGGCCTGCGGGCTGTCGCCTGCGATGAATTCGCACGCGCCTTCACGGGCGGGCGGGGCGCTGTGACCGGCGGTGCGGGCCAGCGGCGCGGGCGCTTCCACGCCCAGCGCGGCGGCATCCCAGACCGGGATCTCGGCTTTGTTGGCCTTGCGGATGCCGATCAGGGAGGGGTAGCGCGGGGTGTTGATCTCCTTCATCACGTTGATCACGGCGGGCAGCGGGCCGGTGGCCGTCTGCCTGCCCTGTTCCAGGGCCTGCTCCACCGTGAGGCTGCCGCCCTCCAGCGCCGTGATGCGGGACACGTAGCTCAGCAGCCGCCAGCCAAGCTTGCGCCCGATCTGGAAGATGTGCGCGTCGGTGGCATCGTCGGCGGCTTCCTTGCCGAAGATCACGAGCTCGACATCACCCAGCTTCTGCACGGCGGCGGCGAACACAGCGGCATAACCGCGGCTGTCCAACCTTTCCCAGGCCGGGTCCCAGGCGCGGACGGCGGCGTTCGCGCCCATCGCCAGGGCGGTGCGCAGGGCTTCATCGAACGACTCGGGGCCGATGGTGAGCACGGTCACGGTCCCACCGCTGGCTTTCGCCTGCGTGATGGCTTCCTCCACGGCGTACTCATCCCACGGATTCAGCACGTCGGGCTTGCCCCCCGGATCGCTCCAGGTGACGCCGCCCTCGGCGCTGACTTCAAATACGGCGGTGGTACTGGCGGTGCTGCGCGCACCCACGACAATATGCAACGTCCTACCCTCCTGCTAAGTCTTTTGGTCAGTGAAAGTCGGCCGGCCGGTTGTTCCCGCCTGGCCTTTAATCAAACGCGCATTTGATTAAAGTGTACCATCATTTGCGCGGAAAGAAAAGCGATATAGCGGCCCGCGGAAGCGGTAGGGGCGAAGCATGCTTCGCCCGCCAGCGACCAGCGAAAGCCGTAGGGGGTGGGCACGCTCGACCTCTCAGAGACAGGAGGCCAGAGATCAGAGACAAGAAAAAGCGCACCCAGCCTGAAGGGGGCGTTCGCCAACCACCAATCGCCAACCGCCAGTCGCCAACCGCCAACCGCCAACCGCCAACCGCCAACTCCCCACCTCCCCGGCGGCGGGGTTTGGCTGTATAATCCCGCCTGTTCACCCTGGGAAATGAGGGCAGGATGCGCCGTAATCGCGAATACTGGGAAGTTGCCGCGGGGTTCGGGCTGGTCTTTGGCGCGATGGCGGTGGTGGAGCCGTACCTGGTGCAGCACCTGCTGGCGCTGGGCTTCACCGGCTCACAGGTCGGCACGCTGCTGGCGGTGGTCAGCCTGACCGGCATCGTGCTGGTTCCCTGGGCGTCCTCTGCGGCGGACCGCGGCGGCCACCAGCGGCAGTTCACCGTGGTGTCAACCCTGCTCCAGGCGCTGGGATCGCTGGTGATGGGCCTGGCGACCGTCCCGCTCGTGACCGCGGGGGCGATCATCCCCTTCCGCTACTTCTCCGGGCTGGGCATGAACCTGCGCAACCGGCTGGCGCTCTACTGGCTGGAGCAGCAGCACAGCCAGGACTTTGGCAGCCTGCGCCTGTGGGGGTCGGTGGGCTACAGCCTGTGCGTGCTGGTGGGCGGGCTGGTGGCGGAGCGACTGGGCATCCCGTTTCTGTTTATCGTCAGCAGCGGCCTGATGCTGCTCAGCCTGCCGCTGCTGCGCCCGTTCGCCGCGCAGCTGCCCGTGGCGCCTCCGAAGTCACGCCAGGGTCGGATGTCCGCCAGCATGCAGCTTGTGCTGCTGATCACCGGGCTGACGGCTTTTGCCCGGACGGCCTACGCGGGCTGGGCGCAGGACTTCCTGGATACCACGCTGCAGGGCGGGGAAAGCACGGTGGGGCTGTACATGGCCCTGATCGCCCTGATCGAAGTGCCGGTGATGTTCACCATCCACCGCCTGATCGATCGCTGGGGTGCGAATGGGCTGTGGGTGCTGGGCCTGGTGTTGCTGGGCGCGGGTTTTGCGGGGCTGGCGGCGGCGCAGACCGTGCCGGGCGCGCTGCTGGTCACGCTGCCGGTGGGGATCGGCCAGGGGCTGATGATCGTCGCCCCGGTGGTGCTGATCGGGCAGGTGAGCAAGCCACACAATGTCACGCTGAACCTGGCGCTGGCCGGCGTGCTGGGCAGCGTTGGCACGATGATCGGCAGCCCGATCGCCGGGGCGCTGTTTGACCGGCTGGGCGCGCGCACGCTGTTCCTCATCGGCGCGGCGGGCATGCTCCTCACCGCGCTGACACTGGCTGCCGGGCGGGCCATCCTGCGCCGGATGGCGGTCGGCCCTCAGCCCGCCGGGGATTAACGCCGCGCCCGGTCAGGCATCGTCCCGCGCTGGAATCTGGCTCATGGCATATTCGGCCAGGGCCGTGATCGTCAGGCTGGGGTTGATGCCGGGATTGCCGGGCATGATCGAGCCATCCACCACGTACAGGCCGGGATAGTTGAATACCTCGCAGCGCGCATCCACCACGCCTTCCTCCGGCCCGCGCCCCATCGGCACGCCCCCCAGGATATGCGCTGTGGTCGCCATGCCGAACAGGGTTTCGTTGAAGGACGCCTGGGGGATGCCGTCCATGTGGCGGGCGAACGCGCGCGTGATGCCGTTGGCCAGCGCCAGCTCCGGCCGGATCGGGCGCTCGGACTCCCGCTCGGAGACCAGCCCGCGCCGGAACAGCGTCCACACCCCGCGCCCTGGCTTCAGCCGCAGCGTGTTGTCCACCGTCTGCATGATCAGGAGGATCGTGCTGCGCCGCGCCCAGGGCGCCAGGAACTTGGCATGCAGGAAATCCAGCGGGTGACGCAGCCCCTCGCGCAGCGTGCCCCACAGCCGCTGCCGGATGCCGCTATCAGTATCGAGCAGCGGGGTGGATAGCACGCGGATGAAGGACGAGCCTTCGGTATAACGCACCGGTTCCACGTGGGTCACCGCGTCCGCCCGGATCACGGACGTGATCGCCACGCCCTCGCTGTAATTGTGCCGGTCGTCGCGTGCGGTGACGCCCAGCAGCGCCTCGCTGTTGGTGCGCACGTGGTGGCCCAGGCAGGGCGAGATCGCGGGCAGCGTGCGCAGCGCGTCCCGGCAGCGGAACAGCAGGCGCAGCGTCCCCAGCACCCCCGCTGCCACAATCACGTTGCGCGCCCGCACGTGCCGCGCCCGGCCCGGTCGCAGGGCCGTCGAGCGCCGGACGCTGACCGCGTAGCGCGCGCCGTCCGGGGCGTTCGCGAGGGGCCGGATGCCCGTCACCTCGGATTCGGCCAGCACGCGGGCGCCGCGTTTCTCCGCCAGGTAGAGATAATTGCGATCCAGCGTGTTTTTGGCATTATGCCGGCAGCCGACCATGCACCCGCCACAGTGGATGCACCCGGCGCGCGGCGGCCCCTCCCCGCCGAAGAACGGGTCAGGCACGAGCCGCCCTTCCTGCCCCGGCTCTCCAAAGAATACGCCCACCTCCGCCGGGCGGAAGCTCTCCGCCTGGCCCAGCGCCGCGGCGACGGTTTTCAGCACGCGGTCGGCGGGCCACAGGCGCGGGTTGGGTGTGACGCCAAGCATGCGCCTGGCGGTGGCGTAGTGCGGGCGCAGGACGGTTTTCCAGTCTTGCAGGTGGCGCCAGCCGGGGGAGTCGAAGGCCGCGTCATCCGGCTCCATCAGCACGTTGGCGTAAACGAGGCTGCCCCCGCCGACCCCGCTGCCGTGCAGGACGAGCACGTCCCTGAAGAATGACATCTGCTGGATGCCGAAAAGGCGCAGGGCGGGCAGCCACAGGTAGCGGCGCAGGTCCCAGTTGCGGCGGGCGAAGTCGCTGTCGTTGTAGCGTTTGCCCCGTTCCAGGACGAGCACGCGGTAGCCTTTCTCGGCCAGCCGCAGCGCGGACACGCTCCCGCCGAAGCCGGAGCCGATGATCACGAAGTCGTAGGTGTCGGGGGAGGGGGGCATACTCTGGCGCACTCACACTCAGGGGCGGACTCTGGGCGTGATTGTAGATGCCTTTGCCCGCGCAGGCCAATCCTGCCTGGGATTGCTGCGCACTATGCTGGCTTACGTGGCATCCGCTCCAGCCAGCGCCGCCGCCGCGGGCGACATCAGGCTCCTGCACACCCGGCGCATGTGGCTGCGCACGTCTGGATCAGTCTCCTGGGTATAGGCATGCACCAGGATCGGCGTGGCTCGCTCATCAGATAGCCAGGCCAGCGGCCACACGGCTGCCATGCGCGCAGCCGGATCGGGATCGCTGAGCGCCGCCGCGAGAGCCTCCAGCAGCGGCGCCAGCGCATCGCTGGCGGCCATGTCCAGCTTCAGGTAATTGCTGGCGTGGAACAGGGCGCGCAGCAGGGCCTCCCGGCGGGCGCCGGAAGCCTCCCGAATCAGATCCGCCAGCTCGTTCAGCGCCGCCGCCTCCGCGATTTCCAGCAGGCTGAGTGCCGCGGCGTACTGCACTTCAGGGGACGGATCGGCAGCGATCTGGGCGCGGACGGCGGTCAGGGCGGCCGGGGTTGCATTCACGCCCAGGGCCTCCAGTGCCTGCACGCGGATATCAGGATTCTCCGCCAGCAACGCCGCCTGGAGCACCGGGACTGCCTGGGGCGCGGTGTCCTCCCGCAGCGCCCAGGCGGCCGCCGCGCGCAGCACGTCCTCCTGCTGGTACAGGGCTTCGGCCGCCCGTCGGTAGGCCGGGGGCGTGCGCAGATCGCACAGGGCGTAAATCGCTGCCTCCCGCACGCGCAGGTCTGCATCCGCCAGCGCCTGCGCGATTAGCGGCGCGGCCGCATGCCAGGTGAAGCCGTAGAGGTGGCGGGCGGCGCTGGCTCGTGTTGGCGCGGAATCGCTGGTCAGGGCGGCGGCCAGCACCTGCCGGGCGGGCCGGTCGCCGCGCCGGGCCAGGAGCCGTCCAGCGTTGTAGCGCACGTAGAAATCAGGGCTTTCCAGCATGGCGCTGGCCGCGGGCAGCGTGATCGCCCCCGGCGGCAGCACGCCAAGCATGGCGCCCAGGCGGCGCAGGGAGAGCCGCTGCTGGCCGTGCGGCCGTTCCGCGCTGAGGGCCGGCTCGTAACCGGTAGGTTGCAGATGAGGTGGAGTCGCTTCCTCGCGCGTGTCGGCCAGGCCGGCGGCCGCCGCCGCGATCCTGTCCCGGAAGTAGGCGGCCAGGTCGTCCACGCCCTGCGGGATCAGGGAGCGCCCGGTGGGCATTTTTTCTACTGGTATGTCGCCCAGCCGCGTGATGATCTGGTTATCCAGCAGCGTGGTGCGGCCCGCCGGGTCGGTCACCGTCACGCGCAGCTGGCGTTCCTCGTCCACGGAAAACAGGGCGCGAACAGGCCCGGCGGGTGTGATGCGTACCGGATCAGCGGCGTTGAGCGGCGTCACCTGCTGGGCGGCGTGATCGGTTTGTGCGACAAAGACCGTTTGCCCATCCTGCATCTGGATATCAATCGCGGCCGCTGTCTCGCTGGCCAGGGCGCTGACTACAAGGTCGATCGCCGTCTGGTCCGGGCTGCTGGGGCCAAGCAGCACGCTGACCGGCTCCGGCATGGGATAGCGGGTGTCTTCCGGGATGATCTCGTCAACCGCGATCTGCCCGGTCACGGGGTCGCGGTGGCGCAGGCCGATGCTGGTGCTCAGGTAGTCATCCAGGCCGTAACCCGCCGCCACCAGCAGCGCCCCCTCCGCCACGGCGGTGAACGGTTTGTCCGCATGGATTGACGAGGTGGGGAAGATGCTGGCGAGCTGGGTTCGCACGCTGGGCATCAGGGCCGTGCCGCCAACCAGCAGCACATGCTGGATATCTTCCCTGAAAACACCCTGCCGCCGCGCGGTCTGCATGATCCGCTCCAGGGTGGCATGCAGCGCGGTGAAAAAGCCCTGGCGTGTGAGCAGGGCCTCAAGCATCTCCCGTGTCACCGTGACCGAGTACATCCGGCCATCCGCCGCAAACTGGCAGATGGCGCTTTCGACGCTGGAGAGCGCGATTTTGATGCGCTCACAGTGCAGGAGCAGCGCTGATCTCCAGCCGGCGTCACCACTGATGCCGCCTAACCCGGCCTGTTGGAGCACTGCTTCAAGCAGCCACGCATCCACGTCGCTGCCGCCGATGATGCATCCGGCCCTGGCGACAACGCGGGCGGTCGGGGTGCTGCGCCCGGCCAGCAGCTGGTTCAGCAGCCCACCGGTTTTGCCCCGGCTTGCGGGAAGCTCAACCAGCGAAATGTCCAGTGTTCCTCCGCCGAAATCCAGCACCAGCACCAGCGCCCCCGGACGGGTGACGGCATAGCCCAGCGCTGCGGCGGTTGATTCGTCCACGACATGGATGTGTCCAGCTGGGATTCCAGGCAGGCTGGCTGCCAGCCATGCGACGTAGCTGCCGAAAGAGGCGACTGGCGCGCTGACAATCACCTGATCCACACGCTCCGGATAGTCGGGCAGCGCGGCCAGCATGGCGCGCAGGAAGTGCTGCCCGGCATCGTGGTCTGTCCAGGCGCAGCCATCAATCTGGCGGGGCGTGGGATCTCCGCCCGAGACTACGCCGCGCTTGAAGCTGTGAAACAGGCGGGCGACCTGCTCCTCCTCAGCCTCATGATTGCGCGCGGCCTGCCCGGCTACGGTCTTTCCAGCGGCGCCATCGGCCACATAGAGCAGCGAGGGGATGATGGGTGGCAGGTCGGGCTGGGTGGTGCTGAGGCCGGGCAGGCGCTCGATGATCGCGCAGCCGCGCGCGCTATCCCAGCGTGCGATAACGCTGTTTGTGGTCCCAAAATCAATGGCGAAGAGGTTACCCATGCAGAATGCTCCGTTCTGCAGCCTGGATATTGCGCATGCATATATTACGTTTCGTAATCACTATAACACGAGTCTACCTGATGTCAGCCATGACCTGAGTATGCCTGGCGAAAGCAGCTTGTGATGGGTCTCAATCTTCGTTAAGATGATGATACGATTCGATATGTCAATCTGGCTGACATAACGAAACGAGGATGCGATGTCCCCCAACGATGATGGACGCGAACTGACCGTGCTGGAATATGTGGTGCTGGGCCTGATCAGCATTGAGCCGCAGTCCGGCTACAGCATCATCACGGCGTTTGATCGGGAGGTCTACCGCCGCTGGAGCGCCTCCCCCGGCGCGATCTACCCGATGCTGAAACGCCTTGAGAAACGCGGCATCATCGCGGGCGAGCTGGAGGAAACGTACCGGACTCGCCCGCGCAGAATGTACAGCCTGACCCCGCAGGGCGAGCAGCTGCTGGATGAGTGGCTGCGCGCGCGACCTTCAAAGCCCGACGTCACCGAAGAGCGAGATATCACGCTGCTCAGGTTCCTGTTTGCGGAGAAACGGCTGCGGCGGGAGGAAGTCCTGGACTGGCTGACCGCGCTGGAAGCGGCCCTGCATGAGTATGAGCTGATGTTCTATGCGCAGCGCAATCCCGAATCGAGCGACTGGTCACCGCATCAGCAGCTGGTTGTGGAGGCCATGATCCTGGAGATCAACCTGCAACGCGCCTGGGTGATTATGGCACGCAGCCGTCTGCAGGGCGGGGGTGAGATACGCTGATCTTCCTGACGGCGGTTCGCCATCCCTCAGCTGGCCAGGCTGCGCAGGTACAGGCCGGTTTTGCGGCCGGGCAGCTCTACCAGCGTGGACTGGTACTCGCGCTCCCCCAGCGAAAAGATGCGCATGCCTTCCGCCAGGAAGCCCAGCATCAGGTGGTGGATGGCCGCGTCCGGCTGGTTGTCGCCGGATGTTTCCAGCACAAACAGGTAGCCGCTGCTGCCCGGTGTGATGTGCAGGTGATGCCCGGTGGAGAACTCCCACAGCAGGTCGCTGAGGATTTGCAGGCCGGCCTGCTGCCGCACGGGCAGGGGGAGGGCCAGGATTGGCGGCGGGCTGGCGGCGGGTTCTTCCTGGCTATCGGGCGCGGGCAGCAGGCTGCGGGCGATGGCCTGCCCGCAGCGGTGCGCCAGGTGAACCGCCTCACCGCCACTGTGGAGCGCCTCCAGCGCGCCAAAAAGGGCCTGGATCTCGGTAACGGGGATCGTGGGCTGGAAGTCTGCGCCGGGATAGCGGCTGATGTAGTGGTGCAGGCCTGCGCTGTACAACACCGCGTTCAGCACATCCTGGCCCAGCGCTTCTTCAAGCGTGAGCAGGATGATCCGGGCGAACAGGCTGCGATAGCGTTGCGGGCTGCGTTGAAAAGGCTGCATGAAACCTGGCTTTCGCGTGTAGTGATGCCCCGCAGGGCGAAGCAACCCGGACGCCCTCCCCGGCAGGTGTTGATCCTGGCGGCCGGGGATGCACGCCGGTATATGGTTATTATAGGCAGGCCGGGCGTTTCAGGAATATTTGCCGGGTGGTTTTTATGAATTTTTTAGTACGCGCCTTACATCGGCGGGCGGCAGACAGGTTGTGTCTGGTGTGTGACGATCTATAATGAAAAGTGCATCACCCAATTCGGTACTGTTTTTCTTTTGAGAGGACAATGGAATGCGTATCAAGTCATTTTTCCTGCTGGTATGTGCGATAGGGCTGGCGCTGCCGCTGGCACTCGTCAGCGCCCAGGGCGGGACCATCGGCGCGAATGATGTGGTTGAAGGGACGCTGAACGCGTCTCAGGCGGATTACAGCCTGAGCCTGGACTCCGGCCAGGGGGTGTCTATCACGCTGATCTCTGACGATTTTGACGCCTATCTGCAGGTGCTGGATGGCGATGGCACGATCCTGGCTTCTGACGATGACAGCGCCGGCAGCCTGAACTCCGCGCTGCTGTTCACCGCCCCGCTCTCCGCAACCTACACCGTGCGCGTCAGCTCGTTCGGCGGGAGTGCCACTGGCGCCTACACCCTGACGACGGCGGAAGCCGCATTGGTCATGCTGGCCTATGACACCAGCGCCAAGGTGCTGTTCGATGGCACCGGCGGCAGCCTGTACTACACCTTCACCGGCAAGGAAGGCGATGTCGTGAACCTGTATACCGACAACCCTGACCTTGACCTGCGCATGTGGCTTTACGCCCCGGATGGGTTCGAAGTTGGCTATGATGACGACGGCGGGGATGGTTATGCGCCGATGCTGCGGCGGGTGGTGCTGCCCGCCAGCGGCGCCTACCAGGTCACGCTGACGCCGTATTCACAGGAAGCGGCCGGGGTGGCCAACCTGGTCCTGGAGCTGACCGAGCTGATGATGCTGGATGATGGCCCGCAGACCATCGAGATGAACGACGGGCTTTCCACCGAAACCTTTGGCCTGACCGTTGAAGAGGGTATGACCTACCGGGTTACCGTGGCCAGCGATGTGCCGTCCAACGGCAACCTGGAGATCATGCTTGACCCGACTTTCTACGACGTGGTATCCCTGAATTTCAACAATACGCTTGAGGCCAGCGCGGTCTTTACCTCCACCGTAAGCGGCGCGGTCACCCTGTCGCTCAACAACTACACCTGGGCCAGCGACAGCGTGGTGTACACGGCCAGTATTGAGCCGGTGGAATAACCCTTCAGCATAAGCCGGGCAGCACCGGACAGCCGGGGGGTCATTCACCGCCCCGGCTGTTTTTCTTGCGGCTCAGTCCTCGCGCTGCCAGTCATCCTCGTCAAAGGCGGGCAGCTCGCAGCGCAGCGGCTTATCCCGCCGCCAGCCCAGCGCGTACCCGGCCTGCATGAGCTGGTGAATCTCGCTGGTGCCCTCGTAGATCACCTCGCCCTTGGCGTTGCGCAGGTAGCGCTCCACGTCGTATTCGTCACTGTAGCCATACGCCCCGAAGATCTGGACAGCCTCCAGCGCAGCCTGCATGGCGGCATCGGTGGCGAACCACTTGAAGGCGCTGGTCTCGCGCGTGTTGCGCCGGCCCTGGTTCTTCAGCCAGCCGACCTTATAGCCCAGCAGCTCGGCGGCATCATAGCCCTGCTGCATATAGGCGATTTTCTGCTGGATGAGCTGGAAGGCCGCGATGGGCTGGCCGAAGGCGCGCCGTTCCAGGGCGTAGGCCACGCTGTCCTCCAGGCAGGCCCGGATCAGGCCGGTCGCCCCCCAGCCGACGGTGAAACGCCCGTTATCCAGGGCGCTCATGCCGATGTAGAACCCCTCACCTTCCTCGCCCAGCCGATTTTCCACCGGCACGGCCACATCCTGGAAATGCACCCAGCCGGTGGAACCCGCCCGCACGCCCAGCTTGCCGTGCAGGTCGCCGGTGGTCACGCCGGGCATGTCCCGCGTGACGATGAAGGCGCTCAGGCCGCGGTAGGCCGGCTGCGCCGCCGGGTCATGCCGCGCGATCACGAGGAAATGATCGGCTTTGCTGGCCAGGCTGATCCATGTCTTTTCGCCGTTGAGGATGTAAACGTCACCGTCGCGGCGGGCGGTGGTCTTCATGGCTGCCACGTCGCTGCCGATGTCTGGCTCGGTCTGGGCGAAGGCCGCGATCTTCTCCCCGCGCGCCTGCGGGGCAAGGAAGCGCTGCTTCTGCTCCTCCGTGCCCCACTGAAGCAGGGCCATGCTGTTCAGCCCGATATGCACTGAGAGGATCACGCGCAGCGTGCTGTCCACGCGTTCCAGCTCCTCGCAAACCAGGCCCAGCGTCAGGTAGTCATAGCCCTGGCCGCCGTAGCGCACCGGGATGTTGATGCCCAGGATGCCCAGCTCGGCCATGCGCGGCAGGACGGCGGGATTCATCGCCTGGCGGCGATCCCACTCTTTGATCGTGGGGTAAATCTCGGTCATGGCGAACTGGCGTACCATGCTGCGCGCGCCGCGTTGTTCGTCGGTAAGCGTGAAGTCCATGGGGAGTTCCTCATCTGGCGGGTAGTGTGGCACAAAAAAATCAGTCTGGCGCCGATTATAGCATGGGCGCAGTTGCCCCGGCTGGCAGCAAGCGGGCAGGCGGTGTATCATGCCCACAGGGGGCGTGCGGGCCTGTGTCCGGCCGGCGCGTGCAGAATCATGGAGAAGCTGAGGGGCTGCTGCGATGAAAGATAACAGGGTGCTGCTTGACCCGAACAATCCCGACCAGGCGCTGCTGCACCTGGCGTATGCCTACGATCTCGATGCCGACACGCTGGAATTCCTGCGGCGGTTGCTGCGCCTGTTCAAACGGCGGGTGCAGCTGTATGTGGACGAATCCAGCACGCTCTTTTACGGGCAGATGCCGCTGGTTGACCGGTTCACCTTCAATATGCAGGCCGATGAGCTGATCCTGTTCGCCAGCGACCCGATGACGTTCGTGGACGCGCTGACCGAGATGGCGATGTTCCTGGCGGGCTTCACGACCATGATCGGCGTGGATGAAAGCTGGAAGGTGGAATTCACCATTGGCGCGTGGAAACCGGTCAAGAACCGCCTCAAGCGGGAGCTGGGCATCCCCGTGATCGATGAGCCGCTGTGGGTGGTGGGCCTGCCCGCCGACCCCGAGTCCGGCCCGGCGGAGGACGCCAACCCCTTCCGCACGCTGGTCTCGCAGCTGGATATCGCCTCCTTCACGCAGATGGTGCGCCTGGCTGCTCGCGACGATGTGGAGGTGAACTTCCCCTCCGGCACCGACCCGCGCGTGATCCAGGTCTACATCCGCATGAAGACCGCCCTGAACCAGGTGGCGGATGGCATCTCGCTGGACGACTGGCGCGAATTCAACCACCGCCTGCTGCTCACCGTCCAGAACCTGGAGGACGAGTACGCGCCGCACAACCTGCCCCTGCCGGCCTGGTGGGATGACCGCGCGCCTGACCCCGGCGACCCGGAAGGCGAGCTGGACGACCTGCGCTTCCGCGTGCTGGACCCGGACGAGTGGCCGGAGGGCGTGCGCGATGACCTGCCCCCGCGCCCCGGCGACGCCGCCCCGGATGAAGGCTGGGACCCGTTCCAGACGTACCTGAATGAGCTGTTTGACGCGGATGATGACGACACAGACGACGCCGCGCAAGGCCCCGCCTGATGGACGATGACAGCCGGCTGGCCCGCTTCGAGGCCCTGTATGCCGCCCCTGACCCGCCGCCCTGGGAGTCGGGCATTGTGCCGCCGGAGGTGCGCGCGCTGGTGGAGGGCGATTCCCCGCTACCGCCGGGCCGCGCGCTGGATGTGGGCTGCGGGACGGGCGTCAGCAGCGTGTACCTGGCCCGGCACGGCTGGCAGGTGACCGGCGTGGACTGGGTGGCGGAGGCGGTGGCCCGGGCGCGCCGGCGCGCGTTGGAGGCCGGGCTGGGGCCGGAGCAGGTCACCTTTGTGCGGGCGGATATCACCGCGCCGGATTTTCTGGCGGGCGCGGAGCCGTTCAGCCTGTGGCTGGATATTGGCTGCTTGCATGGTTTGCCCCCGGAAGGGCGGGCGCAGTATATGGCGCATGTGGGGCGTCTGCTGAGGCCGGACGGGTTGCTGCGGTTGTATGCGTGGCGGCAGTTTGAGCGTGAGGGGCGGGTGCTTGGTGTGGAACCTGGGGAAATGCAGGCCTTCCTGGCGCCACTGGGTGAGTTTGTGGATGTGACTTTGGGGCGGGATGAGGCGGGCGAGGCAGCCCGGCCCTCCGCGTGGTATACCCTTCGGCGGCGATAATGCTGCTGGCGGCTAGGAGCCAGCGCGAATCTGCCGCGCGGCTTCGATCAGGCGCGACGCTTCGGCGACCAGATCCTGCGGCTTGACCGGCTTGTTCATAAAGCTGGTTGCCCCCGCATTCAGCGCTTTTTCATGAATCCCCAGGTCGGTCCGGGCGGTGAGCATCAGCACCGGGATATCAGCGATAGCCGGATCGGCGCGCATGGCATTGCACACGTCAATGCCATCCATGTCAGGCATCATGTAATCCAGCACCACAAGGTCCGGGCGGCTTTCGCGGATGATCGCCAGCGCTTCCGCGCCGCCGGTCGCTTCGGAGATGGTGAAGCCGCCTTTGGTGGAGAGCATCAGCCGCATCAACACACGCGCATCTTTGATGTCATCGACAATGAGGATATGTGCAGGCGCCATGTCAAATCCTTACGATCGCGTAATCGTTTTCATCATGGGTAATTATAGCGCAAGTTAGTATAAAGCAAGAATGAAAATTTTGTGAAGAATTCCGCAAGTGGCAAGGCAGGCCACGTTCCGATGCTCAGGGGGGAAGGAGCCACCGGGGCGCGACCTGCCCAGCCGGGGGAAATGCGGTCAGCACTCCACCACGATGACGCGTGCTTCTGCCCGGCGCAGCGTGATGATTGTGCCGTCAATGGCATACTCGATCGGGTCACCCTGGGGCGCGGTGCCGAGCATCTCGATTTCTGCGCCGGCCCGCAGGCCCAGCTCACTGACCCGGTGGCGAAACGCGCTGCGCCCGCCGATCTGCCTGACCAGCGCCACCTGACCGGGCAGCAGCTGGTCCAGGGTCCGGATCAGCGTTGAAGTGGGGGTAGTCATGGTGCCTCCTGCCATCATTCCGTTACACGTCTTCCAGACAACAACAATTACAGAGCCAGAAAAAACTCAGTGGCCAGATAAAAATATTCCCTCAGGTGGGCTGGTTGAACGTGTGAGTAATGACGAACAGAGGTTGTACGGTATTCAGTTGTCCGGCAGGCTGCATTGATTCAGGGGGGCAGCCGGGAACCAGCTTTGTGTCCCCAGTATCACGCGCCGCCGTGTTTTTCGATAGTGACGCTTGTCACAAATAAATTGCGACCTTATACCGCAGCGCCGGTGGAGCGTGCGTCAGCCCTCCACAGGAAGTGGTTCTGGCAGCCGGGCATTGGCCGGGGTTTTCACCCCACCGGGATCGGCCCGCGCGCCGGTTTCGGGCTATAATCCCGGCTGGGAAATGGCTGCCGGGGCGGCCCGGCGGAAGGTGGTGATCATGCTGCGCATTGAATTTCTGGGGACGGGGGGCGCGATCGGGATTCCCCGCCCGGCCTGCACCTGCCGCATCTGCGCGGAGGCGCGCGGGCGCGGCATCCCCTACAGCCGGGGCGGGCCGGCGCTGTTCGTGCATGGCCCCGACCTGCTGATCGACACGCCGGAGGATATCGTCCCCAGCCTTAACCGCGCCGGGATCCAGCACGTGGGCGCGGTGACCTGGAGCCACTGGCACCCCGACCATACCGCCGGGATGCGCGTTTTTGAGCCGCTGAACTTCACCACGTCCTGGCCGCCGGAGCATGCCTGCACCCCCGTCTACCTGCCGGCAGGCGTCCGGGAGGATTTCGACCGGTTTCACGGCCTGGGTGACCGTCTGAACTACTACGCCGCGCTGCGCCTGATCGCGCCCACCGTGATCGCGGAGGGCGAGAGTTTCGCCCTGAACGGCGCGACTATTACGCCTTACCGCCTGCCGGACCCCTCCGTGCAGGCCTACGCCTTCATTCTGGAGGAAGGCCGCAAACGGGTGTTTATCGCCCCGGACGAGCTGTTCAGCTGGCAGCCGGATCCGGCCCTGGGCCATTTCGACCTGGCGATCCTGCAGGCCGGGCTGATGGACGTGCATCCCCTGACCGGCGAGCGGGTGTTCCCGGCGGATCATCCCGTGCTTCAGCGGGAAGCGAGTTTCGCCGATACGCTGGATATGATCCGCGCGCTGGATGCCGACCGCGTGATCCTGACCCACCTGTTTATGCACGGCATTGCGTCCTATGACGAGCTGCTGACCATCCAGCGAACGCTGATGCAGGAACACCCGGAGCTGGGCAGCGTGATGTTCGCCTTTGATCGCCTGTCTGTGATGCCCTGAATTTCACCCTGGGAGGATTCATGCGCTACACCACCATGACCGGGGCCACCGGCCCGATGGAAGACGCTCACCCGCTGGTGTTTGACGGCCCGCGCGGCGAAAAGCTGGCGATCAGCGTGCTGGAAGATGACCTGGTGCGCGTGCGATTTATGCCGGACGGCGCGCCGCGCCTGCGCCGGACGTGGGCCGTCGTGGGGCCGGAGGGCGCGATGCCGCGGGAGGGCCGCGACCGCGATGATCTGGCGCTCTTCACCTGCCCGCCCTTTGCGCTGGATCAGACCCCTGACGGACTGGCGCTGCGCACCGGCGCGCTGACGCTGCGCATCGACCCGGCGGCGATGCGGCTGGAGTGGCACACGGCAGGGGGCCAGCCCTTTGCCGCGGATCGGGTCAACGGGGCGTATGGCTATGACCGCGCCGGGCGTCTGGTGCGCCATGTGCTGGCCCGCCACACGGACGAGCATTACTACGGTTTCGGGGAGGCCGCCGGACCGCTGGACAAGGCCGGGATGCGCATCCGGCTGGACGCGACCGACGCGCTGGCCTATGACGCCGCCAGCAGCGACCCGCTGTACAAACACTGGCCGTTTTACATCACGTATGTGCCGGGGCTGGATGTGGCCTATGGGCTGTTTTATGACAACCCGGCGGAGGGCGTGTTTGACCTGGGGCGCGAGATCAACGCCATTCACGGCCCATACCGCTACTATGAGGCGGCGGATGGTGACGTGGATTACTACCTCATCTACGGGCCGGGCATCCCCGAAGTGGTGGCGAAGCTGGCCCGCCTGATCGGGCTGCCGAACCTGCCGCCGCGCTGGTCGCTGGGCTATCTCGGCTCCACGATGTTCTATACCGAGCTGCATGACGCCGACGCGCAGCTGGCGAACTTCATCGCCCTGTGCCAGCAGCACGCCATTCCCTGCGAGATGTTCCACCTCTCGTCCGGCTATACCACCGACGAGCGCGGGCGGCGCAAGGTGTTCACCTGGAACACGGACAAGATCCCCGACCCGGCGGCAATGGTCGCCCGCTTCCGCGCGGCGGGCATCCACCTCTCGGCCAACATCAAGCCGCACCTGCTGCGCTCCCACCCGGATTATGACGCGGTGGCCGGGCAGGACGCGTTCATCCGCGCGGCGGACGAGGACGCGCCGGAGGTCGTGCCGTACTGGAGTGGGGGTATCGCGGAGACGGAGGACGCCTCCTACCTGGACTTCACCAATCCGGCGGGCTATGACTGGTGGCAGGAACGCCTGACCGCCACGCTGCTGGAGTACGGCATCGAAGTGCCGTGGAACGACAACAACGAGTTTGAAATTCGGGATGGCGCGGCGCGCTGCGCGGGCTATGGCGACCCGCTGCCGGTGGGGCTGGCACGGCCCACCCAGACCGTGCTGATGGGTCAGGCTTCGTTTGAGGCGGTGAAGGCCGCCCGCCCCGGTCAGCGCCCCTACGTGCTGACCCGCTCCGGCGCGCCCGGCGTGCAGCGTTACGCGCAAACGTGGTCGGGGGATAACGCCTCCACCTGGCACGCCCTGCGCTACAACACGCCGATGGGCCTCGGCCTCAGTCTCTCCGGGCTGCCCAACTGCGGGCATGACGTGGGCGGCTTCATGGGAGACGTGCCTTCGCCGGAGCTGCTGCTGCGCTGGGTGCAGAAGGCGATCTTCGAGCCGCGCTTCACCATCCACTCGGTCGGGCTGGCCGGGCTGGCGACCGAACCCTGGATGTACCCGGACATCCTGCCGCAGGTGCGGGACGCGATCCGCTACCGCTACCGCCTGATCCCGTACCTGTATACGCTGCTGGCGGAGTCCGCGCGGACGGGTGCGCCGATCATCCGCCCGCTGGTTTATCACTTCCCGCATGATCCGCGCTGCCGGGCCGAATCGTTCGACTTTATGCTGGGGCCGAACCTGCTGGTGGCCCCGGTGCTGGAACCAGGCCTGACGCGGCGCGATGTCTACCTGCCGGCGGGCATGACCTGGCTGGATTTTCACAGCGGGGCGGCTTATGCGGGCGGGCAGGTGATCACGCTGGAGGCGCCGCTGGAAGGGCCGGAGAGCCACATCCCGCTGCTTGTCCCGGCGGGCGGGCTGCTGCCGCTGGCCCCACAGACGGATACACCGGTCGTGGATGCGGGCGCGCGCGAGATTTACGCGTTCCCCGACCCGGCGGGCGGGCAGGGCGCGTTCACGCTGGTGGAGGACGACGGGGAGAGCCTGGATTACCGGGCGGGCGGGCAGACTCGCCTGACGCTGCGCCTGCGCGCCGATAGGGATACGCTCCATCTGAGCGTTGACCCGCCGCAGGGTGGCTACCCGCTGCCCTATGACGCCGTGACGTTTGTCCTGCCGGCGGGGGAGGCGCGCGCGGTCACTGGCGGCGAGGAGACAGCCGGCGGCGAAGAGACAGCCGGCGGGGATGAGCTGCCGGCGGGTGATGGCTGGCGCCGGGTGACGGTGCGGGTAAGGTAAGGTCGCGGCGCCTGTGTTATGCTTGGCGGTGATTTATTCAGAGGGGGAAACTGTGACTGATGAGGCTGGCTATTTCGCCGGGCTGATCCTGACGGATAAGGTAAAGACCGCGGTCAGTGAGTTCCTGACGGCGGCGGGCAAACAGGCGACCCTGGCGCACATCCGCCAGGTGGTGACGCAGGCGCGTATCCTGGCGGCCCAGTTCGCGGATGACCCGGAGCCGGATATGAAGCGCGCGGCGTGCGCGGCCTGGTGTCATGACATGGCAGCGGTGGTCCCCCGCGCCGCGCTGATCGCGGAGGCGGAGCGCTGGGGCGTGGCCCTGAGCGCCAGCGACCGGGCGATCCCGGCCCTGATTCACGGCCCCCTGGCGGCGGAGGTCGCCCGCCAGCGCCTGGACGTGACGGATGAGGATGTGCTGAACGCGATCCGCTACCATTCCACGCTGCGGGCCGGGGCCAGCACGCTGGAAAAGATCGTCTTTGTGGCGGATAAACTGGCGCTGGACCCCAGCGCGCCGCGCCGCGACTTTCTGCCCGCGCTGGTGGCTGCCCGGTCCGATGGGCTGGACGCGATGGCCTTCGCGTACCTGGACTGGGTGATCGCGCATGAGGACGAGTTGGGCTGGACGCTGCACGAAAATCTACGCGCCGCGCACGCCGAACTGGCGACCGCGCGGCTGAGCGAGGCCGGGAGCTGAGATGCCTGAAAGTTTGATTCACGATCACATGATGCCGAGCAACGCGGTGGGCAGCGTGATGCGCATCCGGGTGGTCACCCCGCCGGGCTATGACCCGGCGCAGGAATACCCGGTGCTGTACCTCCTGCACCTGTGGGGCAGCCATGAGCGCTTCTGGACGGACCGGCTGGCCGTGCATGTCCGGCTGGAAGAAGGCGTCGCAGCCGGGACGCTGCCGCCCATGATCATCGCCATGCCGCAGGGCGACAAGAGTTTCTACATCAACGCCGCCGACCCACCCGGCATCATCTGGGAAGATTCGCCCCACAACGATTCGAGCGAGTACTTCTACGACGGCTTCGACTGCTACGGCAATTATGGCAACTACCTGCTCAAAGAGGCGATCCCTTACGTGGAGGAGCATTACCCCGTGCGGCAGGATCGCGCCGGGCGCGCCATCGGCGGCCTGAGCATGGGCGCGGCGGGGGCGGCGGTGCATGCCTTCACCGACCCCGGGCGCTTCTGCGCGGTGGGCATGCACGGGCTGGCCGTCTTCTACCGGGAGGATGGCCCCGGCGCGCCGCCCTGGATCTTTGGCATTGACGACGAGGCCGCCTTCGCCCAGCGCGACCCGCGCGCGCTTGCCGGGCGCTTTGTGACGCGCCAGAACCAGCCGCGCATCTGGGTGGACTGCGGCTGGGATGACCCGCTGCGGCCCAACATTGAGATCTTCCATGACGCGCTGCTGGAGCAGGGCCTGGCGCATGATTACCATATCTGGCCGGGCGGGCATGATGGCGCGTACTGGAGCCAGTTCGTATCCGATTACCTGCGCTTTTACGCGCGCGGCTGGTAGGTAGCTACCTCGTTATGCATCTGTTGAAACAATACTCTCTGATTCTGCTGCTATGTTTGAGCCTGATCCCCGGCGGGGTGGGGCGCGCGCAGGGCGGTGATCCCGCGCTGCCGCCCCCCGCAGACCTGCCGGAATTCGGGCGTTTTGTGGAGCGCTGTGGCGCGGGTGTGGCCCCGCGCGGGCCGGAGTTCGCCGCGTCCGGCCTGATCATCACCACGTTCTCGCGGGATGCGATGTGGGTGCTGGACCTGGACCGCAACGCGCGCTACCCTCTGCCGGAAACGCGCCCCTGCGGCCCCAACTGCCGCCCCTCACCCGACCGGCGCTACCTGCTGTACGTTTCGCCGGAGACGGCCACCTACTGGATGATGCGCCCGAACGGGCTGGAGCGCATGTCCGTGTTTCCGTATTACGTCAGCGAGCTGGACTGGTGGGATGCCGGCCACTGGCTGGCCTGGCCCACCGCCGGGCGCCCCGCGATCTACCCGTACGGCGTGGACCCGACCACGGTGGAGCCGGAGCGCCTGGCCGATTTCGATACGTACTCGATCCAGCCGGGCGGGTATTACGGCCTGCGACTGGTGGATGGCAGCGGGGAGTATCCTTTCCTGGAACTGGTGGATTTGCAGGAGGGGGATGCGCTGCGCCTGGTGGAAGTGCGGCCGTACATCGGCGGCGCGTACTGGTCGCCGGACGGCGCGCGGCTGGTCTACACTGTGCCAGGGGTGTTTGACCCGGCGATCGGCCTGCGTGGGGCGGAGCTGGCCGTGATCGCACCGGGGACGGACGCGCCGCTGCGCCTGACCGACCTGACCGGGCGTTATGGCGCGGTTCGGCTCTCCGGTGAACGGGCGGTGCATGCGGTGAGCTGGTCGCCGGAGGGGCGTTACCTCGCGTTCTGGGTTATCGAGATCACCGGGCCGGACCCGGCCGCCGATGTCGGCCACGCCGTGATCCACGTGCTGGATACACAGACCGGCGCCACGGCCGTTTACTGCGGTTTCGCCTCCCAGCGCACCGACCCGGTGCTGCCGGAGCTGGTGTGGTCGCCGGATGGGCGCTACATCGCCTTCGGGACGGACGAACCTGACGACGAGCGTCCGGCGCTGCTGCTCATCCTGGATACGGAGACGGGGGATTTTACGATTGCCACGGAGGGCATGTACGCCGCGTATGGCTCCTATGACCCGGTGATGTGGGGCGTGGTGGAGTAGCCCGGCCCGCAGCCTGCCACAGAAAAAAAGTGAGGCATCAGGATCGGCGTGTCCTGATGCCTCTTCTTCTCCACCTCCGTGACCGGGCAGGTGTTTACACCGGCTGGCGGGAGTCCTCCAGCGTGTTCTGCAGCGCGTCCACATCCGTGAATGGCCCGTCAGCGGCCTGTACCCGGCCGATGCTCAGGGCGAGCGGGCCTTCGGCGGCCGCTTTGTGCAGGAGGGGGGTATCGGGGCTGTTGATCGGGTAGAAGTAGGCCATCGACTGCCGGACGCGCACCGCGATGCGCTCCTGAATCGGGCTGATGCGCTCGGCCCCGCCGATCACGAGGAACGCGCTCTGGCTCAGGTGGCCGACAAAGTCCTCCCCGCTGCCGTATTCGCGCAGGATGTTGCTGATCATCAGGCTGACGGCGCGCAGCACGTCATCTGAGGCAACAAAGCCGTACTGCTCCCGAAAGGCGTCCAGGCCGTCAACGCTCACCAGCAGGGCGGCCCAGCCCTCGGCGCGCAGCAGCTGCTCCAGCCGTTCCGTGACCAGGGTGCTTTCCGGCAGGCCGGTCACCGGGTTGGTGAGCGGCTGCTGGACGGCCCGCCGCAGCGCATTACGAATGCGCAGGCGCAGTTCCTGAATATCGAATGGCTTGGTGATGTAATCCACCACGCCCAGCTCCAGGCCCTGGAGTTTATCGATCCGGTCGCGTTTTTCTGTCAGGAAGATGATGGGGGTGTCCTGGGTGCGGCGCTGACCGCGCAGGCGGCGGCAGACTTCGTAGCCGTCGATGTCGGGCAGGCGGATATCCAGGATGACGAGGTCGGGCGGGTGTTCCCTGCTCAGCAGGATGCCGTCTTCGCCCGCGGCGGCGGTGAGGACCTCATAGCCCTGCACGCCGAAATACGCCTCCAGCATTTTAAGCAGGTCATAATCGTCTTCAACGATCAGGATGGTGTGTTTGTCGGCCAATCCGTGTTTCCCCTCTGAAGGGCCGAAACGCAGCAGCGCGGTGCTGCGGCCCCTGGCCCCCGGGTGGCGGGGGCCGGGCGTGGGGCATCAGCCAATCGGCTCTTTGTAAATGACAAAGACACAGTGCTGGTCGCCCATGGCGATACAGTCACTTTCAAAGACACGGAATTCGTGCCCACCGCTGACCCAGCGCAGCCCTTCCTGCAGCAGCCCGACCGCGGCGTGGCAGATGGGCTTATCCGCCGTGCGGTCATAGCATACGGGGCAGGTATCACGAATGTAGTACTTGAAGTGATCGTCGTATTCCTCGACATCACTCTTCTGGTCGCTGAACTGGCTGAAGATGGCGGCCATGGCGGGCAGGCCCATCTTGAGCTTGGCGGGCAGGGGCAGCACCTTGAAGGCCATGTCACCCACGCCGGCCAGCGCGCCGAAATTCTTCAGCCCCTGGCTGAAGCACGCGCGCCCGGCGCGCAGCGCCAGCCCACGCCCGCCGCGGGGGCCGTACATCTCTTCCAGCCCGGCATTCAGGGCCGTAAATTCGGCAAAGTCGAATTGTTTCTCCAGGTCCGAGGGGGGGTAATTGCCAATGTACTGGCCAAGGCCAGCCAGATGCAAGACTGCATTCAACCCGTTCGCCCCCATCACGTCTTCCATCGCTTCGATGTAAATCCGGGCGATTTTATTCGGGTAGTATAGTCCGCTCATTTTTTCGATTGGCACGCCAGCCTCCTTCGCTCGATTATCGCAAAGATGACACAAATAAGGACACTCAGACCAGTTTTTCCAGTTCGCTGACGGTGCGATTCATATCAAGGAAAATCAGGCCCAGTTTCGCCTGCTGACGAGCCAGCACGGTAAGCACCGCTTCCTCGCCAATCGACTGCAAGAGGACATACCCGTATTCGCCCTTGACATACACCTGGTCCAGCCGGCCCCGCCCCAGTTCGCTGGCGATTCGCTCGCCCAGCGAGATCATCGCGGCAGACATGGCGGAAACACGGTCTTCTTCAATATTGGCGGGGAGCGACGAGGCCATGCTCAGGCCATCAACGCTGACGACCGCCGCGGCCTCGACATCTGCCGAGCTGGCCTGCAAATCACGAAGCCGTTCCCCCAGTAATTCCGTGCGTGTCTTGCTCACGAGAGGTCTCCTCATTTTCCGCACAGGGGCGGACCAGGGCTGGTCGCCAGGTTGGCAGCCCTGCTTGTATAATAGTGACCCGTGTACCGCTGTTCAAGCACTATACCAGGCCCTGGCTGGTCGGTGGATAAAGGCTTAAGGCCGGGCTGGGTTGGTCGCGATAGTGCTGGGCAAAGCATTAATGACGTTTGCGAAATGCTTAGCTTGCGGTACTGTAGCACAGCGCAAAATGCTTGTCAAGCGACGTGGAAACCTGTCGAAGGCTTGTCAATTCATTGTGAGAAGAGGAATATTCAGGCGGCCATAAACCCATTATGAAACCGTTAACGACTTTCTTTCTGTTAAGCCTTATCGCCCTGCTCGCGGCCTGTGGTGGGGTGGTGGAGCCCGTGATCCCGACCGCGCCCGTGTCCCCCACCGCAAGCGCTACCTCGCCGGTGACGGTGACGCCCACCCCCCGCGCGACTGAGCCGCCGACGGCCACACCCCGCCGCGCGGCCCCCACCGGCGGCCCCAGCCCAACCTCAATTGTGGGGCCAACCCGCACGCCCCGCCCGGATATCAGCACGCCCACGCCGCGCCCCAACCCTAACGCGCCCCGCATCGAGTACTTCCGCGGCGACCCGGCCTACGTGTTTCCCGGGGATTCGCTGACGCTGTTCTGGTCCATCCGTGGGGCGGACCGCGCCGCGATCTATAAGCTGGACGCGCAGGGCCAGCGCAGCCAGCTCTGGAACGTGGAGCCGGCCGGATCGCTGGTGGTGCCCACCCGGCGCAGCGACCGGGGGTTGGCCTCCTACCTGCTGACGGTGGATAACGGAGAGTTCTACGTGGAGCAGTTGCTGGAGGTGCCGCTGCTGTGCGCGTTTGAGTGGTTCTTCGCGCCCGCACCGGTGGCCTGCCCCGCCGCGCGTGTCACCGAAAGCACGCATATCGAGCAGTTGTTTGAGGGCGGGCGGATGATCTATGTCGCGGAGCAGGATCGGGTGTACGTGCTGTTTGGGGATGGCCTGGCGCCGGCCTGGACGTCTTTCCCGAATCGCTACGTGGGAGGCCAGACGCCCGATGAGGATACCAACTTCATCCCGCCGCCGGGGCGTTTCCAGCCGATTCGGATCCTGGGGCTGATCTGGCGCGGCAGCGACCCGGTGCGCAACCGGCTGGCGCTGGGCGTGACGCCGGAAACCACGTATGAAGGCGCCTACCAGGTGGATACCGGCCCGGATGGGAATGATACGCTTTACCTGCGCGGCGCGGATGGCAGCGTGCTGAAGCTGGATCCGAACGGTGCCAGCTGGAACGTGGTTAGCTCCCCCTAGACGGAGACAAGAGGGGGAGGGCGGAAGCCTTGCCCGTACGCATGGCCCCGCCCTCCCGGAAGTAGGGGTACTGATTATCAGGTTTGGCCGGGACAGATCGCCCGGCGGGTGCTACTTGTTCTGGCCGGGGGCGTTGCCGCTGTTGCCTGGCGCGCCGCCGTCACGGTTGCGACCGGGGGCGTTGCCGCTGTTGCCGGGGGCGTCACCCTCGGTGCGGTTCTGACCAGGGGCGTTGCCGCTGTTGCCCGGCGCGTTCCGTTCAGTGCGGGTGCGTTCCTGTTCCTGCAGCTGCAGCTCAAGGGTTTCGCCATCAATTACCGCTGCCTGGCCCTTGTAACGGCCGCTGACCACCTGGCCGGGCGCAAAGGCGCTCGGGTTCAGGCCGCTTTCACGCATGATCGCGCCCCAGCCACCTTCGGCGGCGGCCGCGAGCAGTTCCTCAGCCGTGGCGCCTTCCACCTGGTCGGCCATCAGCAGGGCGCGCGACACCTCGCCAATGCCGTAGTCACAGGCCCAGGCCGCAATGGTGGCATAGTCCACGCCGAAGGCATCCGCCAGCGTGTTGGCTACCGGGTGGTTCGCCTGCAGGCAGGTGACGACTGCTTCTTCGTCATCTTCTTCAGGCATTTCCATGTCGTCCTGGCAGGCATCGCCCACGCCATCGCCATCGGTGTCGGCCTGGTCGGGGTTAAAGACCAGCGGGCAGTTATCCACGGCATCCACAAAAAGGTCACCGTCGCTGTCGAGCAGGTCGGGGTCGCAGGCATCGCCCACGCCGTCCATGTCGGCATCGGCCTGGTCGGGGTTAAAGACCAGCGGGCAATTGTCCAGCGCATCCACGACGAGGTCTTCATCGCTGTCGAGCAGGTCAGGATCGCAGGCATCGCCCACACCGTCCAGGTCGGCATCGGCCTGGTCGGGGTTGAATACATCCACGCAGTTATCCGCGTCATCCAGGATGCCATCCAGGTCGAGGTCATCCGCCGGGACAAGCAGCAGGCTGTCCACGATGAAGGTCTCACCCAGCTCGCTTGTCTCAAAGTGTCCGACGATCTGCACCCGGTCGCCCACGGCCAGCCCGGTGGGGTCAAACGCGGGGCCAAAGGGGATTGCCATGCCGTCCACGACAATGGCGCTCTCCGTGATAGCCGTGACATAGCCGACAATCTCAATGGAAGTGGGGGCCGGATCGTCCTGCGCCTGGGCGACAGCGCCCGCCATCAGGGTTACCAGCAAAACCAGGAGAATGGCAATACTGAGCTTTTTCATGTTTTTCTCACCTCTGTTGTTCTCAGGCCAACGAAATGTGTTGGTTGCCGGCCAACGGGCTGGTGCATTCCCAGCGCGATTGTTGGCCTCATTACGCCTGATAAACCGTTCCTGCCAGCGGAATGTTACATAGGACTTTTGGCCTAACGCGTCCTGAACCGGTGTTGTCCACCGGCAACCGTGTGCGATTGGCTGGTTGGTGATTGGCATTTGGCTGGTTGGCATTTGACGGTTGGCTAACAGCTGGGCGATCTGTCGAAATGCTTTGGCAATTGGCATGCAGGCGTCGGAATGGTGACGAATACCTATTTGATGTGGCTGGAGTGTGATCACTTTAGGCGATCGCCACGGCCTGTTTGTAGTGTCGCTTGGATGACGTTTACCTGTTAAATGCGACTACAGCGAGTTCAATCTCGGTTGTTAGACGCGGCCTGTGCGTAGCGTCGCGCGGCACTGTGCAAGGCGCTGCTGCACTAATAGCGTGCCTGGCACAGGCGTGCTATTTTGCAAAAAATCATCAAAGCGGCGCTACAAGAACCGCCCGCGCCGTATCGCCCCGATGTCCGCTCTCCTGTTGCCAACTGCTTTCGGTGGATTGCCTGGCGCCAGGTATCTGGCTAACCACCAAGCGCCAACCGCCAACCGCTGCGTAGCCCATCGCACCTGCTCACGGCAGCCGATGTGACATTCAGGCTGCTTTGACGGTCTTACTGGTAGATGGCGACAGGGCTGCGGGATAGGAAAAAGGGGGTTTTGGCGTTGCGGGCATTGTGGTAGATAATGGCGCTTATGATGTCCCAACGAAACCTCGATGCACTGATCCAGCAGGCCCGCCAGGGCGATGCCGGGGCAATCTCCAGCCTGTACCGGGAGTTCTCGCCCGCGATTTACCGGTATGTTATGTACCGCGTGCCTGCTGAAAGTGACGCCGAAGACCTGACCGCGGAGGTATTCCTCAGGATGGTGGAGGCGCTGCCTGGCTACCAGCCGACCGGCGCGCCCTTTGAAGCCTGGCTGTACCGGATTGCGGCCGCCCGCGTGGCGGATTTTCACCGGCGCCGCGGCCGGCAGGAGGTCACCCCGCTGTCGGATGGCCTGGCGGATGAGACGCCCCAGCCGGAGGAACGCCTGGAAGCCAGCACCGAAATGGACGCGCTGCGGAAGGCGCTCTCCCGCCTGCCGGAAGACCAGCAGACGCTGCTGCTCCTCCGCTTTGTAGAGAACAAGAGTCACCGGGAGGTGGCGGAAATTCTGGGCAAAAGCGAAAGCGCGGTGAAAACAGCGCAGTACCGCGCCCTGACACGGCTCGCAGAGCTGCTGGGCCAGCCCGACAAGGCCCGCCACTATCTGAGAGGAACGCATGACTGAGTTTGGACCTGACCCTGACGCGCGGAATCCGCTGGATGCCGACTCGCTGGCCGAGGCCCTGGATGCGCTGCAATCCGGAGGCCAGTCGCCGGTTGATGAGGCGCGTCTGGCAGTTGGGGATTCCCAACTGGCCGCCGCCCAGCGGCTCATGCAGGCTCCGCGTCCGGTCATGCGTCCCGAAGCCAGCGCGCGGATTGAGGCGGATCTGTTGGCGGCGGCCGGTCGCATCCCCGCCGGGATGCGCCAGACGCCCCCGCGCCGGCGCGTGAGCTGGCCACTGGTTGCGGCTGCTGCGCTTGTCCTGGCCCTGGCGGGAGTGCTGGTGCCGGAGCTGGCGGAGCCAAGCGCCGCCACCGCCACACCCAGCCCGACGGTGACCGTTACGCCCAGCCTGACTCCGACCCCGACCCCGACAGCAACGCTGACGGAGACTCCGACGCCGACTGAATCCCTTACGGAGACCGTGACGCTCACGCTGTCGCCGGAAGGTACGCCGCCGGCTGCTATGCCGGGCCAGGCCGGAGGATCGGATGTTGACTGCGCCAATCCTCCGCCGGATAACGCCCAGGCGCTGGGCTGGCGCGAGCGCTGCGAGGGCGGCGCGCCGCCCAATTCGGTAGTACCCGGGCTGGGGGATACGCCTTCCGCTAACCCGCCGGGGCAGAGCGGCAGCGCGCCAGGGCGAAGTGGCAGCGCGCCGGGGCGCAACAGACCCTGACCCAGCACCTGTCATCTGATCGAAAAAGGGGAGCCGCGTGGCTCCCCTTTGCATTCTATAGTCGCGTTACCGGGGTTACTGCCCGGTCGTGATCCCGCGCAGGGTCGGGTCGCTGATCCAGACCTCGTTGGCAAAGTAGGACGCGCTGGTCAGGATGTAGGCGTTGGTGTAGCCGTAGGGCAGCTCAAACACCGGGTACGGGCCGATCACGTTGACGATGGGCAGCGGCATCCCGCTGGCATCATACGCATTTTGCACGGCTTCGCAGCCCACGCCCACCGCGGCACACAGCTCCAGCCGCACCAGGACGGTCCTGTTCTCCGGCCGGTCCTGATCGTAGAAGACTCTGACCTGATTCCAGGGCACCAGCGCCAGGTTGTCCAGGCCGGGCGGTGGCTGGCCGGGGGCCGCGCCGGGTGTTGGCGTGGGGGCCATGCCGGTCGGCGTGGGGGTGGGGCCGGGGCCGGCGCACCACACCGCGAAGCAGTACGTCTCCGGGATCACGCCGTCCAGGGTGGGCAGGCGGTAGTAAATCTCCTCGGGCAGGGTTGTCCAGTACTGGGAGACATACAGCGCAAAGTCCTCGCCCACCACGTACATCATGGTGCTGTCGCCAAAATTGCGGTACCACGCCTCGAACGGCACGCCGCGCGGCATGATGCCCATGTACTGCAGCGCCCCGACATCCAGGTAAGCGAACGCGTAATCCGATTCGGCCAGCGGCCGCCCCGAACTTCCGACAAAGCCCGCCAGCTCCTCAAACGTGGCCTGTTCGGGGTCGGTTTCCGCGTAGGTGCTTACGTCCCGGCCCAGCGTGCGGCAGAACAGGTCGGGGTTATCGGTGGAGATCGAGGGCATATCGTAGCGGTAGTACTGCTGCATCAGCATGACCAGGCTTTGCACCGCGGTGGGGCAGAAGTTGAGGTCATCGCCAAAGCCCTGCGTGCCGGACCAGCCTTCCGGGCGGCCGTCGATCAGGTGATCTTCGCGCCCCACCAGCTCCAGGTTGGCCAGAATTTCGAGGTCATGGCGCAGGTTGCGCACGTAGATGCCGGGGCTGCGGCCGATATCGCCGATCCAGTTGGGCGGACGGTTATCCTCGCCCCAGCGGTTGGTGGCCAGCAGCTCCAGGTCGAGGAGCAGGTCCGCCGCCATCTCGTTGGAGTCGATCGTGATCGTCCGCCGCCAGCCCGCCGGGCGCGTATCCAGGCCGAGCAGCTCATCGGCCAGACGCTCCAGGTCGCCGCGGATGTTGGAGAGCAGCAGGGGGATATCCCCTTCCACGAGCGTGATGCCCTGCGCGGCCAGCTGGTCCTGCGCTTCGCCCGCCACCGCCTGGCAGTAATTCACCACGGAGGTCGCGGTGATGGGCGTGAATTCAAAGGTGCGATTCACGGTGTAGACCAGGTTCTGGGTCACCAGGTCGCAGGAGAAGATAGGCAGGGCGCCGATCCAGTTGGTAGGGCGTTCGGATTCCCCAAAGGCGTGGTCGGCCAGGAGTTCCAGGTCATGGCGCAGGTTGCGGGCCACACGGTTCGGCCCGGGGCTGCTCACCCCGGCCCAGTCGGGGGGACGGCCGCCTTCGCCAAAGGCTTGCGCAAAGACTTCGTTTGCCTGGGCTTCCAGGTCTATCCAGATATCGCTCAGGATTGACTCGCTGCCCGGATCCGTATTGCCATTCCAGTCATGGCCCGCCGGGCGCACTCCTGGCCCATTGATTTCATCGGCCAGCAGCTCCAGGTCCTCCCGGATATTCACCACGAAGGTCGCAAAATCCGATTCCGGTGTGACCTGGCCTGCGCCATCGGCTTGCAACGGCGGCCCGGCCTGGACTGCTGTCCAGGACGCCAGTAAGAATGGCGCTGCGATCAGCACTCCCATGATGAGGTATGGCGACAAACGACGCACGGCGTTGGCTCCTTATGACTCCACTGAACGCCCCGGTTTGCGTCCATTATACTCAGGACTGCTCAAAGGGCCATTGAACAGGACGCGGCGCGGCCGGCCCGGACCGCTCGCCGCCCGCCTGTTAGTTCACCGGGTGGGTTGGCACGCCGAACAGGGTCACCCACTCCGGGATCGGCACCGCGTCCGGCCCGGCGGCGAGCAGCTCGCTCAGCGCCGCGGCCAGCCCGTCGATCTCGGCCTCCGTATTGAAGAACCCGCAGGAAACCCGCACCGCGAACGGCTCGTGGGTGATATTGCGGATGATGTACCCGCGCTGGCCCAGCACGTCCACCAGCCCGGCCATCTGCGCCGCCGACCACCCGACCGGCAGGAAGTTCACCAGCGACGCCTGGCGAGTGGCCGGGGTGACCATCCGCACGCCGGGCAGGGCGCTGATGCGCTCCCGCGTGTAGGCGGCGATGTGCGCGATGCGCTCGTAGGCCCACTCCGGCCCGACTTCCTCCCGGAACCAGCGCAGGCTGGCCTGCATGCCCGCCAGCACACCGGGGTAGATCGTGCCGGTTTCATACTTGATCGCGTCAGAAGCCAGCGTGAAGTTGCCCTGCCAGTCGTGCTGCCGCACCGCCATAAAATTGGTGTAGGTGGGGTGCAGCGTGTCCAGGTGGTCGGGCCGGACGTACAGGAAGCCGATCCCTTCCGGCCCGCACAGCCATTTCTGGCCCGGCGCGGCGTAGAAGTCCACGTCCAGCGCGGTAAGGTCCACCGCGAACGCCCCGGCGGACTGCGCGCCGTCCACCAGCACCGGGATGCCCTTGCGGTGGGCCAGCGCCACGATCTCCGCCAGGGGGAAGCGCGCCCCGCTGCTGTAGGACACATGGCTGATCGAGAGCAGGCGCGTGCGCGGCGTCAGCGCAGCCTCGATGGCGGGCAGCGGGTCTTCCCCCAGCCCGACATCCGCGAAGTTGATCTTCACGCCGTAGCGCTGCTGGAGCGTATACAGGGGGAACACCCCGGCTTCATGCTCGATCGTCGTGGTGGCGACTTCATCGCCGGGCTGCCAGTTGAAGCCCATCGAGACGATGTTCATGCCGTCGGTGGTGTGATGCACCAGCGCCAGGCTTTCCGCGGGGACGTTGAACAGCGCCGCGAATTCTGTCCGCAGCCGGGCCTTTAATGCCGAGATCGTCTGAATGCGGCTGAGGACCGGACGCCCGCCGGTGTACTGCGCTTCGGCATCGGCCTGCAGCGCTTCCAGCGCGGGCGTGGGCAGCGGCCCGTACCAGCCACTGTTCAGGAAGACCTGGTTCTGTGCGGAAGGCAGGGCGGCGCGAAGACGGCTCAGTTTGTCGCTCATGGTGGTTCAATCCCTTGCTGCTGATGGCGGATACTCGTGCCGGGGCGGGCCTGTGCCGGCCACCGGGTTGTATGGTGTTCGCAATCCTGCGATAATATTATGCGGTATGCAAGAGGGGTATTCAAGCGATTAGTGGGGGCCAATATGGGCTTGAAAGCGAAAGTGCAGCGCGCAGGTGCGGTTTTTGTGGTGCTGGCGCTGTTGCTTACCATGATTCCGGGGGCGGCTGCGCAGGGCGGTGATCTGGTGGCGGTGCTGGAAGTGATCGAAGCCGGGGTGGAAGTCCGGCGGGCCGGTGTGGAGATGTGGGCGCCGATCAATGTGGAGACCCTGGTGGGGGTGGGGGATGCCATCCGCACCGATTCCACCGGGCAGGCGCGCATCACGTTCTTCAAGGATGGCGCGTTTACTGAGCTGACGCCTGACACGGAATATCGCATCCTGACCTTCCGCGGCGGCGAGGATCGTTTCACCCTGACGGTGGAAATCCTGGCCGGGATTGTGATGCAGCAGTTCGCGCGGCTGCTTGACCCTGCGTCGTCCTACGAGGTGCTGACCCCTGGCATGGCGATGACCGTGCGCGGCACGGATTTCGCCGTGCGTGTGGAGGATAACGGGCGCTCCTCCCTGCTGACCCGTGAGGGCCAGGTGGCGGCGGAAGCGAGCGGTGTCGCCGCGGCGGTTGATCCGGGCTTTGGCGTGCGCTCCGCCGTGGGGGAGGAACTGAGCGATGTTGTGCCGGCGTCCACGTTTGAGGAGCTGGATGCCGCGCTGGATGGCTGCGCGGGGACCTTCACGACCGAGGCTGATGTGCGCCTGAATGTGCGCGTCGGCCCCGGCCTGGAGTTTGGCCGGGTGGGGTCGATTGATCCTCAGGACATCTTCCACATGGTGGGGATCGACGAAACCGGGGAGTGGTATCGCATCCCGTATAACCAGGGTTATGTCTGGGTGAACGCGATGATGTTCGAAGTTTCAACCTGTGATGTGCTGCGCCGCTTCTCCCTGGACGATTTTGAAGCCGAGATGGCAATGGAAGATGTGGGGCTGTACACCGAAACCGGCGAAGTGGCCGAGCTGGGCGTGCAGGCCCGGATCGTGGCGCGCAACCCCGTGGTGAATTTCCGCGTGGGGCCGGGGACCGGGTACGTCGTCAGCGACCAGCTGGAGAACGGCTCCCAGCTGCGGATTATCGGCCGCAACCGCGAACAGACCTGGTACCAGGTGCTGCTGCCGGATGGCCGCGTGGGGTGGGTGGCGGCCTTCCTGATCCAGTCGCCCATTGAGATTAGCCAGTACCGGGTGATCCCGGTGGATACCCTGGAGGAGGCTGATGTCCAGCCGACAGCCTCTCCGCCGACCGCGCCGGACGAGAGCGCCGCAGAAGGCTGAACGCCGCCTGCAAAGGATCCTGAATCATGGCCGCCAGGCAAACCGCTGACCGGCAGGCCGGATGGCGCCAGCGCAAAGCCCGCTCCAGCCAGTGGCTGACTGGCCTGGGGCTGGGCTTGCTTGCTGCCGGGCTGACGCTGCTCATGTGGTGGGGTGGGCTGTTCGTGCAGGTGCGGCTGGCGCTGGACGATGTGCTCGTCGTCCCCCGGGAGCCATCAGGTGGCGTGGTCATCATCGCCATTGATGATCCCTCGCTTGAGCAGTATGGCCGGTTCAGCGAGTGGCCGCGCCATCTTTACGCCGATCTGATCGACCGGCTGGCCCAGGGTGGGGCGCGGGTGGTGGCCCTGGATGTCCTGCTGTCCGAATCCTCGGCGGGCGATGATCGGCTGGCGGAAGCGATCGCGGCGGCCCGCCAGAGCCCGGCCCGCACCCGGACCGTGCTGGCCACGGTGGGGACGCAGCGCGACGCTGCCTCGACCGACCTGGTGGGGTACCAGGCCGCAGTCGGGCCGGTCACCGCGCTTTCGGCGGCGGGGGCGCTGGTGGGGAGTGTCAACGTGGTGCCCGACCTGGATGGGCTGGTGCGCCATGTGCCGCTGATCCTGCGCCTGGGGGAAGACGGGCAGCCCTCCCTGGGCTTCGGCGCCTTTCTGAGCCACCGTGGGGTTTCCGCCGCGCTGCTGGATCAGGTCGTCACGCGCGCGCCTGGCGTGGTCACGCTGCCCGGCGGGCTGGCGATCCCGGTTGATTCGGTGGGGCGCATGCGTATGCGCTATTTCAGCGTCCCCGGCCATTCCACCTTCGATGTGTACTCTTTTGCGCAGGTGCTTTCCGGCGGGGTGGACCCGGCGGTCTTCACCGATCGGATCGTGCTGGTGGGGCTGATGGAGCAAACGGCCCTTACCGACTCGTACCCCGTGCCCGGCAGCCGGGATGGCACGCTGATGGCCGGGGTGGAGATCCACGCTAACGCGGTGGAAACGCTGCTGCAGAGCGCGGCCCTGCGAACCCAGGGCCGGCCCGGGCAGGGCCTCACAATTCTGGGGCTGGCGCTGCTGGGCGGCCTGGTCTTCCGGCTGGTGTCCTGGCGCTGGTTCCTGCCGGCGCTGGGCGGGCTGCTGCTGGCCTGGGTGAGCCTCGTGTTGTTCATGTTCAACCTGCGCGGGCTGGTGGTCAGCCTGTTCTTTTCAGGGCTGGCGCTGCTGCTGGCGGCGCTGGTGGTGGGGGTGTATCGGGTGGTGGAGGAGGTTTTTCGCCGCCAGCGCACGGAAATCCTCCTGGCCAGCGCGCTGGGCGCGTTCGAGCAGAATTTCAGCCTGGCGGGCATCCTGAACGGGATCACCGATGACCTGGATCGCATCCTGGGCAGCACCGGGTCACGCGGGTGGCTGTGGGATGGGCCGCGTGGTGAGCTGCGGCTGGCGCAGCCAGCGCTGCCCCGCGGCGAAACGCTGCCGCCTGAGCTGCGCCCCTGGCATGACCTGGCGCTGGAAGCGCTGAACACGGGCCAGATCGTGACGCGCCAGCGCCGGGTGGCCGTGCTGCTGCTGTGGCATGATACGTGCGTGGGCGTGCTGACCGGGCAGGCGCGCTGGCGGCTGGGCCTGCTGCGCGGCGACCTGCTGCGCCGCTTCGGGTGGCAGACCGCCGAGATGATCGTCAACGCGCGGCTGTACGAGGAAACGCAGCGGCTCAGCGACTTCAAGACGCGCATGATCCGGATGGCCTCCCACGACCTCAAGAATCCCCTCACACGGATCATGGGCTACGCGGAACTGCTTCAGGCCAAGGTGGAGGATGATGGCGTCGACGGCCTGATGGTGAAGTCCCTGGAGCATATCGTGCAGGCCAGCGAGGAGATCAACGGCATTATCCTGGACCTGCTGGACCTGGAACATGCCCGGCGCGGGCTAGATTCCCCGGAGGCTTTTGATCTGCTGCAGGTGCTCGATGACGTGATCATGCGCGCGGAAAACGATATGCAGCGCAAGGGCCAGGCCTTCAGCGTCGAGATGCCGGAGACCCTGCCGCACCTGACCGGGAATGCCGCCCAGCTGCGCCAGGCTTTTGGCAACCTGCTCGGCAACGCCTCCAAGTACACCCCGCACGACGGGCGTATCTGGCTGCGGGTGCGCGATCTCGGAGGGCGCGTGCACGTGGAGATCGGGGACACCGGCTACGGCATTCCCGCCGAGGAAATCCCGCACCTGTTCCAGGAGTTCTACCGCATCAAAACCGATGAAACGCGTGACATCAGCGGCACCGGGCTGGGCCTCAGCCTGGTGAAAGCGGTGGTGGAGGCGCACGGCGGTGAGGTCTGGGCGGAAAGCACCTATGGCGCCGGTAGCACCTTCACCGTGGAGCTGCCCATCTTTCACCCGGACGATCGGCCCACCCATGCCCCGGAGCCTGGCGCACCGGCCGGCTGATTGCGCGGCGGCTCAGGGCAGGTCCGGGCCGGGGGTCGCCCCGGCGATGCGCAGCAGCGCGGCGAATCCGTCTTCCGGCGGCGTGTCGTGCGCCGGCGGCGATTCGCGGAAGAACGATTCATAGCGGCGCAGCGCGTCCCGCACGCGGGTGAGCTTGCGGCGGCGCAGGAACAGGTCGTGCTGGGTGCGGTGGCATTCCATCGCCGCGATCTTGGCCTCTGCCCAGGGGGTGATGTCCAGCACGAAGTGGGCCGGGCGGCTGGTGTTCCACAGGTGGTCGTCCAGCCCGTTCACCGCCGCCGCGACGGTGTAAAACGGCACTTCTGGCGCGCAGCGGGCCACCGCCTCCCGCGTGGCGCGGTACACCAGCTGGTGCGCCGGGTGGCCGTATTCACCATCCGGGCCGTGGGCCAGCACCACCCCGCGCGCCGGGTCCGGGATGCGGGCCGTGATCTCCGCCCCGATCTGCTTCACCAGCGTCTCAAAATCCGCCTCAAACGGGCTGAGGATGTTCTCCGGCCCCACATCCGGGTCGGTATAGCCCAGCAGGGTCAGGCCGGGCGCGCCGAGATGCGTCAGGGCGCAGCGCAGCTCGGATTCGCGGGCCGCGCCAAGCTGCGCGCGCGCCGCCACCAGCGGCGGCACGCCCATGTCGCCGCCTTCGCCGCGCGTGGCGCACACGATATGGGCGCGCACGCCGTGTTCGGCCAGCATCGCCAGCGTGCCGCCGGCCATGATCGTCTCGTCATCCGGGTGGGCAAACACGCCCACCAGGGTCTCCAAAGGTGATGGGTTGGGGGTCATAGCAGTTTTATCCGAAGTTAACGTCTTCCAGGTCCAGCGCGGGGCCATCCACACAGATCAGGTGATCCTCGCCGTGGCAGTTCACGCCGCAGCCCTGGCAGGCCCCGGTGCCGCAGGGCATCGGCTGCTCGAACAGGCCCAGCATGAAGCGCTTGGGAATATCGGCGCGCAGCTCGCGCACGCGGGCCATGAGCTGCGGGTAAAGCTCGTGCCGGTAGCGCGGGTTCGCCACCGCGATCACCTGGTCGGCCCACCCAATGGTGGTCACCTGGTTCGGCCAGCCTTCTTCCAGGTCGCCGTTCACGACCTCGATTTCCGGCGGCAGCGCGTCCAGCGGGTAATCCTGCGCCAGGCCGTTCAGTACCAGGGTTACCTCGATCCCGGTGCGCACGGCCATCGTCGCCAGCAGGATGAGCGGGGTGGGGTAGGCGTCCAGCGCGATCAGCAGCAGGCTGCGCAGGTTGTAGCGCATGGGGAACGGCGCGCCCACCGGCCCCAGCAGCGAGACCACCTGGCCGGGCAGGTACTGGTCACGCGCCGGGCGCTCAATCGTGATGGTCAGGTCGTCCAGCGCCACGGGGGTCCACGCTTCCGGCAGGTAGGGGTCCCAGCGGTCTTCGGCGATACGGGCCAGCAGCGACTGGCCGGGCTTCAGGCGCGCCAGGTTCTGCTCCACGCCCAGGTCCAGGCGCTGAAGCTCGGGGGAGATGCGCCGCACGCGCTCAATGGTTGCCTGTGATTCTCGAATGCTCATGCCCGGAAGCGTACACCGCTTTGCGGGGTTGTGCAAGGGAAAGCCCGCCAGGCTGTTAAGGGTGTATGAGGGGGTTCGCCAAATGTTCATTGGCCCGATTCCGACTTTCGCTTTACAATCTTTTTTACACCAAGTACGCGTGCATCACGAGATGCAGCCTGCACCGCCAGATGCAGGGTACATCTACCATTGTGTGTTCGCACACGCCTTATCATGGGGAATTGCGTATGGCAACTGCGGCTTCACTCGACCCTGATACTCAGCGCGAGCTGGTCATTGGCAAGCGCCGCCGCAGGCGGCAGGAAGCGCTGCTGGCGTTTCTCTTCCTGGCGCCGGCTACGATCATCACCGTTGTGTTTCGGTTATGGCCGGTTGTTTTTGGCTTCTTTGTCAGCCTGCACCAGTGGCGCGCCCGGACGCACAACTTCCTGGGGCTGGATCAGTACGTGCGCGCGCTGGGGAACATCGCCTATCTGCTCGCCTTCTTCATCGTCCTGCTGTTCCTGATGGGCGCGTACCGGGTGTTCCGCGCGGCGCTGGCGGATATGGCGGAGGGTAAGGGCAACTTCTTCCCCTATCTGCTGCCCGGCAGCATCCTGGGCGTGGGGACGGTCCTGCTGTCTGTCGGCATCGCTGCCCAGCTGGGAGATTTCCAGTTTTTCGGCCTGGCGGTGATCGCGGGCGGGGCGGGGACGCTCTGGCTGGTGAACCGGCGCTTTGCGCACCCTGAGCACGGCGCGCGCTATGGGGTGCAGGCCTGGCAGCTGGCGGTGCTGCTGATCCTGGCGGTGGGGCTGTTCCTGTTCACGGTCGCGGAAATCCTGGTGGATTCCTCGCTGGCCTTCGAGCTTGTGCCGGAGCTGGCCCCGGGCCTGTATGTCCCCCCGCTTGAATCGCAGATGGCCGCGGGCGCGATCCTGACGGTGGCGCTGATCGTGTGGGCGCTGGTGGGCCGCTGGCGCAAGCGCCAGCCGGATACCTACGCCGGGGATCGGACGCGCGGGCTGCTGCGGCTGGCCCAGTGGGTGCTGGCCCTGGTGATGATCACCACGTTGATCTACCTCGTTTCCGCTTTCCAGTTTGACCAGGCGGCGGCCGCGGCGATCCGCGACATTGACCGCAACACGGTTGGCGAGGTCGGGCAGGCCTACACCGGGCTGACCCGCGATGAATTCCGCAGCCAGTACGGCACGCCGCGCGGCGAGAACCTGGCGAACGCCCTGCTGATGTGGCCGCAGGTGATCTCGATTGCGCTCGGCTTTGTGCTGATGTACGCCGCCTATACCTTGTGGAAGGAAGCCTCTGCGCAGGATACGGCATTCGGCATGGGCAGGCTGGTGCTGCTGGCGATCATGATCGCGATTGCGGGCTGGCTGCTGATCGGTGAGCTGCCGCAGGCGATGGCTGTGGGAGATGTGGGGTACTACAACTCCCTGCTGATCACCACCACCTACGCGCTCGGCACGGTGCCTGTCCAGCTTTCGCTGGGCCTGTTCCTGGCCTACCTGATGTTCTACGAGGTCACGCTGGGCAAGTCCCTGTACCGCGTGATCTACTTCCTGCCCTACGTGGCCCCGACCGTCGCCACCGCGACCGTGTTCGGCATCATCTTCTCGTCGCGCGGGTACAGCCTGGCGAACCGCTTCCTGGGCCTTTTTGGGATTGACGCCCAGGCGTGGCTGTTTGAATCCCGGGGGATTATCCAGATCATCGCCCAGATGATCAACCCGGAGGTGACGCTGCCGGCGTTCCTGGTGGGGCCAAGCCTGGCGCTGATTTCCATCATCCTTTACAACATCTGGGTATTCGCGGGGTATAACTCCGTGATCTTCCTGGCCGGGCTGGGCGCTATCCCCGGCGATCTGTATGAGGCCGCCAAGGTGGACGGCGCGGGGCGCTGGGCGGCGTTCCGCAAGATCACGTTCCCGCTGCTCTCGCCCACCACCTTCTTCCTCCTGATCCTGAGCATTACCGGGACGTTCCGCGCCTTTACGCACATCTATGTGATGCGCCAGGCAGCGGCGCGCGGCACCGCGGATACCGCCAGCGTGCATATCTTTGTGCAGTTCTGGCAGTTCAACCAGTGGGGCTATGCCTCCGCGATGGCGTTCGTGCTCTTCGGGATCATCCTGATCCTGACTCTGATTCAGAACAAAGCCTCTGAGGGACGGGTGTTCTATGGCTGATCTTGCGCAAACTACTCCCCCTGCCGTCCGGCCTCAGCCGCAGGTCACTTCGGCCCAGCACTCGCGGGGGCCGCGCATTCATATTGAGTTGTTCCAGGTGCTGGCCTATACCCTGCTGACCGTAGGAGCGCTCGTGTCGATCATCCCGTTTCTGTGGATGCTCAGTGTATCGCTGATGTCGCTGGGCGAAACGCAGTCCGGGCGCTTTGTCACCACCCAGGCGTTCTTCGAGCGGTTCACCTATGAAGAAGGGGAGCTGGACAGGACGCTGGAGGAAGGCATCCCCACCTTTGTCAAGGCGACAGACGCCATCGGCCAGCGTGACCTGGCCATGACCGGCCGTCAATACGCCTCCCAGCGCGATGCCTACTGGCTGGTGGGGGATAACCAGGTGCTGCGCGGCGGGATCGTCAACTACATCACGGCCTGGGAGCGCGCCAATTTCGGGCGCTACTTCTTTAACAGTGTGATGATGACCTTCCTGACCGTGCTGTTTCAGACGACCTTCACCATCCTGGCGGCGTATGCCTTTGCGCGGATGGAGTTTCCGGGGCGCGATCTGTTGTTTGGCCTGTTTCTCAGCACGCTGTTCATCCCATCCACGATCCAGCTGATCCCGAATTACCTGACGGTGGTCGGGCTGAACGAATCCTTCAACAACTTTTACGCCCAGAACGGGCTGACCGACATTGCGCGCACGCTGGGGCTGCGCTGGATCGATGGCTGGTTCGGGCTGACCGTGCCGTGGCTGGCCAGCACGTTCGGGATCTTCCTGCTGCGCCAGTTCTTCCGCCAGGTGCCGGATGAGCTGTTTGACGCGGCCCGGATCGACGGCGCGGGGCATACCCGCTTCCTGTTCCAGGTGGTGGTGCCGATCTCGCGGGCGGCCATCGTGACGATCATCCTCTTCACCTTCCTGGAAACGTGGAACTCCCTGGACTGGCCGATCCTCGTGACGCAGGCGGCGGAGTGGCGCCCGATCTCCTACGGGCTGTATTCGTTCCAGCAGGACGTGAACGTGGAGCTTAACCTGATGATGGCGGGTGCGGTGATCTCCCTTGTCCCGGTGCTGATCGTGTACTTCTTCACGCAGAAGCAGTTCACCGTGGGTATCGCCACGACCGGCCTCAAGGGCTAGGCGGCCAGGGCAGCAGTTGTGGGTTTCCGCAGGATGGCGCGGATATGACAGAAATATGTGCAGCGTCGCTTTGCGAAGCGACGCTGCACACAGGCCGTGTCGAACAACCGAGATTGATACCGCTGTGGCCGCATAAAAAGGGTAAACGTCATCAAAGCGGCGCTGCGCACGGGCCGGTCGAGCAACCGTGAGTGGTACACCGTAGCCGTATTACAGAGTGAAACGTCATCCGTGCGCCCTGCTGCCGGTTCCCGATGCCGAGAAAGAAGCGAGCAGACGATGATCGAAGCCATCATGCAGGTCGCGATTGAGGCTGCCCGGAGTGGCGGGCTGGCCGTCCGGGCGGTGCAGGATCGCCCCCGCGAGATCATCCGCAAGGGCTTTCGCGACGACGTGACCGACGCTGACTACGCCGCGCAGCAGGCCATTATCGCCACCATCCGCAGCGAATTCCCCGCCCAGCTGATTGTCAGTGAAGAGCTGCAGTTTGAGTCCGATATCACCGTCTGGGAACCGCCCCAGGGCTTCTGGTGGCTGCTGGACCCGCTGGACGGCACGACCAACTTCAGCCGGGGCATCCCCCACTACTGCGTCTCGGTGGCCGTCCTGCAGGGCCGGACCCTGATTGGCGGCGCGATCTACGACCCCAACCGCGATCACATGTTTGCCGCGGAGCGCGGGCAGGGCGCCACGCTGAACGGCGTCCCGCTGCATGTGTCCACGCGGGATAACCTGGCGGAGGCGGTGCTGGAAGCCGGGCTGGCGCGCGGGGTTGAGAACCGGCGCAAGGGGCTGGCGATCTTCAACCGGCTGGCGACCACCTGCCGCACGGTGCGCTCCACCGGCGCGGCGGCGCTGGCGCTGGCCTATGTCGCGGCGGGCTGGCTGGATGGTTACGTGCACCTGACGCTCAAGCCCTGGGACAGCGCGGCGGCGGGCCTGATGATCCAGGAGGCGGGGGGGCGGCTTTCCCTGCCGGACGGGCAGGAGTGGCGGGCGCGCTTCCCGCCGATCCTGGCGACTAACGCCGCGCTGCATGACGCCATCCTGGCGCAGGTACAGGCAGCACTGAACGACGCGCAGGAAACCGCGTGATCGGGCGCAGAGGCCGGCCCGCGCTGCCCTTCGCTGCATATTTGCGCCGTCCCAGACCCAGGGGCGGCGTTTTTTTGTGCAAAAACCATACAAATCTTATCCGTTTTTAAGGATCAAATTCGCCATTATGTGATAAAATTCACATATAGAGTGGATATAAATAGTCTGAAATTACCGGCGCGTGTCGCCGTGTAGAAGCGTAAAGGAGGGAGCCATGGCTTCCCACAACCGGCCCCGAATCGTGATCATTGGCGCGGGCTTTGGCGGGCTGTTCGCCGCCCGCACCCTGGCAGGCGCGCCCGTGGATGTTACCCTGATCGACCGGCAGAACTACCACACCTTCACCCCGCTGCTGTACCAGGTCGCCACCGCGGGCCTGGACCCCAGCGAGATCGCCTACCCGATCCGCAGTATCTTCCGCCATGTCTCCAACGTCCGGCCGATGATGGGCGAGGTGCAGGCTATCGACCCCGCCGGGCGCGTGGTTGTGGTGCAGGCCAACGGCTTCACCCACCGCGTCCCGTATGACTACCTGATCCTGGCGGCAGGCAGCGTGACCAGCTACTTCGGCATGGATCATCTTGGCGCGCACAGCTTCGGGCTGAAGGACCTGGGCGAAGCGGTGACGCTGCGCAACCACATCCTCAAGCAGTTTGAGCGGGCGGCGTGGTCGGCGGATGCGCCCTACCGGGCGGCCAGCGCGACGCTGGTTGTGGTGGGCGGCGGGCCGACCGGGCTGGAAACCGCCGGGGCGCTGCATGAGCTTTCCATGCACATCCTGCGGGCGGAGTTCGCCGCCGCCGATTTCACCCCGCGCGTGATCCTGGTGGAGGCCACCGACCGGCTGCTGCGGCCCTACCCGGAACAGCTGCAGCAGGCCGCGCTGGAGCAGCTTACGTCGCTGGGCGTGGAGGTCGTGCTGAACGACCCGGTGCAGGCTGCGACCGCCGACTCCGTGAGCCTGGCCAGCGGGCGCGTGATCCCGACGCACACCCTGATCTGGTCGGCGGGCGTGCAGGGCTCGCCGCTGGCGGAGGCGCTGGGCGTGCCGCTGGCGCGCGGCGGGCGTGTGCCGGTGGGGCCAACGCTGGAAGCCGCCGGGCTGGAGGGCGTTTACGTGGTGGGCGACCTTTCCTACAGGGAAGACGAGCAGGGCGAGCCTTATCCCCAGGTGATCCCGGTGGCCAAGCAGCAGGGCATCCTGGCGGCGCAGAACATCCTGCGCCGGGAGCGGGGAGAGGCGCAGCAGCCCTTCCGCTATGTCGACCGGGGGATCATGGCGACAATCGGGCGCAGCCGGGCGGTGGCCTGGCTGTTTAACCGCGTCCCGCTGCGCGGCTATGTGGCCTGGGTGGCGTGGCTGGGGCTGCACCTGGTGTGGCTGCTGGGCTTCCGCAACCAGCTGAACGTCCTGGTGAACTGGGTGTGGAACTACTTCACCTACGACCGCTCGGTGCGCATCATCCTGGAGCCTGCGCGGGCAGCGCCAGCGCCCGCGGCGGAACAGGCCCCGGCTGAGCCAGAGCCGGAGAGCGCCCCTTCCGGCTGAGTTTTGCGGCGGGCGGTGCTATAATTTGGAGAGATATGGTGGTGATAACAGGTATCGCCACCATATGCTGCTGTTATGGCGCGGAACCCTGAGGGTGAGGGCTGGCATGTTAATTGGCGTGATTGGTGTGGCGGAGGCTTCGGCGGCGGAAAACGCGGCGGCCGAACTGGTGGGCGCGTTGATCGCCGAAAGCGGGCATACGCTGATCTGCGGCGGGCGCGGCGGTGTGATGGCCGCGGCTTGTCGCGGGGCGGTGCGCAGCGGCGGGCAGACGGTTGGCCTGCTGCCCGGCGATGACCCCGCCGAGGCCAACCCGTGGGTGACTATCCCGCTGCCCACCGGCATGGGGGAGGCCCGCAACGCCCTGATCGTGCGCGCCGCCGCCGTCCTGATCGCGATCGGCACCGGCTGGGGCACGCTCTCCGAGATCGCGCTGGCGGCGAAGATCGGCAGGCCGGTCATCGCCCTGCATGCCGCCCCGTTCCTGCAGGAATTTGCGGCCGGGCAGGTGACCTGGGTGGAGACGCCGCAGGCCGCTGTGGAGGCCGCGCTGGAGCGCCTGGACTCTGCCTCCTGATCGGTGGGACGTTCAGCGGAGGGCATGCTACAATCCGTGGGGACAGCCCGTGTGTTCTGCAGGAGGATAGTGCCGATGCCGCACCAGGATGAGCCGGATGATCTGGCCAGACGCGCCGCCGAGCAATTGCTGGGGGATGCCAGCCTGCGGGATGAGCTGACGGACAGCGAGGCCCAGCCGCTGATTGACTGGGGGCTGGCCCAGGCGACGGCCCTGGCCCGCAGCGCCGCCGCGCTGCCCGATGCCGAGCCGGTCGTGGACGAGGCCGTCAAGGGCCTGCGCCGCCTGATGAAGCGCATCAATCGTTTTATCGGCCTGCGGGCGTATCACGATCCGGATGCGCTGGCTGGCGAGCTGGACCGGCTGCGCGTGGTCAGCGCCAAGCTGTACGGGGAGCGGCCAGCGCTCCTGCCGGATGACGCGGCCCGCTACGCGCTGGTGGACGAGATCGACGGCCTGGGGAATGACGAGGTGGTCGAACGCCTGCTGGCCCTCTTTGGCCCGCAGCCCGGAGCCGCCACGCTGGATGACAGCCTGCCCGCCAGCGCCCCCCCGATCCCGGAGATGGAGCAGCCAGCCGGGGCATCTGAGCAGCCCGCCGCGCCACACCCGACTATCGACCCGCATGTGCCTGAGCATTTTGAGCCACCGCCCAGGTTGCACGTGCCATCCGCAGGATTGCAGGCGCCGCCTGTCGAGCCGCAGAAGCCGCCTGGTGACTCACAGGAACCATCTGGCGAACTGCGGGTGCCACCTGCTGAATCGCAGCAGCCGCCGCCCGCTGATGACCCTGCTGCGCCTGAATCGCCTTTGGCCGGCCTGCTCCGCTTTCTGCGGCGCGAAACGCCTTCCGCTGACGACGACTCCGCTGATCAACCGCCGCCTGACTTCCCCCCACAGGAAGGGTAATCTGCATCGCTATGACTAAAAAAGCCACGACCGACCAGTCTTCTCAGGAAAAGGCCCGTTCCGACTCAACTTTCAGCGGCGCGATAACGCTGATACTCATCATTTTTGCCATTCTTGCGCAGCTTACCGGCCTGGATCCGTTCGGTCTGCTGGAGCCGGAACCGGTGGTGGAAAGCGTGCCGGGGCCGCCGCAAAGCCCTGGCGTGGAGATACCGGCTGCCGCCCCGTACAGCGTGTATTTCACCACGCCCACCGGCAGCAGCGATCCGGTCACGTATGGCGGCGGGCTGGATGAAACGCTGGCGGAGGCGATCCGCGGGGCGCGCCAGACCGTGGATGTTGCCGTGTTTGAGCTGAATGCCCAGCCGATCGCTGACGCGCTGCTGAATCGCCATCGCGCCGGTGTTCGGGTGCGCATCGTGACCGACAACGATCATGGGCTGGATGTGGCCCTGTATGAGCAGTACCGCGTTGCCAGCGGGGATGAAAAAGAGGACCTGCGGCTGGAATTTGAGGAAGACCCCGACGACACCCTGCTGGATGAGCTGTACGAGGCGGGCATCCCGATCGTGGATGACGGGCGCAGCGCCCTGATGCACAACAAGTTCGTGATCATTGACGGCGCGGAGGTCTGGACGGGCAGCATGAACCTGACCGTGAACGGCGCATACCGCAACAATAACAACCTGCTGCGCCTGCAAAGCGTGCGCATCGCGGAAAACTACCAGACCGAGTTCAACGAGATGTTCGAGCGGCGTGAATTTGGGCCGACCTCCACGGCGGACACGCCCAATCCCAGTGTGGTGGTGAACGGCGTGCCGGTTGAGGTCTACTTCGCCCCGGAGGACTGGGTGATTGATCGCATCATTGAGAAGGTCAACCTTGCGCAGTCCTCGATCAGGTTCATGGCGTTTTCGTTCACGGAGGACAATCTCGGTGACGCGATCGTCAGCCGCGCGCAGGCGGCCGGGCTGACGGTGCAGGGCGTGGTGGAGACGACCGGGAGCATGACCGAGTGGAGCGAGATGGCCAAGTTCTACTGCGCCGGGATGGAGGTGCGCCAGGACGGCAACCGCTACATCATGCACCACAAAGTGATCATCATTGACGAGTCAATTGTGATTCTGGGCTCGTTCAACTTCTCGAACAATGCCACCCGCTATAACGACGAGAATCTCGTGATCATCCACGACCCGGCACTGGCGCGCGCCTATGACGAGGAATTTCAGCGCCGCTTTGCCGAAGGGCGCTACCCTGAAGGCGTGGTCTGCAGCGTGTCCCAGTAGAGGGCGCGGGCTGGAAGACGGAAAGGCAATTCAACACTGATCTTAAAAGGATGGTACATGAACGGGCGACCGAGGTGGCGGCACCAGGATCTGACTGAACGGATCATCGGCGCGTTTTATGATGTGCGCAATACACTGGGCTATGGCTTTCTGGAGAGCGTGTATGAAAATGCGCTGGTGCATGAGCTAGGACGGCGTGAGATGCGGGTGATCCAGCAGAAGCCGCTGGCCGTGTATTATGATGGTGTCATAGTGGGGCAGTTTTTCGCTGATCTCATCGTAGAGGACAAGGTAATTCTTGAGCTTGAGGCGGTAGAGAAGCTGGTCGCTGCTCATCGGCGGCAGTTGTACAACTACCTCCGGGCCACTGATTGTGAGGTGGGATTGGTGCTTAATTTTGGGCTGGAAGCCGAATTTCTGCGCGTGATCCTGGATAATGATCGCAAGCCACACCATAAGCTGGCCAAAAAAGCCTGAAATTGCTTATGATCCGTTTGATTCATCTGATCCGTTGGATCCGTAGTGATTT